>Ga0070741_10013437_pt1 | contig 14453 bp, 17 predicted proteins | sample Coa_R1_4_FD_66440 | JGI IMG/M metagenome (GOLD analysis project Ga0070741, IMG submission 66440) | Surface soil microbial communities from Centralia Pennsylvania, which are recovering from an underground coalmine fire - Coalmine... | ecosystem: Environmental > Terrestrial > Soil > Unclassified ...
GAATGCGAGGCCACGTCGAGCGGCCAATGGCGCTTCTCTGTGGCGCTCGGCGCGTATGCGCGGCTATGCGCGCTGTACCACGCCGTGTGCGGCGAAGCCGAAGCGACCGCCTGACGCGAGGCGGCTCAGGCCGCGACGAGAGAGCTCAATACGTCGCGCAGCTCGCGCGCGTCGAAGGGCTTGTAGAGGAACGCGTGGGGCCGCGGGCTTTCTTTTTCGAGCTCGATCTGCTCGGCGAATGCGGCCGTCGAGCACACGAGCGGCATGCGCGGATAGCGCCGGCGCAAGTCCGCGATGAGTCCCGAGGCCGGGATATTGTCGAGAAAATAATCGACGATCGCCGCAGCGTAAGGTCCGTCGACGATCGCATGGCGCGCTTGCGCATGATCGTCGGCGACGACGAGGTCGTAACCCAGGTCCTCGAGCATGTAGCGCATCGCCACTTGCAGGCTACGATCATCTTCGATCAGCAGTATTCGCTTGCCCATCGGCGCCGCACCCTGATCCAGGGCGCTCAGTATGCACGCGCGCGCGGAGATTTTCATTAAATACCGCGTGTCCGCACGTGGGGAAAACCCTCAGGTTCCGGCTGCATTTTGCAAGTCACGGCGACGCGCGTGTTGCAAATCGCATGGCAGAGCCCGCTTGTCGTAGCACTCTAGATGCTCGGCTGCCGGCGTAAGACAACAATGTGAATTTGGCATGTTCTTTCCATTCACCTCGTGCAGGATCGCTGCCGTGAGGAGAATCATGCAACGTCGCCGCATCTACGCTTTCGATTCGGTCGAGTCAGCGCGGACCGCCGTGATGTGCCTGCGCGCTGCAGGCATTCCGCTGGACGGCGTTTCGCTCGTGGCGCGCGCCGACATCGAACTGGAACAGGTGCCGAGCACGCTCGTCGATACGCGCGTCGATTGCGTGCCGCTCCGCCAGGGCGTGGCGATCGGCGGCGCGACCGGGCTTTTCGCCGGCATCGTCGCGATGGCCGTGCCGCCGCTCGGGCTCGCCATCGGCGGACCGCTGCTGCTCGCCTTCCTCGCCGGAGGCGCGGCACTCGGCGCCTGGACGTCGACGGTCGCCGGCGCCAGCGAATCCGAGGACATCCGCAACATGTTCCGCGACGAGATCGAAGCCGGCCGCGTGCTGCTCGTCGTGGACGCCGATCGCCTCGTCGACGAAGACGTTCCGGCCAAGCTGATCGGCAGCATCGAACCGCATCTCCTCAGGAACCCCGAAGCGAACTCGTCCGTCGCGGCCTGAAGGCTCGCGCAATTTGCATCGAAGCGGACTCAGCGTCGCGCAATTTGCTCGCCGTCGCGAGCGTTCTCCCGCTTCCCCCGGCCCTCTGCCGAGTCCGCCGTACTGGCATACACCTTGCGGTTGCGCCTGCGTGGCGGCAAACCGCTGCCAACCCCTTAAGTCATCTGCGAGGTGCCGCGCATGCCAGCTCAAAAGCCGTTCCTGACCGACATCGAGACGATCCGCAGCCGCGCGCGCTCGCATATCGAACGCGGCGCCGTCACGGAGGGCTACAAGGCCGATCGCGAAGCCGTGCTCGGCCTGCTCAATGCGGCGCTGGCCACCGAGATCGTCTGCACCTTGCGCTACAAGCGCCACTACTACATGGCGGCCGGCATCCACGCCAAGAGCGTGGCCGCGGAGTTCCTCGAACATGCCGAAGAAGAGCAGGAGCACGCCGACCAGATCGCCGCGCGCATCGTGCAGCTCGGCGGCGCGCCTGACCTCGCGCCCGAGGGCCTCGCCGCGCGCAGCCACTCGCAGTACGTGGAAGGCGAGGACATCGTCGACATGCTCGAGGAGGATCTCGTCGCCGAGCGCATCGCGATCGACACGTACCGCGAAATCGTGCAGTTCCTCGGCGAGGCCGATCCGACGTCGCGTCGCGTGATGGAATCCGTGCTCGCCAAGGAAGAGGAGCACGCGGAGGATCTGAAATCGCTGCTCGAGGAGCTCGGCAAGAAAGGCGAGCCCGAACGGCGATCGGCGGAGCAGGCGCTGCGGCACTGAAATGCGCAGATGTGCACATGTGCAAAATGCACAGATGCACTCGCCAGCGCCTGCAAATAGCCCGGGGCGGATACGGCAAGTCGCTGATTTCCGGTGCGCTCCAGGCTGGCATGCAACTTGGTACGGAAGGGCCACGGAGGCTCAACAGAAGGAGGAAGCCATGAACCGTCAACTCAGCGCCATCGCGCTCGGACTCGCACTCGTCTGCGGCAGCGCCGTGGCCGCGACGAACGACACTCACCCGAACAGCAACCAGACCGCCGACACGAGCGCGAACTCGTCGCAGCAGCCGGTGACCGACACTTGGATCACGACCAAGGTGAAGGCGGAGCTTGCGACGACGAAGGGCATCAAGTCGGGCGAGATCAGCGTCACGACGAAGAACGGCCTCGTCACGCTTTCCGGCGTCGTCGACAGCAAAGCGCAGATGCAGAAGGCCGTAGCCGTCGCCAAGGGCATCAAGGGCGTCCGGCAGGTCGACTCTTCCGCGCTGACCTCGCGCGACTGAGCGCGACATTTCCTCAAGGAGCGAGACGATGAACGAGGACAAGATCAAAGGTCAATGGAAGCAGCTCGCGGGCAAGCTCAAGGAAAAATGGGGCAAGCTCACGGACGACGAACTGCGGCAGGCGGAAGGAAACAGCGAGTATCTCGCTGGCCGCATACAGGAGCACTACGGCATCGCCAGGGACGAAGCACGGAAGCAGATCAAGGAAATCGAGAAGGGATTGTAAGGCGCATCGCATGGAAGCGAGGAGAAGCGGCGCTCGCGGCGCCGCTTCTCTTTTTTTGCCTGCGCCGAGGCGGCATTCATGAGCGTACCGAAAATCGCGGACGAGGAGAGCCGCGCGCACGCATCGCGCGACGCGCCGCGTGCGCAGCTGCGCACGATCTCACGTTCGTTGATCACGCTCGTCGTGCTCGTCGCGCTCGCGGTGAGCTATGCGGCGCAGGAGGTGCTGATCCCGATCGTGTTGGCGCTGCTCGTGTCGCTGTTGCTGTCGCCGGTCGTGAACCTGCTCGAGCGCATTCGCGTGCCGCGCCTGCTCGGCAGCCTGGCGATGCTCGTCCTCGTGCTCGGCTTGTTCGTCGCCGCGATCGCCGGGCTCGCGCAGCCGGCGCGCGACTGGGTCGCGCACGCGCCGGACACGATCCAGACGATCGAACGCCGCTTCGGCGGCTTGCGCGAGCCGTTGCGCGAGGCGGAGCAGGCGACCAAGCAGATCGAGGATCTGGCCCGCAGCGGTTCCGCGCAGCCCGTGGTCAACGCGCAGCCGAGCCTGCTCGCGAGCATGGCCACGAGCACGCCGCGCGCGCTGGCCGACGTCGCAGCGGTTATTATACTTCTATACTTTTTCCTTTCGTCGGGCGACGGCTTCCTGCGCCGGGTCGTCGAGATCGCGCCGACGCTCAGCGACAAGAAGCTCGTCGTTTCCATCGCGCGCGACGTGCAAGGCGAAATATCGCGCTACCTCGCGACGATCAGCACGATCAATTTCTGCCTCGGCCTCGCCACCGCCGGCGCGATGTGGCTGATCGGTCTGCCGAGCCCGCTGCTGTGGGGGGCGGTCGCGACGATCCTCAACTTCGCGCCTTACATCGGCCCGACCACCACGGGTGTCGCGCTGGCGCTCGCGGGTTTCGCAGCGTTCGATTCGCTCGGCCATGCGCTTGCGCCGCCGGGCGCCTTCCTGGCGCTCGCCGTCCTCGAGGGACAGTTCGTGACGCCGACGATCCTCGGCCGGCGCCTCGCGCTCGATCCCACGGTCGTGTTCGTGTGGCTGCTCGTATGGGGCTGGCTGTGGGGCGTCATCGGCGTGCTGCTCGCCGGGCCGATGCTCGCGTGTTTCCGTATCGTGTGCCAGCACGTCGAGAGTTTGCGGCCGGTCTGCGTGCTGATCGGCGACGGATCGTCCAGCGACGTCTGCGCCAAGGGAGCGGCAGCGAAAGGCGCCGACGCCGAGAACCGATCCGACTGACGTCCTGCGCGCTCGGCGCGGACGCTCAACTCACGGGCCGGGTCGGCAGCTCGAACACGAACGTCGAGCCGCCGCCTTCGCGCGGCTCGAACCACAAATTGCCGTGCATGGCCTCGGAGAGTTGCTTGGCGATCGAAAGGCCGAGGCCCGTCGAGGATTCGCCGGACGTGGGTTTCGCGCTGAGGCGCACGTAGCGTTGGAACAGCCGCTTGCGGTCGCCGGGCTCGATGCCGGGACCGCGATCCATGACGCGCACGCGCACGCTGCCGGGCGTGCCGGGCTCGAGAGCGACCCGCACGCGGCTGCCCGGCGGAGCGAACTTGATGGCGTTGCTGAGCAGGTTTTCGACGACGTGCTCGGCTGCGAGCGGGTCGCCGAACGCTTCCATCGGCTCGCCGGCTTCGAGCTCGACGCGGATGTTCTTCTCGGCGCCGTACTGATCGTAGCGGTCGACGAGCGATTTCATGAGTTCGCGCAGCGCGAACGGCTTGAACGCGTCGAGGTCGACCATCGCCGCGGAAGCGTTGCGATTCAGGAAATCGTCGATGAAGCTCAGCGTGCGATCCGTCGATTCGACGAGCGAGGTCAGGAGCTCGTGCGTGCGCTCGTCCGCGAGCGTGGGCTCCTCGAGCAGCATCTGCACGCTGAAGCGGATCGAGGCGAGCGGACTCTTGAGATCGTGCGCCACCATCGCGGTCACGGCGTCGCAATCGCGCGCCTTGAGCACGAGACGATCGCGCGAGAATTTGAGCTCGAGATGCGTGCGCACGCGCTGCAGCAGCTCCGCCGCGCGAATCGGTTTGGTCAGGAAATCGACCGCGCCCGCTTCGAAGCAGGCGACGAGGTCCTCGTCCTCGGTGGCGCCCGTCACGAAAATCACGGGCACCGCGGCGAGCTCGGGCGTCTCGCGGAATTGGCGGCACAGCGTCAAGCCGTCCATGCCCGGCATCTTGAGGTCGAAGATGGCCAGATCGGGACGGCGCGCGGCGGCGCGCTCGAGCGCTTGCGGACCGCTCGTGGCGGGCACGACGTCGTAGGAGTGCTCGGCCAGCAGCGTGCCCATGAATTGCACGTTGGCGGGCTCGTCGTCGACGACCATCACCGAGGGCGCACGGCGCTGGCGGCCCGAGGGCACGGGGGTGGTGAGGTTTTTCATGCTCGACGGTGCCTCCCTCAAGACGATCATCCTAGCCGACGCAAAGTGGACATGCGTGCCAATGGGTACGAACGCAAGTCGCGTCGCGCATTCTCAAGCTCCGGCCCCGGCACGGTAGTGTCCGACAAGGGCCGGAAAGTTGTCGAGTTCCCGTTCCATGGCGACGATGTCGAAACGCGCGAGCGCAGCACCGAGCCGCTCGGCGAACTCGCTCAGATCGCGCAGCCCGCAGCGGGCGGCGACCTCGCGCGCCGCCGTCACGAGCGCCTGCACGTCGTGATAAGCCAACGCCGCGCGCGCCTCGCTCCATTCGCGCGCAAACAGCGTTTCGAGCTCGGTGCGCAATGTCGCCGGGTCGATGGCGGCGCGCTCCGGCGCCTGGGACGGTGCCTGCCCAGCGACGGCTTGCGGATGCCGCTGCAACGCGCTGCGTATTTCAGCCGCGAGCGCTTCGATCGTCACGGGCTTGCGCACGACACCGTCGAAGCGGGCGCGCAGCTCCGGTTCCTGTTCGTGCAGGTTCGATGCGGTCACGGCGATCACGGGAACTGCCCGCAGCGCTGCGTCGGCCCGCATGCGGTCGACCGCCGTGCGGCCGTCCATGCGCGGCATGCGCAGGTCCATGAGGATGAGGTCAGGCCGCTCGCGCCGCGCGCAATCGAGCGCTTCGACGCCATCGGCCGCGAGCAGCAGGCGTTGCGCGTGCGCGCTCAAAAGACCGGCGAGCAGGTCGCGGTTGAGTTTGACGTCGTCGGCGATCAACACCGTGCCGAGCGCGAGCGCCGAGAGATCGGCGGCGGTCCCTGCCGGATCGGCCGGCGCGACGGCCGCCGGCACGACGTTCGGCAGCTCGACCGTGAACCTCGAACCTTCGCCGACGCGGCTTTCCACGTCGAGTTTGCCGTGCATGAATTCGAGCAGGCGCTGCGTCACCGCGAGGCCGAGGCCGGTGCCTTCGCGCACGTCGCGCTGCGCAGGACCGCGCTCGAACGGGTCGAAGATGCGCGCGAGGTCCTCGGCGGCGATCCCGCATCCGGTGTCGACGATCGCGATGGTCAACGTGAACGCGTCGCTGCCGGCCACGGGCACGGCGCCGATATGCACGCGCACGCTGCCGCGGTCGGTGAATTTGACGGCGTTGCCGACCAGATTCGCCAGCACTTGTCGCAGACGTTTGCCGTCCAGCATGGCGAAATCGGGCACGCCGTCGGCAATTTCGCACGACAGCGCCACGTTCTTTTCCTGCGCGCTCGCCGCCGACGAGGCGATCACCGATTGCACGAGCTCTTCGATATTCACGGGCTCGACCGCGATTTCGAGCTTGCCCGCTTCCATCCTCGCCAGGTCGATGACGTCCTCGAGCAGGGCGAGCAGTCCCTTGCTGCTCACGACGATCGCATCGACGTAGTTGCGCTGCTTCGGGTCCGTCACACGTTCGGCGAGCAGGCGGCTGAAGCCGATGATCGCATTCATGGGCGTGCGGATCTCGTGGCTTATGTGGGCGAGGAAGTTCGTCTTCTTGAGTTCCGATCGCTCGGCGCGTTCCTTCTCGCGGCGCAGGAACTCGCCGTGTCGCTGCGACTGCAGACCGCGCCGCACGAACGCCGCGCCCAGCGCCGTGGTGAACAGTGCCACGAGTCCCGCAGCCGCGACGATCGCGTCGGCGCGCCCGAGTTGGGCGATGAGTTCGCGACGCGCCGAGGCGCGCACGAAGTCGCTTGCGCGATGCAGCGCGTCGAGCGCCGCGCGGAGTTCGGCGCTGCGTTGCGCGCTTTCGCCGGCAGCGAGCGCGATCGCGGCTGCGCGTGAATGCTCGCGATAGGCGTCGAACACGGCCGCCAGGCTGCGCTGCTCGGCGTCGAGCGCCGCACGCACCTGCGCGAGCATGGCTTGGCGCGCCGGGTCGTGACCCACGGCGGCCGCGAGCTCGTCGAGCAGGCCGCGAACGTCGCCGGCGTTCGTCGGGCGCGCCGCCGCGCCGCCGTCGGCGAGCAGGAAGTCGCGCGCGGCGAGCTCGCGCGTCAATGCGATACGCTCGATCGCGTCGACGTCGTGGATCGCCGTGTTGGCTTCGGCGCTCGTCTCGAACAGGCGTTGCGACGAAACGCTGCTCACGATCGACACGATGGCGGCGATCGCGAGCACCGCGATCGCGAGCGCGAGGAACGCGAATGCCCGCCGACGCAGCAGCTGGCGCGAAGACGGTGCGGGCGCCGCTCCGGTGCGGGCGGCACTCCGATCCAGCGCCTTCGTGAACCGCAGCGCACGCATGCTCGCGCCTTCGCGTGGTCCACTCAGGCGGCGAGCGAGATCTTGAGCGTGCGCATCCGCTCGTGGCAGCGCCGCACGTGCGGCAGGCACTTGAGCACGATGCGATGCAGGCTCGCATCGTTCGCGGCCTCCTTGGCCGCCTGCTCGAACGCGCGCAGCAGGCGGTCCTCCGATTGCTCGAGCTCGACGATGTACGTCGCATCCTTGTCGCTCGCGAGCTTGGCGCGCACGTCGGCATAGAGCTTGCGGAAGCCGCCGACGAACGTGCCGTCGCTCGACGGCAGTGCGCCGCGCGCGCGCACTTCGTCGCCGAGCTCGGCGATGAGCTCCTGCTTGGCGTCGACGATGCTGCGAAAAACGTCCTTGAGGTGCGGATTCTTCACGTTCGCGATCGCGTCGGTGTAGAACGCGAGCCCGTCGCGGGCGATTTCGATGAGGTCGTTGAGGGTGGCGGCGGATCTGGTCATGACGGGTCTCCTTGTCGAGAATGCTTCCCTGCTGGGCGCCACGGTCTGCGAAGACCGCGCCTCGCCCCGCAGGCAGCGTGCATCAATCAAACGGCGTACCAACGGCGGCGCCCCGCGCGAAGCGGCAGACGTGTCGTCCGCTGCCGCCGTAGTGCACAATGCACGGAGGCGGACGCGAGCGGTGGCGTGCTGCGTTTCGCGCGGAAGATCTCGCGCGCCGGCGCAGCGCGACGGTTTCACCGACGTTCACCCTCCCCGCCGAGCGCGCGTGTAATGTGTCTTGCCTGATCTGGAGAGCCGATTCGATGGAGAACGCAGCGGACGTGGCGGGCCGTATCCTTCTCGTGGACGACGATAAATCGATACTGCGCACGTTCCGATATTGCCTCGAGGATTCCGGCTACATGGTCGCCACCGCGCAGAACGGCGAGCAAGCGCGCACGCAAGCGTACGCCGCGGTGTTCGACGCGTGTTTCCTCGACCTCAACCTCGGCGACGAGTCGGGGCTCGATCTGCTGCCGCAGCTGCGCGAAATCGCGCCGTGGATGCGCGTGGTCATGGCCACGGCCCAGGGCGACGTCGCCACGGCGGTCAAGGCGATCCATGCGGGCGCTGCGGACTACCTCGTCAAGCCCTGCTCGCCCGAGCAGCTGAGGCTGTCCGCGGCCAAGCAGGTCGAGGCGCGTCAGCTGGAACTCCGTTTGAAGCAGCTCGAAGACGAGAAGTCGGGCCCGAATCTCGACCTGACGACGGCGAATCCGGCGATGAGCGCCGTCGTGCAGATGGCACGGCACGTGGCCGAAACCGACGCGAACATCCTGATCCTCGGCGAATCGGGCACCGGCAAGGGCATGCTCGCGCGTGCGATCCATCACTGGAGCGCACGCGCGAAGGCGGGCTTCGTCACGGTGGCTTGCCCCTCGCTGTCGGCGGAGCTCCTCGAGAGCGAACTTTTCGGCCATCAAAAAGGCGCGTTCACGGGCGCGACCGAGAGCACGCCCGGGCGCATCAGCCAGGCCAACGGCGGCACGCTGTTCCTGGACGAGATCGGCGATTTCCCGCTGAGCCTCCAGCCGAAGCTGCTGCGCTTCATCCAGGACAAGGAATACGAACGCGTCGGCGATCCCGTCACGCGCAAGGCCGACGTACGCATCGTCACGGCCACGAACCGCAGCCTCGAGGAGATGGTCAAGGACAAGACGTTCCGCGAGGACCTCTACTACCGGCTCAATGTCATCAGTTTGCTCGTGCCGCCGCTGCGCGACCGGCCCGAGGACGTCCCGGTGCTCGCCGAGACCTTCCTCGCGCAATTCGTCAAGGCTTACCGGCGGCCGGCGCGCAAGTTCTCGCGCGAGGCGATGCAGCAGCTGCGCCGGCATTCCTGGCCCGGCAACGTGCGCGAACTGCAGAACGTCGTCGAGCGCGCCTCGATCGTCTGCGACAAGGCCGAAGTCGACCCGGTCCATCTCGGCATCGTCGATGCGCCGCGCGAGCACCACGCCCGCATACGCGCCGGCGATCACGTGAGCTTGAGCGAGCTCGAACAAGCCCACATCACGGCGCTCGTGTCGAGCATCGATTCGCTCGACGAAGTCGCGCGATTGCTCGGTATCGACGTATCGACGCTGTATCGCAAACGCAAACAGTTCGGGATTTGACGTCGGCGTCGTCGCCGTCGCACCGCCCGAGCGAGACAACGCCGTTACCTACGGATTCGCGGGCGGCGCCTGCGCTCCATCGCCGGCGCCGCGATGCAGCCGCGACACGGCGGCGCCGATCATCGCCGGCGTGAGCGCGGTCCGCGCGACTTGCGCGGCCGTCATGCTCACGAGCGCGCCGATGCGCGCCCACACGCGCACCGGCAGCAGCGACAACGCCATGCCGCTGACGAAACCGGCGGCCACGATCACCGTGCCGCGGTGACGCGAGAGGCGCGCGCGCCAGGGACCGACGCTTTGCGCAAGCTCGTCCTCGGCCGCGGCGAGCTCGCGCTGGGCCAAGCGCAGACGTTCGCGGGCGGTCGTCGGGCGCTTCATGTCATGCGTCCCACGAGACGTGCGAACGCGGCGCGGCTGCGCGGCAGGCTCAAGTTGCGCCACCAGCGCCGCATCGCGACGAGCAGGCCGCCGAATGCGGCGACGTCGAGGAACAACGTGAGGGCGATGCCGCTCGCCCAGTCGTGCAGCAAGCGTTCGGCGAGCGCGGCGACGAGCGCGTCGGCCGCGATCAGCACGCCGAGAATCACGGCCGGCAACGCGGCTGCGGCGAACATGAGCCGTACCGCGCTCGTGCGCGCGACGCGCGTCTCGGCCGCAAACAACGTGCTCCAAGCCTTCACGTAATCGGTGGTGTTCTGCGCGATGCCGGCGAGCGAGGCATCCGCGGCCGGGGGGGCGCCGTCGGCCGTACGGTTGAGGTCTGCGGGATTCATGACGTTCGCCGGTCCGCGCCGCTCAACGACGCAGCATGCGCGCGAGGGCGATGCCGGCGACGAAAGCGATGCCGAAAGCGGCGAGCGGGTACGTGCGCACCTGCTTGCTTGCGACGTCGCCGATCTCCTTGGCGCTCGCGAGCAGGCGTTCGCCGTTCTCGCGCAACAACGTCTCGATCTGCGCCAGCCGCGCGCCGAACGCTTCCACCGTTTCGTCGAGCTTCTCTTCGGCCGCATCCACGCCGTTGTGGACCTTGTCGGCGACATCGCGGGCCGTGTCCTTGACGCTCTTCTCCGTTTTCATGGCGATCCTTGCCTCCGCTCGTTCAATGGTCCAGTTCGCGCAATTCGCTCTGTTTGTCGCGCCTGACGCGCGAACGCAGGTCGCGGTTGCGCACCTCGTGGTCGTGACGGATCGCATCGAGCGTGTCGAGGTCGTCGTCGTTGAGATCGCGCCAGCCGTGCATCGCATGGTGGCGCAATTCGACCCAGTATTGTTCGCCGTGGTACCTGCTCATGTGGTTGCGTCTCCTCCGCTTGGTTCCTTCAACGTCACGCCGCCGCGCGTGCATGCAAGCGCCACATCGCTTGGCGGCAAATCACGAGTTGCGAGTAGTAGGATTTGAGAACCTCCTGGAGCGCGGGCGAACGCGCTTCTTCGAAGGCGCGCTCGAGGAGCTTGATGAGCTGGTCCTCGCCGAAGCTCAGCGCATTGGCCACAGCGCCCGGAGCTTGCGGCCGGAAATGCTCGAGCGCGTCGGCATAGAGCTTGTCGAGCACCTCGGACGGCGACGTGCCGTCGTTCGACGCGGGCTCCGTGCCCGGGTGCGCCCACGGTTTGAGATCAGCGACGAGCTGTGTTTTCACATCGCAGATGTACGAGAAAGCGGAGCGCACGTCGGGATCGCCGATTCGCGGGCCGGCTTCGGCGAAGAAATCGCGGCCGGCCTGAGCGACGCGCACGACGTGGCGCAACACATCTTCATGTTGTCGAACTGTCATGGTTCCATCCTCCAAGCTGAAAAACGCGGACGTCCAGTCCGCGCGCACGAGGTCTTACAACGCGTATGCCAAGCGTCCGTCACGTTCAAAATCAACCCGTTACCGGCCGGCGCACCAAGCTCGTAATGCAACTTGCACGAACCCGCGGTGCTTGCCATGCAAGCGGCACAGTGTGGCGGACACGCGAAGGCGGAAACAGAGAACCCGAAGGACGTGAAGGCGCAGAACGCTTTCGTCCATTGCCGCGCGCCGGTCCGGGAGCGGCCCCATCGGACGCCGCCGCAGTGGCCCTGTCGCGGGGTCCGCTATTGCCCGCAAAATCCGGAGCGTCGCGACGCGCGGCTTCGCGCATGCTGGGCGCGCGACGATTCTGTGGGGAGAACATCGTGCGAGCGTTCATTGCGAGAGCGGCGTTATGCGCCGCCTTGGCCGCCATGCCGGCTGTGTCAGTCGCCGAGGGCGACGCGCCCTTCGTCTACGGCTACGTGCAGCTCATGAGCAACTACATCGGACGCGGTCTGTCGCAAAGCGTGGGCAAGCCCTCCGTGCAAGCCGAGATCGACGTGAATCCCGGCAGCGGTCTCTACGGAAACCTGAGCGCCGTGCACATCGGCTGGGTCGACAAGCTGTACCCCGGCGACAGCGTGCATTACGAAGTCGACGGCGTGCTCGGCTATCGCTGGCTCGTCGGTTCCGACGTCGAATTCAAGGCCGGCGTGCTCGAGCTCGATTTCCCTGGCCGGTACGTGCTGCAGACGCCGCCGGCGAAACGCCCCGACACGACCGAGGTATTCGGCTACGCGCGCTGGAAAGGCCTGAGCGCGCGTCTCAATCTCGACGTCACGGATTCCTTCGGCACCCCCGATTCGGGCGGCGCATGGTATCTCGACACGAACGCCGTATTGCCGCTCGGCACAGAGTGGAGCGCGGCCGCCCATCTCGGCCGCAAACAATCGCGCGGCAGCGATCCCGTCACGGGCGCGTCGAACGCGAAGCGCTTCTCGTACACCGACTACAAACTGTCGATCGCACGCCTCTTCCCGCAAGGCTGCAGCCTGACGCTCGCCTATTCGTGGACCACGGCCGATCCGGCGATCTACACGCTGGACGGCTATCGCGTGGGCGGGAATATCGTTTCGATGGTGTTGGAAAAAGACTTCTGAGAAACGCGACAAGACGGAATCACGGAGTACACGAATTCATCGTCTGTTCTTCGCCGTTCAATCTTGCTGTTGAATATCAGCCGCCACCCGCGATCTTGACCGCCTGGCCGGGATTGAGGCGCTCCGCTCCGCGCACGACGAGGCGGTCGCCCGCAGCGAGCGCTCCGCGGACTTCGACCTTGTCGCCGGTCGCGAGACTTGCCGAGACGGGCACCTGCTCGGCCGTGTTCGTCGCGGACACGCGCATCACGTAGGTCTGGTCCTGGCGCTGCACGAGCGCGTCTCGCGGCACCGTCAGCGACTCGTCGCCTCGATCTTCGGGCAGCGAGACTTCGACCGCACTGCCGACGAGCGCGAGTGCGGGCTCGAGACCGACGCGCAGTTCGAACTGCCGCGCACGCTCGTCGCCGACCGGCACGACGGTGCGCACGTTCGCGGTTTTTTCCTGGCCGGCCGCCTTCACCTTCACCTCCATTCCGGCGCGGATCTTGTCCGCGAGCGCGAGCGGCGCCTGCACGCGCGCTTCGATGTGATCGGTGTCGACGAGGTGCACGATCGTGGCGCCGATTTGCAGGTACTCGCCGCGCTGGGCGAAGCGCTCGGTGACCACGCCTGCGAACGGCGCGCGCACGTCGGCCTGCTCGATGTCGTGCTCGATCTGGCGCAGCTGCGCGCGGGCGTGCGCGACCGTCTGCACGTTGGTTTCGAGCGTGGCCTGCGCCTCGTCGATCTGCGTCTTGGCGATGCTGTTGCTGGCGACGAGCTTCTGCAGGCGGTCGAGCTGGGTCGCGGAAAGCGCGCGCTGCGCCTCGGCACGGCGCACGTCGGATTGGATTTCGTCGCGGCGCAGGCGCAGCGCTTCGTCGTCGAGCTTGGCCAGGCGCTCGCCGGCCTTCACGCGCGTGCCGACCTCGGCGACGAATTCGAGCCGCCCGGCTTCCGCGCTCGCGATCTTCGCATCGTCGCGGCTCACCACGCTGCCCGGCACCCAGCGCGCGGGCGCCAGGCGCGCGCTCGTCGCCGATGCCACTTCGACGATCGCCGGCGGCGTCTTCGTCTGTGCGTGGCCTGCTTCGGAAAGCGCGAGCATCGCGACGACGAATGCCGCCATGCCGGCCGCCCGCAGATTCAATCGATTGAGCTTGGAAAACGACATGCGTGCGAACCTCGGATCAAGAGCTGGGGACACGAAGAACACGAAGGAACAGCTAGCCTTTTTTCCAAATTCCCAATTTCGCGTTCTTCGCTTACTGGTTCAATTCTTTGCTTGCCGCACCTCACGCCGCCTCGGCCTCTGCGTCGCTGCCGATCGCGCGCGGACGCTGGCCGCGCGGCGGCGCGGCGAGCTGGCGTACGCGGCGCACGAATGCCAGGCGCATGAGTGCCGGCAGCAGCAGCAGCGAGAACACGAGGCTCACCACCACGCCGCCCACGTTCACGGCGGCGAGCCCGCGATAGATCACGCTGCCCGGACCGGGATTGACGGCCATCGGCAGCGCGCCGAGCGCGCCCGTCAACGTGCTCGCGAGGATCGCGCGCAGACGCTGGTTCAGCGACATGCGGATCGCTTCTTCGAGGCTCGCGCCGTTTTCCTGCGCGGTGCGCGTCAAATCGACGAGCAGGATCGCGTGGTTGACCACGACGCCGACCATCATGATGAAACCGATCATCGACAAGAGATCGAGCGGCTGGAATGCGAACAGGCCGAGCACGCGCAGGCCGAGCATGCCGCCGATCAGGGCGAGCGGCACGGTCAGCACCACGATCACCGCGTGGCGCAGCGACTTGAACATCGCGGCCATCAGCAAGAGCAGCACGAACAGCGCGAGCACGAAATTCGAGCCGATCGTGCCGACGATCTGCTCGAGCCGGTCGGCGCTGCCGGCGAGGCGGATCGTGCCGTCGGGCAAATCCTTGCGCAGCTCCGGCAGGATCGCCGTATCGATGGTCTTGAGC
>Ga0070741_10013438_pt1 | contig 14451 bp, 9 predicted proteins | sample Coa_R1_4_FD_66440 | JGI IMG/M metagenome (GOLD analysis project Ga0070741, IMG submission 66440) | Surface soil microbial communities from Centralia Pennsylvania, which are recovering from an underground coalmine fire - Coalmine... | ecosystem: Environmental > Terrestrial > Soil > Unclassified ...
AGCAATGCATCCTGAAGAACGCCGACGAGGTCACAGGCAAGCGCCCCGATCCCTCATACAACTTCGGGCGCGTGAACGTGCTTAAGTCGGCGACGGCGAAGGGCTGCACGTAGTGCCATAATGAGCGCGCCAAGCACGAGTACCACGCCGACCAGCTCGGCGATGAGCACTCGCATCTGGTCGATCATGATGAAGGACCCGCTCTCGGCGTAAAACCCGTTGAACCGCTCGAGCGCGGCCGGGAGCGCGAGGACATCGGCCTTTGTCATCTCCAGGGCGCGCTCATGCGGGTGATAGTTCGAGGAAAAGTCGAACGTGTGACCCGCCGAGTCGAGCTCGATGTGGCCGCCTAGCACCGCGGTGACGGGGCGCGTCGCGATGAAGGCGGCGACGCGACGGGCGCTGGCGCGGTCGGCGGTGGCGTCGTCGATCAAGAGACGGCCCGGCATCAGGAAGTCGCCGGTGAAGAACAATGCGGTGTTGCGGTCGTAGAACGCGACGTGGGTCTCATTGTGCCCCGGCGTCGGCAGGACGTCGACGGTTCGGCCACCGAGATCCAGCGTGTCGACCCCGTCCGGCCACGCGCTGAAGCCATAGAATCGCTTTACGCTTTCCAGGTCGTAGCCCACGACTTGCACGTTCGGGCGACCGGAGAACTGCGGGTCGGCCGCGCGGTGGTCCAGGTGCCGATGCGTATGCGCGACGAGGAGCGGAACGTTCGGCGGGAGGAGGCCGAGGACCGTTTGCGCGATCGGCATCGCCTTGGGATCCGCGACATCGCCGTCGTCGATCAGGAGCGCGCGCGTCGATCCGATCAAGAGGTACATGAACGGCGCCTCGAACGTGGCGCAGAGGTTCTCACGCAGGATGTAGGTCTGCGGGTTATACGCGTGGACTTCGATCGGCGGCGCGCGGTGTGACTTGCAGTCCGCCGCACCGGCATCCCACTGCGCGCCCAGTTGGAGCATCGCGGCCAGAAAGATCATCCCGAATCATATCGCGTCAGTGCACGATCGTGGCATATTTCCTCGCACTATGATGACGTCCCGTCGCATCCCTCTCGCGGCGCTCGGCGCCGTCCTCGCCGTCTCGAGCGTCGCCCGCGGCCAACAAGTCGACCCCGGCTACTTCGGCGACATGCGGTGGCGACTCATCGGACCGTACCGCGCCGGGAACGTATACTCGGTCAGCGGCCTCCCGAGCGACCCCACGACGTACTACATCGGCACACCCGAAGCCGGCGTTTGGAAAACGACGGATGGGGGCACCGTCTGGAAACCGATCTTCGATCAAGAGCACGTGCCGTCAGTCGGCGCCGTGGCCGTGGCCCGGAGCAACCCAAAGGTCGTCTACGTCGGCACCGGAGACCCGACCGGCTGGTCGTTTACACCGGGCAACGGTGTGTACAAGAGCACGGACGCCGGAGCCACCTGGAAGAACGTCGGGCTCCAAAAGACCAAGTACATCACGTCGGTCATCGTCGACCCGCGCAACTCGAACATCGTCCTGGTCGGCGCGCTCGGCTCGCGCGAGTACGCCAGCGACTCGAACAGCGACCGGGGCCTGTATCGTACGATCGACGGCGGGTCGACCTGGAAGCGTGTGCTGTTCATCGACGCGAATACTGGCATCGGCGGCATGACCGCCGACTACGCCAACCCCGCGGTGATCTACGCCGCCTTGAGGCGCACCAAAGTCGACTCGGCCCACCCGCTCGGCGTGTCGATCTACAAGTCCATCGATGACGGCGCCACATGGCACGCCATCGGCGGCAAAGGTCTGCCGACCAACGCCCGATTCGAGATCGCGGCGCTCGGGACACGCGTGTACGCCGAGCGCAGTGGGAGCGGACGCGACGCGAGTGGCCTGTATCGGTCGAACGACGGCGGAGCCACATGGGCGCTGGCGACAAAACAGCTGCTGAGCGCCGGCGGCGGACCGATCTACGTCGACCCGAAAAATCCCGAGGTGCTCTATCTCATGGGCACGGCGATGTACCGCTCGACCGATGGCGGACGCAGCGTCGTCGCGATCAAAGGCTCGCCTGGCGGCGATGACCCGCGCGATCTCTGGATCGACCCGGCGAACCCGCGCCGGATGCTACTCGGCGTCGACCAAGGGCCGTCGATCACCGTCGACGGCGGCGAGACGTGGACGCCGTGGTATAACCTTCCGAACGGGCAGTTTTACCACGTATCGACGGACGACCATTTCCCCTACCGCGTCTGCGGCGCGCAGCAGGACAGCGGCACCGCATGCGTCCTGAGTCGCAGCGACTTCGGGGAAATTCGGGACAACGATTGGTATCCGATCGGCGGATTCGAGGATACCTACATCGTCACCGACCCGCTCGACGATCGCTGGGTCTACACGCAGGGATGGTATCAGGTCCTGCGTCGGTACGATCGTGAGACCGGCCAGGTCGCGGTCGTGTACACGCCGTTACCCGACGATCGATTCGTGTACGCTCCGCCGCTCGCCTTCTCACCACAGGATCCGCACACGCTCTACATGGGCGCGCAGTATCTGCTCGCCTCGAGCGACAACGCGCGCACCTGGCGCCATCTGGGCCCCGACCTGACCTCAGGCGCCCGACGCTCGGCGATCGAAACGTTGGCGCCGTCGACCGTGCAGGCCGGCGAGATATGGGTCGGCACAAACGACGGCGTCATTCAGGTTACGCGCGACAATGGCGCGACGTGGACCAACGTGACGCCACCGGACATGCCCGGCGCGAAGAGCAGCGGCCGGCGATATTCGCCCCTCATCGATGCCTCGCACAAGGATGCGGGCGTCGCGTACCTCTCGGTCAACGCATTCCCCGATCCCACTCCCTACATCTTCCGCACGATGGACTTCGGCGCGCACTGGCAGAGCATCGTGAACGGGCTCCCGGCCGAGGATGCCGTGCAGACCGTGCGGGAAGATGTCGTCGACCCGAACTTGCTCTTCGCTGGGACCGTGACGGGCGCGTGGGTGTCGTTCGACCGCGGCGATCACTGGCAGTCCCTCGAGCTCAATCTGCCGAACACGGACGTGACCGATATGTCCGTCCACGGGAACGATCTCGCGATCTCGACGTACGGACGCGCGCTGTGGATTCTGGACGACCTGACGCCGCTCCGGCAGCTCCGATCGGCGATGGCCGCCAATGCGTACCTGTATCAGCCCGAGGTCGCGTATCGCATGCGGTGGGACAACATCGAGGATACGCCGCTACCGCCCGAGGTCCCCGCCGGCGAGAATCCGCCCGAGGGCGCGATTATCGACTACTATCTGAAGGCCCCTGTGTCCGGCACCGTGACGCTTTCGGTGTACGACTCGGATAACCAACTCATTCGCCAGATGTCGAGCGCCGCCCCGCCGCCCGACACAGTGCGTCCCAACATCGCCGCCTACTGGCTCGCGCCCCAGACCGCGCTCGCCACCACCGCCGGCATGCATCGCGTGGCGTGGGATCTTCGATATCCCCCGCCTGACGTCATCAACTATTCGTACTTCGGCGACTTGCTCGACTACCGCGAGTACACGCTGAACGTGCACGCGGTCAAGGGAACGACGCCGCGAGTGCAGCCCACCGGGCCACTGGTCGCGCCCGGAACCTATCGCATCGAGCTGACCGCCGGCGGGCAGACGTTCTCGCAGAACCTCGTCGTGCAGAACGACCCGCGCATTCAAGTGACCCAATCCGGCTTGGTCGCGCAGACCAAGCTTCAGTTACGCATCGTCGCCGGTCTCAAGACCAGCTACGCCGCATTCGTGAAGGTGGCGAGCTCTCCCGACAGTGCCTTGGCGAATTCGGCATTCGGCCCCGCCAATCGCGACCTGACCCGTCATCTCGAGGACATGGAGTCGGGCGACATCGACCCAACGCCGAGTGACGTCGCGGCCGTCGACGCCGACTGCCAGCAGATCGACCAGGCACTCGCGAAGGCGACGGCTCTCAACCTGAAAGGACCTGCCTGCGGCAGCTAGACGCGGAAGAGATAACTGAGCTTGAGGAAGAAGCTGTCCGCCTGACGTCGCAAGCCGATAAAGTGAAATGTCTGCAGTTCGTTGGCGTCGTTGCCGTAGCCGAAGAACGCGACGGTGCCGGGAATCGGCTGGTAGGAAAAAAGCACCGAGCCGGTGAAGACGTTGCTGGTTCCGCCCGAAGCCCGTGAGATGGCGCCGGTCGTGGAGCTCTTGATGAACAGCGGAAGCTGCGACCGTGAGTCATCACGCAGGCTGTCCTGATACTCGGCGTCGTACTGTCCGACGAGGCGAATAAAGAGGCCCCGCGTCAGCTGGTACTCGGCGTCGATGCGCGGAATCTGCTGGCGGGCGGCCGTCGAGCCGTCATCGTGCCGATGGTAGAAGGTCGCGTTGTAGGTCGCGTTGACCCGAATCTGCTGCGTCGGCTGCCAGCTGATGGTCAGCTGCGGCAGATCGACATCGGCCACCGCCCACTCATAGAAGTTCTCGTCCCGACCCCAGACGTAGACGAAACTCGCCGAGAAATGCGCGAATTGCGGGGTGATCAAGTTGAAGACGTAGTCGGTGTTCGGGATGTCGGTCTGATGCGGGAATGGCGTGTACATCGTATCGGCCCCCTGAATGCGGCCGATGTAGTAGTTCTTATAGATCGTCGGATCGTAGCCATAGTGCTCGAGATAGATGGCCGCGCCCACGACCCAGCCACCGTGCAGCGTCGTGTTCAAATTGAACTGATATCGCTGATCCTCGGCCCGATGGAAATCCGTGAGGTTGCGGCCGGCCCACGTGTCCGAGATACGGAAGTCGCCGCCGTACGTCTCGATGAAGCTGCCCGGCCGGTTGTAGAAGGTCAGGCGATGATCGAGCGAGACGATGCCGACGCCCACGCGCGAGATGAAGCCGCTGCCGGCGACGAACTGCGGATCGATCTGGCGCACGATGTAGTCGATACCGAAGGTTCGCCCTGCCCGCGTGAATCGAAGGTAGCCGAGGGGACCTGCGCTGCTGCCGGTCCCGGCCGAGTCACGCGTCACGCTGGTCGCGCCCTGTACTTGCAGCGTGTAGAGCTTGGCGAACGTGAAGCGCCCATCGAGGCTCGCCATGCGGTTGTACGCCCCGCCCTGCTCTTTGTCCGTCAGTGCGACGCCGATTTGGGACGCCGAGCCGACGTCGGTCCAGCTCCGCAGCACGTTATAAATGGGATGGCCGGCACCGGTGACGGATGAATCTTCCTGGTCCTGCGCGCCAAGGTAGGCGACGCTGACACTGCCGACTTTGCCGGTGAGCTTCGTGGCCGCGATCGGCTCTTCGATCTGCCGGGTGTAGATCAAGTTGTTCGGCGTGCTGAACTGCTCGAGGCCATCGAGGAAGAACGGCCGCTTCTCGGGATACGAGACCGCGCTGCGCGGATCCAGCTGGATCTTGGTGGCGTCGGACTCGACTTCCGCGAAGTCGGGGCGATACGTGCCGTTGAGTGTGAGGTTGTTCGTGATGCCCCATCGCACATTGCCGCCGAATTGCGGGCGGGCGACGCCGTACTTCCATGGGCGCGGCGCGCCGCTGTCGCCGATGGCCTTTTGCGTGACGAACGGATTCAGGTCCAGGACCAGCCCTCGCTCCAACGCGGAGAGCCCCACGAGCGTCCCGGACTGCGCCAAAAACGACGCCGCCGCGATCTTCGTCGGCACCCAGCTCTGCTCGTGACCCGAGTGCTGGACCTTCCGAATGATATTGAGACCCCAGTCCTGGATCTTCGCCTGCTGATACTTGATGCTGCGGAACGGGATCCGGATCACGACCTCGTATCCGGTCACGGTCGCGTGCCCCTTGGACTCGTACACGAAGTCTGGACTCAGGTCCGTGGAGGGCCGGCCGGTCTGCGTGTTCCCCGTGCTGAATCCACGGCCGGCGCGCACCCCTTCCGTCATCGTGCCGTCCTCCTGGATCCCGAGCGGATTGACGGCGAAGACCAGTGCCTGACGCGAGTGCAGAAACGGACTCAGAATGACCTGGATATTGTCGTCGGCGTCGATCTTGTCGCGGTCCGCGAGCTTGTAGTGCACGTTGCCGTGCGGCTCGAAGGCGCGGATGCCGAAGTAGATGGCGCGGTGCGAGTACCAGACGAAGACCTCCGTCGAGTCCTCCGCCGGCAGCCCATCGACCGGCGTGTATTCCGAGAACCCCGTCAGCACCGCCGCTTGCTGCCAGACCGGGTCATTGAGCGTTCCATCCATGATGGGCGCGGCATCGATCCGTGGGATGTCGACGCGGGTCTGACCCGCGCGGCCGCTGTAAACAATCGTGGTCGCGGCGGTCCACGCCAGAAGAAAGAGATGCGTCACATGTGGCAACGTGACAGCCCGCGCGTGGCGCGCCAAGGCATGGGATCAAAATGTCGGACTTATTTGATGTCGCGGAGCACACCGCGCACGATCACCGCGTGAATGCGGCGGGTGTTTGCGATCTCGTCGAGGGGATTCGCATCGAGCACGACGAGGTCCGCGACCTTTCCGGGCGCGACGGTCCCAAGCGAATCGGTGGCGTGGAAGAAACGCGCGGGGCCGATCGTCGCCGCTTGAAGCGCGGCGAGCGGTGTCAGGCCAGCCCGAACGAACAGCGCCAGCTCATCGTGGACACTGGAGCCCCAGTACACCCACGGGTTGCTGACATCGGTCCCGATCAACAGCGGGACCCCGGCGCGGTACAGCGCGCCGACCATCTCGATCTCGTGGTTGAACAGCGAGCGATTGCGCGCGACGTCCCCCGGGGTCATGATCGCCGCATACCGCCGCCTGATCGAGTTCCACCAGGCGGTGTCAGCCGGCGCCATCATCGCCTGTCGCGAGTCGTGCGTGACGCTGGTGTCCTGATGAAGCCACACGCCAGCGCTGACCGTCAACGTCGGGCACACCCAGGTGCCGCGCTCAGCGAGTCGCCGCATGATCGGCCGGCACGCCTCGAGGTTGAAGGCGTCGTTCAGCGCGATCAAAAGCGCGCGGCCTTTCGCCCGCGCGATCTCGCCGGGGCGGCTCGAGCAGACATCGGCGAAACGATACATATGCTCGATGCTGAGCTGGCCGGCGGCCGAGGCGTCATCGATCGAGATCGAATCCGGGACGTGGCCGACGAACGGGATGCCGCGGCGCTTGGACTCGTCGGCGATCGCGAGATACGAGGCTCGCGATAGCCCGCTGTAGACCTTGATAAAGTCGGCGCCGCGCGCGATCGCCGTGTCCACGGCGGCACGTCCCTGCTCCGGAGTGGCGATCGCCGCGCTTCCCGGCCAGAGCGGGTGCGGACCATCGAGCAGGTTGCTCGCCGCCACGATCCGAGGCGCCAGCGTGTCTCGTTTCCATTGGCGTACCATTGCGGCCGTCGCGGCGTGCAGCGGGTTGTACGCCGTGTCTTGGTCGGCGCACGCGCTGTCGCAGTCGCCATCCATGTCACGGAGTCCCGTGACGCCATTGGCGATGTATTGCGGGAAGGCTACGCCTCGCACATAGCGATCGAACTGGAGATGCGAGTGCATGTCCCACAAACCCGGTATCACGTACTTCCCGGCGCCATTCAACACGCGAGCACCGGGTGGCGCGGGAGAGTTGCTGACAGAGACAACGTGGCCCTGAGCGATCACAACCGTCACGTCGGAACGCGCGTGACCATTCGCGACATCGATGACCGTGACGTGCGTGATCGCGAGCTGCGCGAGAAAAGCGAGGGCGAGCATGGCCCTACGTTGGCCCGGCGATCAGTCGAGACGCAAGGCCGTCACGGGTTCGACTGTCGCCGCGCGGCGGGCTGGCAGCCATGATGCGGTGAGGGCGACCACGAGCAAAACGACGGTCACGGCGGCGAGCGTCGTGGGATCGGTCGCGCTGACACCGAACAACGCGCTCGAGAGCGCGTGCGAGGACCAGAGCGCGAGCACGAGGCCGATGGCGGTGCCGAGCAGCGCGTGGCCCATGCCGCGCCAGACGAACATGTTGATGACCGCACTCGCGCGCGCGCCGAGGGCCATGCGGACACCGATCTCACGGCGGCGGGTGCTGATGTTGTAGGACAGCAAGCCGAAGACACCGACGGCCGCGAGCATGAGCGCCGCCGCGGCGAACCCGCCGAGTAACATGGTCCAGTGCCGGGGCTGGGTCACGGAGTCGTAGACGCGGTCCTCGAGCGGCATCGCGTGGTCGAGCGGCACGCCCGCGTCGAGCGTGCGCAGCGCGGCGACCATGCGCTTGGCGGCTTCGGCCGGCGGACCGGCCGTCCGGGCGATCACGTTGAATTGCGGGGGCCAGCCTTGCGTCGGCGGTACGTAGATCGCATCGGCTGGCGCGTCGAGTCCCTGTACCTTGATGTCACCGACGATGCCCACGATCGTGGTGGGCGGACAGGTCGTGCAGCCGCCCGGCATCATCTGGTGACCGACCGCGCGCCCATCAGGATAGTAATGGTTGGCCCACGCGCGGCTCACGACGACCACGGGCGGCGCGGACGCACTATCGGCGAGCGTGAAGAGACGTCCGTCGAGCAACGGAACACGCAGTGTCCGAAAATAATCAGCGGTCGCGGTGATCCAGGGTGATTCCGGTTGCCCGCCATCAGCGGGAGCCGGTCGATCCATCAAGGCGAAGTTGTTGAAGTCCATGGCGGGCTCGTTCGGCGGCGCAAACTCGGTGAGACCGGCATCGAGCACGCCCGGAACGTCGCGGATGACGGGTAACGCGCGCACCCAGTAGGCGGCGATCGTCGTGTCGTTGCCGTACCGCGCAAACGGCAGCGACACATGGACCATGGCGAGGCCGCTGGCATCGAATCCTGGCCGCACACGAGCGAGGCGCAGAAAGCTGTTCAACAGTAGGCCCGCCCCGGCCAGGAGCGGCAGGGTGAGCGCGAACTGCGCGATGACGAATCCCGCTCGTGTCGCCTGCGTGCCGCGCGCGGCGCCAATGACGCGGCTCCCCGTGGCGTGGCTGCGGGCCAGCAACCATACTGGCGCGCCGCCGACGATAACCGCGATGACGATCGCGACCACGGCGGCGAAACCGAGCATCGTGACGTCGGGCTTCGCGTCGGCGAGGCGCGGGACATGGGGGCCGATCGCCACCAGGACGCGAAGGCCCAGGATCGCGACCAGTACGCCGGCGACCGCCCCCGTGACTGCCAGTAGCAGGCTCTCCGCGACGAGGAGGCGGGCGAGCCGTCCCCGCGTGCCGCCGAGCATGGCTCGCACCGACAGCTCGCGTTGGCGGTTGGTCGCGCGGACGAGCGCGAGGCTCGACACATTCGCGACGGCGACCAGCAAGACGAGCGCGACGGCGCCCCCGAATACGCCGAGGGTGTGGCTGGCGTCGCCGAGGACGCGTTCGCGGAGCGGCATTGGCAAGATGCGAGCGGAGCGAGCTTGGAAGCTCGACGCCCAGATCGGGAATATCCGCTCGCTGATGCCCGCCAGATCACGGGTGGCGGCATCGACGGTGACGCCGTCCTTGAGCCGCGCGAGCCCGATCAAGAAAAATGGACCGCGACGGGTCGGGGGTCGGACTTGCAGCACGGGCCAGATATCCCCCGAGAGACGACCGAGGGTCGTGACGCCGGGTGGGAGTACGCCGACGATCGTGTGTGGCACGCCACCGATGGTGATGGTCTGCCCGAGTCCCGCACGCGTGGCCATCTGCGCGCTGACGACCGCGACCGCCGGTGCGCCCGGGGTCTCGTCCGAGGGCTGGATCGCGCGACCGCTGGCGACGGTGACGCCGAGCGCTCGAAAGACGCCGGAGGTAACGAAGGCCATGGATTGGCGAACGGCGTCGGCGTTTCCGATCCGCACGGCCACTTCGTTCGGCGACTCGGCGCCAAGTGCGGTGAAGCTGCGTTGGTCCGATTCGAGCGCGCGATAGTCGACCGCGGACAGATGCCACGTGTTGTCGCCGTTCCGCATACCGATCTCGACCAAGCGCTCATCGTGCGAATACGGTAACCGCGTCAGGAGCACGGCATCGATCGCGCCGAAGATCGTGGTCGACGCGCCAATGCCCAGCGCGAGCACCAGCACGGACGAGAGCGTGAACGCTGGGCTCCTGATGAGGGCACGCGCGGCATAGCGGAGGTCCGCCAGGGCATCTTCGAGCCAGCGAATGCCGCGGGCATCGCGATGGGCTTCTTTGTATCGTTCGACGCCGCCGAACGCGATCGTTGCCTCTCGTCGCGCGATGTCGGGCGCGACCCCTCGCGATTGAAGATCGGCGGCTTCCATCTCGATATGGAGCCGCATCTCTTCGTCGAGCTCGCGGTCGAGCCTTTTCTTTTGGAAGAACGCGCGCCAGCGACTCATGTCGCCGCCAGTACTTGCTCGATCGCCGACGCAAACTCGCGCCATTGCGCGCGCTCGGCCGCAAACTGCTTGCGGCCCGTTGCCGTGAGACTATAAAACTTGGATTTGCGCCCTTCCGGACTATGACGCCACTCGGCGGTGACCCAGCCTTTGTCCTCGAGGCGATAGAGAGCCGGGTAGAGACTGCCCTGCCCTACGGCGAGCGCTTCGCTGGAGAGATCGCGAAGGCGCTTCGAGATCCCCCAACCATGGAGAGGACCGAGCGCCAACGTTTTGAGGATCAGGAGATCCAAGGTCCCTTGCAAAAGATCCATGCCTTGACATTCGACAATATGTTGTCGAATGTCAAGGCATCAGCGCTTGGCGAAGTATCGCGCGAATCCGTCGACGCACGCCTGATACGTGCCGACGCGCTCGTAGCGCGCGGCGAGCTCGGGCGAGAGCAGCCCGGCTTCGTGCTCCTCCAGTGTGCGCGCGCTGCAATCCGCGCTCAGCCAGTCGCGCCAGGTGTTGAGGCGCGATTGGAGATCGTCGAGATGCCAGGCTATGTCCTCGTACTCGCCGAAGTGCGTCAGCGCGAGACGACGCGGCTCGAGCCGACGAAGGCGCTCGATGCTTTTCGCCCACGCGTCCAGGTCTAGCTCTGGGGGCGGCGTCGGTGGGCGGACGTAGCGCGTCGTGTCGATGCGGACGCCGGCGACATCACCCGTGAACACGGTGCCCGTCGACGCATCATAGTACGAGTGATGGTGCACGGCGTGACCCGGCGTGTCTATCGCCTTCAGACTCCCTATCATGTCCTGATCTTCCGCGATCACGACCCGATCCTCTGGGACCGGGACGATGTCTCCCCAGAGCGTCTGCATCTGATCGCCATAAATGCGCTCGGCGCTGGCAATCAGCTTTGATGGGTCTATGAGATGCTTCGCGCCTTTTGGATGAACGAACACCTTCGCGCGCGGGAAATGACGCAGCAGAAGACCTGACGCGCCGGCATGGTCCAAGTGAATGTGCGTGACGATCAGCCGCGTGATATCGGCCGGATCAAAGCCGGCTGACCGAATCCCCGACAAGAGAACGGGAGTCGTGCTCGCCGGACCCGCTTCTATCAGAGTTAACTCAGGACCCGGCAAGAGATACGACGCGATCGCCCCAGCGGCGCCCTGATAGTTATGATCGATCCGAACGTAACTCTGGCTCATGCTCAACGGGAAAGTTCACCGAGTTCGCGATAAAGCACATGCGATGCGCGTCATGATGCAGCGCCCGCGCGCGATCGAGATCCGCGCCGGGCGCGAACGTGACGACCGGCCGCAAGGTGACCTGGCGGAAACGGCCGCTGCCGTCCGCCTCCTCGACCATGACGCCCTCGGCCCGATCCACGTAGCTCGTGATGACGAGTCCGGCGTCAGCACACAGGTGGAGATACCAGAGCTGATGGCACGTGCTGAGCGAAGCCACGAGCAGCTCCTCCGGATTCCAACGCGCGGCATCGCCGCGGAATCCCGGATCGGATGAGCCGGGAATGAGCGGCTTCTGATTGCTCGGACTGGAGATCTCATGCTGGCGCAAGTACGCCCGATATGCGGACGTACCCGTGCCAGTGTTCCCCGTCCACTCGACGACCGTCGTGTAGCGGTGCTCTCTCGGCGCCATGCCGAGAAAGCTACTCGACTACACGCGTGCCGTACCGCCCACGTCCTGCGTGAGACGGGCCTTGGCGGATCCCAGCCAGAAGAACGCGGCCAAGAGCGCGATGCCCCACACGATCGCGAACGCCGAGATCAACGAGATAATCGCGGCCAGCGTCGCGGGCGGCACCATGATCGCGTAAATCCCGGCGATCACGCCAATGATGCCGAAGAACAGCGTCCATCCCCATGGCGCATTCATGCGGCGCTCCACGATCGCCGAGTAGATCCCGATCGCGCCCGTGAGCAAGAGCCAGTACGACACCCAGACTACCGCGAAAGTCAGCGAGAGGCCCGGGTAGTAGTACAGGGCACAGATCCCGAACACCAGGCTGATGACGCCACTCAGAAGCAGCAGCCACCAATGCGGGAGGATGGCGCGCGCTTCGATCGACTCGACGATCTGGCTGATCCCGATGAAGATCGCCCAGAACGCGATGAGGAGCGCGAACGCGGCCACGGAGTCCATCGGCCGGACGATGATGAGAATGCCCACGGCGAGGGCAAGCAGTCCGCGCAGCAGGAGTGTCCATCTAGCCCGACCATACAGGTGGTGCAGCAGGTCCGACGCCATTGATTCTCCTTTTAGGAACCCGAGGACCCTTGAACGATGCGAGGATTGGGCGTCGTGGCAAGCACAATTTTCGTCACGGCATGCGCGCGAACTTCTTCCAGCGTGAACCAAGTCGGCTTCATCTCACCTTTGGCATACATCGGCGACTGGTCGGCATAGTGCGCGCTTCGAGGATCGCCGCTGGCGCCAAAGGTATGTACGGAAAGAGCATGCGTCGTCGGACCGAACTCGACGACACTGACGTAGGTGCCGCCCAAGACACCATAACGCCGGTGTTGTCCGGCGACGGGTGTTGTGTAAACGGTAAACACCGCGCCGTCGTAACCGTCGACGCCCGGCACGGCGACCGACGGCTCCCCGTCGTCGAACCTCGGTCTGTTCAGCAACGAGGTCTCACGGTCATCCGGGCGCTGGAGACGATTGCGTTCGCCCCAGGGCGTCGTGCTGTCCATCGCGATGCGAAGGGCATCGACGTAGCCGTGATCTCGGAGCGCATGATGCCAAACGCTGTATACGGTCATCGACACCGACTGCACTGTCGCTCGGCGATCCCAGTTCGCCAAGATCTCAGCGGCCCCGCGAAGCTTGGCGTCAGCACCTCGCACACTGTCGAGCAACATGGGGATCAGGCTGTCAGCCGAGACGACGTGCGTGTCGAAGGCCGCGGCTTTCCATTGGTCGAACGTGAACGTCGCCGTCCCCATGAGAATCCGTCGCGAGGCTCTCGCGCGAGGATTCTCTCGCAGGCCTTCTTTCACCATGGGCATGGTGAACGAGGCCGGATCCGGGTTGCCGGAGCTCGTGAGCAGAAACGGAGACGAGTTGCAGTTCTCCATCCAACCCGTCGCCGGATTCGTGAGCTGCGGCAACGAGTCCATCGGATAGTAGCCGTGCCACTCAGTGGCTGGATCGCTGCCATCGACCGGCTTCGTCCAGTCGAAGCGCGGATCGCGGCGTGGGACGGCGCCGTTGTAGATGTAGAACGTATTGCCATCCCGATCGGCATACATCACGTTGCCGAACAGCATCGCGAGCGGCCGGATCGCTGACTTGAACTCCCTCAGGTTGTGCGCCTTCGTCATCGCGTACCATTCGGCAAGCCAGCCGTCGTCAGCCAGATGCGCGATGCGCGCCGCGACTGGCTTGCCGTTGTATGTCGCGACGATCGGTCCATGGTGCGTCGCCACGAATCGCACGGGATGGCCTGCTATGTCGACGATTCGCTCTGTAGCCGTCCGATAGCCGGAGCCATAGCGATACGCGAGTGGATGCGCGGGGTCATCGAACGTCTCAACGTATCCATCCGCGACATCGGCGGCGTTGTCGGTGCTGACCCAGCCCAGGTATTGATTGTGGCCGACGTACGGCACCGGGAACCCGAAGCGCGTATACCCCGTGAACTCCCAGCCTTCGTCGCTGTGTACATGGCCTTCGTAGACCTGACCCGGGCCGAAGAACGGCAGATGCGGGTTGATGAACAGCATCGCGTGACCCGTCGCGCTTTTTGATGGACCGATCACCCAACCATTCGACCCACGCGCGGGATTCGTGAGCCCGTCGAAGTACCCGGTGTTCACGGGAAATGGGACACCGATCTTCGGGTCTCGTACGAAGCCGAGGACGTAATAGTTGTACCGGATGAACGCGAGCGGATACCACGGCTCGATGTGCTGTAAGTATTTCCCCGGATGTCGGGCCAGATAGTAATTCACACCAGCCGCAAAGCCATCACACAGCGCTTTTGTGTGGGCATCGAGCCGACGGTATTCAGCTTGCGCCAGGCCTGGCACATCGAGCGCCAGCGTAAGCCGGTCTTCTCCCGCGCTCGAGTCGCCATACATCTCGGCGCCACGACCGAGCGCCAACATGTAATTCGCCTC
>Ga0070741_10013439_pt1 | contig 14451 bp, 11 predicted proteins | sample Coa_R1_4_FD_66440 | JGI IMG/M metagenome (GOLD analysis project Ga0070741, IMG submission 66440) | Surface soil microbial communities from Centralia Pennsylvania, which are recovering from an underground coalmine fire - Coalmine... | ecosystem: Environmental > Terrestrial > Soil > Unclassified ...
CCGCGGCCCGGCTCCTGCGCGAGCTCGGCCCGATCGAGGGTGTCGCCGCCGACGTCGCGAGCCGGGCGCTGACGGTGCTGGAGACGGCCGCCGAACGGGCGCGCGACGCCGAGGTGTGGCGCAGCGCGTCACGCCTCTACGACGACGCGCTCGCCGTCCTGCCCCCCGACGCCGCCGACGGCACCCGCTGGCGGCTGCAGCTCGGCCGGGCCCGGGCGCTCGCCGAACAGCGCGAGCTGATCGCCGCGCGCACCGACGTCGAGGACGTGCTCGAGGACGCGGCCGGCGACGAGCGCGTGACGGCGCGGGCGCTCATCCTGCTCGGCGACCTCCAGCAGATGGAGGGCGACTACCGCGCGTCGATCGCGACCCTCGACCGGGCGATCGAGCTGTGGCGACGGCTCGACGACGCCGCCGGCGAGGCCGACGCGCTGCGCGCCCGGGGCGGCACGGTGATGTTCCAGGGCGACCTCGACGCCGCCGAGCGCGACATGACCGATGCCCTGGCGCTCTTCCGCCGGGTCGGCGACCACCGGGGCGAGGCGTGGGCGGTGCAGAACCTGGCGACGATCGCCTTCTTCCGCGGCGACCCCGACCTGGCCGATGCCCGCCTGGCCGCGGCGGCCGACATGTTCCGCGAGCTCGACGACTGGGGTGGGCTCAACTGGACCTTCGCCGTGCTCGCGTGGGTCCGGTTCATGCAGGGCCGGCTCGACGACGCCGAGGCGCTTGCACGCGAGCAGCTCCCCGAGAGCGAAGCGACCGGCAACCGCTGGGTGTCGGGGATCCTCGACATGCTGCTCGGCAGCATCAACCTCTGGAGCGGGCGCGCGCCGGCCGCGGTCGAGTACGCCCGCAAGGCCGTCGGCCAGTTCCGGGCGCTGGGCGATCCGTGGGGCGAGGGGCAGGCCCGGGGTGTGCTGTCTCGCGCGCTCGCGGTCGCGGGTCGTCTCGACGAGGCGCTCGGTGCCATCGAACACGACTTCGACGGCTCGCTCATGCTCGACGCCGCCAAGTTGAGCTCGCTCGTCCGCGCCCAGGTGCTGGTCCACAGCGGCGCCGCCGACGCCCTGGCCGCCGCGCTCCACGTCAGCCGCCCCGACGACCGCTTCACGCTCTCGCACGAGTTCCGGATGGTGCTCGCGCTGGCGCTGGTCCAGCACGGCCGCACCGACGAGGCGATCGGCGAGCTCGAGGACGCCCGCGTCGATCTCGCCGAGAACGCGGGCCCGGGATCCGCGAACAACGCCGCACTCGCGGTCGCCTACGCGGTCGCCGGGCGGACCGACGACGCCCGCAAGGCCGCCGAGGCGGGGTTCGGCCGCGGCACCTACCTCGACCAGCAGCTCTGTGCCATCGCGGGCGCGTTGGCGCGGCTCCAGGCGAGCGAGCCCGACGCGCTCGAGGCGTTCGACGCCGCGATCGCGCGCATCGACGCGACGGAGGCGCGCCTCGACCAGGCGGTCGTCCGCGTCGCGCGGGCCCACGCGCTCCGCGCGCTCGGCCACCCCGACGCCGATGCCGCCCGCCGCGACGCCGACGCCCGACTCACGGCACTGGAGCTGGAGATGCCGGGCTGGGAGCGCGCGTTCGCACGGGCGGTCGACCGCACCCGCGAGTAGCTACGCATCGAGCGCGGCGGCGAGCAGCGCGCGGTCGCCGGGCGCGAGATCGACCTCGCCGACCAGCGCAACACCCTCCGGGCTCATCTTGCGGACGGTCTTGCGCACGACCTCGATCATCTTGTCCCGGTCGAGCCGGGCGGCCAGGTCGTGGAACTGGGTCTCGACGAACACGAGACAGAGCGCGTCCTCGAGCACCTGGGCGTCGGGGTCGCGGCCGAGGTTGCGTTTCGTCACGATCGCCTGGACCCGCTCGACGGTCGCGCCGTCGTACCCCGCGGCTTCGAGGATGTCGCCGAGCTCGCGGGCGTGCGCCCGGTGCTGGGTCCGGCGCCACCGGAGGTAGCCGGCCCGCCCGTCGGGATACGAGCGCCGCGGGATGGCCCAGCGCCGGAGGTGGTGTCCGCGTGCGGCGAGGAGCAACGGCTCGCCGGCGTCGGGCGCCAGGCGTCGGACCCACTCGGTCACGAGCTCCGCGTGGAGCAGCTCCTTGGGCCCGCGCCGGCCGCGCACCTCGACGACGTTCGGATCGTCGCGGTTGACCGCGTCGATGGCGGCGACGGCGCGCGCGAAGCGGTCGGGGGATTCCCTGCGCTCGCCCACGAGACCAGCCACGCCCGCAGCCTACGGTCGACCACGCCGGAGCTCGTCGAGGACGCGGACGCAGGCGACGCCGTCGACGAACGTCGGCGCGCCAGGTGGCGCCGCACCGTCGTGCACCGCGTCGCGCACGATCTCGGCCCATCGACGCATCGGCTCGTCGTGGCGGTCGCCGGAGCTCGGCGGCGTGTCGATCTCGTCGCGGGTCCCGTCGGCTCGGCGCAAGACGATCCGCCGGTCGTCGACGCATTCGAGCACCCCATCGGATCCGAGGACGGCAATGCGGGGTGCGAGCGGCGCGGCCGCGACGAACGACGTGTCGATGGCCACCGTCGCGCCCGACTCCGTGCGCAGGGTCGCGGTGAACGCGTCCTCGGCGTCGCAGCGGCGCATCGTTCCCTCACGGTCGGGTCGCTCCGCGATCGTGACCCGGCACTCGGCGCGGGCCGCCACGATCGGGCCGAAGATCCACCGGACGGTGTCGACCGCGTGCGAGCCCCAGGCGCCGATCCAGCCGCCGCCGAGGGAACGGTCGAACAGCCACCCGTACGGTCGGAGGGGCACGCGTGACCCGGTGCTGAGGTGCGTCCACTGGACGTGCTCGACGCGCCCCACGGCACCGTCGCACACCAGGTCGCGCATCCGCCGCCGCATCGGCACGTGCCGCAGCTCGAAGTTCACGAGATGCACGCGCCCGGCCGCCTCGGCCGCGTCGAGCATCGCGGTGGCGTCGGCGGCGTCGAGTCCGAACGGCTTGTCGCAGAGCACCGCGTGGCCGGCGTCGAGCGCGGCCTGCACGTGGGCGGCGTGCAGGAAGGGCGGCGAGTGCACGGAGACGAGGTCGACGTCGGGACGCGCGCAGAGCGCCGCGACGGCGCGCTCGTCGCGCGCCGAGACGACGCCGACGACCGTGCAGCCGGCGGTCGCCGCGTACACGGGGGCCACCACCCGGGCGCCGAACCCGGAGCCGATCACCGCGACCCGCATCACGCGCCCCGGGTCGCGGCGAGCCCGGACGCGGACCCGGCGTCGAGGTAGAGCGTGGCGTGGGGCTGGCGGCGCAGGATGGAGGCAGGGCACGACGGGTCGATCGGGCCTTCGAGCGCGCGCTGCACCGGTTCGCGCTTGCGGGCCTCGGGGACGACCGCGAGGACGGCGGCGGCGCGCAGGAGGGCCGGGATCGTCACGGTGATGGCGCGCTCGGGGACGGCGGCGACGTCGGGGAAGTGCCCCTCGCCGACCTGCTGGCGCCGGCACGCGTCGTCGAGCGTGACCAGCTTCACGTCGAGTGGATCGTGGAAGTCGGCGACCGGCGGGTCGTTGAACGCCAGGTGCCCGTTCTCGCCGATCCCGAGACAGCAGACGTCGAGCGGGTGGTCGTGCAGCAGTGCCGCGTAGGCGCGGCACGCGGCCCCGGGATCGGGAGCGTCGCCTTCGACGTAGTAGAAGTCACCGATCGGCACGCGCTCGACCAGTCGTTCGCGCAGGTAGCGCCGGAAGCTCGCCGGATGGTCGGCCGCGATCCCGACGTACTCGTCCATGTGGAAGCCGATGACCCGACTCCAGTCGACGTCGGCCTCGCGGACGAGCGCGGCGAGGAACGCGACCTGCGAGTTCCCGGTCGCGAACATCGCGTGCGCCACGCCCCGCTCGGAGATGGCACGGCGCAGGAGCCGGGCGGCGTCGGCGGCCGCGCTCGCCGCGAGCGCGTCGCCGTCCTCCAGCACACGGACCCGGAGCGCGTCGGCGGCGAAGTCGCGGCGCATCAGGTGATCGGGAACTGCGGCAGCCAGGGCCTGGTCGCGGTGAGCATCGCGTCCGTCATCTCGCCGAGCCGGTCGTAGTCGAGTCGGCCGGCGAGCGGGTCGAGGAGCATCGCCGCGAAGACCTCGTCACGGTTCCCGGTGACCGCCGCCTCGACCGTGCGTTCCTGGGCGGCCGCGACCCGGCGGACGCACTCGGCGACGGCCGGCGGGAGGCGGACCCGGTCGCGGCCTCGGACTCCCTTGCCGTCGGCGACGCAGATGCTCTCGACGGTCACGCCGTCGGGGAGGTCGGCGACCTGGCCGTCGTTGGGGACGTTGAGCGGGAACCAGCCCGGTCGGTCGAGCTCGAGGCACTGGATCACGGGCGCCACCATCTCACCCGACGGCATCGCCGGGATCTCGGCGGCCGCGAGCAGGTCGTCGAGCTCGGCCACGTACGCCGCCTGCGACGCCTCCCGGTCCTCGATCGTGGTCAGGGTGACGCCCCAGCGCGCACCCCAACGGGACTCCTCGGTCAGGAATCCCGGGAAGAACTCGACGAGGTGCCGGTCGCCCGCGCCGGGCAGGACGCCGAAGCGTGTGAACAGCTCCAGCTTCACGCGGTTGTGGCGCAGGAGGTCGCCCTTGGTCCACCGGGCGCCTGCGGCAGGCGTGCCGGGCAGGAACCCGTCGGGCAGCTCCATCGCCAGCGGCTCGGCGGCGCGGCGGTCCGCGTCGTCGAGGAGCCCGCGCAGGAGCGCGAGCCCGTCGCGGCCGCCGGCGTCGAGGCTCGAGATCAGCGGCAGGTGGTTGACGCCGGCAACGGTCGGCTGCAGCTCGAGGAAGCTCGTGTCGAGCAGCAGGCTGAGCAGGAACTGCGTGATCGTGATCTCGTGGCAGAGCCCGATGGTCCGGATCGACGACTCGCGCGTGACGGCGCGGCAGATCGTCGTCATCGGATTGGTCAAGTTGAGCATCCACGCGTCGGGGCACAGCTCCTCCATGTCGCTCGCGAGCTGGAGGAACACGGGGATGTTGCGTTGCGCCCGAATGACACCCCCGGGCCCGACGGTGTCGCCGACGGACTGCCTGATGCCGTAGCGCGCGGGGATCTCGAGGTCGTGGCGCATGGACGCGAACCCGCCGGTGGAGATGTTCACGACGACGTAGTCGGCACCCTCGAGCGCGGCCCGCTGGTCGGTCGTCCCGAACGCGGTCAGGCCGATGCCGCGCACCGCCGCGATGTGCTCGACGAGCTCGACCATGCGCGGCACGGGCGCAGGGTCGATGTCCTCCACGACGATCTCGGCCTCGTGCAGCGCCGGGGTGTTCGCGACGTCGACGAGGAGCTTGGGCACCCACTGGTAGCTCCCGCCGCCGATGATCGTGATCCGCGGTGCCATCGGAGCCCTCCGGACGCTCGTCGCACGTCAGTCGCGCAGCGCGACCGTGACTTCGATCTCGACCGGGCCGCGCCGCGGGAGCGCGGCGACGCCGATCGCGGAACGGGTGTGGCGGCCGGCCGCGCCGAACACGTCGACCAGTAGGCGGCTGGCGCCGTCGACCACCGTCGGCTGCTCGGCGAAGTCGCCGGTGCAGGCGACGAACCCGGTGACGGTCAGGACCCGCGCCACGCGGTCGAGGGTGCCGAGCTCGGCCCGCAGCAGCGACAGGGCGTTGCGCGCGCACCATGCCGCGCACTCGACTCCCACCTGGGTCGCGACCTCACGCCCGAGCAGCCCGGTCGCGTGCAGCACGCCGTCGGCGTTGCGGGGCAGGCAGCCCGAGGTGCGGGCCGTCCCACCGTGCACGACGACCGCATCGAGCGGGTCGTGGGGCGGGAAGGGCCCGGGCAGCGTGATCCCGAGCCCGGCGAGCCGGGCCTCGTATGACATGAACGTCAGACTAGGGGGCACGGCGCAGCCACCGGTCGAGGAACCGGTAGGCGCGGTCGCCGTGCCACCGGTGGCCGCCGTCGAAGACGTCGTGCTCCAGGCCGTCGGGCGCGCCGAGCGCGGCGTAGACCGTCGCGAGGCGCGCCACCTCCCGGCGGGCCGCGTCGACCGGGAAGATGAGGTCGTCGGTGCCGGACTCGACGAGCAGCGGCCTCGGCGCCACGAGCGCGCCGAGGCCGACGTGGTCGAGCTCGCCCAGCATGCCGGGGAGCACCTGCGAGCCGCACAGGTTCCACGGGACGCGGTGCGCGGCCCGCCATTCGTTGAAGTAACCGCTGACGACCGCGGCGCGGACGCGCGCGTCCGTCGCCGCGACGAACAGCGTCAGGGTCGCACCGTAGGAGAAGCCGACGGCGCCGATGTGCCCGGGGTCGACCAGCGGGTGCTGCGCGAGCAGGTCGAGCGCGCAGCGGAGGTCCCAGACGTTCTGCGCGAGGGGGTTGAGCCCGGCGGCGGTCGCGTGCACGAGGTTGAGGTCGCACGCGTACTTGTCGGGCGGGTTCCAGTCGGCGCGTTCGCCGAAGCAGCGCAGGTCGGGAGCGAGGACGACGTACCCGCGGCGCGCGAGCTGGTGTCCGTAGTCGCCGTTGTGCTCGCCGGCCGCCGTCACGCTCTCCGCGTCCGGTAGCGCGCACACCTCCGACTTCCCGGGCCCGTGCCCGTGCACGGCGAGCACGGCGGGCCCGGGCCCGACGCGCTCGTGCGGGACGAGCAGGAATGCCGGTACCGACATCGCGGATTCGCTGTCGAAGACGAGGGACTCGCGCCGGTACGTCCCGCAGTCGACGGTCTCGCGGATGTCGAGGTCGAGCGGCACCGGCGCGGGGGTGACGCCGAGGAGCGCAGCAAGGCGGTCGCGGCACCGCTCGCGCCACGCGGGCACGGCCGTCGGATCGTCGGTCGGGCACGGATCCCGCGCCACGACCGACTCGAGGTGCAGCATCCAGTACGCCCAGGGCGAGAAGTTGCGCACCCGGCTCGTCGGCCGCTCGGTCACACGCCCTCGCCCAGCGCCCACGACAGTCCGCCGGCCAGGTGGCGCAGGTAGGCGGGCGACTCCCACGCGGCCGGGAAGTGGCCGAGGCTGGTCGAGAACGTCCGGCCCGCGCCTTCCCTGAAACACCACGACAGCGGGTACCCGAAGGGCGGGCGCGACGCGCCGGGCGCGTCCTCGTCGAGCTGACCCTCGGGCACGCGCAACAGGATCCGCGCATCGGGCCGGAGGTCGCGGAACTGGTACACCTCGTCGTACCAGCGCCAGCTCGGCGGCAGGTGGCGGGTCGCGGGGTGCGCGCTCTCCACGACGTCGAGGTCGACCTCCTGGGTCCACGGATGCCCGTCGAAGCGGGCGCCGACGAGCAGGCCGTAGTCGTCCCACGCGTAGCAGGCGTCGGTCGCCGAGTGGATGGCGACGATCGCGAGCTCGCCGGCGCGGACACGGTCGGCGACGACCACGCGCTGGCGGCTGCTCCACGGGGTCTCGCCGATCGTGAACAGCGCGAGCGCGCGGGCGCCCGCCAGCGTCTCGTCGTCGAGCTCGCGGACGTCGTCGACCCGGCGGCTGCGCATGCCGTGCAGCTCGGCGACCTGGGCGACGCCCACCGCCGCCTGGTCGAGCACGCCGTGCACGCCGGCGGGCCCGTCGAGATAGGGCGCGACCTGGGTGACGAACAGCAGCACGTCGGCCGGCATCGCGTCAGCCCGTGGCCAGCGGCTGGTACTTCTGCTCGCTCACCCAGCACGTCCCCTGCGGCTTGCCGTTGCTCTTCACGATGCACTGCGACGACGGCGGGTCGTTGTTGTGGATCCGTACGACCTGGTACTGCGTCGGCCCGTAGAACTTGTCGGGCCCGTAGCTCAACGTGTTCACCCAGGTGCCGTCGAAGTTCGTCACCTTCGACATCGCCTGCGCGAACGTCCGCCGGTTCAGGTTCTTTCCCGCGGCTCTGGCCGCGGTGGCGAACAGGCGGATCGCCTGGCACCACCCCGCGACCGGTCCCTGTTCCTCGAGGAACGCGCTCGACGCGCCCTTCGGCTTCTTCGGGTACGCCTTGTGCCACGTCGTCCAGCAGCTCCGCAGGCCCGCGTTGTAGCCGCCCTCGCTCTCGGGGCGCGGGTCGTCGATGCCACCGAGCGTCAACGTCGTGATGCCCTCCTGCCCGTCGAGCGCCTTCTCGTACGGGACCGGGATCAGGCCGAGCGCGGACGTGATCGAGCTCTCGTAGTCGGACAGCAGCAGCCTCGGGAAGTACGACTGCTGGGTCATCGCCTGGAGCAGCGGGTAGAAGACGTTGAACGGGATCAGCGGGATGACGGACTTCACGCCCGCGCTCCGGAGCTTCTGGATGACGAGCGGCGCGGCGGCCGTCGTCTGCGCCGACTGCGACGGGCTGGCGGCGATCGTCTGCACCTCGGCGGTGATCCCGGCCTTGCGCAGGTCGGGGAGCAGGTACGAGTTGAGCGCGAGCTGGTCGCTGGCGCGGTCGCCCGCGATGATGCCGAGCTTGTCGGCGCCGCCGATGAGCCCGGCCGACTGGCCCCACTGGACCAGCGTGGCGAGGAGCGCGGACTGGTCGACGCCGAGCCACCAGAGGTATGGCGAGCCGACCTTGGTGTAGTCGGAGATCGAGGTCCACTGCGCGAGCAGCGGCGTCTTGCCCTCCTGGGTGATGCACAGCTGGTTGTCGCCGGCCCAGCCGCCGACACCGTCGACCACCGCGAACGCGGCCGGGCTCCCTTCGGTCCAGTCCTTGCAGAGCGACCGCATGTTGGCCGCGTCGAGCGGGTTGTAGTTGGCGATGATCGCGTTGATCTTGCGACCGTTGATCCCGCCCTTGTCGTTGATCTCCTTGACGAAGAGCTTGATGGCCTTCGTCTGCTCGGTGAACTCGACGTCGCCGGCGAACCCGAGTTGCGACGAGAGCGCCTGCAGGTTGACGACCGGGAACACGACGTTGATGCTGCTGCCGGTGACGCCGCGTGCGCTCGTGCTCGCCTGGTTCACCGGTGGGCCGGGCGGCGGCGTGTTCGCGCTCCGAGCGCCGTCGACGATGCCGGTGACGGACGCCGCGAGCTGCACGGTGCGGCCGGCGAGCCGGGCCGTCGCGGGCCCGGGGTGGGGCGCGAGCGACTTGCCGCTGCCGACGCCCCCGAACGGCTGCGGGGAGGCCGGCGGCTCCGGCGCCCGGGCGACGTAGACGACGAGTCCGGCGATGGTGGCGACGACGACGGCGATCGTCCGCAATTGCATCGCTCTCGGTCGCCGGGCGAACCGCCGCGCCGCCCGCCTCGTGACGCGGACGGGGTTCCAACGCGCCGCGAGGTCGCGGGCCGGTCGGGCGAGTCCTGTCATGCCAGTCACGAGCGCCCCCCACGGCCGTGGCCGTCGTCCGCTGCCGTCCCAGATTCTGTCGTCATCCGCGCGCTCGCCGGCGTCGGGCCCGACACGAGGAGGGCGTCCTCGCTCGCGCCGAGGTACGCGGCGAGCGCGCGCGGGTCGCGGCTCACCTCGTCGGGCGTCCCGGACGCGACCACGCGGCCCACTTCCATCACGACGACGGTCGAGCACAGCTCGAAGACGAGCGGCACGTCGTGTTCGACGAGCACGATCGTGGTGTCCGCGACCTCGTGGAGCCGCCGCAGCAGCGGGACGAACGCTTCGGCCTCGCGCTGGGCGATGCCGGCCGTCGGTTCGTCGAGCAGCAGCAGCCGGGGCTCCGCGAGCACGATCGACGCGAGGTCGACCACCCGCCGCGTGCCGGTCGAGAGCTCGGCGGTGCGGTGGTCGCGGAAGCGCTCCAACCCGAACGATCCGATCACCGCGTCGACCGCGGCGCGCTTCGCCCGTTCCGAACGCCGGGCCCAGGGCAGCTGCAGGGTGGTCGAGAGCACGCCGACGGCGTGACGCGCGTCCTGACTGAGCAGCAGCGTGTCCTCGACCGACAGTTCGGGGAAGAGCTGGCAGTCCTGGAAGGAGCGCACGGTCGCGAGGTTGATCCGCTCCTCGGGCAGGTAGTCGCCGACGTCCTCGCCGTCGACGCGGATCGACCCGGCCCGGGGAGTGACGAACCCGGAGATCGCGTCGAGCACCGTCGTCTTGCCCGACCCGTTCGGCCCGATCAGTCCGACGATCGAGCCCGGCTCGGCGTGCAGCGTCACGCCGTCGACCGCGCGCACACCGCCGAACGCGACCACGAGACCCTCGACGTCGAGTCGCGCCGGCCCCTCCGATCGCGCCCCACCGCGTCTGTTCCCTTTTCCGCCGTCACGAGGGATTCCGGAACGAACGCGGGAGGGGGTGGTCACGAGAGGACCTCCTCCACCAGCTCCTCGGGGTCGAACGGCACCTCGTCGGGAGGCGGCATGCGGCGCGCCCGCCGTCCGGTGACGATCCGGGCGACGCCTCCGGCGACCAGGTCGCCGAGGCGGTGCATGATCTCCGCGAGCCCGCCGGGCAGGTAGAGGATGAAGGCGAGCAGGCCGAAGCCGCTCGTGAGGAACAGGACGGTCGAGGTCGTCCCGAAGATCGCGGGCAGGCCGAGCAGGTAGACGGCGCCCAGCACCGCGCCCGGGATCGACCCGAGGCCTCCGATCACGACCATCGACACGACGAGGATCGACAGCGCGGGATCGAACGTCGAGGTGCTGAACCGCTCGGTCGCGAACGCGAGGCAGACCCCGGCGTACCCCGCGAGAAAGCCCGACAGCGCGAACGCGAGCAGCTTCGTCCGGACGATCGGGATGCCCATCGCGCTCGCCGCTGTCTCGTTGTCGCGTACGGCGACGAGCCGGCGGGCGACGCCCCGGTCACGCCACAGCCTGACCATCAGCACGGTGAGCACGAGCACCGCCAGCGAGAACCACGCGAACGCGCGCTCCGACGACAGGTCGATCCCGAAGAAGTCGGGACGGGAGATCAACGTCGACTGCGGGTCGGGAAGGCCGGTGCACACCTGCTTGTGCACGATCGGCAGCGTCTCGCAGGGCGTTGCCAGCACGGACTCCTGCATGAACAAGGCGAACCCGAGCGTGCTCACGGCCAGGTAGAGCCCGCGCACCCGCAAGGCGGGGAGGCCGACGATCACCGCCACGACGGCCGTGACCGCGCCCGCGTACGGGAGGAGCAGCACGAGCGGAACGCTGTCGCCGAGGTGCGCGGCCATGACCGCGCCGACGGCGACGAGGCCGAACTGGCCGAGCGACACCTGGCCCGCCCACCCGGTGAGCACCGTCAGCGAGAGCGCGACGACGCCGTAGATACAGATCCGCGCCAGCAGGAACGAGCGGCCCGGGCTCAGCACGAGCGGCAGGAGCGCGACGACGACCACGACCGCGCCGACTCCGGACGTGCCCACCCGGCGGCGCAGCGCATCGCGGCGCCGGGTGAGCGCCGCCGCGCCGTGCAGCCACGACGAGCGATCGATCCGGCGGATCCCCTTCTGGAGGCCGGCGACGCGGACCAGCAGCACGACGAGGAGCACCCCGAAGAGGATCAGCTCGACGGTCGCCGGGTTCGTGACGTTCCAGTTGAGGATCTCGACGACGACCCCGAGCCCGATGCCCGCGACGAATGCCGCGGTCAGGTTCGTCATCGCGCCGACGAGCCCCGCGATGAGCGCGAGGACGAGCAGATCGGGGCTGAGCACCTCGGTGAGCACGGACGTCTGGCCCGGCGCGTTGAGGATGGCGGTGAAGGCCGACAGCACGCCTGCGAGCGTCCACGCCACGGTCGACGTCCGCCGCACCCAGACCCCCGACAGGCGCGCCGAGTCGGCGTTCTCCGAGATCGCCCGCATGGCGAGACCCCAGCGCGAGTACCGGACGAAGGCGGCGACGGAGAGCGCGACGACGGGCGCGACGACGAGCGCGAGCACCTGCCCGGGGGTGAACACGAAGCCGCCGATGCTGAAGGTCCAGTCCACCGGGACGGGGAACGGGTGCGACAGCTTCTTCGGTCGCACGAACGGCAGCGCGGTGAGGAGGAACAGCACCTGCGACAACCCGATCGTCGCGACCATCACGAGGACCCGTTGCCGGTTGAAGATGCGCCGCAGGGTCAACTCGCAGAGCGCGCCGACACCGGCGGCGAGCAGGAGCGCCGCCGCCAGCGCGGCCCAGTAGTTGATGTGCCAGTCGTCGGCGACCTTCGCCATGAAGACGGCCGCCACGACGCCGAGCTGGCCCTGGGCGAAGTTCAGGACCCGGTTCGTCCGGTAGATGAGGACGAGCCCGAGCGCGAGCAGCCCGTAGCCGAGCCCGGTGATGACTCCCTCGACGAGGACGAACGACGGGAACGACATGCGCTACCCCAGGCCCGCCGTCGCCTCGGCGAGGAACACCGGCCGCAGCAGGTCGTCCCGCTGCAGGAGCTCGGCGGTCGGGCCGTCGAAGCGGACCTGACCGCGCTCGATGAAGAACGCGTGGTCGGCGAGGCTCATGGCGCGGTTGACGCTCTGCTCGACCAGGATCACCGTGGTGCCCTCGGCGTTGACGCGCCGGACGATGTCCATGAGCCGGTCGACGGTCTTGGGCGCCAGGCCGAGCGCGAGCTCGTCGATCATCAGGAGCCGCGGCCGGGTCATCATGACGCGCGCGAGCGCGAGCATCTGCTGCTCGCCGCCCGACAGCGTGCCCGCGGGCTGGTTCACCCGCGGTGCCAGCTCGGGGAACAGGTCGAGGGCCTCGGCCATCGCGGCGCGCGCCTTCCGCGTGTCGCGCCGGATCGAGTACTCCCCCACCCGGAGGTTGTCGCGCACGCTCAGGCCCGGGAACGTCATCTTCCCGCCGACGAGCAGCGCGACGCTCTCGCCGATGATCTGCTCGGGCTCGAGGTAGGTGCAGTTGACGCCGAAGATCCGGATGACGCCCCGGTGCGGGTGCTCGAGCCCGGAGACGGCGCGGAGCAGCGTCGACTTCCCGGCGCCGTTGGTGCCGAGCAGCGCCACGATCTCGCCTTCGGCCACCTCGACGTTCACGTCGAACAGCACCTGGTTGGAGCCGTAGAAGAAGTCGAGGTTGTGCACCTGCAGCGCCGGGATCGCCCCGCCGGCCTGCCGGCGCTTGCCCTCGGCGTAACGCTCGAGCACGTCCTCGATGACGAGCGTGATGTCGCGGCGCACGTGCCGCGACCCGAGGTAGAGCAGCGCGCCGCCGGCCGCGCAGACCGGGCCGATGACCGTGAGCGCGGCGGTGACGCCGGCAGCGTCGGCGAAGGCGCCGAGCACGACCGCGCCGGCGAACCCACCGAAGACGAGGCCGTAGACGCCGAACAGCGCGAATGTGATGGAGCGCATCTCGGGCGGCGCGGTCGCGGCGAGGGTCTGGAACAGCGAGATCGCGAGCGGCGCGACGGCACAGTTGGCGAGGAACTGGAACAGGACGACGAGCCAGAGCGAGGGCATGTAGAGCGAGAGCGTGAACAGGCCGCCGAAGGCGGTGATGCAGAGCGCGGCGAGCTTCAGCGGTCGTTGCGGCGCCTTCCGGAAGAGCCGGTCGCCCACGGCCCACGCCATCGGGATGCCGACGAAGGCCGAGAGGCCGATGATCACGTAGATGTGACCGCGGTCGCCCGTCCCCTGGTGCCACACCTTGTGGAAATAGATGGAACCGAACAGCGGGATGCCGGTGCCGGCGAAGCCGAGGATCGCGACGGCGACGAGCTCGTAGTAGAGCGAGCGGATCCGCATGATGCGCGTCACGGCGGAGCTGAACAGCACCTTGGGGGCGGCGGCCTGCTGGCCGGCGATGTCCATCCCGGAGCTGGTCAGGATGTGGTGGGACTCGTTCTGCCCCTTCGCCGGCTCGCGCACCCGGAAGAGCAGCAACGCGACCGGGATGGCGACCAGCGCGACGAGGAGCGACCACCGCCAGTTGCCGGTCACGTCGGCGACGAAGGTCATGATCCCGACGCCGACGGTCTGGGCGAGCGGGTCGGAGATGTTGCGGAGCGCGAAGACGCGCGCCCGCGCCTCGGTCGGGTACGCGTCGGCGAGGTACGAGTTCATCACCGTGTCGGACGTCCCGAACGCGACCGCGGCGATCAGGTAGAACACGACGAAGAACCAGACGTTGGGCGACGCGGCCATGAACGGCACCGCGACCGCGAACACGAGCAGCGTGAGCGCGGTGACGATCTTGCGGCTCCCGCGGTCGCCCGCGATCGCGACCGGCAATCCCCACGCGATCTGGGCGACGGCGGCCACGAACGTGACCGCGCCGAGCTCGGCCAGGTTCAGGTGGAACGAGTGCTGGACGTTGGGTCCCAGCACGCCGAGCCCGTTGCTGATCATGCCGGGGACGAACGCGGCCAGGGTCATGAGGACGAGCGGCGAGTAGCCCGCCTGGCGGAAGACCCCGGCGAGTGGCGGCGGCTTCCCCTCGCCCGTGCCGGGCATCAGCTCGATGTCGGCGACGACCTCGGGGTCGCGCTGGCGGCTGACCGCCTCCTTCAGGAGCTCGTCGGGGACCGTGAAGTCGAAGAGCGCGCCAGGCGCGGCGTCGCCCGCCATTCGCGCCTCCCCCCGATCCGGC
>Ga0070741_10013440_pt1 | contig 14449 bp, 12 predicted proteins | sample Coa_R1_4_FD_66440 | JGI IMG/M metagenome (GOLD analysis project Ga0070741, IMG submission 66440) | Surface soil microbial communities from Centralia Pennsylvania, which are recovering from an underground coalmine fire - Coalmine... | ecosystem: Environmental > Terrestrial > Soil > Unclassified ...
CGCGTCAGCCCTTTCGGGCCGTGGTAGACCGCGTACAGGCCCGCGATGTTCGCGAGCAGCGCCTGCGCGGTGCAGATGTTCGACGTCGCTTTCTCGCGGCGGATGTGCTGCTCGCGCGTCTGCAGCGACATGCGGTACGCGGTGTTGCCGTGCGCGTCGATCGACACGCCGATGATGCGGCCCGGCGCCTGGCGCACGTGCCTGTCGAGGGTGGCGAAGAACGCCGCGTGCGGCCCGCCATACCCGAGCGGCACGCCGAACCGCTGCGAGTTGCCGTAGACGATGTCGGCGCCGAGCTCGCCCGGCGGCGTCAGCAGCACGCACGCGAGCAGGTCGGTGCCCACGGCCACCGCCACGCCCGCGCGCCGTGCGCGGGCGATGAAGTCCCGCAGGTCGTGAACGCAGCCGGCTTCGTCCGGCGTCTGCACCAGCGCACCGAAGACGCGGTCGCCGAACGCCGCCGTCTTCCAGTCGCCGACGACGAGCTCGATGCCGAGCGGTTCGGATCGGCTCTTCAACAGATCGAGCGTCTGCGGATACACGGAATCGGCGGCGAAGAACTGCGGCGGCCCGACGACGCCGTCGATCCGCTTCGACTGGACGCGGTGGAGCATCGTCATCGCCTCGGCCGCCGCGGTGGCTTCGTCCAGCAGCGAGGCGTTCGCCACCTGCATGCCGGTGAGGTCCATCACCATCGTCTGGAAATTGAGGAGCGCTTCCAGGCGGCCCTGGGCGATTTCGGCCTGATACGGCGTATACGGCGTGTACCAGCCGGGATTCTCGAGCACGTTCCGGAGGATGACGCTCGGCGTGATGCAGTCGTAGTAGCCGAGGCCGATGTACGAGCGGAAGACCTGGTTCTTCGCGGCGATCGATCGCAGATTGCGCAGGAACTGATACTCGCTCTCGCCCGCGGGCAGATCGAGCGGCTTCGTCAGCCGGATGCGCGCCGGAATCGCCTCGTCGACGAGCGCGTCGAGCGATGCGGCGCGCACGACCGCGAGCATCTCGTCGCGTTCGGTGTCGTCGGGGCCGATGTGGCGCGACCCAAAGGGCTCGGGGCTGGTAACGGACTGACCGCTGACGGCTGAGCGCTGATCGATCACTTAATCAGGTCCTGGTACTGTGCCGCGTCGAGAAGGCCGCTGGCTTCGCTCGGGTTGGTGAGCTTGACGACGACCATCCAGGTGCCGTGCGGATCGGAGTTGACCGTCTCGGGCTTGTCCTTGAGCGGCGCGTTCACCTCGACGACTTCCCCGGTGACCGGTGAATACAGCTCGGAGACCGCCTTCACCGATTCGATCGTGCCGAAGGACTGGCCCTGTTTCAGCTTCGCGCCGACTTCGGGCAGCTCGACGTACACGACGTCCCCGAGCTGCGCCTGCGCGTAGTCGGTGATGCCGACCTTGCCGCGGTCGCCGGCGAGCTCGATCCACTCGTGGTCTTTCGTGTACTTGAAGCCCGCGGGATACGCAGCAGCCATTATTTTTGCCTCTTGTAGAACGGCATCGGCACCACGCGGGCGCGCGTGCGCCGGCCGCGGATGTCGACGTCGAATTCGGTGTCGGGCGCGGTGTGCTCGACCGGCAGGTAGGCCATGCCGATCGCGCGCTTCAGAAACGGCGTCTGCGTCCCGCTGGTCACGACGCCGGCTTGGGCGCCGCCGACGTACGCCGCGTAGCCGTGACGCGCGATGCCGCGGTCGAGCATCTCGAACCCGACGAGCTTTCGCGCGACGCCGTTCGCCTTCTGGTCGCGCAGCCGCGCCGCGCCGATGAAATCGTCCTTCTTCCAGCCCACGATCCAGCCCAGATCCGCTTCGAGCGCCGTCGTCGTCTCGTCGATGTCGTTGCCGTGCAGGCGCATGCCCGCCTCGAGGCGCAGCGTGTCGCGGGCGCCGAGGCCGCATGGCACCAGGCCGTCGCCGCGGCCGGCGTCGAGCAGCGCGTTCCACACCCGGTCGGCCGACTGGGGCGGAACGAACACCTCGAAACCGTCCTCGCCGGTGTAGCCGGTGCGCGAGATCGTCGCCCGGACGGACGCGACCTCGCCGTGCGCGAACCAGTAGTACTTCATCGACGCGAGGTCGACGCCGGTGAGCGTCTGGAGGATGCCCAGCGCCTTCGGCCCCTGAATCGCGATCAGCGCGTAGCGCGAGCTGGCGTTGACGGCGACGGCATCGCCGGCCGGCTTGATGTGCTCCACCATCCAGCCGTAGTCCTTGTCGATGTTGCCGGCATTGACGACGAGCAGGAAGTGCGCGGGGGCGAGGCGGTAGACGAGCAGGTCGTCGACGAAGGTGGCGTCGGGGGTCAGCAGGCCGGAGTACTGCGCCTGGCCGACCTGCAGCTTGCTCGCGTCGTTGGACGAAATCCGCTGGACGGCCGCGAGCGCGTCCTTGCCCGCGATTTCGATCTCGCCCATGTGGCTGACGTCGAACATCCCGGCCGCCGTGCGGACCGCCATGTGCTCGGCGACGACACCGCCGCCGGCGTATTCGACCGGCATGTCCCAGCCGGCGAATGGCACCATCCTGGCGCCCGATGCGCGATGACGGGCGTTGAGCGGCGTCTTCTTGAGTGGAGCGTCGGTGACCTGTTCCATGTGAGCGGCGTGCCGGCGAAGCGGAACAGGTAACGGTACTATGCGCTTTCGCGCGCGGTCAAGAATCGCGGCGGAGCAAACGGCCGAACGCCCAGCCCAGACACCCGCCGGCGGCGGCCGAGACGAACACGATCCCCGATCCGATCGCGATCGCAATCGGAAACAGCGTGCCCGGCCCGCCGCGCATCGTGAAGAGCACCGCCGCCATCGGAACCAGGGCGCCGAGCGCGAGCCATGCGGCCGAGACGAATCGTGTGTCGACGGCGGGATTGCGATCCCGCGCCGACACACACAGGCCGACGGCGGCGAACACGACCGCGCCGACCGCCAAACCCCGCGCCGAGTTCATGAACCACGGCGGCAGGGTATCTCCGCCGTGGAACCAGGTCTGCCACGTCGCCATCAGCAGGACGTGGAGCGCCACGAACGTCAGCGCGCCGAGGGCGGCCAGAGCGGTTGCGCGTCGCATGTCGGGCGTTCGGATGGTTCGTCCTACCCCGCGTACGGGGAGAAGATGCCGTGGCCGCCGCCGAAGCAGTACACCACGCCGAGGTTACATCCATCGCACTGCCAGCTGCTCCACCACTGCCACCACGAGTAGGACGTGCAGCCGAACTTCGCATAACAGAGATCGTGCGTGTCGCAGCAATACCGGAAGATCGTGCCGTCCAGCCAGTGCAGGCCGTCGCACCCCGGCTCGTCAGCGCGCACCGACGGCTCGATCAACCCGGCGAGCTTTTCGACCAGCCCCGGGCGCCGTTCCGCGACGAGGCCGCGCTCGTCGATCTGCGTCTTGAAATCGTGGAACGCGAGCGTCTGCAGACTGACCCAGAAGATATCGGGTTCGAACGTCCAGCCGCCGACGGGCTTCAGGATCTCGGCGTCCAGATAACCGCTCGTCAGCCCCTTCAGGTTCCAGACGAACACGCGTTCCTTCGGGAACCAGTTGGCGACGCCGATGGGGACGCCGTCGCGCGTCAACCGCGTGATCACGACCGGCCCGCGCAGGACGCGCCCTGGAATGATGTCCGTGCGGTCTCCCACCGTTCGGCGTTCGGCCGTCGCCGTCAGGCCCCCTTGCCACTCCACCTCCAGCCGCAGGACATCGTCTTCGACGCGGTGGGCCGGCGAGCGCCGCGGCCGCATGACGGTCCCCTGCCACTCGAGCGGGGCACCCGGCTTGACGCCGTCGCGCCACAGTTGGTACGCCTGCTGGTTGGCCCAGTCGAGCGTCGGCTTGGTGCCGGCCTGTCCCAGCGCCTGGAGGGACTCGCCCTTCGCCGTCATGTACTGCACCACGTGTTTCGCATCGTCGATCCGGTCGACGCGCAGGCGGCCGAGCTCGTTGCCCGACACGTCGGTGATTCGCGTCTGCAGATCGCCGTCCGTCGCGCGTTCGGCCACGGTGACCGCGTCGGCGAAGCGCGTCGTGACGCGCCGGACCCGGCTTTCGAGCCAGTAGTAGGTCGCACCTTTTTCGCCCGGCTTCGCGGCGACGCGGCCGGCGCCACCCGGAACCATCTGCACGGCCGAGGGGGATGCCGTCTGTGTGGCGGCTTGCGTGGCGGCCTGCGCCGCCGCGACGTGCGACGCCTTCACTGCCGCCGACGCCAGCCCGACGAGTCCGGCGACGACGAGGAGTCCGCCGACCGCCCAGCTGCGGTTTCCCAACGATACCGACATGGGTGTGCCCTCCCGCGGGCTTGCTGCCCGCACCAGAGGCAATCGCGCGACCTCGCAGCGACGCTGCCCGTCTCGACCGCCGACGTTAGCCGGAGACTCCCGGCGCCACCGGTTCGTGTGCGGCGGCCACGTCGAGGGCCGCCGCCGGTTCCTCCGCCTCCTGCAGATACGCCCGCAACGTGTGATGGCTGATGTCCAGGATTCGCGCCGTCTTGCGTTTGTTCCCGCCGCACTGCTCCAGCATCAGCCGGACATAGCGCCGAGCCCACGCGCGAAGCGTTTCGTTCCGCCGCAGCGACGGCCCGATCGCGGTGCCGTGCCACCCGCGGATCGTGGGCGGCAGATCGTCGAGATCGATCGCGTCCGCCGGCGCCAGCGCGACGACGCGCTCCATCAGTCGCTCGAGCTCGCGCACGTTGCCGGGCCAGTCGTACGCGATCAGTGCGTCGGCGACGACCGGCGTCAGGCGCATGTTGCGCGCGGGCCGATGGCGCGCCAGAAAGTACTCGGCGAGCTCGATGATGTCGGAGCGCCGTTCGCGCAACGTCGGCACGCGGACGTCGACGCCCGTGAGCCGGTAGTACAGATCCGCGCGGAACAGCCGGCGCTCGACGAGATCCGCGAGGTGCTGGTTCGTCGCGGCGACGATGCGGAGGTCGACGCGCTGGATGCCGTGGCTGCCGACGCGCTGGACGGCGAGGTCCTGAATCGCGCGCAGCAGCTTGGCCTGCGCCGACAGCGACAGGTCGGCTACCTCGTCGAGGAACAGCGTGCCGCCGTCGGCGGCCTCGAACTTGCCCCGACGCCCGCGCACCCCCGTCGCGGTCTTCTCTTCGATGCCGAAGAGCTCGGCCTCGAGCAGCGTCTCGACGAGCGCGGCGCAGTTGATGGCGACGAACGGGCCGGAGCGGCGGCGGCTCAATTCGTGGATCTGCCTGGCCACGAGCTCCTTGCCCACGCCGCTCTCGCCTTCGATCAAAATCGTGAAGTCGGTGGCGGCGACGCGCTCGATCGACGATCGAAGCGCGTGCATGACCGGCGTGGTGCCGATCAGCGGAGCCACGGCGTCGCGAACCGCACGCGGCGCCCCGAGGCCGGCGCGCAGCAGTTCGACGCGCAGCCGCTCGATCTCGAGCACCAGCGCGGCGATCTGCGCGGAGACGCCGAGCTGCTGGAAGTCCCACTCGCCGAGCGCCGACGCTGGGTCGAACGTGGCGTGCAGCACGCCATGTGCGGTGGCGTCGCTTCCGACGATCTCGAGCGCGATCGACTCGGCGCCCTGCGCGGCGTCGGCACGCGCGAGCCACCGGGTGCCCGCGTCGCGCAGTTGCACGGTCCGCAGCGGCAGCGTCCGCCGCAGCATTTCCTCGAAGGCGCCGCGCATCAGCGCGGGGTCCTCGCGGCGATCCATCCCGCGGACGAGCGTCGCGAGCAGGTCGGACAACCATTGCCGCCGGTCGCGCTGTCGCGGCGTCCGCGCGGCGGTGACGGGCACGCTGGCACTCATACTCGCCGCAACGGAACCAAACGCGATGCCGCGATCCCCGTGTCGCGGTTCGCCCTCGCGCGGCGCCAGCGAACGGACAATGGGCGTCACGTTAGAGAGGGCCACGGGTAGTCTCTTCCCGCGAGGGTATCTGCTGCTCGCGATCGTCGAACAGGTGCAGGCGCCGATCGAAGCGAACGGCGCCGCGGTAGACGAGCGGCGTCACGCGCGTCACCATGCACCGCACCACTTCTCCGCGGATGTCGATCTGCTGGTGGCGTGTCGCCAGCCGTACCTCGACGCTGGTTCCCGGCAGCATGCGCAGCGGCGTGTCCATCAACGCGCCCCCCGAGGAGATGTCGACGAGCCGCGCGTGATGCCCGGGCACGATGCGCGCCGACAGCACGCCGTGCTCGTCCACCCCGCTGCGCCGCCGGTCGCGCCGGCGTTCGCGTCCGTTGCGCGTCACAACGGCCTCCAGCGATTCGCAGCGGCATCGAACTTGAGGATCCGCGTCCGCGCCGTGTCGTTGTAGATGCGGACGACGAACTGTGCGTGGTCGCCGCGGATGTAGATGCTGCCGGCCGTGGCGGTGGCCTGCGGCGTGAACGACGCGATGTTCGACGCGCCCAGGTGGATCGGATCGCTGCCCGGCGGCGCTCCGCCGGGATCGACCGCCGGAAGCCCCGGCAGCGTGCCGAAATCGATCGAGGGGAACTGGTCGACGAGCCGCTCCGGCGCCAGCACCTGCCGGTCGACGCCGCTCGCGACGTCCGCCGTGCGAACGCCGTTGCCGTTGCCATCCACGTACATCGCGTAGCTGTAGTGCGATCCAGCGAGGGTGAACCGCAGGCCGACCGTCGTGGATCTTGCGATCGCTTCGGTCCTCGCCCGCTGCAGCCGGGCCGCGATGTACCGTGCCGCGCCCGTCGCGCGCGCATCGTCGAGCGCGGAGAGGCTCTGCGGCACGGCCATCGCGCTGACGGTGGCGGCGAGTCCCATGACGAACATCAATTCGACCAACGAGTAGCCAGCCGCCACGACGGTTTACTGCTGCTGGCCGGTGTGTTCGGCGCGCGCGGCCGCGACGCTGATCTGCGGCTTCAGCTTGAGGAAGTTCTTCTCGCCGACGCCGCGCACGTTCATCAGCTCCTCGATCTTCTTGAACGGGCCATTCTTCTGCCGGTACTCCACGATGCGCGCGGCGGTCTTCGCGCCGATGCCGGGGAGCGCCTCGAGCTCCGCGGCGCTGGCCGTGTTGATGTTGATCGTGCCGGTGACCGGCGGCTTGGCGGCCGCCCGCGCGCTGGCGCGCGCGGGCGAAGGCGTGGACGGCTGCGCGGCCGCGAGAGTCGGGTGCGCCGCGGCGAGAACCGCCAGGGCGAGCAGCGAGAGAACGGTTCGAACCATGTGACTGCCTCCTTGTGAGAACGGTGAATCGGCTCTGGTCCGGTCTCCGTCGCCAAGACGGAGTGAGGTCGGGCTCCGCAGGTTGACGAGTCGTTCCAGAGCCGCCAGGCGATGAGGCAAGAGGGCGACCGCGGACGGGTCGACGAATCCGATCGGCTAATCAGTTGGGCGACTGGAGGATCGGAGGGTCATCGCGCCGATGCGCGGCGCGGGCGCGCGGCACGGCGATCGATTCGACGCCTGCCGTTGACATGCACGCTCACGTCACGTCGACGTTTCACCTGCAGCTTCCGCAACCCCTGTTTCGTTCCATCGACGTCTCCTCATCGGCATCGGCGGCACTCGCGCGAGGACCTGGCGAGGTGCGGGTCGGCGGAAGTTCGGCGGCGGGTCTCGCAGCGACTCGCGGAGACACCTCGGACGGCGTTCCCGCGCCGCGAACGAAGCGCGTGCCGCCCGGCGAACTATGGCGTCCGTTGAACCGGAGGTCGCGTCACTACGGACTCTCGATCACCATCGTCGCGATCGGCGAATTGCCGCTCGCGAAGCCGGTGCTGCCCACGTACGACGCCGTGATCAGGTGCGTGCCGGCGGCCAGCGGGAACGTCAGCGTCATCGACGCCTGCAACGTGCCTGCGACATTCGTCAGCGCTCCGCCGCCGACCAGGATGGAGTCGACGAAGAACGCGACCGTAGTAAAGGGAGCGCCACCGGCGGTCATGGTAGCCGTCAGCGTGATCGGGTCGCCGAGATGCGCCGGATTCGGCGCGGCGGAGACGGTCAGCGATGTCGCAGCCGGGCGGGCCCCCGAATAGATCGTTTGCAGGATCGGCATCGAGTAGCTCGCTCGAAAGCTGCCGCTCCCGCCGTACACGGCGCTCACATAGTGAAGTCCTGTCGGCAGCGCGACGGTGCTGAAGACCGCGAACCCGTTGACGAGCGGAGCCGAACCCAACGAAATCGAGTTGTTCTCATAGAAGTTCACGCTGCCGGTGGGCACTCCGCCGCCGGCCAGCGGTAACACGGCGGCGATCAATACCGCCGGCTGGCCGGCCGCCTGTGGATTGGTCGCCGGGACGAGCAGCGTGAAGGTCGACGCTTCGGGCGGCGACACGGTGAAAATGAAAGGATCTGACACGCTGCCCGCGAACGCGGCGTTGGCGTCGTAGACGGCGGTGAGCGAGTGGGAGCCGGGCGTCAGCCCGTTGATCAGGGCGTATCCGAAGCCGTTGCCGATCGCCGAGACGGCGACCACTGTCGAACCGTCCATGAAGCGCATCGTCCCGGTGTTCACCGGCGTGCCAGACGCCGTCGCGACGACGTAGGCGTAGAGCGACACCGGCTGCAAAACGCCGGTCGAACCCGAGGCACCCAAGAAGGTGGTCGTGGCCGTCTGCAGGTTGGCGGCGACCACGAAGGTCGACAGCGCCGCCGCCCGACCGCATACGCGCTTCGCAATCGCGTCGCGCGTCGTCGTAATGACGGTCCATTGGTTTCCGCTGCGCTGCAGCAGGTCGAGTCGCGAATCGTCCTGGAACGTCGTGTCGGCGTACGACACGCACACGGTCGCTCCCCCGCTGAACGCCGCGGTCGTCGACAGGCTGTAGTACGCCGAGGGCGATCCCGCCGAGAAACCTGTCGGCAGCACCGGACCGGTCGCGCTGGTCGTCACCGACGTCGAGCCGGACGCGCCGACGGCGGCGAAGGTGACCAAGGCCGGGCTTCGGCCCGTCGTGATGTCGAACGGTTCGTCAGCACCGATGTGCCGACGCGCGTGTCGAGCGGCATCTCCTTGCTGAAGTCGTCGAACAGCGCGTTGGTGTCCGGCGTCGTCAGGAGATTCGTGGCCAGTGACAGGAGCAGCGCACGGCGGCCATCGGGCGACAGGCTCGTCCCCACCGCGAACAGGTAGTCGCCAATCTCGCCGGCGGCGTTGGCGTTCAGCGGAAACGTTTCGCCGGTGAAGCGGTCGAACACGTATGGCTGCGTCGGTGTGCCCAGGACCGCCGGCAAAGCGTCGGCCACCGGAGGTCGCGCAGCCGTCGCCAGGGCGATCCACCGGCCGTTGCCGCTCACCGACGCCGCGGATGCTGCTGCGACGTTCTCCGCGCCCTGAAAGAGCACCTTGCGGATGGCGCCGTCGGGCAGCGACGCCCAGTACACGTCGGCCACGCCGTTGGTGTCCACGACGCCGAGCGTGCTCGCGCCCGACGTGAACGCCAGCGTCGATCCGTCGGCCGAGATTCGCGCGCCGGTACTCGCGCCGTTGGCGCCGAGGGTGATCAGCCGGTAAGCCGGCGCCGCCGGCGACGCCGACGATCGATCGATTACGTAGACGTCGCTGACGCCGTTGGTGTCGTCGGGGACGAGCGACGCCGTCGTCGTGAAGGCGATGTAGCGGCCATCGGCCGTGATCGACGCCGACGTGACCGCGACGTTGGTGGTCCATCGTTCGGTATGTCCGCCGGCGAGATCGCGGACGAACAGATCGGCTGTGGTCGCCACGTCGCCGACGTCCGCATCGAGGTTTGCCGTCGTGGTGAAAACGACGAAGCGGCCGCTGCCCGACAACGCCGCGATCCCGGCGTCCCCGGGTGCGGATTGGCCCTGATCGTTCACGTCGACGCGCTGCGGCGAGCCGGGAAACGGCGCACGGGTTGCGACGACGTAGCGGCCGCTTCCGCCTGGCAGGTCGGTGATGTGCGCGACCGTCAGACCGTCGAGGCTGATCGACAACGCGCCGCAGAAATTGACACAGCTGTTGGGGGTATCGTCGGTCAGCGGCGAGAGCGCACCCGTCTGCAGATCTTTGACGTACGCGCCGAAGCCCAGATTCGTACTGGCGCCGAATCCGAGATCCGTCTCGGTGAAGAACGCGACGTAGCGGCCATCGCCGCTCGCCGCGCCGCCGAGCGCGCCCGATCCGACGCCGCGCGCCGTCCCTTCGGTGCCGTCGCTTCGCGTGCTGACCGCGACGACCGGCGACGCGAAGCCGGTGACCGGCAGGTCGACGTAGGTGATCGTGACCGACGCCGTCGTGTGATCCACGCTGTTGGTCACGACGAAATCCGCCGGTCCGGGGGGATGCGGCGGCGCGACGAGCACGTACGGGCTCGCCGCGCCGGACGGCTGCGCGATCACCGCCACGGGGATGCCCCCGATGGTCGCCGTGAACGGCGCGGACGTCTGACCAACGGCGAAGAAGATGACCGGTCCACCGGTCGTCGACGCCCACGTCGGCGACACGTTGCCCAGGCTGATGGCGGCCGAGGCCGAGCCGAGCGCCATGAAGAAGCACATCGCGGTCCACGCGACCAGGGATCCGACCGGCACATGACGACGAACGGGCACACGCGTCATAAATCCCTCGCCACTGCGATGACGAACGCCGCTGAACTGTTCTCGGGAACGAGCGCACATTCTAGGCGGAAGGATCCGTCTTTCTGTCGAGTTCTTTCTGAAAAACTTATGTAACCCGGAGGCCGAAGTCGCCGGTGACGCGGAAGTCTCCTTCGAGACGGCCTTTGTTATTCCTCAGGGAGGGAATCGGGCAGGCCGGTTACGGAACGTACCCCTTCGGCATGAATTCGACGGCGACGGCCGTGCCGTCGGCCCGGCGCGTCAGGTACACGGGATCGGGGGGCGTTCGCGCCCCGCAGGCGATGGTCATGTCCCGCTGGTTGCCGTACGCCGTCAGTTCGACGTCTTCCATCCGCGCCGCCGTGCCGACCGTGTCGCCGCCGCCCGCACGAACGCGGAACCGGACGCCGCCGGCTCCGCATTCGATCGCGACCAGCTCGCCGAACGCGCGCTGCTCCCCCGCGCCGGGGTCGCGAAGGCGGAACCGGGTGGTCGAGAGGTCGAGCGTTTCGCGCGTGCTGGCCTGCGGGTCGTCGAACGTGACGTCCACGGAGTCGTGCTCGCCCGAGTCGCGCGCGGAAGGCGCCGCGGCCGGACGCGACAGGCGATCGCGTTCGTCGAGCAGGCGCAGCAGCCGCGCCGCGCGCCGTGTTTCTTCGTGCTCGGCATCGCCCTTCGCGATCGCGGCAAACACCTGCCGGGCCCCCGTGGCATCGCCCATGCGCATGCGAACCTCGCCGAGCTGCAACGCGTAGTCGACGCGTCCCGGCGCCAGCGCCAGCGCTTTGGCGGTGGCGTCGCGCGCCTCCTCGAGGTTCGCGTCGAGCTCGATATCGGCGTACGCCAGCCACACGAGCGCCGCGGCCGAATCGGGATGGATGGCGACGGCGCGCGCCAGCGCGCCGTGCGCGGCGCTCGCCCATTCGGCCGTCGACCGCGAAGCGTCGCGATTGCCGGCTCCGCGCAGGAGCATCAGGCCGTACAGGTACTGCGCGGTGTAGTCGTTCGGCGAGAGCTGCGCCGCCGACCGCAGCGCCTGCCACGCTTCGTCATGACGGTTCTGCTGCAGGCGCAGCTGCGCGAGCGCGAGCTGCGCCCGCCCGGCCGCCGGCCGCGCATCGGCCGCGGTCTCGATGCGGCGCGCCGCGTCGTCCGGCCGGTTCACGCGCAGGTCGATTTCGCCCAGGCGCGCGGACGCCTCGGCCGGCGCGATCGCCGCCGCCACGTCGGGCTGGTCCACCGCGACCGGCTGCGACAACGTGTAGGTGACCGCGTTGAACAGCAGCCGGTTCACGTACCGCCGCAGGTCGGCGTCGAGCGCCTTGACCGGCTCCCCGACCGCCGCGGCGAGCGCGTCGGCGGTCGGCGCGCCGTTCGCGTACGCGTTGATGTACTTGTTGATCGTCGCCGCGCCGTCGGGCCGTCCGAGCAGCAGGTAGTGCACCAGCGCCCACGACTCGGCGTAAAAGATCGACCGCCGCGTGCCTTCGTTGTAGAGCGCCGACGAGTGGTCCACGGCGAGCAGCTGATCCAGCGGGATGAACCGCTCGCGGAGCAGCTCGATGTGACGGTCGATCGCACGGCCGACCTGCGCCTGGTCGCCGTGCAGCCGGAAGGTGCTGAAGTACTCGGCAAGCCCCTCGTTGAACCACACCGGCACCGTCGTCATCACGTTCGACAGGAGGAGGTGCGAGTACTCGTGGTAGATGATCTCCGACGAATCCGAATACCGCGACAGGCTGGCGACGATGATGCTGCCGCCGTCGGGGGAGGTGCAGAGGCAGAAGCCGCCGAGCGACGCGGGGCGTCCCTGGTACAGGGGGACGAACGGCTTCATCGCCTCGTAGTCGTCGAAGATGTAGACCTCGGTGGGCAGCGCCTGCGGCTGGCGCGCGCCGCGGACCAGATTGCCCAGGACGACCCGAAACTGTTCGAGTTCGACGGCGATGTCGCGGAGCGTCCGCGGCGACTGCTGCCCGAAGACTTCGACGTTGCGCCCGCGGATGACGCGCCACGGCCGCTCGGCGGCCCCGAGGGTCGACGGCACGGCGGCCGCGAGCAGCATCACGAAGAGCCATCGGGTGGGCCGGCGCGTCATGTCGCGGTATTGTAACGGCACCGCGGGCCGCGTCCACCCGCTCCGGTCGCGTGGCATGTGCCGCCCGCGGCGCCCCTGCGGTCCGCGGGGCTGCGCGTCGGGGACGGGAGCTGGAATGCGCTCGGAAGGCGGCTAGCGGCCGGCGGTCGCGGCCGCTTCGCTGCGGCACCAGTCGATGGTGCGCGCCAGCCCCTCTTCGAGCGACACGATCGGCGCGTACCCGAGCAGTGCCTGCGCTTTCGTGATGTCGGCCTGCGAATCGCGCACATCGCCGGCGCGCGGTTCGCGGTAGATCGGCTGGACGTTCGAGCCGACGATCCCGTTCATCACGGCGAGGAGGCCGTTCAACGAGATGCGCGTGCCGCACGCGACGTTGATCACTTCGCCGGCGGCGCCCTTCGCCTCGCACGCCCGCAGGACGCCGTCGACGACGTTGGCGACGTAGGTGAAGTCGCGCGTCTGCTCGCCGTCGCCGTAGATCACCGGCTGCGTCCCCTCGAGGAGCGCGGTCGAAAAGAGCGAGATGACGCCCGAGTACGGCGAGCTCGGATCCTGGCGCGGCCCGAAGACGTTGAAGTAGCGGATGGTGACCGTCTCGAACCCGTAGAGGCGCGTGAACATCTGGCAGTACTGCTCGGCGACCAGCTTCTGCAGCGCGTACGGCGAGAGCGGAGCGGTCGGCATGTCCTCGCGCTTGGGCAGCGTCGCCGTGTTGCCATAGGCCGACGACGATCCGGCGTAGACGAGGCGCTTGACGCCGGCGTCCCGCGCCGCGACCAGGATGTTCAGCGACGCGTCGATGTTCGCGCGGTTCGACGTCACCGGATCCTTCACCGACCGCGGCACCGAGGGGATCGCCGCCTGGTGCAGGACGAAGTCGGCGCCCTCCACCGCCCGCGCGGCGACGCCCGGGTCGGCGAGGTCGCCTTCCAGGAATTCCACGCCGGACAGGTGTTCGAGATTGCGGCGCTTGCCGGTGATCAGGTTGTCGACCACGCGAACGGTGTGGCCGCGGCGGACGAGTTCTTCCGCCAGGTGCGATCCGATGAATCCGGCGCCGCCGGTTACGAGGTACGTCGACATAGTGACGAGCTGAGGTGCAAAAACTAATCCGTGAAGCCGGCGTGCGGGATGCCGGGCACCAGCTTCAGGGCGTTCTGATAGTAGAGCTTCCGCAGCACGGCGTCGGGTAACCCGATGCCATACAACTTCCAGAACGCGTGATAGTCGCGGTAGTAGTCGAAGTACTCGTCGTTGGTTTCGAACACGCGCCAGTAGTACGGGTATTCGTCCGGCTGGTAGCTGTCCTTCCCGAACACGAGGCGGTCCTGGTACTTGACGAAGAACTCGTGGGCGGCGCGGGGCTGGCGCCCGAAGTCGTAGAGCACCGCGGCCACGTCGTAGTAGACGTTCGGGTGCTCGTCGAGCAGCTTGCCGGCGCGCGCGAGGTCGTTGGCATGCCACCCGAAGTGCGCCAGGACGAACTTCGTGTTCGGGTGGCGCGCGATCATGTTGTTGCGTTCCGCGAGCAGCTCCTCGAAGCGCACGCCGGTCTGGTGGCGGCGATCGGGATAGAGCGAGAGCTCGAGCCAGCGCTCGTTCGTGTAATCGAGCGGCTCGAAGAACGCCGGCGGCTCCGCGATGTGGATCAAGACCGGCACGTTGTGCTTCGCGCACGTGTCCCAGATCGCGTCCAGCTCGGGGTCGTCCACCTTCAGGCGGCTGCCGTCCGTTTTCCGATCGAACATCCCGAGGTCCTTGAAGACCTTCAGCCCCAGCGCGCCGGCGTTCAGATCGGCGTCGAGCGT
>Ga0070741_10013441_pt1 | contig 14447 bp, 10 predicted proteins | sample Coa_R1_4_FD_66440 | JGI IMG/M metagenome (GOLD analysis project Ga0070741, IMG submission 66440) | Surface soil microbial communities from Centralia Pennsylvania, which are recovering from an underground coalmine fire - Coalmine... | ecosystem: Environmental > Terrestrial > Soil > Unclassified ...
GAAACCGAATCGTACAGTTGCATGCCGTCCGGAGCTTGCGTGGAGGCAAACGCTTGCAGCAGATAAATGGCTTCGGGCTCCCGCACTCGCGTTCCTTCGCTGTTCAAAAAATAGCGGGTGCCGGCGGAGGCCTCCAGAACGACGCGTGAGGATAGAATTTTCGGGAACCGCCGGAAGAGAGCTGAAAACTCCCGGACCCGCTCCTCCCAGGCCTTTTGGTCGATCACCAGCCGGCCCCGGCTGCCGATCGACTGCGTGGGGGGTTGCTTGGCGAAGTCATCGAGCTGCAATGAGAGCCTTATGTTCCGCAGAGCGGCGCGCTTCCGCGCGAGCGATTCGACGGCGGCTTTATAGGCTTCATCGGTCGAGAGCCAGAAATGCCGCCGCAGCACGAAGTAGTCATCGTCGAGGGGAAGTGTATATACGTCGTAGTTGGAACTGTGCGCGAACGAGCCGCCCACAAAGTTCGTGTTGTCGAGCTGATAATCTCCCACCCGCACATTGACCACCTGAACGCGGGAGTGAATCCGCTGCGACCGCGCCAGGCCTCCAAAAACGGCGGCGGCGTTGAAGCTGTCGGAATCGAGCACCATGTAGTCGATGTAGTAGGGGCGCGGCAGGCTCTCGAGGTGCAGATCGCGCATCGAGCGGGCCATTTCGTCGCTTGCCGCACGCAGAATGACATCCGTCTCCGCCGGGCTCGAAGACTGGGCGCGGCACAGGCAGGCGATCAACAGCAGCAGGAGAATTCGTCGCATCAGTTTTCAGGCGGCGGCAGCAGCGGGGGCCGGTCCTGCGCCGTCCGCTGCCGCTCGATTTCCATCTCCGATACCAGAATGGCCGGCGAAATCGCGGAAACCGGAACGCTGCCGGACTCGGCGCCGCAGTAGCCGTTGAAAACTTCGGTGCGGTCCGAAGTGGCCAGGATCTTCCCGAATGCCGCCAGCGGGGTTCCTACAATGTCCGCGCCCCGAATCAGCTCATCCGGACGGCCGTCGGCGTAAACCCGGTACACTACCAAAGGCATCACTTTGAAGGCTTGCACGCCCTCGCGGCTGGTCGTGGTGAAGCCACCCTGTATATCTCGAAAATACAATCCGTAGGGCTTGTTCTGGCGCCGGATTTCGGCGATCAGCATACGGCGCAGTTCTTCGTCGGAAACGCGCCGCGTAGACTCGACCAGGAGGTTCGACTGGCGCGAAACGACCTCCCGCCCCGGCTGGCGCCGGGCGTGCCCGTTCGAACGCGACACGGACGCGATGGGAGACCGTGTCATTAAGAACGTTTTCAGCACACCCTGGTCCACCACCGTTACCGGCCTCGCTTTTACACCCTCGTCGTCGAAGTCATACCAGCCGTTCAGCTCAATGCCGTTGTGCTTCTTTAAAGTCGGGTCGAAAATCACGGACAAAAACGGCGGCAGAATCGGCTCGCCCAGTTTCTTGGCGAAAGTCTGGCCCTCTTCCTCGTCCTTTTGGCGGTGTCCTTCCACGCGGTGCCCCAGAATTTCATGGAAGAATACGCCGCTGGCGCGCCCGCTCAATATGGCGGGACCGACAAAAGGCTCGGCTGGCGGAGCCCTGCGCAGCTGCTCGAGCTCGCGGGCCATGGTCTCGATCACCGCAAGGATTTGGTCGTCGGGCGGAAATCCTGATGGATCCGCCGCCTCAAAGCTTTCGAAGCGGTCCAGATCCATGCCGTCGTCGGCCCGGGCCCTGGCCGTGATCATCAGCCGCAGGAAGTTGCGTCCGTGCTCCACGGCAGTGCCTTCCGTATTCACCAGCGATTTGTTTAGGCTTTCCACATGCAGGATCAGCTTGGATTCCAGCACCTGCGGATGAGAGCGAAAGGCGGCGGAGAGCTTTTTGAGCCGCACGGCCCACGGTTGCGGCGAGAAATTGAGCGGGGCTCGGGGGCCCGCGAAGACCACCGGCTCTTCGCGCGAAAAGTCGTCGCTCGAATCCTCTTCATCCACCTTGACGGCTCGGTTGGTCTTGATCCGGATCAGGCGCTGGGCGGCCAGTTTGTATTTACGGTCGGTCTGCGCCCACAGCGAAGCCTTGATCGAGTCGGGGTCGTTATCCAGACTGATGGTAAGAGCGCCGCCCCCGCCGGCTCCGCCAAAGCCGGCTTGGCCGCGCAGGCGATGGTAGTTGTCCAGCCTATAGTCGCCGACGCGCACCGTTACGTCGAGCAGCCGCGAATGGCTTTGCGTATTGGTTACCAGCGCGCCTAGCGTCGCCGAGAGGCTGTAAGTCTGCTGCTCACTGATTTCATAACTGATGAAATAGGGCGGCGGGTCGGCTTTCTGTTTGAGGATGCTGAAGGAGCGATTCAACTCCTCCTTCATCACGTGTAACAGGAACGGCTCTTCGGCATGACCGGCCGCGCAGATCAGAAGCAGCAAGAGCGTGAAAACCGCGGTCCGCTTCAGCAAACTGTACCTCTCGCGCTCGCACGTTCCAACCACTCCGTCGCTCCGCAGGGGGTCTTATAAAGGCGGCTCAGCCACCCAGCGGCCCCTCGACGCCGAGCTGAGGCAGCCGGAACGGCACTAGGATAACACAGTATGGACGGACGCCCGCTGAACGCCTTCGGGAAAGAACTGGCTGCAACTCCCGATCGCGATTCTCGATACTGCGCGCCAGTGCGCGATGGGTGCAAGCTTTTTCATCGAAGAAATTGAGACCGGACTGCGCCGTTTTTACACGTTCCTGCTCTTACGACGCGGTTTTGCGCTCGCCGATCTGTTCCTCCAGTCTGACTACAGCCGTATCGCGGGGGATGAGGACGTCGATGACGCCGAGCGGCTCGCGCAGGACCCCACGTTCCGACTGATCGGTTCGGAGAAAACTTAAGATCGTGTGGCGGCGGTTGGCGCCGTTTCGCAGAAAATCGGGAACCGGGCGCTGACCGGTTTGCAACAACGGCCGCTGGAGACCGGTGGCAGGCTGGTCAAGCAGACCCGAGGCATCTGGCGGATGCTGGCCGAGAGCCACCTCACGCGGCGGTTGTAGAGCAGCATCCGGCGGACGCCGGGGGCGCCGACTGGGTAGAGGAGGGCGGTGGCAGCAGCGAAATCATTCGGGCAAGACCTGGGCCGGAGATGTATTTGTAGGAGTCACTGAAAAGACGCAGCTTCCCTGGTTTTTCGGGTTTTCCTGTGGGTGCAATTTGGCGCTTGGCAGAGGCAATAGAAGGCTCGCGGAGAAAGCTACGCTTGGGAGGATCAAGACTGCGGGGTTGTGATATGCTAAGCCCAATCCAGAAGCCGAAAATGGAAATCCTGGGTATGAGCACTTTAGAACGGAACAGACAGGTCATCCGCGCATACGTCGAGGCTTTCAATCGTTGTGACGTGGACAAACTGCGTTCCCTGTTCACGCCGGACGCGATCATCCAGGGAGTTCTCGGCAGCGCGCCGATCGATGCTGCGATTGCTGTGTGGCGCGAATTGCACCAGGCCTATGGCATTAGCTTGGATATCGAAGAAATCGTCATCGAAGGCGACGTCGCTGCCGCCCGCTACTCCGAGAGCGGCACATTTCGCAAGCCCTTTCGAGGAATGGGACCGACGCAAAAAAGCTATAGTATTATCGCCATGGAGTGGTTCCAGCTCCGCGATGGCCTAATTGCGAAACGCTGGGGTGCGCGGGATTCCGCAGCCATCAACCGGCAGCTCGGCATTTAGTTTCCGCTGCCAGCGCCGGAAACGTCCCTAAAACTTCAGCAGCGGCGGATAGAACGCATTCGAATTAAATGGAGTGGAAAGGACCGCTTGGCGGCCGACGCCGCTTCGGAATCAGGCGCGCGGCAGATCAGTTCGCGATAAGCTTTGATCGCGGCACGCTGGCCCTTGAGGCCATAAGTCTGGCTAAATACTTAGTATTTAGCGAAACGTCACGGGCGCGATCGGATTTCTTCACGTTCTCATCTTTTCCGAGACAGAGAATGCGACGCCCCTTCTTGGAGGACCGTCCGGCGCCGCCTCGCTCCGCCGCACACGAAGACAACTTGCCAGGGCAGGCGCTCAGCGCGAGTCCGGAATGTCAACGACGTCGATCGCTTTTCCATTATCCCGGGCCACGCCGACGATCAGGAATTCGAGGGGCTGAGCGCCGGTATTCTCGAACGAATGCACCTCGTAAAGCTGGACCGGAACCGCATCCCCCGGGTGAATGGCGGCGCTCTCCGGCGGCTGGCGGCCAGTCCCTACCCTGGCTATGCCGTCTCCACTTATGACGTAGTAAAACTCGGCTACTCCCCTGTGCATATGAGGGCCAGTCGAGGTTCCCGGCGGCAGGACAAGGTGGTCCACATAGGCCCACGGGCCGGCGAACACGCTGGGACCCAGCGCCCGGCGGTACTGCACTGTGCCCTTGCCTCCATCCATATTTTCCACCGGCCGGAGCAGATCCCGTTTCAGGTACATCGTCATGAAGACGGGTATGCGGTCGAGAGGCGCATCCACGCGGGCATCGCCGAGATTGAAGGTGTCGTATTCCCCTTTAAGCGCTGAGACATTGATGTTCATCCACTGGACCGGCCGGTCGGTTGGGTTATAGATGGCGTGGGAGTGCCCCATCCGGCAGGGAGCTCCGGCCGGCCCTTTCAACTGAGAGGTTCGGCCGTCGATCGTGAATTGCGCTTCGCCATCGAAGATCACGAACATTTCTTCGCATTGGTTGTGGAAGTGATGGCCGATTCCGCTCTTCGGCTCGATAACGCCCCGGTGCAGGAAATATAAATTTGTATCCAGCGCATGGCTGTCAAACAACGCCATGTACCTCATTTCGCCGGCCCCATCATGAACGGCCTTGGACGGGCGGTATTTGGCCGGGTCTGTGTGAGCGATGCGCTGAGCCAACGGTTCCCGCGCAATCAGAGGGAACACCAAAAGGAATGCAACGTACAGAATCCTCATTTCTTCCTTCCTTTCTCCCGCGGATTGCCACATGCCGCGGCCTCCGGAGTCCGGGCGAGAACATTCACGAGACCTTGGGCTGGCCGTGCCGACGTCGTCTCTTCAGGCGGCGCTTTTGCAGGCCCCTTTTGATTCCAGCTTAATACGTGTCGTAGAGCAAGACGCTGTAATCCTTCGATTTCAAAGTATTCTCGATGGTTGGCCAGACCTTCTTGTGAACTTCCGAGTTTACCCACTTCTGCCGCAGCTCTTCGCTGGCGTAGGTCAGAACGAAGCGGTAATTGCCCCCGGCCGGGGCGGCGCCCTGCAAAGTCGAGCGCAGCTTCAGCATCTTCACGTCGATATATCCGGGCTGTTTACTCGCCGCCGGCCGGAAGATCGTCCGAAAATTGTGCAACATCTCCTGTTCTCTGGCCGGGTCCACAGCAAGATCCAGGTGCAGTTGAATAGGGCGGCTCGCTTCCGCGCCCCGGATGACTCTGGCAGCGGCTCCCGCCAGCATCGTCTTTAGACATGTTCTCCGTTTCATAGCTCCCTCTTTCTTTCGCGCATTACTGATAGAGCATTTTTTCTCCCGCCACCGCGAGCTTGATCCGGTATAAGCCCGTACGCGCTGTGATGTAGAGCGATTTACCATCATCGCCCCAAGCGCAATTGGCCGGCGTTTCCGGCGGCTTGATCGTCCCCAGGTGTTTGCCGTCCGGCGAAAATACCCAGATTCCTCCCGGGCCGGAAGCATAAAGGTTGCCCAGCGAATCGACTTTCATTCCATCTGGCAGGCCATCTTCCTTCTCCGCGGTAACATCCGCGAAGACGCGGCCGTTGTGGACCGCCCCGTCGACGGCGACGTCGTATCGCATCCACACCTTGTGCGTTTCATCCGAATTGGCGATGTAAAGAATTTTGGAATCGGGCGAAAAAGCGATGCCGTTAGGCCGCGTCAAGTCCCTGATCACCAATTGCAATTTGCCCCCAGCGAAGCGGTAAACGCCGTTGAAGGGGATTTCCTTGGCCGGGTCCGCATCGCCTTTGGCCAGTCCGTAAGGAGGATCGGTGAAGTAGAGGGAACCATCGGATCTGTAGACCAGATCGTTCGGGCTATTAAAGCGTTTCCCCTCGTAGCGGTCGAGAAAAGTGCTGACTTTCCTGTCCGCCGTGATGCGGACGATGCGCCGGTTCCCGTGCTGGCACAGCAACACAGCGCCATCCCTATCGGCCGTCATGCCATTGGGGCCGATGTAAGATCCTGGAGGCGCGTCGTTCTTGTCGTAACCGCCGGGCCGGAGAATCTCCGTTACCTTGCCGTCGGGCGACCACTGGCGCACCACGTTGCCGATTACGTCGCTGAACCACAAATAGCCTGCGGGCCGCCACAAGGGGCCTTCCGTGAACGTAAACCCGCCAGCCAGTTTCTCGATCCGAGCGTCCTTGGGAACGAGTGCGTCCAGAGCCGGATCGAGCCGAACAATGGAGCCAGTTCCGGCTGTCCCGGCGCTCTGAGTCTCAGTGCCCTTGGATGGCGCAGGCGCCGTCGAGCAGCCGGTGATCAGCGCTGCGCCAGCGAAGACCAATAATATCCTTGCAGCAAGGGCTGAGACGCCCCGGGCGTATTTCGGCGCCTCAGGCTGCCAATGCGTGTTTCCGGAGCCTGTTCTGAAGACGGCCTTGAGTTCGCGAGCGCGATCCTGATCGGATGCCAGAAGCGGCTGCTGGAATCGAAGTCGGCTTCGATCGACGCCCCCCGATAAACGCCTCGCCGCAGTTGCCGCCGCAGAATCGATAAGATTTCGAAAGCCGGGTTTCACTCGTTCCTCCGAGTCTCTGGATTGCGACAATTGTACTCCAGAGCGGCTTAGGCGGAGAATCGCGAGCCCCGAAACGCGGCCGCAGGCCCCATGTGCCTTTTCCATCCCCCGCTGAACCAAGTCCAGCCTTCGCCCCTGAAACGTTCAGCCGGGCCTCTCGGTTACCACAGGAGCTTCAGGGCGAGCTGAATCACGCGCCCCGGCTGCGCGGACCGGATTTTGCCGAAGCTGCTTGACGAGACTTGCACGTTCGGCGGATCGAAGTTTACCTGATTGAATGCGTTGAAAAATTCGCCACGAAGCTGTACACGCAAAGGCTCCCGCGCTGTAATTTCTTTCATCACCGTGAAGTCGCTGTTGTTCAAGGCCGGACCGCTGAGGATGTTGCGTCCCGCATTTCCGTAGAGACCGAGCGGCAACTGGCTCACGGGAACAAACGCCTTGGTATTGAAAAACTGGTCGACGAAAGAGTTGCGGTCGGGATGGCTCAGCGCGATGTCGTTGTAGGTGATGCCGTTGGCTAGCTGCGCGTGCTGGAGCGCCTGCTGGCCAGTGCCGTTTATAGCGACATCGGTGCCCATGTTGAAATTCAGCGGAGCTCCGCTTTGAATCGCGTGAAAGCCTGCAATGCTCCACCCGCCGAGCAGCCTTCTCTCCCAGACGTTGCTGAATTGTGTTTGGGGACTCCATAGCCAGCTCACCGAGACTGCATGGCGGCGGTCGAAATTGCCGCGCCCCTTATCGAGCCGGATATTCAAGGGATCATCTACACCCGGTGTGAGACCAGGCTCGGGCGCCACAACATCGTCGATATTTTTCGAGAGGACATAAGCGCCCAACAAAGAAAATCCTTTGCTGAAGCGTTTGTCCACGCGGAACTGGGCGCTGTGATACCCTGCCCGATAATCATTTCCCAACAAGCGGCACTGCGGGTTGAGCAGTCCCAGAGTTTGCGGATACAGCACGCGTTCATTGGCGTTTTGGGCCAAGGGTGGAGCGCCGGTAAGCAAGGAATTTTGAAAGATCGCGGGATTCTAGTGCCGGTGGCCCTCGAGCTTCTGCGAGAGCGCCCCGACATAACTCACCTCGACGCGCACGTCCTTGCCGATCTGGCGCTCGATCGTCAGATTCATCGACTGCACATACGGAGTAACCAGGTGCGGGTCGGTCGTCACCAGATTAGCCGGGAGAGGAAAGTTGCAGTGCACTCCGGGGAAGGAGTTGATCGGGACGCAGCCGAAGTTTCCCGACAGCTTGCCGGTGGGCGGCAAGGGCCGGTTCAGGGACCCATACGGATCGTCCAGTCGGCCATTGCGCAGCAGATCCGTGCCGGCAAAAGGCGCTTCCGTGGTGTGAACGTCGTTGGCGCTGATTTGATTGAAGAAGATCCCGTAGCCGCCCCGCACGCTGGTTTTGCCGTTGCCAAAAACGTCCCAAGCGAACCCGACCCGCGGCCCTACATTGTTCATGTCGTTGAAAGTGAGCTTGCCGTTGCTGGGCAGTCCGGGGTCGCCGGGAAACAGGACGCCGGGAATCGAATCCGGATGCACCACGGAGCGAGCCCGGAGTCCGCCTCCGATATCCGTCGAAGTCTGCTGGTGATACTTCTGGTCCCAGGGGAAGAACGGCTCCCACCGCACACCGATCGTCAGATTGAATCGCGGGTGAACCTTAAACTCGTCCTGGCCGTAAAAGAAATGCTTCCAGCCGACCGGGTAGCTGCCGGGCTGGCCGAAAACTACACTTACCTGGTCGAATGCGCCCAGAAGGAAGTCGGCGATGGGGTCGCCCGAGCGAGCGCCGCTAAAGGTAGCGCTTCGGGTTTGGGTGAGCTTGTCATTCAGAACCCAGTCGACATAATGCATCTCATAACCCCACTTGAACGTGTGCCGGCCCCGGATCCAACTCATGGAATCCCGAAAGTGCCAGTTCTTATACTTCTGCTGATTCGGGTTCACCGCGCCGAGGTTGAAGCTGCCTTGAGCGTTGATGGAGATCCCTTCTCCATTCACGCCGTCTGGAATATTGATCCCCAAGCTTTTCGGCGTATATTGCGCATCCGGATCATCCAGCGAAGCGGTGTGCAGAAAATCGAAAGTCGCCTCGTTCAACAGAGTGGGACTGAAAGTATAGGTGCTCGTGATACTGAAATTATGAGTGTCGACGCTGCGATGGCCGGTCACGAAGGGCTGAATGTTTCCCGCCGTGATGATCTGCCGGTAACTGTCCTGAAAGTAATGGCCAAAGAGGGTGTGCTTCTGGCTTTGAAGAAAATCGATCCTCGTCATGTAGCTGAAATTGCTCGATGGCTGCGGGCTGAAGCTGACGTAATTGCCAGTGGCCGAGTGAGGAATAAATCGATCGAGCACGGTTTTCGCGGCTGGGCTGATGCAGCCGGGATTAATGATGTTGTTCACCACGCAGGGAGCGCCGGTGGGGGCGATCCACGGCTGCCCCGTGAGACCGTCAGTGGGATTCCGCAGCCGTACCGAGGAACCTGAGAAATCGCCGGCGCGCTGGGCATCGGTGGGTACGATAGTCACAGTGGATCCGACCTCCGGACGGTTCCAAAGCTTTTGGTAATAGCCGAATGCGAAGAGCTTGTCTTTTTTTATAGGGCCTCCTGCGGCCGCTCCGGCCTGATTTTGGCGGCTTGTCGGACGGCGCGGCTGAAAGAAGCTGCGCGCGTTGAGCTTGTCGTTGCGTAGAAACTCCCAGGCTGTCCCGTGGAACTGATTCGTCCCGGATTTCGAGGTGACAGTAACCTGGCTGCCGGCGTTATTACCGAATTCGGAACTGAAATTATGGGTCTGGACGCGAATCTCCTGGATCGCATCCGGGGGCGGGTAATTCATCCCGGTCGTCTGGCCGAAGTGGGTGAAATTTGCGCCATTGAATATGTAATTGTTATCCACGGAGCGGCCGCCGTTCACGCTCATATTGGGGCCGCCACGTGTATTGGCCAACTCCTGCGGGGCATTGACATTCAAGATTCCCGGGAGAATTTTCGCCAGAGACATGATATTTCGCCCGTTGAGCGGAAGATCTTGAACACGCCGGTCGTCGACCAGACTTGAGAGCGTCTGACTGGTTGTATCTACCAGCGTAGCCTGGCTGGCAACGGTCACCTCCTGCTGCACTGCCCCGAGCCGCAACACAAAATCGAGCCGCAGGTTCTGGCTCATGGTCAGCCGGACGCCCCTTTGCGTCTGCGTCTCGAATCCTGGACTTTCGACGGTAATGTCGTAAGCGCCCGGTGGCATGGCAAGCAGGTTGTAAAATCCTGTCTGATCGGAAATCGTGGTCCGCGTTAGCTGCTGCTCGTTGGACACGGCCTTCACAGACGCTCGCGGCAGCACCGCCCCGGAACTGTCCCTCACGTAGCCGCTGATACTGCCCGCTACTTGAGCGTGCAACTTGCAGGAGACAAAAAAGATTCCAGCTACTATAAGAATCGCAACGCGCCTATTGTCAAATAGTCTCTTGTTCTGCTGATTTGATCGAGTCTCCATCGCTCACCCCTTTTCTAATACGCCCGGCGGTTATCCACTTTTGCGTCCCTTAACCAAAAACTCTCCGTTTTCGCTCCAGCACAAGCAACGCCCGCCATGTCCCGGCGGTGATTCAGTCCTTGGGGACCGGATTCCGAAGCTTTTTCGGCGAAGTGTACAACTGCCCCCCCGCCCTGTCAACGACTTTCGTGCTTGTTTGGCTCGGCGCGTTTCAGGCCAGATTGCCGGCCAGCGGCTCGAAATTTAGGGCGGCCATTTTGCTGACGTGCAAAATCGGGCAGGTTCGGATCAGATCCGCTTCTCTTGGCGCGGGGTCGACTCGGCGCGAACATCCCGCGAATACTGGAAACGGTGGCTATTCAAAAACGGCGCTCCGCCTTGCTATCGGCTCCGACGTGGCTGTATCCTGCTCGATGGAATGGTTTCAGCTCTTTGGAAAGGACCACAATATGAAAAAGCAGCTCTTCGTGCTCTGTCTGGCTCTCCTCGCCGCTGCCGGAGGATTCTGGCTGGGGCGAGCGACCACCGCTCAAGCCGCCGGCAAGAACCGCATATTCGAGATCCGCACTTACACTGCCAATGAAGGCAAGCTCGATGCCTTGCATGCTCGTTTCCGGGACCACACGATGCGCATCTTCAAAAAGCACGGCATGACGAGCGTAGCTTACTTTTCTCCCCTCGACGAGCCGCTCTCGAAAAACACGTTGATCTATATATTGGCCTTCCCGAGCCGCGAAGCCGCCAAGAAATCCTGGGATGATTTCCGCAACGATCCTGAATGGAAGAAGGTCGCGGCTGAGTCGGAAGCGAATGGCCGCCTTGTGAGCCACGTAGATTCAAAATTCGTGGAACCCACCGACTACTCGCCCATGAAGTGAGATAGACCCGCCATCCAAGTAGGAACGGGCCACGGCGCGGCGCCAATCATTGAGTTGATCCGAAGGGTTGCCGCGCCGTAGACCCATTTCGGGGCTCAAGGTAGAACAGCCCTCACAGCATGGGCGTGCAGGGCCGGCCTCTTCCGCCGCCGATCGTATCAATCAAACTCCCGGACAGGCTCAGCCTGATTCGGTCCTACGCGGCCCGCCTGGATTTGCGCTCGGGAATAATTCTCTCCGCGAATCGGAGACTTCGCCAGCCGGCGCAGCATAGCGATTTGGCCGATATGGGTCAGAGCGTCCGCCACCGGCCCTTGAAATAATTGCTCCGGCGTGCAGTGCAGAGCGGAACTCGAGATCAAGTAAAGGTCAAGCGCGTCCAGGGCGCCAAAGAAACGCCGCACCTCGGCCTCCCATTCGACTGGCGGTGAATCTTTCCAATCTTGCCTCCCCTGGGCCAGGGCAAGCGCCCAGTCGAGCAAATCCCCAACGTGGGCCAGGATTTCTCCGGGCGTGCGCGTGGTTTCAGCGAGCTGGAATTGGGCGAATCCGCCAGGGGCGTCTCGCAGCGCTTTGGCGCCGCGGTAGGCCAATGTCGCGACGGTATGCCGCAGCATTTGGCGCTTGGGGTCGGACTGCTGTTCTTCTCGCGTCTGTTCCATAGGCTCATTAAACGAAATGGGAGCCGCGGTTGCAAGGACAATCGTGAGGCGCAGATGCGTGAAAGCGCGGTCTGAAGGGCCGGATCCGAGCGGACTTTGCCCGCGGCGGATTTCGCTCATTCGATTCCACAGATGGCCTCGCGCGCCGGCTCATTATAGCCGCGGCAATTCTCTAGGGCCGCTCGCACACAGCTTGCGGCGGCTTGTCCGAAATGTGATCGGCAGCAAGAGTACATGAGTAAAGTTTTCTGAGTTTCCGATCGCACGCTCCGCGGGCATGGCTTTGAGAGGGCGCGGCATATCGCGCTTGGCACGCCGCTTGCTCCAATGTTGGGAGCAAAAGGAGAGCGGTAATGCTTTTAACGATTCTGCTGATAATCCTCGTTCTGGCTATGATCGGGTCTTTGCCGGCGTGGCCTTATAGCACGGGCTGGGGCTATTATCCCAGCGGAGCAGTGGGGCTTGTGCTCGTGATTGTCTTACTGGTGCTTCTCTTCGGCAGAGCCTAAATGCGCGGCGCCGGGCCGCGCATTTAGCGCAATCGGCGTCTCCCGGCCCCTGCGCCTGTTGTGGGAACGGGCGTCCGACCTGTGGAGCAGGCAGTTTCAGATTCGCGGCAGAGGAGTTGTTACCAGCCTTTGCTGCGCAGCAAATAGAAAAGCACGGGTGTAATCAGCAGGGACAAGATCATCGAAATCGACACGCCGCCGATGACAGCGATGGCCAGGGGCTGCAGCATGCGGGAGGCCGAGCCAAGCCCAATGGCTAAGGGCAGCATACCGAAAATCGTGGCGAGAGCGGTCATCACGATGGGGCGGAGGCGGCGTCTGCCGGCTTGAAAAATCGCGTCCACCAGCGGCAGCCCCCGCTCGGTGTAATGCTTCTCCGAATCGAGCATAAGAATGCCGTTCTTGTGCACGATGCCCACCACCATGATCGCGCCCATGAAGGAAGAAATATTGAGAGTGGTTTTTGTGAGGAACAGCGCCAGCAAGGCCCCAAAACTGCACAGCAAAGTCGCAGCCAATATCGCGATCGGATGCGAAAACGTCTGAAACTCAAACAGCAGAATAATAAAGATCAGCAGAATCGACATCAGCAGCACGCCCGTGAGCGTGCGGAACGATTCCGATTGCACGCGGTACAAGCCCCCATATTCGAGATCAAGCCCCGGGGGAAGGTTGACTTCTCGCGGCAGCCTTTGCTGGATCTCCCGCATCGCGCTGCCCAGGTCCCTGCCGGAGAGCCGCGCCGTCACGGTGAACACGCGCCGGAGATTTTCCCGCCAGATTTCGGGAACATCGGATTCGATCCGGGTCTCGGCAATGCTGCGCAGCGGCACAGTGACGCCGTTGGCCGACGTGATGGGCAGATTCTCCAGTTGCTCGCGGGTCAGATGATAGCTGGCCGGGTAGCGGACACGCAGAGGAATCAGCCGCTCGCCTTCAATCATCGTGGATGCTTCGACGCCGTCCATCACCGCAGCCTCGATTTGGGCCACGTCCGCAACGGCGAAGCCCGCCCGCTCGGCCTTCTCGCGGTCTACCTTGAAGTCCACCTGCGGGCCGATTACGTTATCCTCGACCTGATTCACCACGTCCACTACTCCCGGAACCTTCCGCAGAAACTGGGCGATTTGGGTCGCCAGCGGCCGGCCTATCTCGAGGTTCTCGGTGAAGAGACGCACCTCGATCGGCTCCGGGGACCAGGTGAGATCCCCGACCAAATCCTCCACCACGTGAGGAAACTCGATATCGATGACCGGAGCAGCGCGATTGATTTTTTGGCGAAGCTCGTTGATCACCTCGTCCAGATCGCGGGTGCGTCTGGTCTTCAACTTCACGAGGAAATCGCCTGTGTTGGGCTCGGTGACGGCCAGGCCGAGCTGCGCTCCCAGACGCAGCGAATAGCTCTCGACCTCCGGAGTCTCTTTGATAAAGTTTTCGATCTGCTCAAGGACGCGCGTCGATTCCTGCAACGAAGTGCCCGGCGGCATAATATAGTCGAGCACAAAGGCCGCCTCGTTCAGGTCGGGCAGCACCCCGGTTCCCAGCAGATTGTACAGGCCAACGGCTCCAGCGAAGATCAGCGCCGAAACGGCCAGGATCGTCTTGGGGTGCGCCAGGCACCAGTGCAGCGCCCGCTCATGCGCCTGGGAGAGCCGCCGCAGAATCCGGCCCTCGCCGGCGGTGAAAGCCTCCTGCGGGGGCGCTTCTACTGCGCTTTGTTCCACAGCGCGGTCCAGGGCCCCCGCTTCTCCGCGCTTAGGCCGCAGAAAGAATGCCGCTAAAACGGGAGTGAAGCAAACGGCGAGCACGAGCGAGGCGGCCAGGGCTGCCACCAGCGTAAGAGCCAGCGCCCGGAAAAACACGGCCGTGATGCCGCCCAGAAACACCAGCGGCGCAAATACGACGATGGGCGTCAGAGTGGAGCCGATCAGGGCCGGCGTCAGCTCCACAATCGCGCTGCGCGCGGCATCCCTCGGCGATTGCCCCATCGATAGGTGCACCATGATGTTTTCCACCATCACGATTGCGTCATCGATGACCACGCCGATCGAAGCGGCGATGCCGCCCAGCGTCATCAGATTGAAGCTGGCATGGAAAATCTTCATTACGACAATGGCGATCAACGTGGCAATCGGAATCACTACTGCCGCCACCATC
>Ga0070741_10013442_pt1 | contig 14447 bp, 14 predicted proteins | sample Coa_R1_4_FD_66440 | JGI IMG/M metagenome (GOLD analysis project Ga0070741, IMG submission 66440) | Surface soil microbial communities from Centralia Pennsylvania, which are recovering from an underground coalmine fire - Coalmine... | ecosystem: Environmental > Terrestrial > Soil > Unclassified ...
ACGAGCGAGTTGACTGCGCGCGGGCGGACGATCAGATATAGATGGAAAGACAGGAAACCCGACGGCGGGTGGGGCCACTTCAAGCCGTCGCGGCGGGGCCAGTGCAAGCCGTCGCTCCGACTTCACCCGCAGCTTCGAGGATCAGGTCGCCTGGCTTGCCTGCGAGTGCTCGAAGCGGGCGGTCTCGGAGCTGATGCGGATCGCCTGGCTTTCGGTCGGCCGCATCCTCGAGCGCGTCGCGGCCGAGAAGCGCGAGCGCTTCGACCCGCTCGACCATCTCGTCCGCATCGGGATCGACGAGATCGCGCATCGCAAGGGGCAGCGCTACCTCACCGTCGTCGTCGACCACGACTCCGGCCTCTTGGTCTGGGCGGCGCCGGGCCGCGACAAGAAGACGCTTGACCGCTTCTTCGAGCTGCTCGGCCCCGAGCGCTCGAAGCGGATCGAGCTGGTCGCGGCCGACGGGGCCGCCTGGATCGAGGAGGCTGTCAGGGCGCGCTGCCCACAGGCAGCCATCTGTCTCGATCCCTTCCACGTCGTGCAGTGGGCGACCGCCGCCCTGGACGAGGTCCGCCGCCAGGTCTGGAACCAGGCCCGCCGCGCCGGCCAGACCGCCGAGGCGCGCTCGCTCAAGGGCGCCCGCTTCTGCCTGTGGAAGAACCCCGACGACCTGACCGCCCGCCAGCAGGCCCGCCTCGCCGAGATCGCCCGTACGAACGAGCCGCTCTACCGGGCCTACCTCCTGAAGGAGCAGCTGCGCCAAGCGCTCAAGCTGCCCGCCGCCGAAGCGCTCGCCCTGCTCGAGCAATGGCTCGCCTGGGCGCGCCGCTCCCGGCTGCCCGCGTTCGTCAAGCTCGCCCAGCAGATCGCCGCCCACCTCGGCGGGATCGCGGCCGCGCTCACCTTCGGGCTCTCGAACGCACGCACCGAGTCGGTGAACACGCGCATTCGCCTGATCGCCCGCCGCGCCTTCGGCTTCCACTCACCAGAGGCGCTGATCGCGCTCTCGCTGCTTGCGCTCGGCGGCCTCTGCCCGCCCCTACCCGGCCGCAACGCCTGAACCGCGGCGACCGGAGCACGCCACCGCCACCACCCGGCGGTAGCTCCGCCGTGGCCGCCGGTCAAGCGCTTCGCGCTCGGCCCTGCGGGCCGCCCTCCGGGTGACAGTCGGGCCCGGCTCCGCTGAACGAGCAATCACGTCGGAGCTGCGCCCCGACCGCTGCAAACACCGACCCGACCCACGGAAACGTCACAAGATCCCATTTTCTCTGGTGTCGGCCACTTCACGCGCTTCGAGATGATGGTGCCCTACACGCGCCAGGCGAAGGTGCCCTTCCCGGAGGCGGCGGTGCTGATCACCGGGGTGATGCTCCTCGCCGGCGGCGCGGGCGTCGGGCTCGGCGTCTGGGGGGATCTTGCCTCCGCGCTCGTTGCCGCCTTCCTGATCCCCACCGCCTTCCTCATGCACCGCTTCTGGGGCGTGGACGCCGAGACGGCCCAGATGCAGATGCCGCACTTCCTCAAGAACATCGCGCTCGCCGGAGCGGCGCTCGCGTTCTTCTACCTGTTCAAGCAGGGCGGGGGCGATCTTCCCTACACCTTGACCGGGCCCCTGTTCGGCTGAGGTCCGCCACGAGACGATCGTGCTGTGTCGCTTCGCGCTCGGAAAGGCGGCGCGGACGGGGAAGCGCCGCCGCGAGCGCCACGTGTGGACTCGCGGCGGCAGAGCTATCTCGCGGCGCTACGACTCTCCCGGCGGAGCCGGTCGCAGGTTGAGCGTCCAGCACGCGGCTCGAGCGCGGCGGCGAGGAGCGCGCGCAGCTCGGCGAGCGTCGCCTCTTTGCCGATCGTCGCCGCCCCCAGCCGCCGGGCGTGTGCCTCGACGTCCGGCGTGAGCGTGCCGCCCGTGAGCACGAACGGCAGGCCGGGCATCCGCTCGCGCAGGATACGGAGCAGGTCGAGCCCGGATGCGCCGGGCATCGACAAGTCGCTCAGGACCACATCCACCCTCCGGCGCGAAAGCAGACCGAGCGCCTCGTCGACCGAGCTGGCCCGCGACACCACGTAACCGGCGTCGGACAGGACCCGCTCGAGCAGCGCCCCGTAGCTCGCGCTGTCGTCGACGACGAGGATCTCGGGAGCCCGAGGACGCCGGGCGGAGCGCATGGCTCGATCATGGGCGGCCGACCTGAGATGGGCCTGAGAGTGCGGTAAGAACCATGCAAACGAAAGCGGGGAGGCAGTTGCCTCCCCGCTCGTCTCGAGCCGTCGGCGTCCACGCCCTAGGTGCTGCAGACGACGTACGCCTGCACCTGCATCCTCGCCTGGCCGCCGAGTGCGGCCAGCGTGATGCCCTCGACCGTCCAGGTATCGGGCGCCGACGGGTAGGTCTGGTCGACCGCCACCGCGTGGCTGATCGACGTTCCGATCACGGTCACCTGACCACCGCCGCCGAGCATGAACGAGCCCTCGGGGCAGGTCGCGGTCGCGGCAAGCCGGGTTCCGGTCGGCGGGCTGAAGCCGGTGGCGACCGGCGTGCCCACTACAACCGTGCTCCCGGGGAAGCCGCTCGGTCCAGGCGGACCGGTCGGTCCGGGCGGTCCCTGGTCACCCGTCGGGCCCTTGGCGCCGGTCGGGCCGGGTGCGCCCGTCGGACCTTTCGCTCCCGTCGGCGGTGCAGGGCCGGTTGGGCCGCGCGCACCCGTCGGGCCGGTCGTGCCGCGGAGCCCGGTCGGGCCGCGCAGGCCGGTCGGGCCGGTCGCCCCGGTCGGGCCCCTGCCGCCGGTCGGACCGGTCGCGCCGGTCGGACCGGTCGCGCCCGTGGGGCCCTGGACCCCCGTCGGGCCGGTGATGCCTCTGGCCCCGGTTGCGCCGGTCGCGCCCGTCGGGCCGGTCGATCCCTTCGCTCCGGTCGGACCTGCCGCGCCGGTCGCGCCGGCTCCGGTCGGTCCGCGGCCACCCGTCGGCCCTGTCGGGCCGGTGGGCCCTGTCGGGCCGGTCGCGCCGGCTCCGGTCGGTCCGCGGGCTCCGGTCGGCCCGGTCGCGCCCGTCGGGCCGGTTGGGCCGGTCGCCCCGGTCGGGCCGCCCGGCACGCTCGGCCAGTCGAGCTCGACCTCGACCCCCGGCGTGCACGGCAGCGGCGGACGCACCGGGAAGACGAGCCCGGGGCCGTCGATGATGCGGACGGCGCCGACCGGCGTGCTTGCCTGGAGACCGGAAGGCCTCACCCGCACGCAGGCCTTGATCGGGCCGCCCGGGCCCGTGTCGGCGAACGCGCCCGGCGCGAGGAACGCGGCGACCGCCGCGCCGGCGGCGAGTGCGACGCCTGCTTTGCGCTTGCTCACGCAGGTTCTCCCTTCCATGCTGCGGTGCCTGCTGACAGCTGACTGGCCGCCAAACTGTAGCCCTCGGTTCTGCGGGCCGTCAACATTGGATTTCTCCCCGGATTCCTCCCTGTGGGGAGAACCACATTGCTCACCGCTTTTCCACCACCGGCCCAAGGGAGGACGCCTTTCCCGTGTGCAACCTTTCCCGTGTGCAATGGCGAAACCTGGAGCACGCTTCCCGTGATCGGCCGCGCGACGGCTCTCCTTGAGCGGCGGCTCGAGCGATCGGGCTACCCGCGGATCGCCTCGACCCAGTCGAGCGTCGTGCCGCACAGGCTGCTCGCGTCTGCCGGCGGCACCGTCGTCACCGGGAGGCGCGGCAGGCTCGGGCCGATCACGAGCGGCCCGGTTCCGAAGGGCGGAGCGCCCCCACTCCCCGGACGGAGGTCGGGCCCCGAGTAGCGGAGCGTGATCTCGTTCGCGCCCCGCCGCAGCACGGCCGTCCCGAACGGCTGGAACTCGGCGGGCCAGTTCAGCTCGTGCCGCTCGCTGCGCAGCACCCGCCCGTTCACGACCAGCTCGAGGCGGCCGACGAACGAGCCGTCCACGCCGATGTCGTAGCGACCGGCTGCCGCCACCCGTACTGTCCGGCGGAGCGTCGCCGCGTGCTGCAGGTAGACGACGCCCGCTGGCTCGCCGTAGCGACCGAGCCTGCCGGGGGCGGCGCTGGGAAGCAGATCGACGACGGCGTTTGCCGGTCGCACGACGGCGGCGAGGCGGCCCCGTCGTCCGGCGAGGCGGGCGAGGCGGAGGACGTCGGAGCACCGGGGGACGGCGGCGGCGTGGAAGCGGTCGCCGAGCGAGAGGTGCTCGAGAATCGTCGCGCCGCCTGCCGCCGGCCGCTGCCAGACGTCGTAGTAGCGGCCGCGCCAGACGAGACGGTAGACGGACGGCGGCCGGCTCGCGGCGGGCGAGCGGCGCAGCACGAGCGTGCGGTAGACGAGCACGCCGGCGAGCTGGAGCTCGTCCACGTCGGCCGAGGAGCCGGGCGGGAGCAGCTGCCCGGTGCGAAGCGTGTCGTAGCGGCGGCGGAGCTCGGAAGCGCCCTCCGCGTCGAGCCGCCGCAGAAAGTGGCGTGCGCCGTACGGGTCGAACTCCGTCATGAGCGCCGGCCCGTCGCCGGCGAAGCGGTTGCCGATCGCCGCCAGCTCCGCCAGCCGCCCGCGCGGGGCGAGGCGGACGTCGTGGTAGCCGAGGACGTTCGACCACAGCACGCCGCCGGCGACCGCGCCGATGGCGAGCGCCGCCTCGATGCGGAAGCCTCGCTCGAAGACGGCGCAGGCACCGGCAAGGCCGACGAGGAGGAGCGCGGGGGAGGCGGTGGCGAGGGCCTTGCCGCCGATCCAGGGCGAGCCGGCGCCGACGTACACCCCGGCGCCGACCCCGACCGCGGCCAGGTAGGCGAGGAGGCTCCGAGCGCGGCGGCGCAGTGCGAGGAGGATGCCGGCACAGGCGGCAGCCGCCGCGACGCCGACGAGCACGTGCGTGGCGTCGAGCACCCGGCCGCCGGGGGCGACGCGGAAGTCGCCGACGGGCCAGATACCAAAGAGCTGCAGGCCGTCGAGCGGACGGTACAGATTGGCGAGCTCGGAGCCGCTCGTGAAGTCGCCTGAGTGCGCGAGCCAGGTGGCGGCGGCGTCGAGCGTCGGGATCGCGAGGAGGGAGGTGAGACCAGCGAGGCACACGCCGCCGGAGAGCGCAGCGCGGCGGTCGCGCCCGTGCAGCAAGAGGAGGAGCGCCGCGGCGAGCGCCGGCAAAAGCCAAACCGTTCCGCCCGCGCTCAGCACGCCGAGCACGGCGGCCGCCGCGACCGCCGGCGGGATCGCCCAGCGCAACGAGCGGCCGTGGGCCGGGATGGTGACGAGGAGCGCGGCCACGAGCGCGAGCAGCGCCGCCGAGGCCAGCTCCTTGACCCCGCCCCACAGGGCGTAGCCGTAGAGGAGCGCGGGCTGCGCGGCGACGAACGCGGTCAGCGCGCGGCCGGAGGGCGAGCGGACGAGCGCCGACGCGAGCGCGTACAGGGCGAGCGCGAGCGCGGCCGCCAGCGAGGCGAGGTACGGCTGCCAGAGCCAGGCCGCGTCCTGGCCGACGAGCGCGTGCCCGATACCGAGCGGGACGAGCGAGCCCATCGGGTAGCCGTATGCGAGGCTCGTCGCGAGGGTCGCCTGGTAGGTGGAGGGGGCGAGCCCGGCGAGCGAGTAGCCGTGCCCCATGAAGCGGTCGAGCATCGCCAGGTAGGTGGCGGTGTCGTCGAGCTTGATGAAGCCGAGGAAGGTGGCGCGCCCGGACAGGACGACCGGCGCCGCGTAGACGGCGTAGACGGCGACCGCCGCGGCAGCGGCGGAGCCGTCCGGCCGGCGGCCGCGAAGCGGGAGCGAGAGGGCGAAGCCGGCGGCGGCGAGCGCGACGACGAGGGGCGTCGCGAGCCCGGCCGTCGCGCCCGCCAGCGCGGGGAACAGCCCCGCGGCCACGACGAGCGCGAGGCCGGCGGGCAGGAGGAGGCCCGTCGGCAGGGGGCGGCCGGAGGCATGCTCGACGAGCAGGCCGCAGCCGAGCGCGAGCGCCGCGAGCACGAGCGGGAACAGGAGCCACGGGATCAGCAGCGACATCGGAGCGTGCGCGGCCGCAGGTGCGAGCGCGCCGTCGGCACGCCGCTCAGCCGACGGGGGTGATACGGCCCGACGTCACGAGCCGCTTCGCCTCGGCTGCGGAGGGGTCGTAGACCTCGACCTGGTAGCCGACCCTCGGGAAGGCGAGGTACACGTTGGTCGGCCGGCTGCGCGCGTAGAAGGCGACCGCGCCGTCCCCGGCGGGCACGCGCACCGCGCCTGCCCTGCCGGCTTCCCCCCGCGTGACGGCGAGCGCATCCTGGAGCGGATAGGTGCCGACGGTGAGGTACGGTCGGCTGGAGCCGGCCGGCTGCCCGGGCGGCAGGTAGCGGACGAAGATGCGGCCCTGCGCGGTCTCCGAGATCTCGTAGCGCCGTCCCGAGCGCGCGCCGGCCCAGTACACCGGGTGGCCGGCCGTGCGCGCAAACGTCCGCAGCCCGGCGGCCGAGACGACGGTTGCCGGGACGCCGGCGCTCCCCGGCGCGGACGGTGTCAGGATCCGTGCCGGAGGTACCGGGGCGACGTGGCCGCTCGAGACGAGGCGGCGCGCCTCCGCGGCCGAGGGGTCGAACACCTCGATCTGGAAGTCCGAGCCCGGGTAGGCGAGGTACACGTTCGTCGGCGCCGTGCGGTTGTAAAAGGCGACTCCACCCGAGCCGACGGGCACGCGCACCGAGCCGGCGCGGCCGGCGACGGCCTCGGTGACCGAGAACGCGTCGGCGAGCGGATAGGTGGCGACGGTCAGGAGCCGCCGCGCCGAGCCGATCTTGGCGCCGTGCGGCAGGTAGCGGACGTAGATACGGCCGTCCTTCGTGCGCGTGAGCTCGTAGAGCACGCCGGCGCGGTTGCCCGCCCAGTAGATCGGCTGCTCGAGCGCACCCGCGAGCGTGCGCAGGCCCTGCGCCGTGACCGGCACCGTCTGCTCGTCGCGCGCGGCGACCGGGCCGAGCGTCGCCGTCCTGCCCGGCTTCGCCGCCCGGGGCTCGCCGCCCCCGCTGCGCGTGCCAAGCCAGGCGCCGAGGCCGGCGGCGACGGCGACGGCGAGGACGGCCGTCAGCCGCACGCCGCGACGGGAGAGCGGCGAGGCGCCCACCTGGAGCCGGTAGCTGACGGGAGGCTTGCCTTCGGTCATGGCGCTCGCTGCGGGAACGGCTCGTGCCCGTGGGGACCGCACCCGGTCGGCGCGGGCGCGGCTGCCGGGCGGCTCACGCTAGCACGTGCTCCGGTTGGCAGCCCGCGGCGCGGCGAGCGACTCGCCGACCCTGGGTGCCGCGTCAGGCGCGCGGTGGCTGCGCGGCGGCGGCCCCGAGCGCCTGGCCGAGCGCCTCCAGCTGGCGCTCGAGGCTGCCGCAGACCTGCTCGCAGAGGTCGAACACGCCCGGGTCGACGATCCGGTAGTAGACGTGGGTGCCTGCCTTGCGGCGGCCGACGATCCCCGCCTGGAGCAGCAGGCCGAGGTGCTTGGAGACGTTCTGCTGCGTGGCCCCGGTCGCCTCGACCAGCTCCTGCACGGTCGCCTCGCCACCGTGCAGCCGGAGCTGCTCGAGGATGCGGATGCGCATCGGCTCGCCGAGGACGCGGAACCTCCGTGCGATCAGCTCGACGAGCGAGTCGGGAAGCGGGTGAGGGAGCGTCATCTGACCTGCGCCATCGTACACAACCACACGGTTGTAAATAGGGGAAAGCCCGCAGGCACGGTCGGTTCCGACCCCGATGGCCGCCGCGTTCGGACAGGCAAGGGTGTGGTCCGTGAGCGAGCGGAACAGAAAGCGAGGCACGACATGACCCTCCGCCGAACCGTTCTCGCGCTGCTTGTGGCCGTCGGCGCGGCGCTGATCGTGGCGCCCCTGTCGATGTCGATGTTCAGCCGTACGAGCGCCGGCGAGCAGACGGTGGACACGTTCCGGCCGATCATGCAGCCGGCCAGCGTTCACACCACCGTCTACTACTACGACGAGGTCTTCACGCCGCTGCGCCAGGTCGTCCCGCTCATGACGCAGCAGAACGTCGACCGCTTCGACGGCTACCTGCAGGGAATGAGGGGGATGCGGACGGACGCGGCCAGGCTCGTGCCGGCGCTCGCCGCGGCGATGCACACGACGCCCGCGCGGGTGCAGACGCTCCTCGGCTCCCAGTTCCCGTCGCTTGCGGCCATGCTCCAGCGGCTGCCGGCGATGAGCCGCGACTTCGGCGCCCTGCTCGCGGTGATGGGGCGGAACGTCCGCATCTTCCAGCAGGTGCCGGCCGGCCTCGACCACTACAAGGCGCTCGTGTCGACGATGCAGAGCAACGTCGACAACTACGCGGCCATCGACGCGATGCCGCGGATGAGCCTGTTCCCCTGGTTCTTCGTCGCCCCGGGCATCCTCGTCGTGCTGCTCGCGGGTGGGCTGCTCGTCGCCGAGTGGCGGCCGGGCGGCTTCCACCTGCCGACGTCCCCGCGGCCGGTGGCTCACTAGGAGAGAAGGAGGTGCCGAGCATGCCCAGGAAGGTGGTGATACTCGGCGGCGGCACCGGTGGGACGCTGCTTGCGAACCGTCTGCGCCGGCGCTTCTCCGAGGACGAGCTCCGGCTCGTCGTCGTCGACCGAGACGACCGGCACGTGTACCAGCCGGGGCTCCTGTTCGTGCCCTTCGGGCTGACGCGCGTGCACGACGTCGTCCGCTCCCGCAGCCGCCAGCTGCGGCACGGGATCGACTTCCTCGAGGCGGGCGTCGAGGCCGTCTCGCTGGAAGACGACACCGTCAGGCTCGGCGACGGGACGGTGCTCGACTACGACGTGCTCGTCGTCGCGAGCGGCGTGCGGCTGCAGCCGGAGGAGACCGAGGGGATGCTCGGCCCCGGCTGGATGGAGCGGATGTTCACCTTCTACTCGACGGAGGGCGCCGACCGGCTGCGCGGGGCGCTCGAGCGGTTCGAGGGAGGGCGCCTCGTCGTCAACGTCGTGGACATGCCGATCAAGTGCCCGGTCGCGCCGCTCGAGTTCGTGTTCATGGCCGACTGGTACCTGCAGCGGCGCGGCGTCCGCGGCAAGACGGAGATCGTCCTCGCGACGCCGCTCGACGGCGCGTTCACGAAGCCGATCGCCTCGCGGCACCTGGCCGGCATGCTCGACGCCAAGGGAATCGAGCTCGTCACCGAGTTCAACGCGGGCGAGGTCGACGGACGGGCCGGCCGGCTTGTCTCCTACGACGGCCGGGAGGTCGCCTTCGACCTGCTCGTGACCGTGCCCCTGCACGGCGGCGCGGCGTATGTGGAGCGCTCGCCGGGGCTCGGCGACGCTCTCGGCTTCGTGCCGACCAACAAGGAGACGCTGCAGTCGCTCGTCAAGCCGAACGTGTTCGCGCTCGGCGACGCGGCCGACGTACCGACCTCGAAGGCGGGCTCGGCGACGCACTTCCAGGGCGAGGTGCTGACGGAGAACCTCGTCCACTACCTCGCGGGCGAGCAGCCGCAGGCGGCCTACGACGGCCACGCGAACTGCTTCATCGAGACGGGCTTCCACAAGGCCCTGCTGATCGACTTCAACTACGAGCAGGAGCCGCTCGCCGGCCGCTTCCCGAGCTTACTCGGTCCGCTTCCGCTGCTACGGGAGTCGTGGATCAACCACCTCGGGAAGCTCGGCTTCGAGTGGTTCTACTGGCACGTGCTCCTGCCCGGCCGGGACATCCCCGGCATCCACGCGGCGATGCCGACGGCCGGGAAGAAGGTGCCTGTGGCGGCGTGAAGGAGGAGACATGACGACGACGGTGATCGCGAACAGGAGCGTCGATGTGGACGCGGAGGGCTTCCTCACCGACCCGGCGCAGTGGGACGAGCCGCTCGCGGAGGCGATCGCCCGCGAGTGCGGCATCCCCGAGCTGACGCCGAGGCACTGGCAGGTGGTGAGGTTCATGCGGGAGCGCTACCTGGCGACGGGGACGGCCCCGACCATCCGGTCGCTCGGCAAGGAGTCGGGCGTCCCGGTCAAGGAGCTGTACGAGCTCTTCCCGAAGGGCCCGGCCAAGCTCGCGGCCAAGATCGGCGGCATCCCGAAGCCGCATGGCTGCATCTGACGAGGAAAGGAGTCTTAGGAGATGACGACGGTGCACGACGAGCGGGAGGTCCTGCCCCGGGAGCCGAAGACGATCGAGAAGGTGTCGATCGTCGTCTCCAAGGGCTCGCTCGAGGGCGTCTATCCCGGCCTGATCATGGCGAACGGCGCGCGCATGGAGGGGATCGAGGCGAACCTGTTCTTCACCTTCTTCGGGCTCGACGCGATCCGCAAGGACCGCTGCGGCTCGCTCAAGGTGGCGACGGTCGGGAACCCGGGGTTGCACATTCCGACGCTGCTCGGGGCCCTGCCTGGGATGTCCGCGCTCGCGACCTCGCTGATGAAGCGGCAGATGGAGAAGCTCGACATCCCGCCCGTCCCCGAGTTCATCGAGCTGATCGCGGACTCGGGCGCCGGGATTTACGCCTGCAAGGCCTCCGTGGACATGTTCGGCCTGACCGAGGCGGACTTCGTCCCGCAGGTGAGCCGAGTGCTCACGGTCGGCGAGTTCTACGAGCTCGCTGCCGGCGGGGAGATCGTCTTCACCTAGGCTCGCGCGAGAGCGCGCGACAGGCGTGACCGCGACCGGCGCCCTCACCTCCTCGCCGGTCGTGGTCGCGCGCCCGTTCGTCTAGAGTCAGCCGTCGGTGCGGCTCGAGGGCATCCACCACGTCACCTGCATCACCGCCGACGCGCCGCGGAACGTCGAGTTCTACGCGCAGCTGCTCGGGCTCCGGCTCGTGAAGAAGACGGTCAACCAGGACGACCCGACCGTCTACCACCTGTTCTACGCGGACGAGCTCGGCAGCGCCGGCGCGGACATCACCTTCTTCGAGTACCCGCACGCTCGGCGAGGCCGCGCCGGCGCCGGGATGGTGCACCGCATCGTCTGGCGGGTCGCCTCCGAGCAGGCGCTCGACTTCTGGGAGCGGCGGCTCGCAGACGCGGGCGTCGAGACGCAGCGCGCGGACGGCAGCCTCCGCTTCGCCGACCCCGAGGGGCTCGAGCTCGAGCTCGCCGCCGTCGAGACGCTGGACGAGCCGCTCGTCGCGCTCCACCGCCACATCCCGCCCGAGCTCGCGCTGCAGGGCTTCGACGGCGTCCGCGCCTACGCCGCCGACGCCGAGGCGAGCCGGCCGTTCCTCGAGCAGGTCCTCGGCTTCGAGCCCCAAGGAACAGGCTGTTACAAGGTGAGCGGAGAGCGGCGGGGGTCGCTCTACCGCTACGACCCGGCGCCGGCCGAGCCGGGCGCGGGCGGGGCGGGCACGGTGCACCACGTCGCCTGGTCGTCTCTCCCGCAGGACCACGAGGCCTGGCGGCGCCGCGTGGCGCGGGCAGGGGCGAGGCCGACGCCGGTGATCGACCGCTTCTACTTCCGCTCGATCTACTTCCGCGAGCCGAGCGGCGTCCTGTTCGAGATCGCCACGATCGGCCCCGGCTTCGCAACGGACGAGCCTCTGGAGCACCTGGGCGAGCGGCTGTCGCTGCCGCCGGCGTTCGAGCACCTGCGCGAGCGGGTCGAGCCGCTGCTGACGCCGCTTCCGAACCCACGCGCCTGAGCCGGCGAGGTCTCGTCGCCCGACGGGCGACGCCGGCTTCGGGCATCCTTGCGGGCCGTGCGCAGCCTGATCGCGCTCTCGGCGCTCGTGCTGGCCGCCGGGCTCTCGGTCGCCGCAGCCCGCGCCCACGACTCCGCGATCACGACCGGCATCTCCTTCGGCGTCGCCGAGGACGCGACGAAGTACGCCGACGACGGCGGCGCCTCGCTCTTTCGGGCGATGGCCGACCTCGGCATGACCGAGAACCGGGTCACGGTCTACTGGGACGAGACGCAGCCGGCGACGATCCAGGAACAGCCGTTCCTCGACCGCATGGTCCCCACCGCGGTCGCCAGCGGCATCCGCCTCGTCTTCGCCGTGCAGGCGAAGAGGGCGCGGGCGTTCGCCGCCGACACGGACCGGCGCATCTCCCTGTTCGCCGCCTACCTGCGCACGCTCGCCCGCCGCTACCCGCAGGTGCGGACGTTCGTGATCGGGAACGAGCCGAACCAGCGGCGGTTCCTCCAGCCCCAGCATGCGCCCGACGGGACGATCCTGTCGGCGCAGATCTACGAGCGGCTCGCCGCCGCCTCCTACGACGCGCTCAAGTCCGTCGACCCGAGGATCGACGTCGTCGGGCTCGCCACCGCGCCGGGCGGGAACGACCAGCGCGCCGGCGCGGACAACGAGTCGGTGTCGCCCGTGCGCTTCATCGCCGCGCTCGGCCAGGCGTACCGGGCGAGCGGCCGCACGCGGCCGCTGATGGACGACGTCGACGTGCACGCGTACGCCGCGCGCAACCCCTATCCTCTGACACAGCCGCGGAAGTGGCCGCAGGCGGGACCGGCCGACCTCGACCGGCTCAAGCAGGCGTGGTGGGACGCCTTCAACGGGACTGCGCAGCCGCTCTTCCAGGAGGCGCCGGCGCCGTCGGCGACGAGCGCGGTCTCGACGGGCTCGGAGAGCTACGTCCGCTTCCGCCTCGACGAGAGCGGTACGCAGGTGGCGATCGACCCGACGAAGGTCGACCCCAGCCTGTACACGGGCAAGGAGAACGTCCCCGTCGTGTCGGAGGCGGTGCAGGCGCGCGACTACGCGGACGTCGTCGCCCTCGTCCGCTGCGACCCCGACGTCGCCTCCTTCCTCTTCTTCCACCTGATCGACGAGCCGAGCCTGCTCGGGTTCCAGAGCGGCCTGCTGCGCGTCGACGGCAGCAGGCGCCCCTCGTATGCGGCTGTAAAGGCGGCGATCGCCGACCGGCGCGGCTGCGCCTCCCTCCACCGGTGGCGACACACGACCTCCGTGGTCGGCGCCCGCGCCCGCTTCGACGCCTCCGACCACCCGGCCACGCAGCGTACGTACTGGGTGATCGTGCACGCGGCGGAGGAGGTGACGGCGACGGCGGCCATCTTCCCGGCCAGGGACGGCGTCGCCCCCGACCGGGGGGTGCTGCGCCGCGCGCTCGGCTCGCAGGCGTCGGGTGCTCTCGTGCAGGCGGCTGCGACCGTGAAGGGGAACGGCGGGCGGCTGATCGAGCTGCGGACGGCCCTCCCGCCCGGCCAGTACGTCTACGCGGTGCTCTTCCGCTCGACCATGAACCCGAGCCGCGTCAAGCTCGTGCGCAGCTCGCCCTTCACCGTCGTCCGCTAGCAGCGGCGACGTCGAGCACGGCTGCGCCCCGCACCTCGCCCGCGCGCAGGCGCGCGAGCGCCTCGTTCGCCTCGGCGAGCGGGTGCAGCTCGACCTCGGTGCGCACGGGGACCCGCGGCGCGAGCGCCATGAACTCCTCGGCGTCGCGGCGGGTCAGGTTCGCGACCGAGCGGAGGACGCGCTCGCCCCAGAGGATGTCGTAGGGGAAGGAGGGGATGTCGCTCATGTGGATCCCGGCGCAGACGACGACGCCCCCTTTGGCCGTCGCGCGCAGGGCGGCCGGGACGAGCTCGCCGGCGGGCGCGAAGATGATGGCCGCGTCCAGCTCCTCCGGCCCGGGGTGGAGCGCGTCGCCCGCCCACTCGGCGCCGAGGTCGAGCGCGAGCGCCTGCGCCGCCTCGTCGCCTGCGCGCGTGAACGCGAGCACGCGCCGACCCTGGTGCACGGCCACCTGGCAGACGATGTGCGCCGAGGCGCCGAAGCCGTACAGCCCGAGCCGCTCGGCGTCGCCCGCCATGCGCAGCGCGCGGTAGCCGATCAGCCCCGCGCAGAGCAGCGGCGCCGCCTGCTGGTCGGGGTAGCCGCCCGGGATGGGCGCGCAGAAGCGCTCGTCCGCAACCGCCAGCTCGGCGTAGCCGCCGTCCACGTCGTAGCCGGTGAAGCGTGCGCGGTCGCACAGGTTCTCGCGCCCGCTCAGGCAGTAGCGGCACTCGCCGCACGTCCACCCGAGCCAGGGGACGCCGACGCGGTCGCCGGTCGCGAACCGCTCGGCGCCCGCACCGCGGGCGGCGACGGTGCCGACGATCTGGTGGCCGACGACGAGCGGCAGCTTCGGGCGCGTCAGCTCGCCGTCGACGATGTGCAGGTCGGTGCGGCACACGCCGCAGCGAGAGACGGCGACGAGCACCTGCCCCGGGCCGGGCTGCGGGTCGGGAAGCTCGACGAGCCGAAGCGGGCGGCCGGCCTCCTCCAGCACCATCGCGCGCACGTCGGAAGGCTTAGCACGTCGGGGGCGTGGGCGCCTCCCCGACGGCGGTGGGAGGACGGGCTCGAAGGCCCGTCCCCCCAGTGCGGCTCTCCTCAGGTGAGTGCGCGGACGAACGCGAAGCGGACGTTGTTGAACCGGTACGGGTCGGGCACGTCGCTACGGACGCGTGCCTCGTCCCGCAAGACGCCCGGCTGGCTGACCGCCGCGACGACGGTCACCGTCGCCGTCTGGCCCGACGTCAGG
>Ga0070741_10013443_pt1 | contig 14447 bp, 14 predicted proteins | sample Coa_R1_4_FD_66440 | JGI IMG/M metagenome (GOLD analysis project Ga0070741, IMG submission 66440) | Surface soil microbial communities from Centralia Pennsylvania, which are recovering from an underground coalmine fire - Coalmine... | ecosystem: Environmental > Terrestrial > Soil > Unclassified ...
CTACTACAGCGACAAGTTCCGCCTCAACCCGGCCGACAACGCCATCCGCGGCACGGTCTACGCGAGGCGCACCCTGGAGGCCGGCTTCACCACGGTGCGCAACCTGGGCGAGGACGACAACACCTCCATCGCCCTGCGCAACGCCGTCAACGCCGGCCTGGTGCCGGGGCCGCGCATCTACAGCGCCGGCAGGTACGTCGGCACCACCGGCGGCCACGCCGATCCCACCGACGGCTACCGCGCCGACCTCGCCGGCGATCCCGGCCCGAAGGAGGGCATCATCAACAGCCCGGCGGACGCCTGGAAGGCGGTGCGCCAGCACTACAAGGACGGCGCCGACCTGATCAAGATCATGCCTTCCGGCGGCGTGCTCGACGAATCCAGCTCGGCCGACAACCCGCAGATGACCGAGGAGGAGATCAAGGCGGTGGTCGCCGCCGCGCACGACTACGGCTTCACCGTCGCCGCCCACGCCCACGGCGCCGAGGCGATCCGCCGCGCCGTGATCGGCGGCGTCGACTCGATCGAGCACGGCACCTTCATGGACGAGCCAGACATGAAGCTGATGAAGGAGCACGGCACCTGGTTCGTGCCCACCGCCATCGCCGGCCAGACCGTCAGCGCCAACGCCCGGGTGCCCGGCACCTACCCGCCGCAGGTGGCGGCCAAGGCCCTCGACATCGGCCCCAGGATCCTCGCCACCCTCGGCCGCGCCTACAAGTACGGCGTGAAGATCGCCTTCGGCACCGACGCCGGCGTCTACCCGCACGGCGACAACGCCCGCGAGTTCGCCTACATGGTCCAGGCCGGCATGCCGGCGCTGGAAGCCATCCGCGCCGCCACCCTCAACGCCGCCGAACTGCTCCGGCATGCCGACACCCTGGGCCAGGTGGCGCCGGGCTACGCCGGCGACCTGATCGCGGTGAAGGGCGACCCGCTGCAGGACGTGGCCACCCTGCAGCACGTGGAGTTCGTGATGAAGGCGGGAGTGGTCTACAAGAAGCCGTAGGCGCGGTGCGCCGCCGGGCTCGAAGCGGCGCGCGCCGGCCGGCCTTCCCCGGCGGCTACGCCGCCGCGGGCAGCGCGTACAGGGCCACCGCCTCGTCGAAGCCCTTCACCGCGATCGGCCCGCGCGCTTCCAGCGGCACTTCCGCCGCCAGCTCGCGGGTCCGCCCGTCGACCAGGATCTCGCCGTCGAGGGCCTGCTCGCACAGCCGCGAGGCCAGGTTCACGGCCGGGCCGACGGCGGTGTACTCCAGGCGCGAGGCGGAGCCGATGACGCCGACGGTGACGAAGCCGCTGGCGACGCCGATGCCGATGCCGAGGCGGTGCTCGGCGCTGCTCCATTTTTCGGTGACGCGGCGCGCGGCGTCGCGCACGCCGCGGGCGATGGCCAGGCCGACCGCGGCATGGTTGGGCATGGCGATGGGCGCGCCGACCAGGATCAGGATGCCGTCGCCGGCGTAGTCCTTGATGGTGCCGCCGTAGGCGCCCACCACCTCGCCGACGGCGTCGTAGTAGTCGCGCAGCACCTGGATCACGCGCGAGGAGGGGTGGGCCTGGGCGTAGGCGGTGAAGCCGCGCACGTCGCTGACCACGGCGGTGATCTCCAGGTAATTCTGCTTCATCGCGCCGGACAGGCCGCGCTCGCGCACCAGCGAGGCCACCTGGGCGGAGAGGAAGCGCGACATGAACTGGCCGCGCTGGCCCTGCAGCACGTGGTACTGCACGGAACCGACCAGGAACACCAGCTCGCCGAGCAGCACGCTGAGCGGCGCCCAGCCCGGCGGCAGCACGAAGCCGGCGAGGAAGAACGGCACCGACAGGCCCAGCGCGACGATGCGCACCCGCTCGCCGCGGTCGGGCCGGCGGTTGAGGATCAGGGCGCCGGAGAACAGGCCGGTGCCGCTGGCGAAGAGGATCGGCAGGGCGAACAGCCAGAAGCCGCGGCGGCGCAGCGCGTCGGCGCCGGTGGCGGCGAACAGGAAATCGTGCTGGCGCAGGTCCGGGTGGAGCAGCGACAGCAGGGCGTAGGTCAGCCCGGCCGCCTGGCCCAGGCGCAGCATGAAGTCGCCCACCCGCACGTCCAGCTCGCCCGCCGGCAGGGTGCGGCGCACCCGCAGCACCCACTCCAGCAGCGCCACCAGGGCGATGGCCTCGGGCAGGGCCAGCCAGCCCGGCATGTCGCCGTCGCCGAACAGTTCGTAGAAGTACGCGGTGTTGAGCGCGATCGCCGCCGCCAGGGCCACCAGGGTCAGGCTGAGCAGGCGCGAGGTCGGCGAACGGTAATCCGCCCAGATGAAGGCCAGCGCCATGCCCAGCGCGACCAGCGCCACCATCAGGTGCGGAATGAGCTGGAGCATGCTTGGAACAGCGCGGCGGCGTCTGAAGGTCCGGTCACATTATGCAAGACTGCCGCCAACCGCGCCCAAGGCGCGCCGGGCGCGGCTTTGCGCCGCCCGCGCGCCGCGCTCCGGGCGCCGCGGCCGCGGCTTTTCCGCCGCGCGGGCCCCGCCGCTTGTCCGCCGGTTGCTACCGTTGACGGCCAGTTCAGGTCCGTCCGCGCCCGCTCGTCATGCCTGCCGGCTCGCCCATCGGCACCGGCCGCGGCGGCCCTCCAAAAAGGCGTCAGATGCCGCATCCCCAGCGTGCTTTGCGCCCGCGGGAAAAGGCATTGACGAGAATGAACGGCACTTACGACTTCGCCCTGGTGTTTGCGTCCTACTGCGTCGCGGTGTTCGCGTCGTACGCGGCGCTGGACCTGGGCGCGCGCATCGCCGACTTCCAGGGCAGCCACGAGCGCAGCTGGCTGTTCGCCGGCGCCGTCGCCATGGGCACCGGCATCTGGTCCATGCACTTCGTCGGCATGAAGTCGTTCCAGCTGCCGGTGGCGCAGACCTTCGACCTGGCCCTGACCGTGCTGTCCTGGGTCGCCGGCGTCGGCGTCTCCCTGCTGGCGCTGTTCATCGTCAGCCGCCCCACCCTCACGCTGCGCACCCTCGGCGCCGGCGCCGTGGCGATGGGCATGGGCATCTGCGTCATGCACTACACCGGCATGTGGGCCATGCGCATGACCCCCGGCATCAGCTACGACCCGCTGCTGTTCGCCGCCTCGGTGCTGATCGCCGTGGCCGCCTCCGCCGCCGCCCTGTTCATCGGCTTCTCGCTGCGCCGCCTGCCGCAGCGCCACATCGTCGCCGCCCGCATCGCCGCAGCGCTGGTGATGGGCGCGGCGATCTGCGGCATGCACTACACCGGAATGGCCGCCGCCCGCTTCGCCGCCGGCGCCACCTGCGCCGCCGGCAACGTCCTCGCCGGCAACTGGATGGGCTTGCCGGTGGCGCTGATCACCGTGGGCCTGCTGATCGCGCTGCTGCTGCTGGCGCTGATGGACGCCCGCGCCATCGCCGAGCGCCGCCGCCTGGAGCAGAAGCACAAGGAAGCCGAGCGCGTGCGCCGCCTGGCCTATTTCGACAGCGTCACCGGCTTGCCCAACCGCAGCCAGCTCAACGAGCGCCTGCTGCGCCAGCTGATCAACCTCAACGGCAAGATCCCGCCGTCGTTCAGCGTGGTCTACGGCGAGCTGCGGGGCTACCGCGCCCTGGTCGACAAGCACGGCCAGGACCGCGTCAACCAGATGCTGCAGGCCGTGGCGGCCCAGCTCGGCCACACGCTGCTCGAGGGCGACACCCTGGCGCGCATGGCACACGACGGCTTTGTCTTCCTGCTGCGCCAGCAGCCCGAGCGCAGCCTCGACGCCGCCGAGCAGCAGGCCATCGCCGCCTTCGCCACGCCGGTGCTGAGCGAGCACCAGACCTTCAGGCTCAACTGGGGCATCGGCAGCAGCCGCTACCCCGAGCATGGCAATTCCACCCAGTCGCTGATCCGCGCCGCGATGAAGCTGCAGCGCGAAGTCGGCGGCGAGGCCCCGGCCATCCGGCCGCTCCCGCTTTCACTCGCCGCGGCCCAGGCCACGGCGGGCATCGGTCCCTGAGCCTTGGGCTGCGACGGACACACCCGTGTCCCCGCAGCCCATTTTTTAAACCGAGGATTTTGAAGCTTCACCCGCGGCGGAACGGTCCGCCGCGGCACGGTCCCTGAGCCTTGGGCTGTGACGAGCACACCTGCTCCAGCAGCCCATTTTTTCCGGACCGTCAACCGACAGCCCGGTGCGCGCCCAGCGCGCGCCGGCAGGACCCTGAGCCTTGGGCCGCGAATAACCTTCGGGTTTCAGCGGCCTTTTTTTTTTGGTCCTGCCCTTTGCCGATGGAAACAGCCGTCTCGCCGCAGCCATCGCCGCCGGGATGCGGATAGCGCAAAATCCTCTTGCCGCACCCAGCACGGAGGAGACGGGATGATGGCGAGTACGCATGCGCTGAAAGCAGCCGCGAAGAGTGTGACTGCGGGCCTGCTGACGCTGGTGGCCGTGCCGGCTGTCGCGGCCGGGCTCGATTTCGCAACCGCGAAGCGCCTGGCCGATGCCGCACATGACGATGCCTACGCACAGCGCTGGACTGACGCCAACAACAGCCAGCACCTCGACGAGAAGGACAACTGCTATTTCAAATCCCCGGGGCCGCTGCGTCAGGTGCTGGTCATCGACACCGCTGGCGAAGTCACCGGCGTCATCGCCGACCGCAACAATGCCAAGGCGGCATGTTTCCGGGGCAGTTACCTGCACGCGCATTTCCCGCCGCCGCCTTCCGCACCCTACTACCAATATCTCTTCATGGCCGACCCGCAGGCGCCCGCCGACCCTCGCTGACAAGAGGTTCAAGCCGAAGTCGTCGGAACCGCACAGCGGTTCCGACCTGGCGGTTTTTGATGTTCGTCCCGCCGGCGGCGCCGAGCACCGCAAAGCCGGAGCGACAATGGCCCGCGCGGGAAAAACCTAAGGCAGGACAACCCGCCTCACGCCCTCTGCTCCTCCGCCTGCTCCTCCTGGTCCGCCTCGAACAGCTGCTGCAATTCCTTCGACGCTTCCTTGGCCGTCTGGATCAGCTGCTGCTCGTCGCGGTGGATGGCCTGCTGGCGCAGCAGGGTTTCGTGGTCGTGCTTGCGGAAGCGGGCGATGTCGCGGGCGACGCGCTCCTCGTTCTCGCCCAGGGCCACCAGCAGGTCGGCGGTCATTTCCAGGCTGGAGCCGTAGGCGCGGCGGATCACGTCGGTGACGCCCAGGTCCATCAGCTGCATGGCGTGGGCGCGGTCGCGGGCGACGGCGAAGATGCGCAGGTGCGGGAAGTTGCGGCGGACCATCTCGGCGATGCGCAGGGATTCCTCGACGTCGGCGATGGCCAGCACGAAGAAGCGCGCCTTGTCGGCCTTGGCGGCGCGCAGCACTTCCATGCGGCCGGCGTCGCTGTAGAAGATGGTGTTGCCGAACTGGCGCACGAAATCGACGTGCTGCCAGTTGCGCTCGAGCACGGTGTAGGGGATTTTCTTCAGGCGCAGCAGGCGGCCGAAGATCTGCCCGAAGGGGCCGAAGCCGGCGATGATGACGTCGTTCTCCGGCACGTCGATCTCGTCGTAGGGGCGGCCTTCCTGCTCCTCCTGCTTCTTGGCGCGGCGCGCGAGCAGGGCGTACAGCGGCGGTGTGGTGATCATCGACAGGGTGACGGTGACGACCAGGGCGTCGGCGGTGTTGCGGTCGAGCACGCCGCCGGACTGGGCCAGGGCGAACAGCACGTAGGCGAACTCGCCGCCCTGCGACAGGGCCACGGCGAGCGAGCGCGAGGAGCCGCGCGGCAGGCCGTAGACGCGGCCGACGCAGTACAGCGCCGCGATCTTGATGCCGACCAGGATCAGCACGCCCTCGGCCACGCGCCACGGGTCCTGGGCGATGAAGCCGAGGTTGGCGGACATGCCCACGGCCATGAAGAACAGGCCCAGCAGCAGGCCCTTGAACGGCTCGATGTCGGCCTGCAGCTCGTAGTGGTATTCCGAATCCGCCAGCAGCATGCCGGCGAGGAAGGCGCCGAGCGAGGCGGACAGGCCCACCGCGGTCATGCCCAGGGCGGTGCCGGTGACGGTGAGCAGGGAGGCGGCGGTGAAGATCTCCGGCACCTGGGTGGCGGCGAGCACGCGCAGCACCGGCCGCAGCAGGTAGCGGCCGAGGAACACGACGAAGCCGAGCGCGGCGGCGGCCTTGGCGGCGCCGATCCAGAACGAGGCGCCGTCGTGCACGGCGTTGCCCTGGCCGGAGAGGAACGGCAGCAGCGCCAGGAAGGGGATCACCGCCAGATCCTGGAACAGCAGGATGGCGAAGGCGGCGCGGCCGTGGCGGTCGGTCAGCTCCTTGCGCTCGCCCAGCATCTGCAGCACGAAGGCGGTGGAGGACATCGACAGGCCGAAGCCGATCACCACCGCCGCCGGCACGCTCTGGCGGTAGCGCAGCACCGCCCAGCCGCCGAGCAGCGCGGCGGTAACCAGCACCTGCGCCCCGCCCAGGCCGAACACGGCGCTGCGCAGGCGCCACAGGCGGCTGGGCTGCAGCTCCAGGCCGATGACGAACAGCAGCAGCACCACGCCGAATTCGGAGAAGTGCAGGATGTCCTCCACCTGCGAGATCAGCCCCAGCCCCCAGGGGCCGATGGCGATGCCGGCGGCGAGGTAGCCGAGCACCGAGCCCAGGCCGAAGCGTTTGAACAGCGGCACCGCGACCACTGCGGCGAGCAGCAACAGGGCAATGTCGACGAGCATCGGTATTTAAAAGTCTGGTGGCGGCTACAGGGGAGCCGCGCCGCCGGACCTGGGGCCGGGCGCGGCGCGGGGTGCGCAGGGTACTCGAAGTGCGCCGCCGGCGAGAACGCCGCAGGGCCGCGACTCCGGCGGCAAGCCCGCGGGGCGGGGTCTTTTTTTGCGCATTGCCGCCTGCCTCCCTCCTTAAATGCAGTTCAAGTACACTGCGTCCGCCGTTCCTGGCGCTGCGGGGAAAAACGGTGCCGCCGCGGTGCCCAAACAGCCGACAACAGGCCCTGGTTCCGTCCAGGCTCGTGATCCAGTGCCGGGCGGCCGCATCCACCGGCGCCCTTCGACAGACACCACCAGGGAAGGGTTCGATGCGTAGTTTGCACCTAGTGTGCGCCGGAACGCTGCTGCTGTCTGCGGGCTGCGCCACCGCGCCGGAGCGGGCGCCGCCGGCGCAGGCCTGTCCCGCCCCGGCGGTGGATGCGGGCGCCAGCCCCACCGCCGCCGCGCCCTGGGGCTTCGCCGCCAACACCGGCGGCGCCGTCCCCGCCTCGCCGCCGGTCGCCGACGTGCCCCTGACCGGCGCCTCCGGCGGCGGCGCGGTCAAACCCGGCCCCTCGGTCACGCTGGTCCAGGACCGGGACAACGACCCCTACCAGATCGTCTCGGCCGGCAGGGGCCTGTCGCTGCACAAGCCGATGTACATCCTGCCGGCGACCTGGACCGAGGACTACCACGGCCGCAAGACCGAGATGCTGTTCCAGATCAGCCTGAAGCAGCGCCTGTTCGGCGTACCGCTGTATTTCGGCTACACCCAGAAGTCGTTCTTCGACATCTACGACTCCTCCGAGTCCAAGCCGTTCCGCGAGAGCGACTACAACCCGGAGCTGTTCTACCGCTACATCCCCTCCGACCGGGTCAGGTGGCACCACCTGGGCGCGGACTTCGGCATCGAGCACGAGTCCAACGGCAAGGGCCTGCCCGACTCGCGCAGCTGGAACCGCCTCTACATCGCCCCGTTCCAGGCCGAAGGCGAGCACCTGTTCTACTGGAAGTGGTGGTGGCGCCTGCCGGAGGACAAGAGCCTGCCGCGCACCGACCCCAACCGCGACGACAACCCCGACATCGGCAGCTACTACGGCTACAGCGAACTGCACTACGAGCAGCAGCTGTTCGGCAGCCAGCAGATGGCCCACGCCATGCTGCGCTGGAACCCGGTCACCGGCCGCGCCGCCGCCAGCCTGCTCTACACCATCCCCAACAACCCGCACAGCCCGGACTTCTTCTGGACCTTCTACTTCTTCCAGGGCTACGGCGAGAGCCTGATCGACTACAACCGCTCCATCACCCGCGTCGGCGTCGGTGTAAGCCTGACACGGTAGGATAAGCCGGACCATCCGCGGCACGCCTGGAAAGAGGAGACCTGCATGCACACCGCACACCGAGACAGGAAAATGCACCAGGCCCTGGCGCCGACGGTGAAGGCGCCGCACAAGGGCCAGCGCCCGGAATGGCTGATCGGCCAGCGCATGATGGACCACGCCGTCAAGGCGATCCGCGCCCGCGCCCACCTCGAGCGCGGCTACGACATCCCCTACCTGGCCGGCTACAGCCTCGACGGCCACACCATCTTCATCGACCGCCACATGCCCAAGAGCTTCACCTACCGCAGGCGCCGGGTGCTGACCGACCGCTTCCTGATCGTGCACGAGGCGGTGGAGAAATCGCTGATCCAGCTGCTGGGCATGCACTATCTCCACGCCCACCAGATCGCCCTGCACGCCGAGCAGGCCGCGGTGCGCGCCGAGGGCATCACCTGGGAGGCCTACGACGCCTTCATGCAAGACTACATCAAGGTCATCGGCGACGAGAGCCTGACCCGCGTGCCCGACAACCTGGACCTGACGCCGTACCGCGACTTCCACGACAAGGAGGAGCTGGCGAAAATGCGCAAGGGGACGGTGCATTGCCCCAACTACGAGCCGAAGCACCAGGTGCATATCGCGGGCCTCTAGGGACCCCGGGCGCAGCGCCATTCAGCCCTCATTCACCCCCATCCTCCTACAGTGTTCCCGTCCGCCGCGTGGCGGGCGTGAATCCAGGAGGTTCGTGTCATGAAACGTACTGTGTTGAGCCTGATTGCCGGCGCCGGCCTGCTGGCCCTGGTGCCGACCGCGGCCCTGGCGCACACCGACGTCTCCATCGGCCTCAACCTGGGCGGCTATGCGCCCGCCCCGGTCTACGCCGAGCCGGCGCCGGTCTACTATGCCCCGCCCGCCCCGGTTTACTACGGGCCCGTCTACCGCGACGACTGGCGCTGGCGCGAGCACCGCGAGTGGGAGCACCGCCGCTGGGAGGAGCACCGCTGGCACGAGGAGCACGACGGCTGGCGCCGCTGAGGCGAGCCGGACTCGGGAAGCCCGCTTCGGCGGGCTTCTTTTTTGGCCTGCGCCGGGCTGCCCAACGGCGGAACTCCCGCCCAACGCTGCTCCTCTACTTTAAAGGTCGTACCGTAAAGTCCTGATCGATCGAAGGAGAGCCCGATGTCCCGGCAGCCGGCGGCGGAACCGGACAACACCGCGATACGCACCGCGCTGTGGCGGGCGCTGCACCTGGAGGCGGACCCGCCGCCGCACGTGTTCGAGGACCGCGTCGGCCTGCGCCTGGCGGCGCCGGAGGCCGGCTGGCAGCAGCGCCCGGACATGAGCGACTTCACCCGCCCGTTCCGCGCCTCGATCCTGGCGCGGGCGCGCTACGTCGAGGACCTGGCGGCCGAGCAGGCCGCGCAGGGCGTGCAGGGCGTGCAGCAGTACGTGATCCTCGGCGCCGGGCTGGATACCTTCGCCCAGCGCCGGCCGGAACTGGGCATGCAGGTGTTCGAGATCGACCGGCCCGGCCCCCAGGCCTGGAAGCGCCAGCGCCTGATCGACCTGGGCCTGGGCACGCCCTCGTTCCTGCACCTGGTGCCGGTGGACTTCGAGGCCGGCGACGACTGGTGGCAGCGGCTCGCCGCCGCCGGCTTCGACAACCGCGAGCCGGCGGTGGTGGCCTCCACCGGCGTGAGCATGTACCTGACGCTGGACGCCATCACCGAGACCCTGCGCCGCATTGCCACCTTGGTGCGGGGCTCGACCCTGGTGATGTCCTTCATGCTGCCGATGGAGCAGCTCGACCCCGACATCCGCCCCGGGGTGGAGCGCGCCGCCGCCGGCGCGCGCGCCAGCGGCACGCCCTTCATCAGCTTCTTCACCCCCGACCAGATGGTGGCCCTGGCCCGTGCCGCCGGCTTCAAGGCGGTGCGCCACGTCTCCGCTGAAAGCCTGGCGCAACGCTACTTCGCCGGCCGCAGCGACGGCCTGCGGCCGCCGCGCAATTCGGAAGAGCTGCTGGTGGCGGGGACCTGAGCGCGGCCGCGCTTCGAACGGCGCCGGTCCGACCCCCCACATGGCTTAGCCAGCGCGCGCCGGTGCAGCGCCGCGGCTATTCGCCCTCCACCCCGAACACCCGGCAGCGCCGCGGCGCCCGGTAGGAACCGCCGCCGCCCGGGGCGGCGGCGCCGGCGCCTCCGGCCGGCTGCGGCAGCGGCACCACCTCCACCCGCCGCACCCCGGTGCGGAAGCCCAGCGCCTGGGCGCTTTTCGGCGTGATGTCGAGGATGCGGCCCTTGACGTAGGGGCCGCGGTCGCGGATCACCACCTCGACGCTGCGGCCGTTGTGCAGGTTGGTGACGCGGGCACGGCTGCCGAGCGGCAGGTGCGGGCTGGCGGCGGCGTCGGATTCCAGGTCCAGCGGGGTGCCGTCGGCCATGCGGTGGCGCGCCAGGCGGCGGGCATAGACCGAGGCCTTGCCGCGCTGGGAGCCGGGCGGGCGCGAGGAATGGGCCTTGCGCGCGGCCCCGTCGGGGGGCGGCGGGTGCTGTTCCATCGCCAGGGCGCCGAAGCTGCCGAGCAGGCCGAGGGCGACCACGGCCCCGGACCGGGCCAGGCGGGCACGGGCCAATCGTATCCGGGCCATGCTTGCCTCCTCCACCGCGGCCCTTGCGGGCCTTGTTACCGTAACAATGCCGCCGCCGCGGGCGGTTTCAAGCTTGCGGCCCTTCCCCGCCGCGCCGTACCCTGCGCCCCAGCGCCGGGCTGCCGCCCCCCCCGGCAAGGCCGGCCGCCCATGATCCAGTACGTCCCGATCTACATCGCCTCGCTGGTGGCGCTGGGCATGGCGGCGGCGTTCTACGGCGCGGACCGCGGCTCGCCGATCAGCCGGGTGATCGCCCTGGCCTTCGCCGCCACCGGAATCTCCTACGGCTTCGGCGTGCCGGTGGCGGACATGGAGCTGGCGCGCGGCGGCCCCTACTGGGGCTCGGCGCTGCTGGGCCTGGTGGAAATGCTGTCGCTGCTGTGCTTCGTCGAATGGATCCGGCGCGTCCGCCGCACCTTGCCGCCGGGTCCCATCGACACCGGCGCCGGCGACGTGGCGCTGCGCTTCGCGCAGCTGGCCGGGGTGTTCTACGGCGTGGCCGGGCTGTTCGCGCGCGAAGCCAAGCAGCGCGACTTCATCGGCGGCCTGCAGCATGCTGACGCGCTGATGCGCCCGGGCTTCTGGCTGTTTGCGGCGCCGCTGCTGGTGGTGCTGGCCTGCTGCGGCGTGACCATGGCGATGCTGCTGCTGGTGCGCCGGCCGGACCGGCCGGAGGCGCTGCGCGTGCTGGCCGCGTTCGGCGCCGGGCCGTTCCTGCTCACCACCTTCGTGCTGTCGCACGCCGCGGGCGCGGTGTCGATGGCGCTCGGCGAGATGATCTTCCTGGTCGGCGCGGTGCAGTACCACGTGCAGCAGGGCCACCGCGGCGAGTTCCTGTCGCGCTTCCTCTCGCCGCAGGTGGCGCGGCTGGTCAACGAACGCGGCCTGGGCCTGGCGGTCCAGCACCGCCAGGCCGAGATCACCATCGTCTGCTGTGACCTGCGCGGCTTCACCGCCTATGCGCGGCAGCGCCCCTCCGGCGAGGTGATCGAGCTGCTGCGCGAGTACTACGACGCCGCCGGCCAGGCCGCCGCCGAGTGCGGCGCCACGATCAAGGACTTCGCCGGCGACGGCGTGCTGCTGCTGGTGGGCGCGCCGGTGGCGCAGGCCGACCACGCCGCCCAGGGCCTGGAGCTGGCGCGGCGCCTGCGCGCCTCGGTCGGCGCGCTGACCCGGCGCTGGTGCCGCGACGGCGAGCGCCTCGGCGTGGGCCTGGGCGTGGCCAGCGGCCTGGTCACCGTCGGCGTGATCGACTCCACCTCGCGCCTGGAATACACCGCCGTGGGCGACGCCGTGAACCTCGCCTCGCGCCTGTGCGAGCGCGCCGCCGACGGCGAGATCCTGGCCGACGAGCACACCGTGCGCCTGGCCGCCGCCGCCGACTTCAAGCCGCAGGCCGCCGCGGAATTGCAGGGGTTTGCCGGGGCGATGGCCTTGTTCGCGAGCCGGGGGTAACCGGTGGGAAGCGCCAGCCTCTTGCCGGCCCATATGGCCCGGGCAGTACCGCGCGGCGGCGCGGACCAGTGCCGGATCGGATAAGCCGATGGCCGCCGCCGACCAGCGCGAGGAAGCCGCCTACGCCGCCGTCCTGGCCGAGCTGCGCAGCGGCGTGCGCGACGAGCCGCTGATGGCCAAGGCCTACGCCGAAGCCGACGGCGACGACCGCAAGGCCCAGGCCAGCTACCTGCGCTGGCGCGCCGCCAAGCTGCTGCAGGCCGCCGAACGGCAGCAGCGGCGCCAGTGGACGCCGCCGCCGCCGCGGCCCTGGTACCGGCCGCGGTGGACACCGCGTTCCTGGAGCCACCCCCGCGCCTACGACTTCCTGGTCATCGCCGCGGTGGCCGCGGCGCTGTTCCTGTTCAACCACGACGTGCACCGGGCGGTGATGCTGGGGATAAGGAGCCTGGGCTGGCGCTAGGCGTTCATCGTTTGCGATAAACGCCTGGCTTGTATCCAATGCGGCGAATGCTTTTGACGTTGCGAGGCGGGGGAGCGGGGCACCTGCTCCCGCGCCAACTAGGAGCGATATCTTGAACCTGACCCTGTTCGGCGCCAGCGGCGCCTTGGGCGGCGAATGCCTGCGGCAGGCGCTGGAAGCGGGCCACCGGGTGACGGCGCTGCTGCGCAGCCCCGGCAAGCTGCCGGCGGATCTGCGCGCGCGGATCACCGTGGTCCAGGGCGACGCCTTGAATCTTTCCGACGTGCGCGCGGCCCTGCCGCCCGGCACCGAGGCCATCCTGTTCGCCATCGGCGTGGACGAAAAGACCTCGCCGCCGGACCTGTGCACCGACGCCACCCGGCACATCCTGCAGGTGATGCGCGAGCGGGGGATTCCGCGGCTGGTGTGGTGCGGCGGCGGCAGCAGCCTCCTGCCGGAGGACCCGCTGACCTTCGGCTCCCGGTTCGTGCGCTGGTACGGCGAGACTTTCCTCAAGCACCGGCACGACGACAAGGTCCACCAGCTGGAGCTGCTGCAGGCGAACCGGGACCTGGCCTGGATCGGCGTCCGCCCCCTGCAGATGAAGCCCGGCCCCAGGCTGGGGCGGTATCGCCTGGGTTACGACCGCTTCAGCGGCCTGTCCAAGATCAGCTTCGCCGACTGCGCCCACGCGATGATCGGGATGCTGGGCGACGATACCTGGATCGGCAAGGCGCCGATCATCCAGTATTAAAGGATCCGCTGGCGCGGGTGCCCGGCGGCACGGCTTCCGTCCGGGCCGGGTTCATCCGGGCGGTCCGCCCGGTCGCGCCTTGCATAGCGCCAAAACAGATCCTTCGCAGCAATCGATATAGCGTTAACAGGCCCTGAGCGACGCGGTGCCCGGGCCGCGCGGTCCGCACCCACTGGATGTTAAGACGCGGTTCAGCTGCCCCGGCTCATCCTGGGTTCGCTGGCGGACCGATCCGCCCCGGATGAGGGTCCATCCTGTGTCGGCTGTTACCGTGGTGACGCACTGCAGATCCCGCCTTGGCCGGTGGGGCCGGGCCACGAGTACCGCCGGTTCCGCCACGCGCGCTCGTCCGCCGGGAAACGACGCTGGTCGCCTAGGTCATTTTCCCCACTTCAGGCCGGGCCGATCGGAGCGTTAGCCTTACATCGGGCGAGGAGGAAGCCATGGAATTCGGACTCGGCGAAAAGGAACTGATGGTGTTGCAGAACATCGCGGCGGGACGCGATCCGTTCTGCTCCTGCCAGGTGAAGGGCGACTACGGCCAATGCATGCTGGCCCTGGCCGCCCTCAGGCGCGCCGGCCTGATCGACCACCACGACCGCATCACCGACGCCGGCCGCGGGGCCCTGGTCACTATCGCGGCCTGAACCTCAGCCGCGCTGCCCCAGCGACTTCAGCATCGCCGCCAGCGCCCCTTCCAGCAGGCCGATGGCCGAGCTGCCCATGTGCCCGGCGACGCCGGAGCAGGCGGCGGACAGTTCCACCGACCAGCCGCATTCCCGCAGGAGGATGAAGGCGAGCAGGCCGGCAAAGGCGGACGTGACGATCTCGGCGCCGAAGCGCCACCAGGCGAAGCGGCGGCCGCGCAGCACCTTCTGCAGGTAGGCGACGCAGCCGCCCCAGGCGGCGAAGAATACCGCCACCAGCCAGACGGTCGGGGAGTCTTTCATCAGGCGTGACCGGCGGGCGCGGCGCCGCGGATCTTCTCCACCGTGCGCAGGCCGCCCAGGCCGAGCATGCCCAGCAGCACCGGCATCATCGCCGAGGTGTCCAGGCTCGGCAGGGCCCGCACGT
>Ga0070741_10013444_pt1 | contig 14446 bp, 12 predicted proteins | sample Coa_R1_4_FD_66440 | JGI IMG/M metagenome (GOLD analysis project Ga0070741, IMG submission 66440) | Surface soil microbial communities from Centralia Pennsylvania, which are recovering from an underground coalmine fire - Coalmine... | ecosystem: Environmental > Terrestrial > Soil > Unclassified ...
GCGACGGGTGTGCGCATCTACAGCCTGCCCGTCGATCAGGATGCGCTGCTGCGGGCCATCAAGGCCGGCCAGCGCGAAGTGCATACCGCCTGGCAGGACGTCAAGTGAGGAAGGACGGAGCAAAGTCAAGGGGTAGGGACAGGTCGCCTGCCCTCACCCCTGGCCCCTCTCCCAAGCACGGGAGAGGGGTGCAAGACCTATCGCGGAAGTCCCTCGTCCGGTACATGCTGTGGGACGAAGGCCATGACCTTGCGCTCGTCCTGGGGAACTTACCGATCCTTCAACGCCGCGACGCCGGGAAGCACCTGCCCTTCGAGCAGTTCCAGGCTCGCGCCGCCGCCGGTGGAGATGTGTGTCATCTTGTCGGCCAGCCCGGCCTGCTGGACGGCCGCCGCTGAGTCGCCGCCGCCGATGATGGTAATGACGCCTTTGCTCGTCAGATCGGCCAGAATTTGGGCGATGGCATTCGTGCCTTTGGCGAAGTTCTCCATCTCGAACACGCCCATCGGCCCGTTCCAGACGACTGTTTTGGCGTCGTTCAGAATCTTCCGGTATTCCTCCACCGTCTTGGGGCCAATGTCCAGGATTTGCCAGCCTTCCGGCACGTCTTCCGACAGGCTGATCGTTTTGGTGCTGGCGTCGTTCTTGAAGGCGTCGGCGATCACGCCATCGACGGGCAAGACGAGCTTGCCGCCCGCCTTCGCCAGCAGCCCCTTCGCCGTGTCGAGCGCCGTTTCTTCGACCAGTGACGCGCCCGTCTTGCGGCCCTGTGCGCGGAAGAAGGTATTCGCCATACCGCCGCCGATCAACACTTTGTCGGCTTTGGCGAGCAGGCTCTCGATGACCTTGATCTTGTCGGAAACTTTCGCGCCGCCCAGGATGGCGACAAAGGGACGCTTGGGATTTTCGAGCGCGGTTGCCAGGTAGTCGAGTTCTTTCTCCATCAGCAGCCCGGCGACGGCAGGCATCAGGTGCGCGACGGCCTCGGTGGAGGAGTGTGCGCGGTGCGCCGATCCAAAGGCATCGTTGACGAACACTTCGCCGAAGCGGGCAAACTTCTTCGCCAGTTCGGGATCGTTCTTGGTTTCGCCGGGGTAGAAGCGCGTATTTTCGAGCACCAGCACGCCGCCATCGGGCAGGCTGTTCGCCTGCTGCACTGCTGCCTCGGAGGTAGCGTCCTCCGCAAAGGCAACGGGTTTGCCCAACAACTTGGAGAGTTCGTCGGCCACCGGGCGCAGCGAAAACTTGGGATCGGGCACGCCGTCCTTCGGGCGGCCCAGGTGCGACATCAGCACGACGGCGCGCGGACGCTTGTCCAGGATCGCTTTCAGGGTGGGCAGCGCTGCCGTGATGCGGGTATCATCGGTGATTTTGCCGTTCTCGATAGGCACATTGAAATCCACACGCACCAGGACGCGCTTGCCTTTGAGATCGATGTCACGAATAGTCTGTTTATTCAAGGCTGAGACTCCTTGCGAGGGAGATGACGGGGCGGATGAAACCTCACCCCCAACCCCTCGCCGCAAGTAGAGAGTGGCGCAAAGCCCGGCGGCAATGCCAGCCGGTTCCCCCTCGCCAGTTGGAGAGGGGGTCAGGGGGTGAGGTCAATTATCTACATCTTCTTGCCGATCAGCATCATCAAGTCGGCACAGCGCACCGAGTAGCCCCACTCGTTGTCGTACCAGGTCATGACCTTGACCATCGTCTCGCTCATGACCTGAGTGAACTCGGCGTCGATAATGCTGGAATAAGGGTTGCCCTTGAAGTCCATCGACACCAGCGGCTCGTCGGAGACGGCCAGGATGCCTTTCATGCGGCCATTGGCAGCCTCGCGGAAGCAGCCAAGCAGGTCGTCCTTGCTGGTTGGCTTTTCCAGGTCGGCCACGAAGTCCACCAGGGACACAGTGGGGGTCGGAACACGCAGCGCGATGCCGTCGAACTTGCCCTTCAACTCCGGGATGACCAGGGAGACGGCCTTTGCTGCGCCCGTGCTGGTCGGGATAATGCTCAGCGCAGCGGCACGTGCCCGGCGCAGGTCGCGGTGCGGCAGGTCGAGGATATTCTGGTCGTTAGTGTACGAGTGAACCGTCGTCATCAACGCGCGTTTGATGGTGAAGTTGTCGTTGACGACTTTGGCAGCAGGCGCAAGGCAGTTGGTCGTGCAGGAAGCGTTGGAGATGATGTTGTGCTTGGCCGGGTCGTACTTGTCTTCATTCACACCCAGGCAGATGGTGATGTCTTCTTTCTTGGCCGGGGCGCTGATGATGACTTTTTTGGCTCCGCCAGCCAGGTGCGCGCTCGCTTTTTCGGCGTCGGTGAAGAAGCCCGTACTTTCCAGCACGATGGACACGCCCAGGTCTTTCCAGGGCAGTTTGGCCGGGTCTTTTTCGGCCAGCGCCTTGATCTCATCGCCGTCTACGATCAGATTGCCGTTCCTGACTTCAACCTTGCCGTGATAGTTCCCGTAGTTGCTATCGTGGCGGAACAGATGTGCCATCGTGTCCAGGTCGCCCAGATCGTTGAACGCCACGACATCGATGTCGTTCGGATACTTTTCACGGATAGCCCGTAAAACCTGGCGTCCGATGCGTCCGAAACCATTAATGCCTACGCGGATTGCCATGAGAGCATGCCTCCTAATGCCTTTCTATTCGAGAAACCGCAATCAACTTTATCGTCCTTGCCGTACAGGTCAAGGTAAGATCGCATAACTTGGGGGTGATATACGTCAGGTCGCCGCTACAGCCTCGGCACGATTGATGCGCTGTCCCGCCAGGTCGAGGATCGCGCGCCGCAATTTCTGCGAGCTATGTCGCCAGGGAAAATTCGGATCGGCCAGATCGGCCTCAAAGATTTCATAGCGCTTGCGTATCTCGTGATCGGCGGGCGCAGGCAGGACGAAGTGGGTGTTCGGCCCAGCGTTTTCCATTGGGTAGCAGTTATTGGCGAGCACCACCTGGAAAATGCCCCGCCCCACATTGCGCTCGACGGCCAGGACGTGATCGGCGACTGTGAAGCCATCGGTTTCGCCTTTCTGCGTGGCGACGTTGCACACGTAGATGCGAAGGGCGCTGCTTGCCCGGAGGGCCTCCACAATGCCGCCGACCAGCAGATTGGGAATGATACTCGTGTACAGGCTGCCCGGCCCAATCACGATCAATTCCGCGCTGAGGATAGCCCGTATCGCTTCCGGGTAGGCACGCGCATTCTCCGGCGAGATAAAGACGCGCTCGATGATCCCGCCCGCTTCCGTGATCTTCGATTCGCCGACCACGCGCCTCAAGCCCACCCCGTCGGGCAGGCGGACTTCGGCCATCAACGTCACGTCCTGCATGGTTGAGGGCAGCACCTGGCCCTGGATCGCCAGGACACGCCCCGCTTCTACCGCCGCCGCATCCATACCACCCGTAATGCCTGCCAGCGCGGTGAGAAACAGGTTGCCGAAACTATGGCCTTCCAGGCCACCGCCTGCGAAGCGGTACTGGAAAAGCTGCGTCATCAGGTCTTCGTCATCCGCCAGCGCAGCAAGGTTATTGCGGAGATCGCCGGGCGGCTGCACGCCCATTTCCCGGCGCAGCTTGCCGGAGCTACCGCCGTCGTCGGCCATCGTCACAATTGCCGTGATGTTTGTTGACAGGGCCTTGAAGCCGCGCAGCACGGACGGCAAACCCGTCCCGCCGCCGATTGCCACCAGCTTGATGCCTTTCTGTCGGCGGCTATGGCTGACCAGGGTATCGATTAGCCGTCCTCGCCCCATGTACGGAGCCAGGATGGAGCGGTTCAGACCAAGCACGGCAGCGGAGATCGCCACCAGGCCTGCTGAAAGACCCACCGCCACACGCAATGGCGCTGGCAGGAACTGAAGGGCCAGCAAATGTACGAAGCCCGGCAGCGGCTGTGTGCGGTAGGTCTCAGCAATCGCATAGGCAACGCTCAGACTGATGATCGTGATTCCGACCAGCAGCAGCACCAGCCAGCGCTTGACACCCAGGCCAACCGTCAGCCATTTTCGGAAGAGTTGCCAGAGTTGCACCATGCCCTTTACCGCACTTCATCTGGGTGGTTAGCTTACCGCCACCGCACAGGGATGTCAAAATCGTGATGACTGTAGCGATAGCACCCCGGGTAGCTCGGACTTGACTTGGAGTATGCTCCAAGTTATAGATTTGCGCTGTCTGGCGGGTTTGAGAGAATGGACTTATGGACAACAACAATACCCTGACCATCCAGCAAGTCGCCGAGGCGACCCGATTGAGCGGCCATACCCTGCGTTACTATGAGCGGATCGGACTCATCCACCCGATTGAGCGGGCGGAAAACGGCCATCGCCGCTATTCGACCAATGATATCGGTTGGATTGACTTCCTGACCAAACTGCGTGCAACGGGCATGTCCATCCGGCAGATGCAACAATACGCCGAGTTGCAGCGACAAGGAGACGCCACGTTGGCACAGCGCATCGAGATGCTGAAAGCGCACCGCTGCAACGTCGAGGCGCGCATGAACGAACTGCACGAGCATCTAAAACTCATCAGCTACAAGATCGAGTTCTACTCGGAACTGCTCAAAGAAAAAGAAGCCGTTGACGTTCAGGCAGCGCGATAGACTTTGCCTCACCCGCTGCCCCCTTCTCCAACGGGCGAGCGGGCAGCGGTGGGCCAGGACGCCCCTCTCCACCTGCGTGGAGAGGGGCCGGGGGTGAGGTTCGGCACTACACCGCAACTTGCCGTCCGAGGATGGTATCGATCTGGCGCATCTGCTCCGGCGTGAGCGGCCCGAAGTCCATTGCGCGGGCATTTTCCTCGGCCTGCTGCACCGTCTTGAAGCCCGGAATCGGGATCGTCTTCGGGCTGCGTGCCCACAGCCAGGCCAACGCGCCCTGCGCCAGCGAGCGACCTCCGCTGGTGAGCACGTCGCGCAGCGCTTCCAGGCGCTTCAACCATTCGGGGTTGGGCTTGCCGTCCTGGAAGCCGCCGAACCACTGAACTTTGCTGCGCACGTCGTCGTTCGGGAATGTGGTGTTGGGCGAGAACTTGCCGGTGAGAATGCCCATTGCCAGCGGGGCACGGTTGAGGCTCGCCAGGTTTTTGGCTTCGCACAGGGCCAGAATGCCGTCCGAATCGCCCTCCGGGTGGCCCTCGATGACGTTCAACTGCTGCTGGACGGCAATGCAGTGCGGCCCCTCGGCGAACACCTTCACGCTTTCCAGCAAATCTGTGCTCCACCCATAGCCGCGTATCTTGCCCTCTTTGACCAGCGCTTCGAGCGTCTCCCGCACCGGAACCGCTTCCGAGGCCGGGAAGCCCCACAGGTGGAACTGGTATAGATCGATGTAATCTGTATTCAAACGGCGCAGGCTGTCCTCAAGCTGCTTGCGAATCTCCGCCGGCGTCAGCGACGGGGCAGGGCCGGCATCGCGCGTGCCAGCAGGCCAGGTATTGCCAAACTTGGTGGCGATCACAACCTTGTCGCGCTTGCCTGCGAATGCCTTGCCGAGCACCTCCTCGCTGTGCCCGCAGCCGTAGACATTGGCCGTGTCGTAGAAATTGACGCCCAGGTCCAGGGCGCGGTGCAGGGCACGGATCGATTCGTTGTCGTCAACCTGGCTCCATCCGGCGGGGCGGCCTTCATGGTTGAACGGGCCGCCGATGGCCCAGCAGCCCAGGCCCATCGCGCTGACTTCAATACCGCTGTGACCAAGTGTTCGTGTAAACATAATCGCTCTTTCCTGTTCTTTGGCTGGTTCTTGCGAACCATCGGACAACGATTCGCAGTGTAGCGCTTTGAGCGCGCTCTAAGTCAAGGGGTAATCGTGAGCAGGGCGGACGACCAATCCTACCCTCGCTCGCGCCGCGCCCACCACCATGCCGCCGCCATGAGCAGCAGTGCACCGAACGCGCTCAGGCCGCCGACAGTCAGCGCTGTATCCTGCCAGAAACGTACCGGGAACAGGCGGATCAGGCTGTCGGAGTAGTCGAAAACCCATGTGCCGTTGGCAAAGAACAACTCGTGGAAGTCGGTGAAAAAGCTGTCCCAGTTCACGACGATAAACAGCAGCAGCCCGGCCAGAATCGCCAGCATCAGCAGTCCGCCGCCGAACAAACCCTGTCGCAGTGCCCGGCGGCCATCTGCCGAGCGCGCCAGCACCGCGCCGACCAGGGCCAGCAGCACGAGCGCTACACCCAATAGGCCGAGCGCGGCCTGTGTCACCTTTTTCACGTCTTCCATGTGGGCCAGTTCACGCCCATTGTAAAAGCGGCCCCCGTCGGGCAGCTTGAGGTCGCCCAGGTAATCGATGCCCGCGTTGCTCAGAAGGTACTGGACGGCGTAGGGCGCATAGTGCAGCCGATCCGCGAGTGTGAAACCATAAAAATCAGGCGGGAAGTCCGGCTTGTTGTATTCCAACACGAGATACGTCTCGGTCATGACCAGCCGCACGCTGACCAACACCAGCGCGACGGGCACAAGGAGCGTGACAAGGATCGAAAGCGCCGTCAGCCATCCACGCCGACGCCGGACAGAAGTTGGCATTACGCAGCCGCAGCCATCACTTGGGCTTGTTTACGTCCACAAACAACTGTGTATTGCCGCAGGTCTTGCAGACGCGGGCATCCACCGACCTGCCGCGCGGGCTGTAGACCTGATCGCGCCACCGGAATTCCTCCTCCACAAACTTGAGAGGCCCCGGCTTCGACGACTGGCCCATTCCCACGTCGATCAAGTAGCCCCACTCAAAGGTCGTCCCGCCACAAAAAGCACAGGCAGGCTGCTCTTTAGGTTCGGCCTCTATCGGTTTAGGTTCTTCGCCAATTGGCTCAGGTGGCAAATTGTCCATCGTTTAAATTCGTCCTTAATGACTGAACTGGCTTGTACCGCCACTCACCAGGAAGTCTACCACCATGGAGTTAATGATTGTCTCTACCGGTGCGCGGTCATCGGTAAACAGCACGTTCGAGGCTGCCGTTGGCACGACAGCCCGGATTGCGGTGTCCAGCGCGGTCTTGAGCAGGGCGTTGCTTTCGGCAGGCAGTGCAGCCCGGTTCTCCGCCAGATTCGCGGCATCAGTGCGCGTCACGGTCCCGACCAGGATCGTATTGAACGAAGAAGGCACGTCGATAGTGTGCACGCTCGGAAAGATCTGCTGCATGGTGTGGCTCATCGCCTCGATCAGCCGCCGATCCTGCTGTTTGGTGATGGTATTGACCGTCCGGCTGACGTTGATCACGACCACGCCATCGGCGGTCAGATGATCGCGCACATCGGCAAAGAACTCGACAGTGGTCAGGTTCCAGGGCACGTAGGGAACCCGGTAGGCGTCAATGCCGACCACATTATAACGTTTGGTGGAGCGATGCAGGGCCAGCCGCCCGTCCTCGATGATGACATGCAGGTTGGGCTGCCGCATCTCGAAATAGCGCCGCCCCACCTCGACAATATCCGGATCGATTTCGATGCCATCGATCTGCACCGCCGGGCCGAACACGTCCGTGTACTGGTGGGCGATGGTTCCGGCGGCCAGCCCGACGATGCACAGACTCCGAATGTTTTGCGGGCGGTAGGGCGGCTTGTTGAAAAACGGCGCAACCAGGAACATATCCCATGTGCCGCCGTAGAAAGTCGATCCTGGACTCCAGACTGAGTGAATGCCCTGCCCTTCGTTCAGCAGCAACAGGCGCGTCCCCGCCACGAAGCGACCCTGCGGCGCTTTCAGTTCCGTGACCTGGATGTAATTGTAAGCCGAATCTTTGTCGTACAGCAGATTCATGTTGGCCGGGGCCGGGCGCAGCGGGCCATTGATCGCCAGCAGCGAGACGATCAGCAGCACGGGTGGCATCCAGGCCAGTTGCAGGGCGGCGCGGCGGCTGTGCAGCGCAAGCCCGACCAGCCCGACCAGCATCAGAAATTCCGAAAAGTACAGGAACGTGCGCGAAGTGCCCGCCTCCGGGATCAGCCACAGCACCGGCAGGAACGTCCCCAGAATGCTGCCCAGAGTCGAGATAGCATACATGCGCCCGGAAGTCTGCCCGGCATCGGCTACCTCACGGAGTGCCAGCCGGATGGCAAAAGGCGAGACGCAACCGAGCAGCGTCACCGGGACTGAAAACAGCACCAGCACAGCGATCAGCGACCCGACGGCCACACCGGCATCGAAGCCTGCTACGGCCTGCGCTGCCGCACTGAGCACGGGGCGCGCCGCCAGTGGAACCAGCCCGCTGAAGAATGCTCCCCAGACGATCAGGCGGTACAGCGTGACGTGGTACGGAGAGCGATCCGCCAGCCGCCCGCCGACGAAATAGCCCACTGTCAGGTAGATCAGGATCAGGCCGATGATGTTGGCCCAGACCAGGTTGCTCGTCCCGAAGATGTTGCCGAGCAGCCGCGACGCTGATAGCTCGACGGCCAGCGTTGTCATGCCGCTGGCAAAGACTGCCACGTAGAGCATCCGCTGCTGCGCCTGACTCCCCCTCTCCACAGGGCGGAGAGGGGGCCGGGGGGTGAGATTCTCCATCTTACGGTTTCGCCGGGCGGTTCTTCAGAATGAACGGGTAGGGATCGATATAGTTGGCTTCGAGCCGTTTCTTGTTCAGGCCCGGCCAATCCCAGGGACGGGTGAGCAGGACGCGCGTCGGGCTGATATCCAGATGCATGTGATAGATAAATCGCCCGTAGGCATTGCCGATGTTGGCGATATGCTGCCCGCGCGACACCCGATCCCCGGCCCTGACCTGCGGGTTTTCGATATGGCCGTAGCGCGAGTAAAACACCTGCCCGGTATTGATGTAGGGATCGTGCTGGATGACGATCACGTTGCCCCAACTACCGGTAGCTCGCTCGCTGTACGTCACCACGCCGCTGGCGATGGCGTAGATCGGCTGGTGCGCACAATCCTGGCGCTCGCCCGTGTCGGGGTTGTATAGAATCATGTCGTTGCCCGTGTGGAGCGCTGCATTGGTCTTGCCGGGGCCGAGATAATAGAAATTCTCGAAGGGGTTGGTCGTGTACCAGATGGGCGGCCACAGCTTCGCCAGCTTGCGGTCAGCCGCCGTGCCGAGCGGCGAATCAAAGCCATCTGCCAGATAGGGCGGCGGCTCCGCAATGCCGATAATCTGCCGCCAGCGCAGCGCATCAAAGGCGATCTCCAGCTTGTTTTCGCCCGTCAGGTCGTTCAGGAAGACCACCCCCGCCGTCGGGTCGCCCGTCGCAAAGTTAAAGACACCAAGCGACACCCACAGATCATCAACCGGGGCCTGGCGGATCGGCACTTCGTAATCCGAACCGATGCCGACGATGCCATGAATCTTGAAACGGGCGTTGTTGGTTGTCGCGTGCTGCGATGGCACGCGGGCCAGGATTTCCCAGAACCCGCCCGTTGGCAACTGTGGGTCCCAGCGTGCCCAGACCTGGCTGGCAACCGGCTGGGTCGGCACGTATTTGGTCGTCCAGCCTTCTTCGTTGCGGAACGATTGGAACGCATTGTCATTCGCATTGAACACGCCGTCCCGGTAGGCCGGGCTGTCGGGCGTCACCAGGATGTCTGTGCCATAAGTGCCGCTGAACATGGGGGCCGAGGCGATCTCGTCCGGTGAGGGCACTTCGACGCCCGCCAGATTGACATTGACAGCCTCGAACTGGGATGGGCCGATGCCGCCCAACGTGTACCAGCTCAGGGCAGGCGCATTGTACGTGTGGACGGCAATGCTTCGCGCCCGATCCATGCTGGCCCTGTCGATGTTGTAGGCTTGCAGCACCGGGATAATCGGCTTTCCGTACTGGCCCCAGGTCGAGTAGGCGACGCGGAGCGCCCCATCGGGCGACTGACCAAACTCCCCCCAGTAGACCTGGGGATGGATGCTGCCGACGAAGGGCGACCATTCCTCGGGAAAAATCTCATCGTAGTGATTCGGGCGCGGGTCAATGCTCAGGCCGATATGGAACGTGCCCGGCAAGCTGCCGCGCAGCCTTGCCATCATCGGGCGGACGGTCTCGCGGCTTCCTCGGTAAAAGCCTGTGCCCGCTTCCACATCCAGGATCAGCGATCTGACACCGGGCTGCTGCGCGACTTGCAGCATCAGATTCGCTTCGGCAGCAGGATCGATTCCTTTGGGCAGTGCCCAGGCGTGGAATTCCAGGTTGTAACGGGCGAGTTTGGAGACCCAGCGGTTGATATCGCCAGGGCCATTGATTGCCAGGTCAGGCTTGTTGCCCGGCTCAAACGTTCCTATCCAATCTGTGCCATCCAGCACCTTGACGAAAATGCCGCTCACGGCGGGCGCATACTGCCGGAGCGTATTGGCGATGTCGTCGATGGTCACTTCCCCGATCATGCCGCCATACACGTGCCAGACGAAGATTTTGCCGTCGTAGGGGGTGGGCATCGGCTAGGCCGCTCCTTGATGCACGCGATCCGCCCGGCATACTACCCCCAGACGTGCGCAATCGCAAATCGTTGAGAGGCGACGAAGGGCTTCAGCCGAGAGTGCCACTCTGGGCAGGCTGGTTGCCACTTTCCGTTGAGGGTACAGCAGCAACTTGCGAGGATTCCGGTGGTTTTTCCGGCGGGGCAGCCGGCAGCAGAAAACTGAAAGTACTGCCCACACCGGGCGTGCTTTGAACGTCAATCGCCGTGCCCATTTTGTCCAGCAGCAGTTTGACGATGGCGAGGCCCACGCCCGCGCCGCCGAAGGGCCGTGTCGAGCTGCTGTCCACCTGGTAAAACGCCTGGAAGATGCGTTCAAGCTGGTCGCCGGCAATGCCGATGCCATGATCGCTCACGGCGATGCGAATACCATTGGCTTCCGGCCTGCCCGTGATTTCCACGTCGCCACCGTTCGGGCTGAACTTGATGGCGTTGTCGATAAGCTGTTGCAGCACCTGGGCCACGCCGCCCCGGTCTCCCATCAGCAGCGGCACGTCATCCACAGAAGCCTTGATGCGATCCACCGCGCCCGACGATAGCCATTGTCGCCCGGTCTGACGTACCGCCACACTGAGCGCATCGGCCAGCCGGAAGGCTTCCAGCTTGACGTCGAACGTCGCCGCCAACTGGGTGATGTTTTGGACAACACTTTCCAGTTTGGCCGTCGCCGCCGTTGCCATGTCGGACAGCGCAATGGTGCTCGGCACGCCAGCGCGGGCATCCTCAGCCATCAGCGCTACGGCGGCCTTCACCTGCACCAGCGGGGTCTTCAGCTCGTGGGACACATTCTTGACGATGCTGTCCTTGAGCAGAGAGGCTTCCCTGGATTCGCGGACGGCTTTTTCCAGTTCGGTATTGCGCTTTTCCAGTTCCGAAACAAGCGCCTGATTCTTGCTCCACAGCGCATCGACCTGGCGCTTGATGCGCAGGAGCGCTCCCACTTGCATCAGGGCGTCTGCCTCACGGACGGGCTTGACCAGCAGGCCGTCGGCGTCCTGCTCCGCTTCGAGCGTCTGCTCATCGAGGCTGCGATCCGCCAGCAGGACGACGGGCAGGAAGGCGGGTGCTCTGGTGCTTTTGATGGCGCGACACACCTCCCGGCAGTCCTTACCCGGCAGGTTCATCCCCAGCAGCACCAGGTCGGGCTGCATGGTCGGGATCAGCTCAATCGCAGCCCGATCCTCCCGCTCCGTACAAACGCGGTAATGATGCTGCTCAAGGTAAGTCCTGAGCGCCTGGAGTCTATCGACTTCATGATCGATCACAAGCAGTGTGCCAGCAGACGAATTTGGTAGTGTCATTGGCAAGGCCGCACATCGCGCACCAGATAATAGGCCCATTGTACACCAATGGCGTATGGAAAGGACAACGCTCGCAGGGCCGAAACATTCATGAATTTTAGTAGGCCGTTCCCAGTCAGGATTCCGGCGTCCCGGTGGGCGTGGGCGGCTCTGGCCCCAACTGCTTCAACAAGGCCAGGATTTCCGCCGCTGCCTTGTCATCTTGATACTGATCCGCCTGGTCAAGTGCCTGCCGAAGCGCGGCCCGCGCTTCGGGGATTTTACCCTGCTGTTGAAGCAGTTTGGCCTTCTCCATCCACAAAATCGCCCAGTTATTACTGACCTGAATGGCGTCGTCGTAGGCTTTGAGTGCATCGTCGATCCGTCCCAGTGCCGCCAGGACACGTGCCCGATCTGCATTGATGTCGCGGCCCAGCAGCCGGTTCAGGTAGGGATACTCGTAAGTGCTGGTGTCCTCGACAGCCTTCACCAGATCAAGTTTCGCCAGGGCCTTCTCATCGTTCTTGTTGTCGATTTCCAGGAGGGCCTGTACGTACACTGCCGCAGGCGTCTTCGGTTCAAGGGTGAGTGCCAGGTCTATCCACTCATTGGCCTTCGTCGCCTGACCGTTTGTCCAGGCGACGAAGGCGCCGTCTGCAATGTACTTCGGGTCGCGGCTATGCTGCTTGTCGATGCCGTTCAGGTACAAATCGAAAGCCTTCTGCTTCTGGTTGAGCACCAGATACGTCGGCCCCAGGCGCGCGTGGAGGGACGTGTCGTCAGGCCGCAGTGCAACGGCTTTCTCAAGAGCATTCTGCGCCTCCGGGTACATCCTCACGCCGAAATAATACTCGCCGAGGTATTGGTAGAACCTGGCATCCTGTGGCGCAAAACTGGCCGCGCGCTCCAGGTCCTTGAGGATGTCGGCCTGCGATACGCCGTTGTCGCTCCCGACATAGCCATTGATGTTGTTGTTGGCCCACCCCCGCAGCCAGTAGGCATAATAATCGTTGCTGCCTTTGTCTATGGCCTGCGTGTAATACGTCACGGCCTTTTTGTTATCATCAACTGCAGCCCCGGAATTGTCCTGGGGTTTGTCTCTAAACTGATAGTACGCCGCCAGCGGAATGTAGGCTTCCGGGCGATTGGGATCGATCTTGATGGCGGCCTCGGCATCTTCACCGGACTTATTGCGCAGGTCGGGAATCTCGACTCGGATGCGTGCACGCAGCACCAGCAGATCGTAGGACTGCGGATCGGCTTTCAGCGCCTCCTCGACGCGCTCAAGCTCGCGCTCAGGCGACTCCGCTATGAGGGAACGCATGACGTCGGCGGTCAGTTGAGCGTACTTGCCCGCGCCAGTCTGCATCGCCGCGCCGGATGTAGCGGGCATTGAGATAGACGTTGCGACTGCCGTACTGGTGGCCGTCGTGGCTGCGGTTGGACTGGTCCCGACAATTACAGGGGTCGCCGTCGGCGCGGACGTAGACGTAGCAGCGATGGCGGGCGCTTGCAGAATGGCAGTGCTCGTTGCGGCTGGCGGTGTCGTGGTTGGGCGTGAAGCCAGCAGGACAACACCGCCCAGGACAACCACGACAATGATTACAGCCACAACTGCAAAAGGCAGGGATCGGCTGGCCGGGCGTGGGGCTGGCGCTTCCACGAGCGTGCCCGCCGTCTCCTGGGCAGATCGGGTTCGTTTCATCTCGGTCTGCGTTGGAAGCTCCGAGGCAACACCCGCCCTGGCGTTCTCAAGCGCGGTCTTGAATTCCGCCGCCGTCTGGAAGCGATCTTCTTTGTTCTTGGCAAGCGCCTTCAACACAATCCGCTCGACGGACTCCGGCAGACTTTCCACGAACTGGCGGGGCAGCGGCAAGGGGTCATTGATGTGCTTGAGAATCACGGCGTAAGGCGTATCAGCGTCATAAGGCACTTTGCCGGTTAGCATCTCGTACAGCACAATGCCCAGGCCATAGATGTCGGCGCGCTCGTCCACTTTCTCGCCGCGCCCGGCTTCCGGGCTGATGTAAGCAGGCGTGCCGATCACCGCGCTGCCCGCCGTCAGGCCCGACAAGTCCATCAGTCGCGCGATGCCAAAATCGGCCAGGATCGGCGTGTTATCTTTGGAAAAGAGGATATTGGCAGGCTTGATGTCGCGGTGAATCATGCCCTGGCTGTGGGCGTAGGCCAGCGCATCGGCCAGCCGGATGGCGATGTCGAGCGCCTGCGCGACGGGCAGCGCACCCTGTTGCTGAAGCAGCGCCTTGAGCGTCTGGCCCTGGACGTACTCCATGACCATGTAATACTCGTCATCCTGCACGTCAAAGTCGATGACCTGCACGATGTTGGGGTGGCGCAGGCCGGCAACGCTCTGGGCTTCACGCTTGAAGCGCGTGATGAAACTGGGGTCTTCGGTCAGATGCCCGTGCATGACCTTGATCGCAACGTAACGATCCAGGCCCGGCTGGTAAGCGCGATACACGTCGGCCATACCGCCACGCCCCAGGCGCTCCATGACCTGATATTTGCCGAGCGTCGTTCCTGCCAAATCTTTTGCCATAGGTAATTTAGCGCAAGGGGACTGTCGCGTTGACGCGACAGCAGCGGAATTGCGCATCTCTCCTTTCTTTGCTAGCATCGACCTCATCGATTGCCCTTACGGGCATGGTCACAACGTCCTTGACCAACTTCAAGTTTGGCGGCTGTGCAGGGTAGTCCTGTACGCAAGACTTGAAACGCTGTAAGGACG
>Ga0070741_10013445_pt1 | contig 14446 bp, 17 predicted proteins | sample Coa_R1_4_FD_66440 | JGI IMG/M metagenome (GOLD analysis project Ga0070741, IMG submission 66440) | Surface soil microbial communities from Centralia Pennsylvania, which are recovering from an underground coalmine fire - Coalmine... | ecosystem: Environmental > Terrestrial > Soil > Unclassified ...
ATCTTGGCGTTGTTCGGCTCCTGCTCGAACTTCACCAGCTGATTGTCGACGGTATCCAGGCTCTCGCTGGTCTCCGTCAGAAACTCCCGCAACAGATCATCCATGAAACCGGCCTTCGCACGCAACGGCGCGCGAACTCGACGCGCCAACTGGGAATGTGGCCAGCTTCACCGCAAAGCGTTTAATATTGGTTGAGTAAGCGGAAACGAATGGGCTCAACAAAGACATAAGAGCAAGGCAAACGTTTTGCGGCGCTCCCTCAACCTTTGGTTAACCATGATTGTCGCCCGCAGGCGCGATTGGGTATCACGCCTTCTCCCGGAGCGACCCGCCCTGCGTGGCGGATCAAGCACCAGACCATCACCGTCACCCTGAGGTGCTCGCGATAGCGAGCCTCGAAGGGCGGCGGCCCTGCTGCGAGAGCCGGGCCGTTCATCCTTCGAGGCCGCCGCTTCGCGACGGCACCTCAGGATGACGGATTGAAAACTTTCACGCGCTCTCAGGAGACGCGCTGATCACAATGCTCTCGCCTTCGGGCGCAAGGCGCACGCTCAACCCGCAGGCTTGTGCGAGCAGCCGCGTATAATAAGGCTGCACGGCATGCGCATCCGCGGCCGGGGGCTGGGTCGAGCTCAAGATCTCCACGATATTCTGCGGCACCCGAGCATTGAGGCCAGATGAGCTGATGCGGAACGCCATGGTCTCGCCCTCGCCGATCGGATCGACCGTCAACGTGCCGCCGCGCGGTATCGTCTGCTGCGCGATCACCAGCATGTTGAGCAGGAGCTTGACGCGATTCTTGGGCAACAGGATGCGCGGCAAATTCCAGGTGATCGTGGCCTTGCCGTCCTCGATATGGCCGCGCGCCATCGCTTGCGCATCGCCGAGGTCGATCTGCGCACCGGCCGAGCCGGCCGCACCGAACGCGAGCCGGCAGAACTGCAGCCGGGCCGAGGCGGTCTTGGCGCTCTTGCGGATCAGCTCCAGCGCAAAATCGCGATCTTCCGGTTTCGGATCGTCGTCGAGAACCTCGAGCCCGTTGACGATGGCGCCGACCGGGCTGATCAGGTCGTGGCACACCCGCGAGCACAACAGGGCTGCGAGTTCGAGCGCGTCGGGAGCGGGACCGGGTGAGGTGGTGCCAGACATTCGATCTTCCCAGAATTTTTCCGACAGAATCCGCGAAAGCCGCGGCGAATCACGCGTACCAATTCGCTTGATACACTGCGCCCGCGCGCTGTGCCACCCGCCCGGCCGCCCCAGGCACAGACTGTTTCCACGGAACTTGAGCCGCCGCGGAACCCAATGCGGCTTCGCGACGCTACTGCGCGAGCCCCTGCTCCAGCGCCGGCCAGCGGGTCGCCGCCTTGGCAAGAAAGCTTTGCGGATCGGCGGTAAAGGCGTCGCGATTGGCCTCGAGGCCGAACAGATAAAGCCGCTCACCCACGACGACCCAGAAATTCGGATTACCGGCCAGTGTGACGCCGCGTGCCACATCGACGGGATCATAGCCGCCGAATTGTGGCCCATAGATTTCGGGATGGGCGAGGAATGAGGCGCGGTTGCCTTCATTGTGGAAGCGCCAGACCGCGCCGCCCTGCCAGGCCTCGAATTCCCGCAAGCCGGGCACGGGGGCGCCGTCGACGAAATAGGCCACGGGATCGAAGCCATCGATGGCGAGGCCCGAGAAGCGGTTGGTGACGACCCGTTCCGTGGTTGCGGCATGCGCGGCCATGGCGGGGATGGCACCCTCGAACGCAAGTTCGAGCGCGAGACTGGCGCAGGCGAGCCGCGCAATCGCGGCGATTCGGGGGCGCAGTCCGTATCTTTCTTGCCGTTGTGCCGTCATAGTTGGTGCCGATAAGATCGAATCTGCGCGACTCGATAGAGAGTTGATCGAGGCATGCTTGAAGGACTTTGGGGACACTGGGCCGCAGGCTAGCGCCTTGCTGTTGGCGTCAGGTTAAGGTCGTGGCCGGTATTCAGATGGGGTAGTCGGATGAACTGGGTTTCGCGCCTTGCCGCGGTGACGCTTGCGGCGCTGATGTGCTGGGTCGTGCCCGCCTCCGCGCAACAGGCCCCCCCGCCCGATTTGCCGCCGCCGCAACGCGCGCCGGGACCCAATAATTATGGGCCCGACGAGTTGGTGAGCGCCGGTCACCATTTCTTTGGCAATGTCTCGCGGGGCCTCGCCTCCGTGATCGAGCGCGCGGTCAGCCAATGGGGCCTGCCGAACGGCTACGTGCTGGGCGAGGAAGGCTCGGGCGCCTTCGTCGCCGGCCTGCGCTATGGCGAGGGCACCCTCTACACCAAGAATGCCGGCGACCTCAGGGTCTATTGGCAGGGCCCTTCGGTCGGGTTCGACTGGGGCGGCGACGGCGCGCGCACCATGACGCTGGTCTACAACCTGCCGGCGACCAATGCGATCTATCAGCGCTTTGTCGGCATCGACGGCTCCGCCTATATCGTCGGCGGCTTCGGCATGACGGCACTGACGTCCAACGGCATCGTGCTGGTGCCGATCCGCTCCGGCCTCGGATTGCGGCTGGGCGCCAATATCGGCTATCTGAAATATACGCCGCACGCGACTTGGAACCCGTTCTGATCGGACGGCCTGTCGAACACCGGAGCATTCCGGTGTGATCAACGTTAATGCGGCAACGGGCTGGCATTTTGCGCCTCGCCCATGGCATTGTCTTTGGTAAATTTTCCGTTGCCTCGGTCTCTTGCCCTCTTTCTCTTGCCGCTTAAGGAGCTTCCATGATCGAGCCGATCATGTATGGCGCGATCGGTTTCCTGATCTCGATGCTGTTCGGTCTGATGATCGTGCCGCTGGTGCATAATCGCGCGGTGCGGCTGACCACGCGCCGGCTCGAGGCGGCGACGCCGTTATCGATGGCGGAGATCCAGGCGGACAAGGACCAGTTGCGGGCGGAATTCGCCATGTCGGCGCGACGGCTCGAGATGAGCGTCGAGCAGCTCAAGAGCAAGACCACGAGCCAGCTTGCCGAGCTCGGCAAGAAGACCGACGCCATCAACCGCATGAAGATCGAGCTCGGCGAGAAGAACGCCACGATCTTCGCCCTGGAAGCGCGCGAGAAGGCCGTCAAGGAGCAGCTGCGCGCCACGGAAGAGGAATTCGCCGCCAAGACCGAGGGGCTGCGCCAGGCCGAGAAGGCACTGACCGACAAGCAGGCCGAGCTCGCAAAGCTCAGCGCCGAGCTGAACGACCGCTCGATGGTCGCCGACAGCCGCCAGGTCGAGCTCGTCGCAGTGCGGGCGCAGATCGAGGAACTGAAGAGCCGGGTCGGCGATGCCGAAAAGGAATTCGCCGCGACGCAGACGCGCCTGGCGCAGGAGCGCGCCGAATCCGAGGCCGCGACCCGGAACCTTGCCGACGCCCGTTCCCGGGTGGAGAATCTGAGCCAGCGCGTCACCGATCTCGACCGCCAGCTGATCGTGCAGGTCAAGGAAGCCGAGATGCTCTCGGGCCGCGTGGGCGAGCTCGAAAGCCGCCTCGCCGCCCAGGGCAAGCTGCTCGCGGAGCGCGATTATGAGAACAGTCAGCTGCGCAAGGCCAATGAGATCGCCGAGCGCACCGTGAAGGAGCTGCGCGAGGAGCTCGGCCAGAGCAATCAGGGCAAGATGCCGGCCCTGGAGAAGCTGAAAGCGGAAAAGGCCGCGGTCGAGGAGCAGCTCCGCCTCGCGCGCGACGAGCGCGCCAAGCTGCAGCGCGACATCAATGCCATCCAGCAGCAGGCCGAAAGCTCCTGGGCGACCGAGCGGATGGAGAATGCGCTGCTGCGCGAGCGTATCAACGATATCGCGGCCGAAGTCGCCAAACTCGCGATGCAGCTCGAGGGCCCGAACTCCCCGATCGAGGCCATCCTGGCCGAAGCACCTGCACCGGCCAAGCCGGCCAATGGGGCCGCGGTTGCCAATGGCGCGAGCACCCCAGGGGTCCCACAGGGCGGCACGCTCGCCGAACGCATCCGCGCGCTGCAGGCGCACGCCTCCCGGGCCCGGCAACAGGGGGCATAACGGACGATTCTGAGGTTATTCGCCCGGTATTTGCCTTGACACCGAGGGGGCGGGCTTCGTAAATCGCGGGCTCCGATTGAGGCGTGCGTTAGCTCGGGCCAATGTTCCAGGCCTTTGACAAAGCACGAGATTCCCGGGCGCATAGCTCAGCGGGAGAGCGTTCCCTTCACACGGGAGAGGTCCAAGGTTCGATCCCTTGTGCGCCCACCAAAAACACAAAGAATTCAAATAGCTGCTGGACGATCTCCCTCGGTGAGTGCCCCGAAAAGTCTGGGGCACAACGAGGGCACATCGTCGCAGGTGTGCCCAGCATTCCCGGCCGTCCCCATGAGATTTCCGATTGACCATCTGGTCGAGGTCTGCCGAACGGGTCAGCTTTGCCGGATACGGCGACGTGCGTACCAAGGTTCACGCGATCCTCCCGCGATCCTCGCGATCGACTTGCTCATGGAGCGAAAGCTCAGGCGGCCGAAGCCATTCTAGCGTTCGATGCCATGCATCCGCGAGCCCAATACTGTCAGACGACCCGGGCTAAGTCTGCAGAACACAGGGGTCACCGAACACCTCGAAGCGCCTCGGCCCCGGCGGCCAGCTCGACGATCTCGTTCGTTATCTCTTCCTGTCGAAGCTCTTGCTCCCGCAGCCTGAGTCCCGCAAGCCGGGTCCCGATATTGTGCCGGGCGGCCGTCATCGTCATCATCCGCGCCTGATTTTCGGCCTCGTAGGCATGCATTGCGGCCTCGCAAAGCCGTGCATAGACGTACTCGGCCGTGAGCCGCTCGAGCAATTCCTGCGGCTTTAGCGTCGTCAAGGGCGGCAGAGTTTCGGACCTCCGCGCAAAGCGCGTAAGATCAAGCGGTAGCAGCGAATCGCGATCGATCCGTACACCACCTCCGGATGTGGACCGCGGCACGATCATGTCAATTGTCGACGGCCCACCCTTGGTAATCTGTTCGTACAAAGCGTCAGCGATGTTGCTTGCAAGTGAAGGAACAGCATCCACGTGGCTGGCCATGGGAGCAGACCACGACGGGACCAATCCGCGTTCACGCGCGACGGCAAGACCACGAGTTCCGATCACGATGGTCATTGCAAGATCAGTCCCCGCGTCGCTCAGAACACGTTCGCTGAATGCGCCGGCAAAGCCCTGCTCAGCGCAAAACAGGATGAGGCCCGTCCCGTCGCGCCTGCGTTCCTTGGGGCTTCGAAAGTCGGCCGGCATCAGGGTCAGGGCTTGGCCTATCGCGCGGGATACGACGGCACTATATGCATCGATGCCCGCAAGGAGCGAGCGGGCCCGCTGTGCGCGCGATGCGCCGATGCCGCGCAGGGCGGTGACGACGGCTTCCAGCTGATGGACATTCTGGATTTGGGCTGAGACTTCGGCCAGCCGTTCTGCCATCATTCTGCTCCTGCTGCCTGGGCGCGATCGCTCCGCGCAAACCTGGCGGCCAGTCCCGTGAGCGCCGCCGTCAGGGCCGCATTTTGCTGCGCATCGAGCTTACCGGTTCGCTCGACGGCTTCCACGGCCTCTTTCGCCTCCTTGTCGAGCCAGGGAGAAAGCTCGCTGCGAAAGCTCGCGATGTCATCCAGCGCCACTCGGTCGAGGATGCCTCCCTGCAGCGCCATGACCAGCCCAACCTCATCAGCCAGACGGATCGGTGAATATTGCGGCTGAGTGAGGATGCTACGGATGCGCCGGCCACGCGCGATCTTATCCTTGACCTGAGTGTCGGTCACCCCGCCAAAGCGCGTGAACATCTCAAGCTCCAGAAATTGGGCGTAGTCGAGCCGCAAGGCGTGCGATGCGTCCCGCAGTCCGGGCGCCTGGGTCTTTCCGCCCACCCGACTCACGCTCGTCCCGACATCGACGGCCGGCTTGTGGCCCTCGTGAAACAGCCTTGCATCGAGGACGATTTGCCCGTCGGTAATCGATATCAGGTTGGTGGGGATGTAGGCGCTGAGATTTCCCGCATCGAGTTCCGCGATGGGCAGCGCCGTGAGCGAACCTCCTCCGGCGGCCTTCGAAAGTTTCGCAGCACGCTCCAATAGTCGGGCATGAACATAGAACACGTCGCCGGGGTAGGCCTCGCGGCCGGGCGGTTGACGCGTCAGCAAGGCGATTTCCCGATGGGTCGCCGCATGCTTCGTCAGGTCGTCAATCACTACCAGCGCATGCTGGCCGCGGTCGCGGAAATATTCGGCCATCGTGAAACCGGCGAACGGAGCGATCCACTGCAGGCCGGGAGCCGCTGAAGCGCCGGCCACGACGAAGATGCACCGCTCGGGAGCGCCGTGTGTCTGTACCGCCTGGATCACTCGCTTCACCGTCGACGACTTCTGCCCGACCGCGACATAGACGCAGACGATGTCGCTCGATTTCTGGTTGATCATACAGTCGATTGCGACCGCCGTCTTTCCGATTGCACGGTCGCCAATGATCAGCTCGCGCTGGCCGCGGCCGAGCGCGAACATGGAATCGAGTACGAGAATTCCGGTCTGCACGGGTTCGCTGACAAAATCGCGATCAATGATCGCCGGCGCCGCCCTTTCGATCGGCTCGTATCCGCCTGGCTCGATCGGCGCTCCGTCATCCAGGGGACGTCCGAGCGGATCGACGGTCCGACCGAGCAAAGCCGGCCCGACCGGTACACGGACTACTTCGCCGGTGCCGCGCACTCGGTGGCCTGCCTCGAGATCTTGGGCGTCGTCGAGCAGTACGCATCCCAGCAAATCGCGGTCGAGCGTGACGGCGTACCCGACCTCACCGCGCTCGAAGCGCACAAGCTCATCGAGACGCACTTCCGGCAGGCCTGACACCAGCGCGATGCCGTCGGCCACAGATTCTACACATCCGACCTGCTCGGTCGTCGGCGCAAGCCTCGCTGCATCAACACGCGTCCTGGCCTCTCGAAGCCAGCGATCGAGAGGAGTGATGTCCGTCACCGGTCCAGTTCCTTTCGAATGGTCGCAAGGTCTGCCTGCCAGTTGTTGCGCACGATGACGTTTCGACCTCGGATTTCGAAACCCGCGATGAGATTCGGATCGCAAGAGAGTTGCATCGGCAGCTCGCTGCCCAGCGCCTTGTGGATCACGTCCCGCAACCTGGCGGCCCGCTTATCGTCAAGTCTCGCGGCTGCGACCACTTCCAGCGGATGGTCCGGATCCGACGCTGCAAGACCTTGGTGCGCCCCGGCTGTCAGCTTGCCGAGCTCGGCGCTCAGACCGTCAAGGAAGGCCTGAAACGTAGCGTCAGAGGGGAGTCTATCCAGCAATCGACGGGCAATCTGGACCGAAAGCTCGTTCGCTCGGTCGAGGACTGCGCGCTGCATAACGGCGCGCTCCCTCTCGATCGCGATCGCCGCATCTTTTCGGTGTTGTTCGAGTTCGCTCGACAGCCGAGCGAGCAAGGACGCCTTCTCCGCCTCTGCGGCCTTGCGGGCGTCAGCAATCAGGAGGTCACGCTGCGCATCGATGCCGGCTCGCAGCCTGGCGGCCTCGGCGCGAAGAGCCTCGGCTTGCTTGCGAGCCGCATCGGCATCTGCAAGGAGCTTGGCCGCCTCGTCCCGCCGCTTCGCCACGAGATCGGCCACCGGACGAAAGAAGAACCGGCCGAGGATCCAGATGAGAACGAGGACGTTGACGGTCTGGAGCGCCAACGTCCACCAGTCAATATGCATGAGCCTAGTGGATGAAGGGGTTGGCGAACAGCACGAGCAGGGCGACGACGAGGCAGTAGATCGCCATGGTTTCGATCATGGCAAGACCAACGAACAGCGTGCGCGAGATGGTGCCCGCTGCCTCAGGCTGCCGGGCGATGGCATCCATTGCAGCGGCAACCGCGCGGCCTTCGCCGAGCGCCGGCCCGATGGCTCCAAAGGAGACCGCCATCGCGGCTGCAAGGATGCTGACAATTTCTATCCAGTTCATGGTCACTTCCCTTTTTTTGGAGCGCGTCCTTCGTTCAACGCGCTGCCGATGAACACCATGGCGAGAACAGTGAAAATGTAGGCCTGGACGGCGCCGGTCAGCAGATCCAGCGCCATCAGCGGAATGGGCACGAGCAGGCCGGCCAGCGACAGCACAATGCCGACGACAAAGACGCCGCTCATCACGTTTCCGAACAGGCGAACAATCAAGGAAAACGTCCGCGTGAATGTCTCGACGATGTTAAGGGGAATCATAATGAAAGTCGGTTCGGCGAAGGTCTTGAGGTATCCAACCAACCCTCGCGCCCGCACACCGAAATACAGGATGGCGAAGAACACAATAAACCCGAGCGCCGCATCTGTTTCGATATGCGCTGTTGGCGGCTCGACACCGGGGATCAGTGAGCACCAGTTCGCGGCCAAAATGAAAAGGAAGAGCGTTCCGATCATCGGAACGTAAGGCGCTGGCGCCACGCGCATGGTCGTTTGAATCTGGTCTTCGATGATACCGACAATCATCTCGAAGATCGTCTGCAGCGCCGACGGCCTGAGGGAGAGCGACCTGGTGGCGACCCAACCACCCAGACCGAGGAGAGCCATCAGCCCCCATGTCACGACGACGGGCTCGGTAATCGGGACCGGCCCGACAGTGAAGACCACCTTTGCGGTCAAGGGTGAACCAATCATCGTTGCGGCTCCAGCAGAAGTACCCCGGTCCGCGCGGCCATGAGGCCGAGGGTGCCGGCAAGCAGCGGCATCGCGCCAAACAATTTGGTAACGAGCGCCAGCGCTCCGCCGGTCAGGGCGAAACGAAGCAGTTGTAGTGCGAGCGAGAACAGCGGCCGCCCGCCGAGGAGGCAGCGCACGTTCCATTGCAGGCAGACGAAATGCAGCAGCCCCAGCATGGTGCCCGCGACAAACCAGCCACTCGCCTCGGCAATGAGCGAAAGATATTGATGCATGTCGGCATAGCTCATTGCTGATGCATCCATCGCCAGGCGGACCAGCACCCGATCACCACCCCAACCAACAGCAAGGGCGCGCTCCAGAAGATGCCCGTCCCAAGCCAACGATCGATCCAGCGTCCGATGAAAAGGCCAATCAGCGTCGGCGCAACGATGATCCAGCCGAGCACGCCGATCTGGCCGACGAATCTCATCATCGAAGGTTCGCCTTCATTGTACCAACGTTCACGTCGGGCGCGTCGTTCGCGGACCGCCTCGGTCAGGCCGTCGGGATCGGGGCCGTCGTTCGGCCTCGGACCGATCATCATGCGCCGCCCTCCATCACACTGCGCTTGTCGGGACGCAGGTACTGGACGATCCGCCGGATTGCCTTCATCTGGAGCTGCAGGCTCTCGGTCCGCGACGCGCGTTCGGTTTCGCTCCGCTTGCGAAATTCATCGAGCACGATCTCCTCAAGGCGATCAAGATCGTCGCCAGTGATCGCTTCGCGAGTTGCGATGGCGAGCTCGGTTCCCCCGGTTACGGAAAGAACGCCCCGACGCACCGCGCAAAAGCGGATACGGTTGTCGGCAGCTCGCCAACTGACAACCGAGATGTTCAGAGCCGTGAGAAGATCGGCATGCCCCTGAAGAATCCCAAAGCTGCCACTGTCGTCCTCGGCTCGAACGCTTGAGACGTCTGATTCGTCGACGATGATGGCGGTTGGTGTGGTGATCAGCAGCCTCATCTCGCCGGCCCCGCGGCCATTGCCTGAGACTCCCTGGCCTTTGCCTCATCGATGGCGCCGATCATATAGAGCGAACTCTCAGCCCATCGGTCGCACTCACCGCGAAGGATTGCCTGGCATCCCTTGAGGGTTTCCGCCAGCGGGACCGAACGGCCAGGCACGCCCGTAAACGCCTCGGTGACCGAAAAGGGCTGGGTGAGAAAGCGCTGCAGGCGTCGGGCACGCGTGACAGCAAGCCGGTCCTGAGCGCTCAGCTCCTCGATTCCGAGCAGCGAAATGATGTCCTGAAGTTCTCGATAGTGTGCGATCGTTTCCCTCACCTCTTCGGCGATCCCATAGTGCTCGTCGCCGACAACAGTCGGATCAAGCAGGATGGAGGAGGAGTTCAAGGGATCGATAGCTGGATACATGCCCTCGGCAGCCATCGTTCTCGACAGCACGATCATGCTGTCGAGATGGCTCGAGATCGCAGTCACCGCCGGATCGGTAAAGTCGTCGGCCGGAACATAGACGGCTTCGATGGCCGTCACCGAGGCGCCCGAGACCGAGGCGATACGCTCATGCAGCGCGGCGACCTCGGTGGCAAGCGTTGGCTGATAGCCGACGCGCGACGGCAACCGCCCGAGCAGTCCGGATACCTCGCTGCCGGCCTGCACGAACCGAAACACGTTGTCCATCAGGAGCAGCACGTTCTGGCGTTTCTTGTCGCGAAAATATTCAGCGATCGTCAGCGCCGTCAACCCGACGCGCCAGCGTGCGCCGGGTGGCTCATTCATCTGGCCGTAAACCAGGACGCTGCGGTCGAGGACGCCGGATCGTCGCATTTCCGACAAGAGCTCATGCCCCTCGCGGGATCGCTCGCCAATCCCGGCAAACACGGCAATACCCTGGTAGCTCTGCACCATGGCGTGGATCAGCTCCATCACCACGACGGTCTTGCCGACGCCGGCGCCACCAAACATTGCGGCTTTGCCTCCCTGCGGAAGCGGCGCCAGAAGGTCGATGACCTTGATGCCTGTCTCAAATATCGAGGTAGCCGGACTTCGCCCGCCAAGGGGCGGGGCAGGACTATGGATGGGGGCACGCGGAAGGTCGTTCGGCAACGCGGGGCCGTTGTCCCGCGGAGTACCGGTGACATCGAGCAAACGCCCCAGCACGGGGTCACCAACGGGAATGGCGACCGGTCCACCGGTCGACCGCACCACGACGCCGCGCTTCAGGCCCGCGGTAGCCTGCAGGGCGACACCGCGAACGGTGTGCTCGTCAAGATGAGCTTGAACTTCAAGAGTTAGCGGTTCGGGACGGTCCCAGGCGATCACGAGGGCATCTCCGAGCCTTGGAAGCTCCGCGCCTTCATACGCGACATCGACGACCGCGCCGCGAACCGCAAGCACCCTGCCTTCCGGGAGTGTTGCTGGCTCCTTAACGTCGGGCATCTCAGCTGCTCCTATTTTGGTATTCGCTATAGGAATTGGGCCCGCTGACTCTATTGACAAAGATCAATTCGCAGAAACGCGTCCGTCACAAATTGTCTTATGAGCTTGCACTATCGCCCGTCTGATTAGGCAGTCACGGCACCGGAAGATACGAGACCCCTTGCGCCGGGGGCCAGTCGGGCGCCGAGCACTCCACCGGCTTTAATCTGGTGCCGCGTGGGTTTGTTGTAGAGAGTTCGTGCTACGACGGTGATAAGGCCGAAATCACGGCCCGGGCGTTGCGGCAATGCTGCTGGTTGTCGCCGTCGTCTGCGATTATCGCCGACGCCCGGCGCGGCGAGGCCCAGGATTGCCTACTGGCTAACTATCTCCCTGCTCACCCAGACTTTCACACGTGGAGCCTGCGTGCTGCTTGGGCGCTCGAAATCAGCGATCACGCCGCTCAAAGATTCTTCCAGCGGGCAAATAAAGGTGATCTGCGCACCGCCGCGCTATCGGTCGCCCGCGGCTTCGCCTCCGCCGACGCCGCTTCTCTCCAAACCAGAAGTACAATCTTCGTACCCTGTGGGCCGGGGTGCGGTTGTTGGCCACGCAACTGAGGGCAAGACCCGTAGCGGGAGGTGTTATGTGTACATGCGTGCGCGCAGGTGGATCCCTGCGGCGTGGATGCGCGCGAGGAGTGCGACCGCGGCCCCCGCCCTGTAGCGAGGTCCGAAATCGGTCGCTAGCGCACTCCTCCCGTAAGCCGCGTGTAAATTTCTCCGGATGGGCTGAAGCGTCACCGTGCTTTGTTGGCAGCCTTCTTTTTTGTCGTCTTTTTCGTGTGCTTCTTTGCGGGCTTGCGGCTCGTCTTAAGCACGGAGTTCGTGGTTGGAGGGCGGAGTTGGGCGCTGCCCTCAAATCGCAAACAGCCACACCGCGATGATGGTCCCCAGCGTGGCCAGGCCACTGATGGTCCAGCCGGCGGCGTAGGCGGTCTCCTCCTCGCGCGTGACGGCGGGTGGTGGAACGCGAATCATCTCGTTACGCCAATCCATGATCATTCTCCGAAGGCGCTGTTCCTTCAGGAGAATTAACTGGCACAACCGCAGGTGGGTTCCCTAGGCATTTGAAAAAGACAATTGCATGACTCCGGCTCTCACAAATATTTAATTACCGCGCTGGAACCGTTCGTCACCGGGTTCCATTATGGTGCTGCGGCAAACCAACACACCCACCCACGGAGGTTCTCCCAATGCGCAAACTGATCATCGCCACGGCCGCTCTCGCCTTCCTGTCCTCGACGGCTTTTGCTCAGGACAAGGCTGGGAGCACCTCCACGGCACCGGCGGCCACGAGCGGTGACACCATGAGCAAGAGCGACACCAAGATGAGCAAGAAGCACACCAAGAAGAAATCGGCTAAGAAGACCGAGGACAGCATGCAGAAGCAATAAGCTCTGCCCTTGCCAACGACCTGGCCGCCTCTCGGGAGGCGGCCTTTTCGTTTGGGGCTGCCCCAAAGGGAACGTCAGGCACTATCGCGCATTGACGATCTGGCTCTTTCCCCGGGGATTTGGATGCTGGATTTGTTTGGCCGTTCGCCGGAAGCCGAGATCGAAAGCATCCTACTCGATGTGAGCCGGACCGCACGCACCGCCGACGATCCCGCCGCTTCCCACGAGAAGACGTTCCGCGATCTGCTGCAGGCGCTCCCTGCAGCCATCTACACCACCGATGCGAGCGGCCGCGTCACCTTTTTCAACAAGGCTTGCATCGAATTCGCCGGGCGCACGCCCAGGATCGGCGACATGTGGTGCGTGACCTGGAAGCTGTACCACCCGGACGGGCGACCGCTTCCCCATGAAGAATGTCCGATGGCGATCGCGCTGAAGGAGAACCGGCCGATCCGCGATGTCGAGGCGGTGGCGGAGCGGCCGGACGGTTCACGCATCTGCTTCATGCCCTATCCGACGCCGCTGCGCGACGATTCGGGTCAACTGATCGGCGCCGTGAACATGCTGGTCGACATCACCAGCCGCAAGCAGGCCGAGCAGCGCATGATGCTGCTGACCCGCGAGGTCGACCACCGCTCCAACAACCTGCTCGCCGTGGTCCAGGCCATGCTGCATCTGACCAGGGCGGAGACGGCGGAGGGGTTTCGCCTGGCCTTTCGGGGCCGCCTCAGCGCGCTGGCCAATGTGCAGCGGCTGTTCTCAATGTCGCGCTGGACCGGCGCCAGCATCAGAACGATCATCGAGGAGGAACTTCGGCCCTATGGCGCTGGGGACGCGAAGCGGATCAGCATTGCCGGCGATGACATCCGCCTTCCCGCAGCGCTGGCACAGGCCATCGCGGTGGCCATCCATGAGCTTGCGACCAATGCGGCGAAATACGGATCGTTGTCAGAACCCTCGGGCAGGATCGTGGTACGCTGGATGTTGGAGCGTTCGGGCGAAATTTCCCTGCTCTGGCGCGAAGCTGACGGTCCCCCAGTGGTTGAGCCGGGAAGGCGCGGATTTGGCGTCAGCGCGATCGACGGAATGGTGAGCTTCCTGCAGGGGAGCATCAGGCGCGAGTGGCGGCCGGAAGGCCTGGTGTGCGAATTTTCATTTCCTGCGATCGCCAACTAGAAGAATAGCGCCTCAGGTGGGACCAAGCCCCTTGTCGGTCAGCCGCGCGGCGAGCCAGCGCGTCAGATCAGGATCGAGCTTGCCGGCGACATAGACCTCGCACAGGGCGACATTCGCCCGGGCGAGCGTCAACAGCACGCCGATCCAATAGGCAAACCAGATATCGGCATCGGTCATCGCCTTCAGCTTGTGCTGGTCGTGCTCGATCGGCTGATGGTTGGAGGCCTTGCGGACCTCGATTGCGAGCAGGTTGTTCGGGATTTCCCGCTGGTGCACCACGATATCGGGAAAGATCGACTTGCCGAGCGTGTCGTCGGTCGAGACGATCGTGCCATGCGGCAGGCGCAGCGTACGCTCGCCGAGCCGGTTATAATCGCAATCGACCTGCCAGCCCGGATACTGCCGTTCCAGATGCACCGCGAGCCGATGCGTCAGCGCACGCTCACCGAGGTCTTTTTCCAGGAGAAAGGCTTCCTCGGCATAAAACTCCTGCAGCGCGGCGACGAGCTTGTTCAGTTCGGTGTGCATGCCCCCTCCGACAGCGACCCATTGCGCTCTATCCTCGTCATTCCGGGGCACGCGCAGCGTGAACCCGGAATCTCGAGATCCTCAGGTGCGCAATTGCGCACCCTAGTACCCGGAATCAGAGCTGAGTGATACGGCGGCCTTTGAAAGGGCGTTGACGGACCTTTTTCTTGGTCCAGACAAAGGGCTCGGCTTTGTCGTTGTAGGCGTTG
>Ga0070741_10013446_pt1 | contig 14446 bp, 12 predicted proteins | sample Coa_R1_4_FD_66440 | JGI IMG/M metagenome (GOLD analysis project Ga0070741, IMG submission 66440) | Surface soil microbial communities from Centralia Pennsylvania, which are recovering from an underground coalmine fire - Coalmine... | ecosystem: Environmental > Terrestrial > Soil > Unclassified ...
CCCACGATTCGACTCCTGATCGACGAGGTCTTCTACCGGAATCTCGCGGGCGGCGTCCTCGAGTCCGTCGGCCGATTGTTCAAACGTTCGCTCAAGATGTACCTCTACCCCGAGCGGGATCCGGCCACGGGACACGTTCAGACCTGGGACAGCGTGCAGCTGCCGCCTCCGTGGCAGCACCTGCACAGATTGCTCGTGGAGCTCGGCCACATCGTGCCGATACGACCCTCCGACGAGTCCTACCTGGCGATCCACACGCCGGAGGTGCTGGCGCTCATCCAGAAGGACGATCCGTCGTGGGAGCGAATGGTCCCGCCCAAAGTCGCCGAGATCATCAGAGCTGACCGGCTGTTTCGCCAGCGGGCGTGAGGGACGCGCGGCGTATCGTGTGAGCGGACCCGCGGCGCCGCACTTCGCGTGACGACGATCACCGCCTCGATCTTTCTGGCCCGCCGAAGTCGCTCGACCAACGCCTCGCGACATGGGCCTTCCCTGGCGGATCGGGCCGACGGTATCGACGATCGCGGCTCCCGCCGGGTTGGTCGTGAAGGCGGCGAGCGGCTCCAGCAGTCCGGCGCCCCTCGCGTCGGAGGAGAGCGCGAGCACGTAGGACGTCTTCGGTTCGAGGCCGGTGACGGCCGCTTGCAACATCTGGATCATCGATTGATCGCCGTTCGCGCACGGGCGCGTTCGACGGCGGCGGCGTTTTGCGGCTTGATCAGCAGGAGCACGACCTCCGGGTGGACGTTCCTCACGTGGTCCTCGATCGTCGCGACGATCGTCTCCACGTCGGCGGCCGAGAGCGTGTCCATGAAGTCGACGCCGATCGCCGCCACGATCTGATCGGGGCCGAGATGGACCGTGAAGAGACCGTTCGACCGGTCGACGCCCGGATGGGCACGCGCGATCGCGCAGATGGACGCGACGACTTCCAACGCCGCCGGCTCACCGATGAGGAGCCCCTTGGCCTCGCGCGCCAGGAAGATGGCCACGACACCGAGCAGGATGCCGATCGCGATGGACGCGGCGCCGTCCAGCACCGGGCGATCGAACGTTTCGCTCGCTGCGATTCCGGCCAGAGCGATCATCACGCCGATCAGCGCGGCGCTGTCCTCGAACAGCACCATGAACATCGTCGGATCCTTACTCTGACGCACCGCCTCGAAGTACCCGCGCTTTCCCTTCGCGGTGCGGAATTCCTTGATCGCGACACCCCAGGACATGCCCTCGAATATGAGGGCCATGCCGAGAACGACGTAGTTCACGATCGCGTTCGAGATCGGTACCGGGACGACGACGTGGCTGATTCCCTCGTACACCGAGACGCCCGCGCCGAGCCCGAAGATCAGCAGCGTCACGATGAAGCTCCAGAAATAGAGCTCGCGACCGTGCCCCAGTGGGTGGAGCTCGTCGGGCGGCCGCGCCGCGCGCCGCAACCCGTAGAGGAGGAGGATCTCGTTGCCCGTGTCGACCAGCGAGTGGATCGCCTCGCTCACCATCGCCGAGCTGCCGGTGAGAGCAGCGGCCGCGAACTTCGTCAGGGCGACGAGGATGTTGCCGAGCAGGGCCGCGTAGACGACCCGTTTCGATGATCGACGTGCCATACGATCGACAACGGGACGTCGGCGGTCGCGGTCACCCGGCGTGGCCGGCGGCCGAGAGGCGTCGGTCGAGATCGAAGGCGGCGCTGATGAGCGCCAGGTGCGTGAACGCCTGCGGAAAGTTGCCGAGGTGCTGCGCCTGCGGGCCGAGCTCCTCGCCGTACAGCCCGAGGTGGCTGGCATAGCCGAGCATCTTCTCGAAGAAGAAGCGGGCCTTGTGCAGGTCCCCCATGCGCGAGAGGCACTCGACGTACCAGAAGGAGCACATCGAGAAGGTCCCTTCCTCCCCCGTGAGGCCGTCGGAGAATCCGCCCGTGAGACGATATCGATAGACGAGCGAGTCGCTCACCAGCTCGCGCTCGATCGCGCGCAGGGTCGAGAGCCACCGCGGGTCGGTCGGCGACACGAACCGGACGAGCGGCATCAGGAGCGCCGCCGCGTCGAGCGTGGTGGCGCCGACGTGCTGGATGAACGCACGCCGCTTCGGGTCCCAGAAGCGCGTGAAGACGTCCTGGTAGATCGTGTCCCGCGCCTCGTACCAGCGCGGCAGGGGAGCAGGGAACGACCGCTTGTTGGCGAGCCGGATCGCACGGTCGATCGCGACCCAGCACATCACTCGCGAGTAGAGGAACTCCTGCCGTGCACCGCGCACCTCCCAGATGCCCTCGTCCGGCTGCCGCCAGTTCGCGCATACCCATTCGATCAGTCGCACGATGTTCGTCCAGGCGTCGTACCCGATCGGCGAGCCATACTTGTCGTACAGGTAGATCGAGTCCATCAGCTCGCCGTAGATGTCGAGCTGGAGATGGTCGAAGGCGGCGTTGCCGATGCGGACCGGACTGGACCCCATGTAGCCTTCGAGGTGCGGGAGGATCTCCTCGGTCAGCGTGTGGCGGCCGTCGAGACCGTACATGATCTGGAGCGAGCCGTCGGGCTCGAGCTCGCTGCAACGCGCCATCACCCAGCGCATGAACGCGGCCGCCTCCTCCGTGTAGCCGAGGCGCATCAGCCCGTAGAGGGTGAACGACGAGTCCCGGATCCAGGTGTAGCGATAATCCCAGTTCCGCCCGCCCCCGATCGTCTCGGGAAGGCCGAAGGTCGGCGCGGCGACGATCGAGCCATGCTGCTGCGAGGTGAGGAGCTTCAGCGTCAACGCGGAGCGGTTCACGGTCTCGCGCCAGCGGCCCGTGTAGGTGCTGCGCGCGACCCAGCGGCGCCAGAAGTTCACCGTCTGCTTGAAGGCGTCACTCTGGTAGTCGGGCTGCTCCGAGGGCGACGGCTCCGGCGCGAGGACGACCTCGAGGACGAACCAGGCGGAGCCGTCGGCGCCGAGGGTGAAGTCGGCCACGGCCGCGCCGTTCTCGAGGCGCATCGGGACCGAGGACCGCAGCCGCAGCGCGAGCTCGCCGTCGCCGCATCGCCCGACGAAGAGCACCTCCGTGTCGCTCCGACGCTCGGCGGTGTGCGTCGAGCGCGCATAGTCGAAGCGGGGATCGCAACGCATCTGGAAACGCACGTCGCCTCGGACGGTCTTCGCCCGCCGTACCAGGTTGTGGGCCAACCCGGCGGCTTCGACCGGCATGAAGTCGGAGACCTCGGCCACGCCGTCGGCACCGAGGAACCGCGTGAGCAGCACGTTGGTGTCGGGGAGGTAGAGCTGCTTTTGCGCCGCGCCGTCGAGCAGGGGCGCGATCTGGAAGCGTCCCCCGCGCTCGGCATCGACGAGAGCCGCGAAGACCGACGGCGAGTCGAAGTGGGGCAGGCAGAGGAAGTCGATGGATCCGTCCATGCCCACCAGCGCGACCGTGTACAGGTCGCCGATCACGCCATACTCGCCGATGGGCGCGTAACTACTCGCCATGGCCTCCGACCTTAGCACGGTGGCGGACGCTTCGGGTGGTCCGGCGCAGCGGACACCGGGGTGTCAGCCGCCAGCCGCGTCCGATCCGCGGTGGCCGCGCCCGAGCGGCGTCGGCCCCGATGCGTGCATTTCGGATGCGGTGATACGATCGGAACGTGCGCGGACGCCGCACGTGGCCGCAGATGATTGCGGCGGCTCTCCTCGTCCTGACGGCCGGCTGTCGATGGGTGGACGTCGTTCGTCCGCTCCGCGGCGATTTCATCGAGGACGCCGACCTGAAGCAGGTCTATGCGGCGCTCCTGCGTCGCGTCGCGAGCGGTGGTCCGAACCACCTCCATTGCCGCCGGCTCTTCTTCTACGCCGAGCCGTTCGCGAGGAGCGAGGGAGCGGACGTCCAGGTGGTTCGCATCGCGGCGTTGCTGCACGACGCCACCAAGGAGAGCGGCTCCGGGGACCCGGTCGAGCGGTTCTGCCATCACGGCGAGACGGGGGCACGCTACGCGGACGAGGTGCTCGCGGGGCTCGGCGCGCTCGACCCGTTCCGCGCCCGCGTCGCGCAGTCGATCCTCGAACACATGGGGCCGGTGGGCGTCTCCTGGCGGCTGCATGGCCGGCGGTTCATGTCCCGCTTCTGTCAGCGCGACTTCCCCCGCCCCTCCAGCCCCGAGGCCCGGGTCCTCTACGACGTGGACATGCTCGACCTGATGACGGTCGACGGTATCCGCAAGGTCGTCTCGCTACGGCAAACGAATGCCGAGTTCCGTAGGGAGTCCATCGAGGAGTCCGCGAGGACCGGCCGCGACAGCGCCTGGCGCAGCGTCCGTGAGGCGGGCGAGACCTTGATCACGCCGGCAGCGCGCGCCTGCGGGCGGCTGCTTGCTGCACAGAGCCGGCGTTTCCTCGACGGACTCGACTGGACGACAGTGCGGGATGTCGACGCCTTCGGGGTGGCGACGGAGAGCTGGAAGAGGGCGCACCCGTTTCCCGCGTGCCTGCCGGACGTGCCACCATGCGGCGCGCCCGCAGCCGCCGCCTTGCTCGGCGAGCGGGAGGACTGTCGGCTTCGCGGCCCGGGTTCAACCTGAATTGATGGTCCCAGTCGGCGTGTCGTCGGGCCAGTGCTGCGCGCCGTGCTTCGCTACGCCTGCGCAGGCCGAATGTTCGCACACCGCTTCCCGCAGCGGACGTCATGCCAGGAAAGCGATGCGCGACCGACCGTCGTCAGTCGGTCTGGAAGGGGAAGCTTCGGCCGTCTCCGCGTGGAACGCACGACCGCCATCATGTTCCCCGGGCGGTCCTGACCGCTTGTGCTCGTCTGGTATCGGTCGGTGTCCATATCCACTCGCCGTCGGCCGCGAGCTCGAGGACCGCGTCGTAGTTCTCCAGACGGTCCTCGCCGTTCCCGAGCGTGAGATACGTGATGGCCTGCTCCGAGAGGACGCTCAGGATGCGATCGACCTCCTCCGAGCCGAGGACCGTGCGCGGTCGCTCGAGGAAGACGAAGCGAGGACCGGCGAGGACCACGCGCGCGACGCAGAGAAGCTCCTGCTCGCCGAGCGAGAGCGCGTCGCCCCAGTCCCGCTCGACGTCGAGACCGCCCGTCCGCTCGAGCAGGCCGTCGAGCCCGAGTTCGTGGAGCACGCTCCCGATCCGCTCGTCGCCGATGTTCTCGCGTCCCGTCGGCAGGAGCACGTCCCGGATCGTGCCCGGCGGAAGGTAGGGCCGCTCCGGGAGGAAGAGCATGGTGTCGAGTCCGGGCCGGACGATCCGGCCGCGTCCGTTCGCCCAGATGCCGGCGGTCGCCCGGTAGAGCGCCACCTTCGCGGGCTCGTTCGGCCCCGCGATCAACGCCGTGGTTCCGCGCGGGACCGAGACGGTGAGATCCTTCACGAGCACGTGGTCGCTCCCCGTGGCGAGAAGCGTCAGGTGCTCGTACGCCACGCGATCCTCGTCCTCCTGCACGTCGATCGACGCGGCCGCGGCCGACGGGACGCCCTCGATCGCATCCGCCAGCGATCCCAGACGCGAAACCACGGCGGCGAAGGACGAGATCGACTGGAACTGCGTGACGACGAGCGACAGTGCGCCGACCAGGGTCGAGAAGGCCATCGTCGACTGGGTGATCACGCCGAACTCGACCGTGCCCCGGATGAAGAGCGGTGCCACGACGAGCGCCGGGATGATCTGGATCAGGTAGTTGTAGCCGTTGGTGAAGAACGCCAGGTTCCGATTCACGCTGATGAGCCGTCGCATGTTGCCGACGAGATCCTCGAGCCGACTTCGCAGCCTCGCGCCGATACGGCCCTCGCGGTGCAGCAGCGCGATCGATTCGGCGTTCGCCTGCACGTGCAGGAGGTTGCCGCGAAAGGCGGCCTCCTTGTCGAGCTGGTTGTAGTTGAGCCATACGAGCGGGCGACCGAACAGGACGGTCAGAGCGGAGCCGCAGGCCGCGTAGAGGATGGCGATCGCGAAGAGCGTGCGGCTGATCGACCAGAGCACTCCGGAGAACGCCACCACCGTCACCGCGGAATTGCTCAGCATCAGCACGAACGACAGGGTGGTCGCCGTGAATGCCCGAACGTCCTCGGCGATGCGCTCGTCCGGGCTCGTGAGTGCCCCCGCGCCGCTCAGGCGGTAGTAGGCTCTCCCGGCGAGATACGCTCCGAGGAGTCGTCCGGTGAGCCACTCGCGCCAGAGCAGACCCAGCCGCTGCTCGCTGAAAGAGGAGAAGCCGCCCACGGCCGCCGAGGCGGCGAACACCGCGAGGTACATGACCGCCTCGCGCGTGAACCGCGCGGAGTCGCGGTTCGCGATCGCCGTCATGAAGTCGCGGCCGACATAGCTGTTCAGCACGTTGAGGGCGTTGAACGCGAGGAGGAGGCCGATGAGCAGCGCGAAGAGCCCGCGCGCGCGCCAGCGGACCCTGCACGTGGCGAAGTCGGTGACCGCCCGGCGGAACCGCAACCACGTGAGTCGGTTGATGGGGACTTGCCGCGCGGTCATGACAGCAAACGGATCTTCGCGGGGAGTCGCTCGATGGTGGCCTCGGTGTCCGTGAAGCGCGAGGTCGACTTGCCGTTCACGATCACGGTGCGCAGCGGCGCATCGGCGGGCGGCCGCACGACGATCCCACCCGCGGGCATCGGGACGTTCCCCGTGAGCTCGAGATCCATTTCCAGGGCATCACGGTCCCGTCGCAACGTGAAGCCGAGCGTCCCATACCACGTCGGCAGGCCCTGCACGCCGACGCTGCCGTCACCCTCCAACCATTCTGCCGGGATCCCGGCCGAGACGACGAGGGCCCGATCGGCGCTGCGCTCGAACGCCAGCATGCTGCGAAACGCGAGCATGAACTCGGCGGCGATCCACGCGTGCGGCATGTCGCCGATGTGTCCGGGGCTCCTCGGATCCCGCCACGATATCTCCGGCCACTGATTCCACGCTTTTGGGCGGCGGTCTGCCAGGAAGAACTGCGCGAGCTCGAAGGCGTCCTGCCGCCTTCCGAGGCGGACGAGCGCGCCGATGATCCGGATCTCGTACGCCGAGTACTTGCTCCAGTCGATCTCGCCCGTACGCCGCTTCCGGAAGTCCGACAGGTATTCGTCGAACGTCCGCTCCATCGCGGCTGGGGGCAGCGTTTCTCCTTCGTCGAGCAATCCGATCGCGTTGGCGGTCGCAGCGGGATCGATGTCGGCCCATTCCACCGAGGCGGGGACGTACTCGACGTGGCGGTCGCTCATGGTTGCCCGGATCGAGGCGCGGAGTGTGTCGCGGAAGGAGTCGCGCAGCGAAGCGAGACGCGCAGCCATCGGCCGGTCTCCCAGGATCTCCGCCATGTCGGCGGCTTCCTCGAGGCCCCGCAGCGCCCAGAAATCGTCCCAGTACGAGTGGACGGGGTGAGCCAGGTAGCCCTCGTGGCTGACCGACTCGGGCAGCAGCCCGTAGCATGCCCGCTTCTCCGCCGTCTGGAACTCTGGCGTGAGACGCTCGCTCCGGAGGGCCTCGATCCGCCCGATGGATCGCGTGACCACGGGCCACATCTCGGCGAGGAATGCGCGGTCGCGGGTGAAGCGGAAGTACTCCATGACCGCGTAGACGAGCTCACCCTGGCTGTCGTACTCCGCGAGCCAGTCGGGGCCTTTCCGGTCGACGCAGCAGGGGACGGTGCCGTCGGGTGCTTGATGGGGGGCATACCAGCGGATGTAGTCCCGCACCTCGTCGATGCAGCCCATGCGCAGCAGCGCGGCCGACATCGTCGCGCCGTCGCGGATCCACGACCGGGCGTAGCGACGCGGGCCCGGCTGCAATGCGGGTCCCTCACGGTTGATCAGGATGTGCGCCGCCGCCGTCCGGAACACGTCGGCGAAGGCTCGGGCCGTCACCGGGAGGCGAAGGTCGACGCGCCCGAGCTTCGCGCTCCACTCGCGGACGGCGACGTCGAGCTGCTCTGCACCCTCGAGCGCCCGAGCGGAACCGTCGACGGCAGGGTCGACGGCGCCGAAGAAGGTCGCGAGATACACGTCGCGGGTGCCATCCCGGGGGAGGTCGAGGTCGTATTGCAGGGCGCCAGAGGCGTGGTGGAAGCCGTCGCTCGCCGCGCTCTCGGGAGGCAGCTCGCCCGAGAGCAGGGACTCGGCCACGCCGCCTTCCTCGAAGGTCGCCGCCCCGAAAGCGTCCGGCGGAGTGAGCGGAACCACCGCCTTCCGGCGATTCACCGAGACCGCGCTCGTCGCGCGCTCGAGTGTCGTGATCATGCACTCGCCGCCGACCGCCCCGAAGCCCTGCCACGGGGGCGTCACGTGGAACGGGCGCAGCGCGGCGAACAGCCGGACGCGCCGGAGCTCGCCGCCCGGATTCTCGAGCCGGTAGCGGATGTAGAGCACGGCCGTTCTCGCTTCGCCGCTCGCGTAGGCCGTGACCCGGAGCACGATGCCCTCCCTCCGCCACACCACCGATGGGATGGGGAGGAATCCCCGCTCGAGCTCCGGCGTGGGCGAGACATCGGCCCAGGTGACGAGCTGTCCGTCGACGTACAGAAAGGGCTCGAGCGAGAACGTTCCGCTGTCGACCTCGAGCATGCCGTCCTCGTTGAGGAGCGCCTGCGAGAAGCCTCCGCGAGGGCTCGCCACCGGGGTCCAGTACGTCTGCTCTCGACAGAAGTACCTCGGGAACAATCCACGGCGTTCGTTCGCGGCGACGTTCTCGAAGAACGTATCGAGCGAGCGTGAGAACTCGTATGGTCGGATGTCGATCTGTGCGATGCCGACTCCCTTGCCGTCGACGCCCGCGCGCAGGCGAAACCGAAGGGCTCGCGACGCGGCGCCCGGCAAGTAGACGTAGGTGCGCGCCCCGCGCGGGTGCTCGGCGGAGAAGACGGTCCTCCAGCCGACGCAGTCGTCCGAGCTCTCGACGTCGAACGGCCGCGGCGCCGTCGTCGGATCCCATCGGACGATGAGCCCTCCGTACTCGCGCACCTCGCCGAAGTCGACCAGGAGCGACTGCGGCTCGTCGGAAACCTCGCTCCTCCAGCTCGTATCGAGGCGGCCGTCGACGGCGCGCTCGGGCTCGTACCCGGGGAGCGCGCTCGACGCCTCGACGGCGGGCATCGAGCGGAAGCTCTCGTCCTCGAGGCGCAGGTTGGCGATCCATGCCGTGCCCTTGCCGCCCGGCGGCGCCGCGATCGCGAACTCGATGGCGCCGACCTCTCGCATGGGACCGGTCCCCGCAGGTCCCCACGCGAACTCGATCTGGCGACTCCGGATCCGCACGGAGCGCCACTCCGCGGGGAACGCGAAGCCATCTTCCTGATACCGCCAGACGTTCTGCCCGCTCGGATCGATCAGCTTGAACTCGAGCTTGTTGGCAGGAGCGTCGCCATGGACGTCGAACGTGAAGGCATAGGCTTCGGGGAGTGAGAGCGAGAAGCGCTTGCTCGCGACGACGAAGCCGCCGCCGCCCTTGAAGTCGAAGTCGAGTCGCAGAGCACCGCCGTCGAGGGAGATGTCGAGCTGTGCCCGTCCCGACGCCACCGGCGTCCAGCCGGAGACGTCGGTGAAATCGTCGACGATCTCGCCCGTCATGCGCGCGAATCGTGTCTACAACGGTGAACGCCCCGAGTCACATCGCGGCGCGCGACCCGATTGCCGGCGCCCGCCAGGGTAAGACCGGCGCCGGTTCGGCTCGGCCACTTCGAATTTGACGGCGCGCAGGGGGAAGGTTGTGTCGGGTCGAAGATCATGGAACGAGGTTCCGAATGGCGAACGCACCGACAATGAAAGCGAAGCTTCCGCTCGTGGCGCGTGTGCTCCTCGGCCTCGTGTTCCTGTTCGGGTCGCTGACGTTCTTCCTGAATCTCGTTCCGCCGCCCACGGACATGCCGGAACGGTTGAAGACCTTCAACGAGGGACTGAAGGCGAGCGGTTACTTTTTCAATTTGCTGAAGGCGACCGAGCTCGTCTGCGGTCTCATGTTGGTGACGGGCTTCTTCGTCCCGCTCGCGCTCGTCGTGCTCGCACCGATTTCCTTGAACATCTTCCTCGTGCACGCGATCTTGGCGCCCGAGGGTCTCGCCCTCGCCGCCGTCATCGGCGTGCTGATGACCTATCTGTCGTTCTTCGCTGAGCCCTACGCGAGCGTGATCAGGCCTCTGTTCCGGCCGGCGGGCGTGACGGTTTCTTGAAGCGGGTCCGGCTGGCCGCCATCGTGTCGTCGCCTCGCGGCAAGCTCAGAACGGCGGCGGGACGATCGACTCTCGCCACGCGGGCAGCTCCATCAGCCCGGCGTGCCAGCGCCGGAGCTCGCGGAAGCCGTCGATCGGATAACCTGCGCGCCCTGCGTAATTGAGCCACGCCCCGACGGAGAAGTCCGCGACGGTGAGCTGCTCCCCGCAGAGATAGGAGCGTCCGGCAAGCGCGCCGTCGAGGATCGCGCCGAGCTGTCGCACGTCGGCCTCGCCCTTCTCGACGTCCGCGGGCGACGGGTCGCCCTGGCCGAAGACCTTCTTCAGCAGCCGCTCGAAGATGAGCGTCGCGCATGCGCGATCCCAGTGGCAGCTCTCCCAGAACTGCCACCGCGCCACGTCCGCGTGCCTCCGCGGATCGGCGGGAAGCAGCCCTCGCTCCGGCTTCCTCGAGGCCAGGTATTGCGTGATCGCGTTCGACTCCCAGAGGACGAAGCCGTCGTCTTCGAGTACCGGCATCCTTTTGTTCGGGTTCAGGGCCCCGAACTCGGGTCGGAGGTGCGCGCCGTTCAGCAGGTCGACGGGGAACAGCTCGAAGTCGATGTCGAGATGGCGTGCGACCGCGAGGACCTTGAACGCACGCGGGGAGGGTGGGGCCACGTGAAGCTTCATCATGTCGAGACGCTCCTTTCCGTCGTGGGTCGGCGCGTCAGCTCGCTGCCGCGCGCGTGAAGGATTCGAGAATGCCACCCCAGCCGTCGCCCATCAGTTTCCGCAGCCGGGTGGCCTCGGTTCCGAATCGGTCGAGGTGCCGGTGCTCGAAGTCGACGCGCGTCCGCTTCGGGTCGAGGACCGTGAACGAGACCTCGACCTCGGTGATGAGCGAGGCGTCGTACTGGAAACTCGCGTCGAGCTGCCAGGCGAGGACGAGCTGTCGCGGCGGGTTCCACGCGAGGACCTTTCCCCATTCGCACTGGCTGCCGTCCTCGCCGATCTCGTACCACCGGCCTCCGACGCGTGGCTCGATGATGCAGGTCGTCAGCGGCGCGCTGCCGATGTGGTGCTCCTTCGGCCACCACGTGCCCATGTTCTCGGAGAACACGCGGAACGCGCGCTCGGCCGGCGCGTCGACCACGAGTGTCTTCCGGATCGCGCTTTCGTCGCGGGGATCGCTCATGACGCGGTCTCCTTCTCGGCGGCGGCCTTGAACGCGGCCAGCGCTCGATCCCAGAACTTGTCCAGATACTTTCGCATCGCCTCGATGCCGCGCGGGTCGACCCGATAGACGCGCCTGGTCCCGTCGCGTTCGTGCATGACGAGCCCGGCGTGCATGAGCACTCTCAGGTGTTGCGAAACGGCCGGACGGGAAACCGGCAGCTCGGCGGCGATCGCGCCGACCGACATCGGCTTCTTCGCGAGCCGCTCGAACACCTGACGGCGCGTCGGATCGGCCAGGGCGGCGAATCCTGCAGATCGGTCAGCCATGACTTACCGTTAGCAATAGCTAACGGAAGAAACTGCGTCAACCCGTCGCAGAGGTCGGACGCACGCCGCGGACGGTGAAATCCTCGAGTGCGCTGACGTACCGCTTTCGACCGACCTCGAGCGAACGGAAAGGCTCTATCGTTTCTTGGGGTCGATCTGGGCCGTGAAGGTCTGAGCCACGATCTTGCCGTTCCGGACGATGAAGGTGTCGGTTCCGAGAGGGATGTCCACGAATTTCGAGGACGACTTCCAGGCGATGTAGATGATGTCGTCCTCGATCGTCATCTGCTTCATCTCGAACTCGGTCGCGCGCGGCGGCATGATTTCCGTGACGAGCCGCTGGAAGAGTGGCCGGATGGCCTTCAGGCCCTTGAGCGGTCCCTCTTGCGTGAAGATTATCGATTCCTCGGTGTAGTCCTTCAGGATCTCGTCCACGTTGCCCGCGCCGATCGCCGCGGCGTGATGGTCGAAGACTTCTCTCGGGGTCATGGCTCCTCCCTGTTTACTTCCGACCTCGCTTGCTCCACCCGTGGAAGTGCGACAAGTCGCCCGCCTCCCAGGACTCGCGGAGTCCCGGGGTGCTCAGATCCCAGTCCGGGCGGATTTCTCTCGTCACCGCACGCAGGTCGCGGCGGAGGTCCTCGACGGACGGGCGGCCCCAGAACCAGTAGCCGTTGTAGATGCTGTGGATGACGAGCCCGGGCTTGAGCACGAGCGTGTGCGGGATCATCGGGTTGTGCTCCGGGTCGGTGTATTCCTGGATCTCGAGGTCGCGCTGGATCTTTCGCTCAGGGTCCGACAAGAAGGTCCACTGAGCGCCCACCGACGCACGGAACTCCTGGAGGGTGTGATGGTCATCGGTCGAGATCGTCACCATGTGGGTGTAGGCGACGGCGACCTCCGGGTAGAACGCGGCGAGCTGCCGATGTTGCTGGTGCTCCTTCGGGCAGTAATGGCCGCGCGCGAGCGTGAGGATCAGCGGGTCCTCGCCCTGCAGCTCGCTGAGCTTGCGTAGGATCGAGGTATGATCGGGCAGCTCGTAGTCGGGAAAGGTCCCTCCGGGCGAGATGTCAGAACGCATGGTCGTCGGTGACGTCCTACCACCGTGGACGCCCCCGGCAAGTATGCCGGCGCGGCGACCTCTCGAGCGCGCGCGTCACGACGCGCCGTGCACCTGCCGCCAGTGCTCGTACATCCGATTCACGACCGCGAAGACGAACGCCGTCGACCAGCCGACGAGCAGGATCCCGGTGAGGCCTTCGATCCCCCACCAGCACGCGCCAGCCAGGGCCGACGACGACGTCGTCGAATCCGATCGTGGTGTAGGTGACGAGGGAGAAGTAGAGCGCCGTCTCGAAGTTCGGCAGCTTCCGCGCACGCCAGAACACGATCGCCCAGAGGCCGACCTGGATCAGGTGGAGCAGGACGATCCACATGAAGAGGCGGAGCAGGAGCCCGACCCGGCGCGGCGCGCTCGGGGATTCGAGCACCCGACGAAGACGCGCGAGCCAGTGGATCAGCACGACCCGACCGGCGCGACGGCGGCACGCATCGCTCGGCGCGTCGTCCCGGTCAGGCGGCTCGTCCGCCAGCGGGCACTCCAACGACGCGCCGCCTCGTTACCGCGTCGCTCCCTGGAGGGTACGGTGCGAGATCGAAGCGCGCTCCTTTGAAGGTCCCGCAGAGCCGGACGTGGCCCTGATTCACCATGTAGACGACGGTCGCTATCAGCTCCGCTTCGGAGCACGCGTGCTCCGCGACCGCATTGACGAAATCGCGAAGTGTGACGTCGGTGTTTCTCACCTGACAGCGTCGGGCTCGCGTCGTCGGGCGGCGGTGCGGCCGTCGAACGGCAGGGCAGCATTTTGCCCGCTTGAGCGCCACGTCGAAACGGTTCCGCCGATATGCCGACGCGCGCCGACATGTCGGCATTCGCTCGCGTCACGACGTCGTATCGCTCGACCACCGTCGCACGGGATCCGGTTGTCACGTGGCACCACGGTTGCTACGCGGTCAGTCATGGAAAATCTCACGACTGGACTAGCTGGAAGGGTCGTTCTTGTCACGGGAGGCAACGCCGGGATCGGCCGGACCGCCGCGATCGAGTTCGCGAAGCAGGGCGCGAAGCTCGTCGTCACCGGACGGCGTGCGACCGCGGGCGAGGAAGTCGTTGCCGCGATCAAGGCGTCCGGTGGCGAGGCGATCTTCGTCCGCGCCGACGTCTCGCAGGAGTGCGACGTCGCGTACGACATGCCCGCGCTGCTGGACGCGGCGCGGCGGAAAGGGCACCGATGAAAGCGACCCGACAGCTGCACGACGCGGGCCAGAGCCTCTGGCTCGACAACATCACGCGCTCCCTCCTCACCGGAGGGACGCTCTCCCGCTACATCGGGGAATTGTCGGTCACGGGGCTCACCTCGAACCCGACGATCTTCGATCATGCGATCAAGAACAGCCATGACTACGACGGGGCGATCCGCGAGAAGACCGCCACGGGTCTCTCGGGTGAGGAGCTCTTCTTCGATCTCGCGCTCGAGGATCTGACCCGCGCCGCCGATCTCTTCCGGCCGATCCACGAGGCGACGAACGGTGTCGACGGCTGGGTGTCGCTCGAGGTCTCTCCCACGCTCGCGTACGACGCCGCGAGCACCGTCGCCGCAGCGCGCGACCTGCACGCGCGCGCCGGTCGCCCGAATCTCTTCATCAAGATCCCCGGCACGGCCGAGGGGATCCCGGCGATCGAGGAGGCGATCTTCGCAGGCGTGCCCGTCAACGTGACGCTCCTCTTCTCGCGCGACCACTACGTCGCGGCAGCGGAGG
>Ga0070741_10013447_pt1 | contig 14445 bp, 14 predicted proteins | sample Coa_R1_4_FD_66440 | JGI IMG/M metagenome (GOLD analysis project Ga0070741, IMG submission 66440) | Surface soil microbial communities from Centralia Pennsylvania, which are recovering from an underground coalmine fire - Coalmine... | ecosystem: Environmental > Terrestrial > Soil > Unclassified ...
CAGGAAGCTGCCGGCGACGATGCGGAGCTTCGTCGGCAGCGAGAGCCGCGGCTTGCCGTCGAAGACGTCGTAGCCGCTCGCCTCGATCCGCTCGAGCGTCGCGCGGTAGAGGCCGGCGAAGGTGCCGACGCAGGCCGCGCTGCGCCGATCGAGCGAGCGGAGCAAGCCGAGCCCCTCCTCGAGGTACGCCCTCGCCCGGGCGCCCTGGTACGCCATCAGCGACTGCCACGCCGGCGTCACGCGCCCGGCCGCGATGTCGTCCTCCGTCACCCCGTGGGCGGCGAGCTCGTCCTGCGGCAGGTAGACGCGCCCGAGCTCCCAGTCCTCGCGCACGTCACGCATCACGTTGATCAGCTGCAGGGCGATCCCGAGCGCCTCGGCGACCTGCGGCTGATCGGCCCCGTACACGCCGATGCAGGCGACGCCGACCGCGCCGGCGACGTGGGCGCAGTAGTCGCGGAGCTCGTCGAAGGTCTCGTAGCGCTGGCGGTCGAGGTCGATCAGGCCGCCGTCGACCAGGTCGTGGAGCGCCTTGTCGGAGATCGGGAAGCGTTCGCGGGCGTCGGCGAGCGCGACCCACATCGGCTCGCCGGGCGGCGCGTCGAGCCGGCCGTGGAGCTCGGCGAGCCGCGCCCGCTTCTCCTCCGGCGGCGCGTCGCCGTCGGCGATGTCGTCCACCTCGCGAGCGAACGCGTAGATCGCGGCGATCGCCCGGCGCTTGGGCTTCGGCAGCACCATGATCCCGTAGGCGAAGTTCCGCGCGCGCTGGCGGGTGATCCGCTCGACCTCGGCGTAGGCGTCCTCGACCGTCGCGCGCCCGCTCACGCGCGCAGCGCCTCTCGCGCGAGGCGAAGTCGCGACGGCCGCGGCCGCTGCGTGAAGACGTCCCACCCCGCCTCCTCGAGCACGTCGAGCGCCGCGAGCCCGCCGCGAGCGAAGAGCCCGACCGCGCGCCCGATCCGGCCGCCGATCCGCTCGCGCAGCACCTGCCCGGCGGCGAGCAGCCCCCGCGCCCGCTCGGCCTCGAAACGGAGCAGCGCGCCGAGCGGCTCGTTCGGCCGGTCGAGCATCGTCACCCCGAACCGCCGCCGATCCTCGGCCGGCATGTAGATCCGGCCCAGCGCGAGGTCGCGCGGCACGTCCTGGAGGAAGTTGACGAGCTGTAGCCCGGTGCAGACGTCGTCGGAGGCGGCGACGAGCGCGTCGTCCGCCGACCGCCGCAGCAGCCCGAGCACGAGGCGGCCGACGGGGTCGGCGGAGTGGTCGCAGTACCACAGCACCTCGTCCCACGTCTCGTACTCCTGCTTGCGCTGGTCGATGCGGTTGCACTCGATCAGCCGCAGGAACGGCTCGCGCGGCAAGTCGAACTCCCGGATCGTCGGCTGCAGCACGCGCATCACCGGCCAGGCAGGGGTGCCGGCGTAGCACGCCTCGACCTCGCGCTCGAGCTCGTCCAGCAGCGCAAGCCGATCGCCCTCGGCCTCGTCGCCGAGGATGTCGACGAGGCGCGCGAACCCGTAGACCGCGCGCAGGTGAGGACGAAGCGGACGAGGGAAAAGCAGCGACGCCACGGGGAAGTTCTCGGTCCGCGCCCGCGCGGCGACCTCGGCCGGTTCCATCGCCACACCTTTGCCGAGGGCGGCGGGCCGCGTCAAACCGCGCACGCCGCGGGTGCCCGCTAGCAGGCGGGGGCGTTCAGTGCGACGTAGACCGCCTCCGCAGTCCGCCCGAGCGCGACGACGCCCACCCGCGCGCGCGGACCGACGGTGAAGATCAGACTGCCCGCTCGGTAGGCGACGATGCGGTTTGCCCGCCGGAATGGCTTCAGGGCAGCACCGTAGGCTCGCTTGAGCGCGGCGATGCTCGAGCACGGCCCCACCCGCTTCTGCGTGCGCAGCGCGTTGCTCCAGGTCGTGACCGCGACTACGCCGGACGTGCCCGTCCTGAAGTAGACCTCGACGCGCTGCGCGCCGGAAACCAGGCGCTGGTACCCGTCCTCGAGCCGGTCGGCCCGGATCGGCTTCCGGAGCAGCGCCGTCGCGCGCGCGGGCGCCATCCCGAGCTCGACCCCGACGATCGCGTCGGGGGCGATCTCGGCCGGCGCCTGCGCGAGGGCGACCGGCGCGCACAGCAGGAGCGCCAGGCCGGAGGCCACGATCGAGCGCACACCCACGCGCCTACGTTAGCCGCCTCCGGCCCCGAATCCTCCCGCGGCGCCGCCGCTCGCGCTAGCGCGACGGGCTCGTCTCTTCGCCTTCGGAGCTCGAGCCGGTCACCGCTTGGACGCTCTCCTGGGCCGACTGCGCGAGCTGCTGCCCGTGCTCTCTCGCGCCCTCGCGCGCCGTCTCCGCCGCGCGCTGCCCGACCTCCTGGGCGAGGTCGCGCCCCTCGCTCGCCGCCTCGCGACCGAGGTCGCGGGCCTGCTCCTTCACCTGGTCGGACAACTCGCCGAGCCGCTCGTCCTCTACGCGAGTACGCGGGACGAGCATGCCGGCCAGGAAGCCCGCTGCGAGCGAGCCGACCGCGAGCCCGATCGGGTTCTCCTGCGCCACGCTCACGGCCTGCCGCGCCTGCCGCTTGACCTGCTCCGAGTCGGGCAGAGCCTCGCCGACGCGCGACGCTGCCGAGCTGGCCGCGTCGCCTACGCTCGACGCGACGCTCCCCGCCCCCGAGGCGACGTCGCCGGGGCCCGGCATCTTCCCGGTCACGCGCGAGACGACGCCGCTCGCCTTGCCGACCAGGCTCTCCTTCTTCTCCGTCACCGCGTCCTTCGCTCGGCTCTTCACGTCCGCGCGGTACCGGATCGCGTCTGCGGTCTCGGTCATCCGGTCGCGGGTCAGCTCTATCTCGTCGCGGATCTCGTCGGGTGCTTTGCCCATTCGATGTCCTCCTTCACCGTTTCGATCGTCTGTTCGGGAACCGGCGGCATCGCCTCGGCGAGCCGGTCCTTGCCCTGGGCCACCGCGCGGCGGACGTTCTCCGCCGCCTGTCGCAGCTCCGCCTTCGGCACGAGCGGGGTGGCGCGCCGCCAGCGGTTCCGCCCGACCACCGCCAGCGTCGCCGCGATTGCGCCGTAGAGCGCGAGGACGACGAGCGCCGCGGCCCACGCGGGCATCCCCTCGTCGAGCGCGAGGATCAGCAGCGCCGTCAGCGCGCCGAAGGCACCGAGCGCGAAGAGGCCCGCCCCGGCGAAGAGGCCGCCGGCGACGCCGGCGTGCTTCGCGTTCTGCGAGAGGCGGCTGGTCACCCGGCGCCCACCGGACTGCAGCTCCGACTGGGCGTCGGTCGCCGTCGTCTGCGCGCGCAGCCGCAGGTCGTCCACGAGCTCACGTGCCTCCGACTTCGCCAGTTCGATCTCGAGTCTCACCAGCCGCGAGACGTCCTGTGAAAGGGTCTTCACCAGCTCGCCGACGTGGCGGCTGCGCAGCGAGCCGTTGCGGTACGGGCTCACGCCGACCCCGAATACTCGCGCTGCTGCGGCGGCGTCTGTGCGGGCAGCGCGCGCTGCTGCGGCTGGTACCGCCGGTAGTAGTCGCTGCGGTAGTCCTCGAACCGCCGCGAGCTCGACGCCTTCAGGAACCGCGCGCCGACGAACCCGAGCACCATCCCGCCCGCGATCACGGCCCACGGGTTCTTCCGCCCGAAACCCTCGAGGTCGTTCAGCAGCCTGTTGCCGTCGGACTGCGACAGGTAGCGCGCCGTTCGCTCCGCCTGCTGCGCGGCCCGGTCGACGAGCTGCTTCCCCGGAGTGCCCTCCTGCTCCATCGTCTGCCCCGCCTGCCGCAGCGCCTGCACCGCGCCGTGAAGCTGCTCCCCGAGCTGCGTCGACCGCTGGTCGACCTGCTCGCGGACGTAGCCGCCGGCCGTGCTCTTCACCTGCTCGACGCCCGCCCCGACCTTTTCCTGCGCCTGCTGAACGGGACCAGCGTCGCGAGTTGTTTCCTCGTGCGTCGTCGTCACTTTCGTCCTCCTCTGCTCCGTGCTGCGCGTATGTGTTCGCAGTCCGGTTCCCGAGCGTTACCCGGAGAAACAGCGGCTCACGAAGCAACGACCGGCCCCGACGAGGAGAGAGCCGACGCCCGGACTCGAACCGGGGACCCCTTCATTACGAGTGAAGTGCTCTACCAGCTGAGCTACGTCGGCGGGCCGTGGGCGGAACCGATCGCCAGTATAGCCCCGCCTTTTCATCGCTCTCCTCCCGCGGAAGAAGGTGAGCCGAGGGATCAGCAGAATGGACATGGCATGAGCCGTCTTGTGGCCGCGGCCGCGCTCGCGGCGTTCTTCGTCGCGATGCTGGTGATCGTGATCACGAGCGCGGGCGGCGACGGAGGCGGCTCGAGCACGACCGCCCGGACGACCACCAGGCGCGCGACGACGACCAGGGCGACGACCACGACCGCCGCGCCGAAGAGCCCGCGCGTGAAGCTGTCGGCGGTCGGCGCGTACGACCCGGAAGGCGACGGGCGCGAGAACGACGACCTCGCCCCGCTCGCCGTCGACGGCGACCCGACGACGTTCTGGAAGACCGAGCGCTACCACAGCTTCGGAAAGACGGGGGTCGGCCTGGTGCTCGACGCCGGCAAGGCGCGCCCCCTCGCCCGCGTCCTCGTCGCCACGGACACCGCCGGCGCGACCGCCGAGATCGAGCTCGGAACGAGCCCGAACGGCCCCTTCCACCTCGTCACCGCCGTCAAGCCGCTGCAGGGAACGACCGGCTTCAAGCTCGCCGCGGGGGCGAGGGGGCGCTACGTCGTCGTCTGGATCACCTCGCTGCCGGGCGGCGCCGGCGAGGCGCACGTGACCGAGGTTCGCGCATTCGGGCGGGCACGCTAGCCGCCTCCGCCCCCTGAGCCGGAACCGCGCCCGGAGGAGCTCGAGTCGGAGCCGCCTCCGCCGCGCTCGACGCTTGGTGAGCTGCCGGAGTCGGCCCCGCTGCCGGACCCGGAGCCGGAGCCACCGCCGGCCATCCCGGACCCGCTCGAAGGTTCGCCGCTCGACCCTTCGCCGCTCGAGCCCGAGCCGCTGCCGGACCCCGAGCCGTCCGAGCCTGGGCCGGACGATGTCGATCCCGCGCCGGACGAGGTCGATCCGGCGTCCTCATTCGAGCCGGTCTCGTCCCCGCCGGATCCGTTGCCACCCTCTCCCCGGACTTCCGACTCGCCGGAGCTCTCGGGCGGCCGCGCGACGGTGTTGATGGGCGTCACCGGCGGCGGCACGGTAGAGGGCACGGGCGGCGCCGGGATCGATGCCGCCTCCACCGGGGCGGCGACCGGTGCGGGCTCCGAAGCGGGCTCCGCTGCTACGGTCGGCCCAACGGCGCGAGGCGTTACCGGCGCGCGGCGAGGCGGCGCGGACGCAACCAAAGCCGCGTCTCGCACCGCATCGTTCGCAGCGGCCCGCGGCGTCGGGCGCGTCGGCGCGGCGACGACCGCTCGCGGCTCGCCGGCCGCGCGCGCCGCCGCCGCCCGTCGCTCCGCCTTCCGCGGGACGGTCTCGGGCACCGGCCGCACGGGCGCCGCCGCCTTTCCCGCTGCGTGCGTGCCGATCGACGCCACCGTCGCGCCGGTGGCCGCGACGACCGCGACCCCGGTTGCGACCTTGGCCACGAGTGGCGTCGCGGACACGAGACCGCCGAGGGCGCCGGCAGACGGATCGTTCATGCCGCCAACCGCACGAGCGAGAGCCGCGCGAACAGCCGCCAGAGGCGCGAACGCGGCGGCCGATCCCGTCGCCGACTGCAACCGAGCACGCAACTCGCGACGCGCTCGGAAGAGAAGCGATTCGACGGTCGGCGCGGACACGTCGAGCTCGTGGGCCAGCTCGTCGTAGGACAGACCCGACAGCTCGCGCAGGAGCAGGGCCGTCCGTTGCCGGCGCGGCAGCTCCGCGATCGCCTGCCAAAGCGCCCGAAGGTCGGCCCTGGCGGCGGCGGATGCGACGGGATCCGCGAACGTGCTCGCCGGCTTCACCTCACGGAGCGGCTCGCGCATGCGCCGCTCGATGCGGGCGCGACATTCGTTGCGCGCGATCGTCGCGAGCCACGCCCTGGGGTGCCTTGGCTCGGTTCCGTTCAGGAGGCTCGTGTAGGCAGCCAGGTAGGTCTGCTGCACCGCGTCTTCCGCCTCGAAGCGGTTGCGGAGCAGCATCCGGCAGAGCCCGAGGGTCGCCGCGCCGTGTGCGGTGAAGAGCTCCGCGACACGTGCACCGGCCGCTGCGGCGTCGCAGCGGCCGGGGTCAGGTAGCGCTTCGGCGTTAGTCGTCTCCGCCACCTCCGCTGTGACCGCTGCCGCCGTGGTCGCCGCCGCCGTGGCCGTTGTTGTCGCCGTGGCCGCCGTCGTCCCCCGGGTCGTCGTCCGCGTTCCCAGGGCCGCTCTCGTCCTCGCCGCGGTCGTCCGCGTTTCCGGGTCCGCTGTTGTCCTCGTCGGCTTCGCTCTCGATCGTGCCGTCGTCGCCGATCTCGGCGCGGGCGCCCGTTTCCGACGCGATCTCGCGGAGCGTCAGCACGCCGTTCACGTCATCGCATTCGACCTTGACGTTGCCGCTCAGGAACGGAGTGACGTCGAGGCCCGTCGGGACCGCGCACGCGATCGAGGTCCCGTCCGGGCGGGTGACGGTGATCGAAGGACCGTCGCTCGTCGCGGTGCCGGTCGCCTCGGCGGCGTCTTCGGCTTCGACCTCGCTGTGCCGAAGTGCAGGCCCGGCCGCACCGGTGCCCGCCTCGACGCGGGCGGAGGCAGCGCCGCCGAGCAACGCGGCGATCGCCGCGGCGGCGATCGTCAGGAACAGGAATCTCTTGGTCATGACTCTCCTTTCGGGTCCGGGGAACGCGCGGTTTCCCGGTGAGAGCCGAATCGGCCGGAAAACTTGCGCTAGGGGGCGAAAATCCCCCGGACGAGCTACGTCAGCGCGGGGCTCGGCGCCAGCGCCCGCCGCAACCGCACGAAGAGCGCTTCGAGCGCGAGCGGCGCGGACACGTTGAACTCCTCGAAGGCGCGCCACGACTCCCGGACGATCTCGGCCGCCGCCTCGGCAGCGAGCGCTGCGGCCGGCGCGTCCTCCGCCAGCTCCGCGAGGCGGTCGAAGTGGATCACCGCGCGCTCCGCGCCAGCTGCGACGACGACCAGGTCCCGGTACCAGGCGGCGAGCTCCTCGAGCGCGAGCAGGATCTCCTCCCGCTCCGCGCCACGCTCGGCCCGCCTGACGTACTGGTCCGCCTCGCGCTCGGGAAGATCGCGGTCCGCGAGCGCCTGTTCGGCAGCCGCCCGCGCCTCGGCGGCCCGCTCGGCGGCGAGCGCCAGCACCGCCTGAGCGGCGCCGGCCGGGTCGAAGTCCGGGTCCGAGTACACTGCGCGCGCAACGCCGAGCAGCTCGTCGCGCCGGCGCGCCGCCTCGGGATCGAGGAGCCGCTCGACCCGATCGAGCCGCCCGGCGGCGACCCGTGCGAGCGCGGTGGCCTGCTCCGGCGCGAGGCCGGGCGCGCGGCGGCCGATCTCCTCCCGGACGGCGCGCTCCGAGAGCCGCCTGAACGGCACGAGCTGGCAGCGCGACCGGATCGTCTCCGGCAGCGGGCCGAGCTCGTCCGCGACGAGCACGACGACGGCGTAGGGCGGCGGCTCCTCGAGATCCTTGAGCAGGGCATCCGCGGCCTCGGGGTTCAGCAGGTGGGCGCCGAAGACGAGGTAGACGCGCCGCGCGGCCTCGAACGGGCGCATGTGCAGGTCGTGGCGCAGATCGCGGACCTCGTCGATCCGGATCTGGTCGCCGAGCGGTTCGAGCACGTAGAGGTCGGGGTGCGTGCGCCGCTCGACGCGGTCCGGCTCGCCGAGGAGCTCGCCCGCGAACGCCAGCGCGGCGACGCGCTTGCCGACCCCGGCCGGGCCGTGGAAGAGGTAGGCGTGGGCCGGTTCCGCGGGCTGCGCGAGCGCCGCGTCGAGGAGACGCTTCGCCTCGTCCTGCTCGATCAGGCGCTCGAACGTCATACCCCGAGCCTGCGCCGCACCTCGCCCGCGACCTGCTCGGCCGGTCCCGTCCCGTCAACGAGCTCGACGCGGTCGGGGAAGCGCTCGGCCAGCTGCGCGTACGCGCCGGCAACCGCCTCCTGGAACCCGTCGCCCTCTCGCTCGATCCGATCGGGCTCGCGGTCGCGGCGCGCCGCGGCAGTGGCGGCGTCCACGTCGACGACGAACGTCCTGTCCGGGAGCAGCCCCTCGAGCACGATCACGTTCAGCTGGAGCACGGCCTCGAGCCCGAGCCCGCGCGCGATCCCCTGGTAGGCGAGCGAGGAGTCGACGAAGCGGTCGCAGACGACGTCGGCGCCGCGCGCGATCGCCGGCCTGATCACCTCCGCGGCGTGCTCGGCGCGCGCCGCCGCGAACAACGCAGCCTCCGCCCACGGCGACATCTCCGGCCCGTCGAGGACGAGCCGTCTCAGCTCCTCGCCGAGCGCCGTGCCGCCCGGCTCTCTCGTCGCGACGACCTCGCGCCCGAGCCCACGCAGGTGCTCCTCGAGGAGCCGCGCCTGGGTCGTCTTCCCCGACCCGTCGACTCCCTCGAAGGACACGAACACGGCCGCCCTAGGATACGGAGCCATGCGCGCGCTGGTCACCGGCGGAGCCGGCTTCATCGGGTCGAACCTGGTCGACGCTCTGCTCGCCCGCGGCGACGACGTCGTCGTCGTCGACGACCTGAGCTCGGGGAAGCGCGCGAACGTCGACGCCGCCGCGAAGCTCGTCGAGCTCGACATCCGCGACCCGGCGGTCGCCGACGCCTTCGCGGAGGCCCGCGCGGACGTCTGCTTCCACCTCGCCGCGCAGGCGGACGTGCCGACCTCGGTCGCCCGGCCCGACTTCGACGCCGAGGTCAACGTCGTCGGGACCGTGCGCGTCCTCGCCGCCGCCGGCGCCACGCCCGTCGTCTTCAGCTCGACCGGCGGCGCGATCTACGGCGAGTGCGAGCGCCCCGCAAACGAGGACGACCCGCGGCGCCCGCTCTCGCCATACGGGATCGCGAAGCTCGCCGGCGAGGAGTACCTCGCCGGGTGGAACCGGCTGCACGGGACACGGCACACCGCCCTGCGCTTCGCGAACGTCTACGGGCCGCGCCAGGAGGCGGGGCTGGAGGGCGGCGTCGTCGCGATCTTCCTCGAGGCGATGGCGGCCGGTCGCGAGACGACGGTCTTCGGCGGCGGGCGCCAGACGCGCGACTTCGTCCACGTCGACGACGTCGTCCGGGGCTTGCTGCTCGCGCCGGAGCAGGGCGGCGTCTACAACATCGGGTCTGGCGTGGAGACCTCGGTGCTCGAGCTGCACGAGCGCTGCCGGGAGGTGGCGGGCGACGAGCGGGAGCCGCTGACTGCCCCGCCGCGGGAGGGCGACGTGCAGCGCAGCGTGCTCGACGTGTCGCGCGCCGAGCGGGAGCTTGGCTGGCGCTCGGAGATCCCGCTCGCCGACGGGCTCCGGCGAACCTGGGACTGGATCCAGGGGCAGACGTAGGAAGGAGCGCGCCGCGGCGGGACGAAGAGAGCGTCCGCCGTGGAGCACTCCCTCGCGCAGACCGAGCTCGTCCGTCCGTGGCGAACTGCCACGCTCGTCGCAAGCGGGATCGCGGCCGTCGAGCTCGTGCTCCTGATCGTCGCGGGGGTCGTCCTCGTCGGTCGGCAGATCGCGCCCCACGTCCACAGCGGAGGGTCGCGGAAGACGGCCGCGGCGAAGGCGGCGCCGGCGCCGGCGAAGCCGGAGCACGCGGCGAAGAAGGCGCCGCCGGCTCGGCCGCACCGGGCCGCGATCCAGCTATCGCGCGCGCAGACGAAGGTCGTGGTGCTGAACGGGAACGGCATCTCGGGCGCCGCCGCGCAGGCGGCCGCTCTCGTCCGCGCCCGCGGCTACCACGTGACCGACGTCGGCAATGCCCCCGGCACCGGCTATGCCCGCACGATCCTCATGTACCGCCCGCACTTCCGCGCCGAGGCGCTGCGCTTCCGGCGCGACCTGAACCTGAGCGTCGTCGTCGCGCCCCTCGACGGGATGACGCCGCGGCAGCTGAAGGGCGCCCATCTGGTCGAGATCCTCGGTGCCGCCAGCTAGCTCGTGACGTTCGGCACCCAGTCTCTGAGACCGGGGTAGCGCCAAGAGTGCGCTTTCTTATCCACAGCTAGCCGCCGAGCACCTTCGCCCGCGCCTGGTCGAGCAGGCCGCCGGGACGTCCCGCGGGGCCATACGGGTCGAGGCCGTAGGCCCGGTCGAGGTCGTGCAGCGCGAGCTCGTAGCGGCCGGTGTAGAACTCGTACGACCCGAGGGCGTACCACGTGCTCGAGTTCTCCGGCTCCAGGTCGACCGCCTGGCGGTAGCGGCGCAGGGCCGCCGCCTCGTCCCCGCGTGCGACCTCGGCGTCGCCGAGCGCGAGCAGCGCGTCGGTCGAGAGCGGGTTCAGGCCATGCGCCGCCCGCCCGTCGGACAGCGCGGCGCTGGTCCTTCCGTCGGCGATCTCGGAGTAGGTCGCGTCGACGAGCCGCGACGCCGCGTACGGCGCGACGAGCGAGTAGAGGACGGCGAGCGCCGCCACCCCGCCGGCCGCCGCCGCAGGCCGCGGCAGCCGGACTGCCCGCCGCTCGCGCGCGCCGAGCCCCGCGAAGGCGCCGAGCACGAAGAACGCCGGCGCGGTGACGGCGACGAACTCCCAGTCGATGTCGACCAGCGCGTGCAGGACGTAGGCGCCGAGCCCGATCGCGAGCGCCGCTCCCGCCGCCCGCTCGGCCGGCTGGAGCCGTCGCAGGGCCGCGACGACGGCCGCCGTGCCGGCCCCGACCAGCGCGAGGAAGAGCAGGAACCCCACGATCCCGGTCTCGGCGAGGAACTGGAGCGGCAGGTTGTGCGGCTCCGTGGTCGTGATCGAGCCCTGGCGGATGTCACGGCGCGCGATCTCGAACGTCGCCGCGCCCTTCCCACCGGCCGGCGCGTCCTGCCAGAGCGACCAGGCCTCCTGCCACCAGCGCCAGCGGTTGCTCGAGCTGAGCTCCGCGAGCCGCGTCGGGCTCTGCGAGACCTCCTTCCCGCTCGTGCCGCGGAACTCGTCGAGGACCTGCCCACCGCGCAGCGCGAGCACAACGGCGAGCGCAGCGAGGGCGACGAGCGCTGCCGCAGCGGCGAGCCGGCGGGTCCAGACGACCCGGTCGCGGTCGGCGACCGTGCCCCCGGCGAGCCACCAGGCCGCGCCGAAGGCGAGCCCCGCCCCGATCACGCCGAGCACGCCGAACCACGCGCCGTCGTTCACGCGCGCCGAGTACGACTGCGCGTCGTCCGTCAGCGCGGGCCGCGCGAATGCCCACAGCGCGACGAGACCCGCGAGCGGCGTCGCGACCGCGAGCGCGACGAGCGGCTCCAGCCGGTCGCGCGCCAGCAGCACCCAGGCCAGGCCCGCGAGCGCGGCGACGGCGATCCCCGCGCGCGAGTACGTGAGCACGACCGTGAGCTCGGCGAGGTAGAGGAGCACGACGCCGCCGGCGCGCAGCGTCCGTGCGTGCGTCCTCACCGAAGCGAGCCAGAGCCCGAGCGGAACCGCCGTCGCGGCCGCGAGCGCGAGCGAGTTCCAGTAGCCGATCGGGTTCCGCAGCCTCGCGACGCGCGCACCGTCGGGGAAGAGCGCCGGGATCACCTTGCCGAGCAGCGCCCAGCCGAGCACGAGCCCGAGCAGCAGCGCGAGGCAGCCCGCGATCGTCCGCGCCGGCAGCGGAACGCGCGCGGCGAGCAGCCCGAGGACTGCGAAGACGCAGTAGACGAGGATCCGGTCGAACGCGGCCCAGGAGCTGTCCGCGGCGACCGACCACGCCATCGTCAGCCCGACCCAGAGCGCGAGCGCGGCCAGCAGCGCGAGCGCGACCGCGCCCGCGCGCGAAGGCACGGGAACCGGCACCGCGACCGCCAGCGAGGCCGCGAGCAGCGCGAACGCGCCGATCCAGAAGAGCCGTCCGTTCGAGGTGCCCTCGCCGAAGAAGAGAGCGACGAACAGCAGCGCGCCGGCGGCGGCGAGAGTCGCCGGCCCGGCGAGCTTGGCGCCCTGCATCGCGCGCCGACGCTAGCACAGGCCTCTGCGGGCACCCGGTTCCTTACACAGGCTTAACCGCAGGATCACTCCGGTTTCACGTGCGGCCCCGACACTCCGCGGAAGCCACCGTCCAAGGCCATAGGTAGAGTGAGCCCAACGCGAACCGACGACCGCCGCCCGGATGGGTGCGGTCCCCGTTTCTCGTGACCCATCCGCCCCGCAACATCGTCAGGAATCTGCTGCTGGCAGCGATCGTCGCTGCCGCAGTGCTCGTCGCTGCGTCGGTCGGTGCCGGCTCCGCCGCCGCGAAGAGCACGCCGCCGTGCTGGAAGACGCTGATCAACGACTGGTACGACGGCCGGATCGACCGCACCTACCCGATCCAGTGCTACCGCGACGCCCTCAAGCACCTGCCGACCGACGTCGACACGTACTCGAGCGCGCGCGACGACATCAAGCAGGCGCTGCAGAAGCGGATCACGCAGGGCCGCAAGGCCGGCGGCGGCACGACGACGGGCGGAGGCGGGTCGAGCGCGTCGGGTCCGGGCGGGTCGAGCGCGTCCGGTCCGGGCGGATCGAGCGGGCCCGGCAACGCGAGCGGCTCGGGCGGGAGCGCGAGCAACCCGTCGAGCCCGATCAAGAACGCCTTCGACGCGACGAAGGGCAAGAACGCCGACTCCGTCCCGGTCCCGCTGATCGTCCTCGGAGCCGTCGCGCTGCTGCTGATGGGGCTCGGCGCGGCGGGCTTCCTCGCGCGCCGCACGCGGACGCGGCGGCTGCAGCTCGCCTCGGCCGCGGCGAAGCCTCCGCGTCAGGGCAGCTAGCAGAAACTCCCTGCAAATCGGGCGGATGCGGTTCCGTCCGGTGGTCGCTCTACCCTGCCAGGTCCCTCTCCGGGGGGCCCGAGGTCGGTCAACGGGGCACAGCTATTCTTGGGAGGAAGAGCATGGCGTCTACGAAGGCATCAGCAGTGACCACCGACGGCGCCGGGTCGGTGACGGAAGACGCCGCCGAGTACGTCAACACCGTCGTCGAGGACGGAACGACCGTCGGCGTCGAGCGCTACTTCACGATCCCGGGCCGCGACCCGTTCGAGGAGGTGGAGTGGGAGCTCCGCGATGCCTTCATCCCGGGCAAGGACAAGCCGGCGTTCGACCAGAAGGGCGTCGAGTTCCCGAAGTTCTGGTCGCAGACGGCGACGAACATCGTCGCCCAGAAGTACTTCCGCGGGAAGCTGGGCTCGCCGGAGCGCGAGTCGAGCGTGAAGCAGATGATCGGCCGCGTCGTCGACACGATTGGCGGCTGGGGCCGCGCCGGCGGGTACTTCGCGACCGACGAGGAGGCCGACACGTTCGAGGCCGAGCTGAAGGCGATCCTCGTCAACCAGTACGCCTCCTTCAACTCCCCGGTCTGGTTCAACGTCGGCTTCGAGGAGAAGCCCCAGTGCAGCGCGTGCTTCATCCTCTCGATCGACGACTCGATGGAGTCGATCCTCGACTGGATCCGCCGCGAAGGGATCATCTTCCGCGGCGGATCCGGGTCCGGCGTCAACCTCTCGCGCCTCCGCTCCTCGAAGGAGCAGCTCTCGAAGGGCGGCCACGCCTCCGGGCCGGTGTCGTTCATGCGCGGCGCCGACGCCTCCGCCGGCACGATCAAGTCCGGCGGCAAGACTCGCCGCGCGGCGAAGATGGTCGTCCTCGACGTCGACCACCCGGACGTCGAGGAGTTCATCTGGTGCAAGGCGAAGGAGGAGGAGAAGGCACGCGTCCTCGAGGCGGCGGGCTACGACATGTCGCTCGACTCGCCGGACTGGGCGTCGATCCAGTACCAGAACGCGAACAACTCGGTCCGGGTCACCGACGCGTTCATGGAAGCCGCGGCGGCGGGCGACGAGTGGAACCTGACCGCCCGCACCGACGGCACCGTCGTCGACACGGTCGACGCGCGCGGGCTCCTCCGGCAGATCGCCGAGGCGGCCTGGCGCTGCGCCGATCCCGGTGTCCAGTACGACACCACGATCAACGCGTGGCACACATGCCCGAACACCGGCCGGATCAACGCGTCGAACCCGTGCTCCGAGTACATGCACATCGACGACTCCGCGTGCAACCTCGCCTCGCTGAACCTGATGAAGTTCCGCCGCGACGACGGCGAGCTCGACGTCGCGGCGTTCCAGCACGCGGTCGACGTCGTCTTCCTCGCGCAGGAGATCGTCGTCGGCTACTCGTCCTACCCGACGCCCGAGATCGAGAGGAACGCGAAGGCCTACCGCGAGCTCGGCCTCGGCTACGCCAACCTCGGCGCGCTGTTGATGGCGCGCGGGCTGCCGTACGACTCGGACGAGGGCCGCGCCTACGCGGCGGCGATCACCGCGCTGATGACGGGCCGCGCGTACCGGAAGTCGGC
>Ga0070741_10013448_pt1 | contig 14445 bp, 14 predicted proteins | sample Coa_R1_4_FD_66440 | JGI IMG/M metagenome (GOLD analysis project Ga0070741, IMG submission 66440) | Surface soil microbial communities from Centralia Pennsylvania, which are recovering from an underground coalmine fire - Coalmine... | ecosystem: Environmental > Terrestrial > Soil > Unclassified ...
TCCGCCGATGGCGATTTCAATACTGGCAACGAATTCAGCAATGGGGCGGCAGTAGACCTTTCCGCCGCAGCCAATCCCGCGCCCGCCGCCATCTACCAGACATGCCGGTGGGCTCCGTCATTCAGTTATGTCATACCAGGCTTGCAGGCGGGTGCGACGTACATCGTGCGACTGCATTTTGCGGAGTTGACCTGGACAGCCGCGGGCCAGCGCACGTTCAACGTGGCCATCAACGGCACTACGGTGCTGAGTGGGTTTGATGTCTTTGCCGCCTCCGGAGGAACGGACAAGGCGATCACGGAACAGTTCACCACCACAGCGAACGCCTCGGGCCAGCTTGTCATCGCATTCACCCAGGCCGGTGCTGACAATCCGATGGTGAGCGGCATCGAGATCCTCTATTGAGTTGGATATTAGTTCCCCATCGGCCGCCGCCGGCCGACCCCGAGGCATGAAACGGCGAATGCGCATTCTCCCAGGCACACGGATGTGCCCCGCCGCCGCAGGTGGCGGGCCTCCTGTGCAAAAACCATTGGTTTTTGCACGAGGCACGCTGGGCGGGGCATGGATGCCCCGATCCAGCGTTTTCATACCAGGGTAACCGGACTGGCCCGCCTTCCTGCCGGGGTTTGGCGGAGGGCGGGCCTGTTTCACAGCGAGCGGCGCAAAGTCAGTCCGCCACCGCGGCCGTTCCACATCGGATTCTGTTCCACCGAGCCTGCCCCGTTGGAAACGTGCGCATACTCGTAGTGTGTCTCCAGCTCCAGCCGCGGGGTGATCTGAAACTGCACACCACCTCCGGCGCGCAGGAAAGCGTTGATCCCCGTGCCCCCAGCAGGGAATTGCTCACTGCCCGGGGTGTAGAGAATCTCGGCGGCCCCTTCGAAGAACAAGCTCGCGTATCGCATCTGATACGCGTAAACCCGGGCTGCGCCGCCGAAAGTGAATCCGGTCGTCCTGCTGTTCTCGTCCGTCAGCCAAGGCGCATCCATGCGCTCGCCTTGAGAATGAAACAGACCCAGGCGCCCCTGGAGTTCCAGCAGGCTTCCCAGGCGCCACGAGTGTCCCACGTCAATGGTCTCCACCCCGACGTCGTAATAGGACTGTGCTGTGACGTAGTACGAAGTGCTGATCCAATTCGCCGTTCCTGTCAACGGGAACATCCGTGCCAGCAGACCCGGGGTCTCGGGGGCGGACGATGGCTGCGACCCGTCACCCGCTGCAGCGTATGCGACTGTCGGCAGTGTCGTGGAGCTGAGGAGCAGTGCGCTCAACAGCATTCCACCGGCGCTGGCACGAATCAAACCTTTCGCCAGCTCTGCGGCGAGATGGCACGCCGAAGCCGACTTCAAGGATGGTCACTCTTGGGATCGACAGCGCCTGTAATGAGCACAAAGGCCAGCACGATTGAGACTATAGTTCTCAAGTCCATCTCCGTGGTATCTGACGCGATTTGGAGTCGGCCGCACCAAGGCCGCTCCACGGCGCCGGAGAATGCGACGTGGCGGCGCAAAAGACCATGACCCACGTCCGTTTTTTACCCCTGTTCCTGAGGCTGATGCGTGCTTCAGCGTTTCTGGTCGTCGTGCCTCTGACGCTCGAGCTGGACGAACCGTTGGGAGCTTGGCGCCTTCCGGATGACCAGCGCCCAGCACTACCGCGAGAACGACCACGCCACCGGTTCGTACCAGTCATGGCGCCTTCATCCATCTGTTGTAGGATTGTGTCGGGCATGCAAATTGCGCGTTCGAGGTGAATCGATTGCAGAGCGTTGTCGATGAATGCCGATAGCGGGCTCAGTGAAGCCGGGTCGCGCGCTGGCGCCTCCTTGACCGATCGCGTGAAGTCGCCGGCGGTTGCCCTGTGGCACAGGCTGCTGCGTGTCTTCGCCGTGCTGAATGTGACACTTTGGTTGCTTTCCGCTATCGCCGTCACCAGCGGTCCGGCCGCGAGCCACGCCGGCGTGAACGGCGCGCTGCATGCGCAGCTCTTCCTGTCCGCCGCCTATGTGTTGGGGTGCGCCTTTCGCTCCTGGCTGCCCGTATATGACATCCCGCGGCTCGTCCTGGTCGACTCCCGGCTGTCCAGCGTCCTCGTCGGCCGGTCGGTCGCAACCCTTGCCGAAGTGTGCTTCGCCGCCCAATGGGCCGTAATACTGAACCAGGTGGCGGTGTTGGTGGCAAGCCCATTTGGGCAAGCGGTGTCGATGGCGATCGTACCGCTCATCGTGATCGCCCAGGCATGCTGTTGGTACGCGGTGCTCACCACTTCCCAGCGCGGTCACATCGTGGAGAATTCAATCTGGGGCGTGTCTGCTGCGTTGGTCGTTACCAGTCTGCTGGTGATCGGCCCACACCGACTGATGGAGCTGCATCCTCCAATGATCGCATGGTGCGTCGGAGGCATCGTCTACGTCGGGTTCATGTTTTTGTTCGATGTGCCGATGTATTGGTCGCGCTGGCGTGCCGATCAAGCCAACAATCGTCAGTACCTGAGCGTCGCCCGGGGGTGGGCCGATGTGCGCCGGCGCTGGACAGTGACTTTCCGCTGGAAGGACTGGAAGAGCGAGGTGCTGTGGATGTCGCTCTATTTCACGGTTGCGGTGTGGATCAGTATCTCGCTTGTCGATGCGTCGGTGGCACTCGATCGATAGCAGCCCCTGGCCAGGTGAGCCAGGCCGACACATTTTGGCCCCTCGTGACAGGGCCGGTTCAACCATTGGATCGAATGCGGGGCAGGGGACTCATGCTGCTTCGCAGCAATAGGCCATTCTCAGGGTAAGTCCGGGAGATTCCACTTTTTTTGTGACCCATCTTCACGCGCCGACCCCCGGGCGCAGGTGAACTATGGTTCCCGCATGTCGCCATACTTCGAGCGAACGTTGGCAAACGGAGGGTCCTTGTGAGTTACGTGGATGCGAACTGGTCCATGATGCCTGCGCGGTCACCGGCTGACAGGCGCTCGAGTCCGCGTAAAACAATGCAGGTCCGGGCGCGAGTCAGAATAGACGCAGACACGCCAGTCGATGCACAGACGGCAGATCTTTCGTGTCACGGCTTGAGTATCACCTCGTCACGTCAATTGAATGTAGGGCAGGAGTGCATCGTGGAGCTGGGTGTCAGCGTGCCTGAAATCGCGAGCCCGCCGGTGTTGCGGGCCGCCGTTCGCTACTGCTCCCGCATGCGCGAGGGCGAATTCCGCATCGGCCTGAAGTTTACGTCAGTCAGTATCGAGGCAGCGGAGTTGATCGTCGCCGTTCTGGGCTGAGTCAGGCTCGGTGGCAACCCCAGGATGCGGGCGGGGTTCATGCCGAAATCCCGGTATCGCGCGTAGCGCATCAGAACTCCAAAGTGCTCCTGATCCACGGGTGGGCAACTCAGGCCGGCCGCTTTCGCGACGTTGGCCAGGTTACTCACGTCGAAAAGCATCGGCTTCGCGGTGATATAGGGTGTGAATATCGCGCCGACACTCCGGTAATAGAGTTTCTCGAGCTCATTCATGTTGGAGGGGATGTCGGACACCTGCTGCACGCCGCTGATGTTCACGGTACGCAGCATTTCCTCGATGTAAGTACTGTGCGGCGTTTCGTTGTCGTTGGCCAGGTGGAAGCTGTCCGCGGGGTCGTCCTGGGCGCAGACCTGGTACAGGATTTTGGCCGCGTAATCGGCAGGCACGATGTTCAGGCCGGATTCCAGGCTGTAGCACGCGCGCAGATCGAGCTCGCTGTTGTCGACATATCGGCCCTCCCATTTGCCCGTGGTTTTCACCTTGAGTCTCAGGAACCACGCGGCCCACGAGTAGAAGACGTCAAACTTGCTGATGGCACCCGGAGTCTGCTCCAGAAGCCGCCCACAGAGGGTCGATGCCCTGAAAATGCGGCGCTTGACGTGACCCAGGTCATTTGCGGAGCGCACCAGTAATTCGGCTTCCAACTTGGTCCGCTCGTAGGGATTCCGGAAGCGCTCCGCGGTGTGGATGTAATCTGGCTCGATGTGTCCGGACTGGCTTCCGCAGGAGTAGGCACTGCCGACATAACAGAACTGGCGCACGTGGAGGGCGCGAACCAGCTCCAGGACGCAGCGCGTACCCTCGATGTTGGTGCGTTCGAGCGCCGCAATGACCGGCGGCGTATCACGGAAGTCCGTGAGGGCGGCTACATGGAAGAAGATATCGATGGGTTCCCGGCTCAAGGTCGCGAAATCTGCTGGCGATAAGTTGAGTCGATCCGCATCCAGGTCGGCATCGATGCAATGTATGCTGCTTTCGAGAAATTCGTGCGGATCCTCCATCGAGCGGCAGGATGACAGGTAGTCCACTGCGTCGTCCGCGATCTGCGCACGGATGCGCTCCGTGAGCGAAACATTTCCGCTGCTGCCACGGCCTAACAGGAATACCTGGGTCTTGTGCGCCTCGGAAAAATTCTGCCGCATGACTTCATACAACAGATTCCTGCCGAGAAGTCCCGTCGCGCCTGTAATGACGATTCTCATCGCGTACTCCGTGTCACGACCGATGGTGTTTGAGCGAGTCGGCAAGCCGTTGAGTCTGGTGTGGGCGGCATCTTGCCGTCCAAACAGACCGCGCGGAAACGGATCACCATCGCGCCGGCATTCTGTCTTCACTCGATACTCCGAACAATGGCACCTAAGGCCCGGTTACGCATTCCTGGGACGAGCTCGAGGTATTTAACAAGGTACAAGTGATAATCCAATCTCTGGCCCGAGCGTCCGTCGCTCGGGCGTCGCGGGTTCGCCGTCCCCGGCAGTGGCCAGGCGAATCCTTTGCAACGCCGCCTCGGCCGCGCTGGTTGCACTACCTGATTTCGACGAGCTCACGATGTAATTCCCGCAGTCGGAGCAACACGGGATCGATTTGCTTGCGGGTGCTGGCTCGGCAAACCCACCAGGCCAATGCATACAGTGAAAATGGCAGGAGATAGAGCCGTGGCGGCAATGCCAACAGGCTGGCTATTGACATGGGCAGAAAAAACCAGACAGCGACGGTGTTCCAGACATGCCGCTGTTTTTCGAGCCGCTCGATCTCCATCTCGAGGCGCGAGCGTAGTGTCCAGTCGTCCGCGCGGCTGATCCGGCGGGCTCTGAGCAGAACGAAAGTCATGCAGACGGTGCCCACGACGTACGCCACAATGGACAGCTTCTCGTGCCATTCGACGCCATCACGGGTCAGCCATCCAAAAAATACGGCCAGCGCCGACCCGCAGACGCTTGCGAAGATCATCCAGAAGGCGGCATTCCGCCCGCTCCTACGGAGCTCGGAAACCTGGCCCTCGAGCCCTTCGAATCGCAACTCATCGGTGTTGTTAGTGCGTAGCATTTCATGTCTCCATTCAGCCTTCAGGTCATCCAGATTCATGGGAATACCTCGTCCGGTCAGTCGATGTGCATATCGCTGAACTTCTGTTTGAGACGGTTTATGCGCACGTTGACCGCGTTGGCGCTGATTCCTAACACTCCACTCATTTCCTCGGCGGTCAGGCCGTCCAGGTACATCATGAGCATGGATGCCTCGACGTCGCCGAGTGCTGCAAGGAAGCTCGCCAGGACGTCTCCCATGCTGGTGGTTGCGTGGATTGTCGGTTCTGACGCAGAACGGGCACCGATCGCCGCCTGGGTTTCGCGCTCTCTGATCGAGTGCCTGACGTAAGTCATCGCGGTGTTGAGCGCCACCCTGTAGATCCAGGTTTCGATCCTGGCCTCGCCGCGAAAGCTCGGATAGCTCCGCCACAGCCGCACCAGAATTTCCTGTAGCAGGTCGTCGACCTGTCCTGCAGCAGCGTATCGGCGGGCAATACGGCGAATGCGGGCACCATGTTGGCGCACCAGTTCTTCAAAGTCCGGCAGCATGCCTATCCCGGGTCGGAATTTAGCTATTTAGTCACCGAAGGAGCAGGGAAACTTACAAGAGCACCTCAATTATTGCTCTTGCCGACGGGATTGAGCAGTAAGGCATGCAGATTGCCCTGGGTCACCACGGACTGATCCATGCCGGGGCGGCTCACGCCACTGCGGAGGATCTGACCACGGTCATTGATGCGATAGGCGACTTCGATCTGGTACGTGCCAGCGACGAGCAGGGTGTTGAGGTCTCGGAGTACGCCGTCCTGCCACAAGAACCCGCGTGGCGTTCCGCGTTCCGGCGGCGTCAGTGTCCCGACGATGTCGTGCGCGTTGTTGATGGCAAAGGCGTGTCCCCGGATATGAAGATCGCGCATCGTGCCTTGCCGGTAAAGGAACACCGTCTCCTCTTCGTCGAGGTCCGACACGCCGGTGACCTCGCCACGATCGTTGACGGCATAGGCGATGCTGTTACCTGGAACCGGAATGCTGCTCTCCGGAATCAATGCCACGGGCGCGGCCAGTGAACCGTACACCACCAGCTGTCCCTCGTTGGTGGGTGCGGCGGGGGTTGAGCTCTCCGCGCATCTGCTCGCGTTGGCTGGCGGTACGGCGCCCCAACTGCTGACATAGACCTTTCCGTTGACGACGGTGGGATAAGTGAACTTGGCAAAATAGCCGACGTCCTCGCGGTGCGGCTGTTGTCGTTGTGCTGAGTCACCACGGCGACCTGCGCCCACGCGCTGCAGAGCGCGGAGAACAGTAACACGCCTGAAATCGCTGTCAGGATCCGACGCATGCACCAACTCCCTTTATTCATAGTGCTTATGCATGACGATCTGGCCGACGACTTCACCGTCGGGATGCGCGTCTGTCGCAATGGAGATTGCGGCGCTGCTGTTGAGAATAGGGGCTGTCACCGTTGAAAACGCAGGCCCTGCGGCCGTGCGCGTCGCTTCCCCTGCGAAGCGCCCTTCGTGCGCATCGTAGAGGGTAAAAACCACCGGTTCGCTTGGAGTTTCCAGGGACGCTGTCGGCACGCACCTCGATGCGTCGCAGACCGAGGAGGTTCTTGATGACGGTATGGAAGGTGACCGTTTGGTGGGTGAAATCGACTGTGACCGTGGCCCTGCCGATGTCGTTCGAACGAGCGACAGATGTGTTACCGGGCGCGGCGGCGGTGGGTTCGGCCAGGTCTGCGTACCACTCGACAATAGCGTGGTGCTGCGCCCGCACCGTTGATGCGGCTGTCATGAAGATCGCGAGGGCCACCTGCGCCGCGAAGCGCGCTTTGCCGAGAAATCGCGTTACCCATGTGAAACATGGATAGCCCCGTCGCTGCTCCATATTCTTGCCGAAACACGCCACCTGTCTTTTCGGAAGAGATCGAATGATACGCGGGTGTTTGCTGGAAAGGGACATTCCCTTGACCAAAAGGGACATGGCGTCACGATCCTAACTTACGCGAGCCCGTGGCGCGTGGCATCCTCCACCTCGTCAATTTTCGCGAACAAGGAACGTGTACCCATGAGCCTGCGCCGGTGTTGTTTTATCCTGCTACTGTTTTGGTCTGCGGCGTTGACGTGCGCAACGGCAGTTGCCGCCCAAGTGACCGTGGTCAACAACTGCAGTTATACCGTGTACCCGGGGATCTTGCCGGCAACTTACGCCAACGGCGGCTGGCAGATGGCGCCCGGCACTCGAGTCAGCTTTACACTCGGCTCCGATTGGATCGGTCGCATCTGGGGACGCACGGGTTGCGATGACTCCAGCCCCGCAATCTGCGCCACCGGACAGTGCGGGGGTGTTGGCTTGCAATGCGCCGGCACGTCGGGCCAGGCCGGGACCTCGCTCGCCGAATTCAACGTCGGCGCTACCGGAGTCGTCGACTGGTATGATGTCAGCTACGTCGACGGATTCGACAACCCGATTGGCATCAGCGCCTCCAACCCGAGCTGCGCTACCGTGAACGCCTGCAGCAGCGCTCCCCGGAATCAATGCTCTCCGGAGCTGCAGGCCAGCGGGGCCTGTCTGAGCCCCTGCACGAAGTTCAACACGGACCAGTTCTGCTGCCGCGGGGCCTATGGCTTGGCGAGCACGTGCAGCGTCGCGAACTGGCCTGTTGCGGAGCAATCATACGTCAACAACATCCACAACGCCTGTTCTGGTGACTACGCGTATGCTTACGACGACGCGAGCTCGCTGCATTCCTGCCCGTCGGGATCGGGGTCGAACTACACGGTGACTTTCTGCCCAAACGGTACATACAGCGCCGGCGCTCCGAGCGACGCCGCCGCCAGCAGCAATGCCAGTGGCAGCAACAATGACAACAACAGCGGCAACAGCGGAGGGACCGGGTCCTTTGAATGTATTACGTTGCTGGCGTTGTCCGGGTTGGCGTTGCTGCGGCTGTTCAGGGCAGTGCCATGGTCGTAAAGCGGCGGCGGCCTCGCTCGGGTGGGCGATCGGCCGATTGCAAGGAATGTGAGCAGGGCTGCTACACCATTGCATAGTCAGTTGCAGATCAGACCTTCGTCGGTAAACGGCAACCCGTGTTCCCCGTTTACGTCAATGCCCCTGATCCAAGGAGAAGGCCATGAAGAGCATCGGGCTGCCGATGGTCATGCTGTTCGCCCTCGCAGGTTGTGCCACAACGCAGGGCATCACTCAGACGGGTTCGCGGGATGGCGGCGCCTCGAGTCCGGCCACAGCCTGGCCTGATCCGCAACCTGCGGCAGTAACCAATCCACCGTTCCAGGACAACCTCACGCCCCGGCTGGTTCAACCGGTCACCGGAGGGCCTCCGGCGATCGGGATTCCGCTGGGCGGCAATCTCTTCCAGCCGCTCACGGGCGGGCCGCCAGTCGTCGGAATTGACCTGGGGCCCTGAGCCAGCAGTAGACCGTCGAGTCCGCTAGGCGGGCTTTCCAGCGGGCGAGGGGCGCCAACGCCTTCCGGAATTGGTTTCCTGAGCGTGTGTTATTTCAGCGATCCCAAATGCGCCCAAGCTGGCTATTGCGGCAAAGGGCACAAATTGCTAGCGTTCTGATACCGGTATCATAAGAGTATTTCTCTGTCGGAATGCGAATCGGCAAGGAAATATATGCTACCGATAGCAGAACTCTGCCATTCACTTCGGCGGGTGGCCTGCGGCCGGCTGGAGGGAAAGGCTAACGGACGCAAAGGGGGAAATAGCCATGACAAAATTGCCGGTCCCCACTGGGGCGGCCATCGCTGACCGCTCGATCAGAACCATTTGGGGCGGTGTATATCGGTCCGAACGACGAGGCGCGGGGGCGGGGCCTCGCAGACGGTTGGTGCGGATTGCATTGTTGCTGCTCGGTGTGTCTGCAGTTGTGAGTCAGGCAGCCACTTCGACCGCCACCCGGCCGCAGATACCGGCCAGTGAGCAGGGCAGCTACACCATTGCAACGTTTCTCAACGGCTGGTCTCCGCCGGTCGTCGCCACTCCGAGCCACGGCAACTATGTGGTCGGTGCCAGCAGCACCTATAAGACAGTTCAGGCTGCGGTCAATGCCGCGAACGAGGCGGGTGGCTCGACCCGGAAATACATCGAGATTCAGCCTGGAACCTATACCGGGCTGGTCGTCGTTCCGAGCGGTGTTCCCCTGACGATCTACGGAGACAGCGAGACGGGCGTTGTGTTGCAGTTGAATGCCCACGACGTCATGACTGGCCCGGAATTCCAGGCGGCGGTCGGCCATGGCGCGGATTTCGGTTCATCCGCGCCCGCGCAGGTCAGTGCTTATTACGATGATTGCACCACGCGAAGCACCCTGGGGACGAATTGCACGGCGACGGTCATCAGTTATGCCAGCAATCTGCAGTTGAAGAACCTGACCATCGAGAATTCCTATGCCGACAATGATCCGAGTGCAAACGGTCAGAACCAGGCGGTCGCTTACCTGAATAACGGCGGCGATGAGGTGATTCTGGATACCGTCAGGCTCCTCGGCCACCAGGACACCTTGTGGTTGGCCGGAGCCGGCAAGCGCACCTACCTGCGCAACTGTTATGTGGCTGGGGATGTCGATTTCATATTCGGCGACATGATTGGAGTGTTCGACACCTGCGAGATCGAATACCTCACCAATCGCACGACCACGGGTGCCATCACGGCACCCAGTCACCCAGCCGGGAATCGGGGATTCCTGTTCAGTGGCGGATCGTTCACCAGCACCGGGGCTACCCATTCCGTCTATTTGGGCCGTCAATGGCCCCAGCACGGCGCCTCGACGGGTCAAACCATCATCCGTCAGGTCAATCTGGGTGCTCACATCCGCAGCTCGGCACCGTGGGAGCAATGGGACAGCACCCATCCGATCGACTACGGTGCCTCGGGCAACTGGCGCCTGGCCGAGTACGACAACACCGGGCCGGGCGCCGCACCTTGAAGTTGAGGTACGCCTGATCGAAAACTGAAAGAGGGGGACATCACATGCTTCATTCAAAGGGCAGGTCGCTCGCGGTCACCTCGTTTGTGGTGGGGGCCGTGAGTTGTCTATCCACCCTTGCCGTGGCTGGCGAGTTGGATTGGATCGGTGGCAGGGCCTTCGATATGCCTACCGGGCTACGCGCCGCTGGGCTGCTGTCGGCGTTGGATCATCGTTTGCCGTTGGAGCCGCGACTGCCGCACCACGCAAGGGTTTGTGGCACGCTGGGTGCCGATCTGACCTCGGCGGCATTTGCTTCCCCTTCCGCAACCGATCCGGACGTTGACTCCATTGCCACCGTCGCCGCCAACCCGGTCCGCTCCAACCCTGACACCATGCGGATTCAGGCGGCTCTGGACGCCTGCCACCCGGGAGGGGTCGTCAGGCTCGCAGTTGCCGGGCCCAATGATGCATTTCTGACGGGCCCGCTCACACTGCCTAGTGGTGTGACTTTGTGGGTGGAGTCCGGTGTGACGCTGTATGGATCCCGGTATCCGGCGGACTATACGGCTGCCGGGCTGGTTGCCGGTGACGAGTGCGGTAATGCCTCGAAGACCACGACAGGCAAAGCCTGCAAATCTCTGATCACCGTGGCCGCGGGGGCGCACGGCAGCGGAGTAGTGGGGCGCGGAACCATCGATGGTCGCGGCGGCAGTGCACTGACGGGCGGCCCCAAGGCGGGCATCATGACGTGGTGGGACGTGGCGCTGCTCAACAAGGTGTCAGGCTTCACGCAGAACAACCCGTTTCTGCTCGACCTCACCCAGGGCGGCAGCGATTTCACCCTGTATCGGATTGCCCTGCTCAATTCACCTCATTTCCACGTGAAGGTAGATTCGTACGACGGATTCGTCGCATGGGGTATCCAGATATTGACCCCGTCGCTGGCATACTCCGTGGAGAATTACGCGTGCACGACTCTGCCGAGCAAAACGGTGGCCGCAACCAAGCCCGGCACTTGCTACACGCCGGACTATGCCCAGAATACCGACGGAATCGATCTTGGCGGCAGCCGCAATGCGCTCGTTGCGAACTCCTACATCAACGATGGGGATGACAACATTGCAGTTACTGCTTCCAACAGCAGTAACTGCATCACCACCACGGATAACGGATTTTGCGCGAGCTCAGACACACTGGTGGCGCACAACCACTTCTACTACGGCCACGGAATGTCGGTCGGCAGCGGAACCCAGGGCGGGGTGACCGGCCTGTTCGTCTGGGATCTCTCCATCGACGGCGAAGACAGCTCCAATGGTGCGGGTCTGCGCATCAAGACTTCCCAGGGCGCGGGCGGAGAAGTATCGGCGACCTATGCGAAAGTCTGTCTCCAACGTGAAAAACAGCCTATTGTCATCGATCCCTTCTACAATTCGCCGACATCGGCCACGGCATTCCAGCCGAATATCCATGACGTCCGCTACCTGGGCATACACGCGGTGAGTTTCCCCGGTGCCAAGTATCCGGGCTCGACAAACTGGAACAATGTCATGAATGGCGTCAGTGTGTCGAATCTGTCGACCAACGTCGTATTGGACAACGTTTTTTTTGATGTTGCGCCGGCCTGGGGGAATTCGGGCAAGGCACCTTTTACGGGGTCGCCTGACTTTGCCAGTTTTGTCATCGGCCCTGGCTCGACGAGCTTCGCCGTGCCGACGACCGGCTCTGACGTGACGGTGACGGGTTTTCCCACTGGCACGGCGGCCAGTGAGAGTGCTATAGATTGCACCAACGCTTTTCCAGCATTCCACCTGGTGAACGACAAAGCGCCGATTTGAGCAGTGGCGCAACGAGGGAGCGATTTCAGCATGAAGCGTCATCTGGCGGTATTGTTGATATCGGCCCTGTTGCTGCCCGCCCTGGGCAGCACCGCGTCAGCTCGAGATGAAGAGGCGCGGTCTCGTGTTGATGTACTGCAGTTGAGCGGCGATCTGCAGGCCCATGATCCGGCCCTGGTCCGCGACGAGAGCAGCGGCGATTGGTTCGTCTTCTCAACGGGAGACCCGCTCGTCGCGGGTGGCAACATTCAGATCCGCCGCTCCACGGATCTGCACCACTGGACGTATGTGGGCACTGTCTTCAATGCCATACCGGCGTGGATCTTCCAGGCCGTCCCTGGCGTCACGAGCTTGTGGGCACCCGAAATTCATCTGCATGATGGAACTTACTACCTGTACTACGCGGCATCTACGTTCGGTTCCAACCGATCGGTCATTGCATTGGCGACCAGCAAGACGTTGGAGGCCAACTCCTGGGTCGATCAAGGGCCTGTCGTCCAGTCGCAAGTGACGGATGATTTCAACGCCATCGATCCGGCGGTCATCGAAGACCGAAACGGTACGCCGTACCTGGGCTTGGGCTCGTTCTGGTCGGGGATCCGTATGTTGCAGTTGCAATGGCCCTCGGGAATGCCCGCGCCCGGGCAGGGTGCGCCGTTGCGCCTCGCGGATCGCTTTGTACCGCCCAACGCGCTGGAGGCGGCGGCGTTCCTGTTTCGCGAGGGTTGGTACTATCTGTTTGTCTCGTTTGATTTCTGCTGCCAGGGCACGGCCAGCACTTACAAAATTGCCGTCGGGCGTTCGCGCAGCCCCACCGGTCCTTATTTCGATGAGCTGGGTACGCCACTGGAGCATGGGGGTGGTACGGTCATCCTCTCCGAGCAGGGAACGCAGTTCGGTCCCGGCGGGGAGTCCATCTACGGCGATTTCATGGCCTATCACTATTATGACGGTACGGCCAATGGAGACTTCCGCCTCGGCATTCGCAAAATGCGTTGGAGTGAGGACGGCTGGCCCAGAGTCGCCAGTCCCGTGCCGGACCCGTAGGGCGAGTCCCCGGCGCTCCTGCCCCAGGGGGAGCTTTCGAGCGAAACTCCGTGGGCGCGCACGGGATGTATCGATGCATCGGCTCGCATACCGATGGATGATCTCTCTCGTGCGTGAAGCTCATTGCGGTGTCGAAGTTGCTTGGGTAAAGTCCAGGGGAACTGGCCGAGCGCGCGTTGACAGCGCGCCAATGGATTGACAGATAGACAGGGAGTCGCCGAGGGTTGGGCTATTGAGTGCTGGTGCGGACGCCTGTGCCGACAACAAAGACAACAGCGGCAATGAACCCGCGCTCGCTCGGGCTGTGTCAATTCCTACTATTGAAATCAGTCACTTCACCCCCGGCGTGAAGGAAGCACCGCCTGAGGGCATTTCCGTGTCACGACGCCGACTTGTCCTCGACTGGGGACAATGGGTCCCCCGTCGCGGCAGAGCGGGTAGTGCGGTGTGTGCCGTGGCGACCGCAGCCTTACACCTCCTGATTGTGGCGCCATTGCTGCCAGGATCAGCTCATCAGCATCAACGCCGGGTTTCGCATGCGATGGGCTCGCTCTCGAGCGTGGATGTCGAACCCACACTGCAGGTCAGCTTCGTCGAAGAGCAACCCTTGGCTTTTGTGCCACCGCCTGCGACTACGGCGATAACGATTCAGGTGCCAAAGCTGCCGCAGTTGGATCTTCCGCAGGAGTTGGTCGAATCTCCGGCAGAAAACCAGCCGTCCAATCCCAATGTTGATGCGGCCGGTAGTTCCGCGCTAGCGGGCCGCTACCTGGGTCAGATCGATGCCCGGATCGAGCGGGCCTGGCTGAAGCCCCGTACCCCGTTGGATTCGGATGCATTCCGTTGTGAGGTCCGCGTCGATCAGGATGCAATGGGAAACGTGCTGGAGATCGAGCTGGAGCAATGCGGAACCGATGGACGCTGGCAGCAATCCCTCGTGCGTGCCATTCAATCAGCCTCACCGCTGCCCGCGCCGCCCGATCCTGGCGTGTTCCGCAAATCATTGCACCTGTCTTTCACAGGGCATCCCTGGTCCGCACAGGGATCGTCGCAGGGCTATGAGCCGCTGACGTCCGCAGCTACCGGTCGCTGAAGCTCGCTCGATCCCTATCCATCGCAACGCGTCGGCTCATTGACAATAAGTTTGTTAGATGATCAACTGAATCGTCGTGCTTGAAGTAGGCCGTAGACCTGACAAAGCACGCCGGCAGTAACAGCGGCGATCAAGACCTCTGCCTGAGCGCGGCGCGGCCACGATGAACACCGGCTTTTCCAACCAGGGATCCTTGCCAGGTTTCACCTGCGGCACGG
>Ga0070741_10013449_pt1 | contig 14444 bp, 11 predicted proteins | sample Coa_R1_4_FD_66440 | JGI IMG/M metagenome (GOLD analysis project Ga0070741, IMG submission 66440) | Surface soil microbial communities from Centralia Pennsylvania, which are recovering from an underground coalmine fire - Coalmine... | ecosystem: Environmental > Terrestrial > Soil > Unclassified ...
CACTACTTCGGCGAGCTGCTGGCCGAAGCCCTGGAGCTGCCGGCGGCGCGCTCGTTCGTGCTCGACCGGGTGTGCACGCCGCAGATCCTCGGACCCGCGCTGACCGATCCGGTACGCGCCATGTTCGACGGCCTGGACGCGGCCCGCCTGGCCGAGCTGCTGATCGGCGGTGTGCTCAGGGCGGACCTCTATCCGGCCCGGCCGGACGGCCTCACCTGGGAGATGCTGCATCCGGACGACTTCGTGCTGCCGCCGCTGCCCAATCATCTCTACCAGCGCGACGCATCCTGCTGGATCTACCAGGGCGTGTCGGTGAACCCGATGGCCAAGGCCGCGCGGCAGCGGGAGACGCTGCACAGCCGGGCGATCTACCGGTTCCACCCGATGTTCGCCACCGCGGATTTCGCCCGCTACGACGGAGACGACGACGGGCACCTGCCTGCCACCATCGAGGGCGGCGACGTGCACGTGCTCGGCAACGGCGCGGTGATGATCGGGATGGGGGAGCGGACCACGCCGATGGCGGTCGAGCTGCTCGCCCAGGCCCTGTTCCGTGGCGGCCAGGTCACCGCCGTGATCGCCATCGAGCTGCCGGCCACGCGCGCCATGATGCACCTGGACACGGTGCTGACCATGATCGACACCGGCACGTTCGTGCTGTACCCCTACCTGGATCCCGGGCTGCGGTCGTGGACGCTGACGCCGGGCGACGAGCGGCTCGAGGTCACCGCGAACGAGAGCCTGTGGGATACCGTCGCCGCGGTGCTCAACGTGGACAAGGTCACGGTGCTGACCACGAACTCCGACGTCCGGGCCGCGGAGCGGGAGCAGTGGGATGACGGGAACAACTACCTGGCCGTCGCGCCCGGCGTGATCGTCGGCTACGAGCGCAACGTGGCGACGAACACGATGCTGCGCAAGCACGGCATCGAGGTGATCACGATCGCGGGCAGCGAGCTGGGCCGCGGTCGTGGCGGTCCGCGGTGCATGACCTGCCCGCTTGAGCGCGACCCCGCTTAAGGTCTCACCCGCTCAGCAAGCGGTCCATGATCCGCACGCCGGCCGCCAGCGCGGACACCGGGATGCGCTCGTCGACGCCGTGGAACATCGCGTAATAGTCGTATCCCGGCGGCAGCACCAGCGGCGTGAACCCGTAGCACGACATGCCGAGGCGCGCGAACTGCTTGCCGTCGGTCCCGCCGGTCATGCAATACGGCACGACGACGCCGGCCGGGTCCTCCGCCAGCAGGGCCGCCGTCATCCGGTCAACCAGCGGCGCGCCGAGCGGCGCCTCCAGCGGAACCTCCGAATGCGCGTACTCCCACGTCACGTCGCCCCCGCACAGCTCGTCGAGGGTCGCCGCGAATTCGGCCTCGAACCCCGGCAGCACCCGGCCGTCCACGAACGCGACCGCCTCGCCGGGGATCACATTCACCTTGTACCCGGCACTCAGCATCGTCGGGTTCGCGCTGTTCCGCACCGTGCCGGCCACCAGCGCAGACGCGCTCCCCAGCCCGTCGAGACCGGCGCCTGGATCGGCGCCCACCGCGGCGGCGATCGCCGCGATCGCGGCCCGCACCGTCGGGATGAGCCGCTCCGGCCACCGGTGCTCGCCGATCCGTGTCACGGCCCTGGCCAGCCGGGTCACCGCGTTCTGCGTGTTCGGCTTCGCGCCGTGCCCGGCCCGGCCGTACGCGGTCAGCTTCAGCCAGGCGGTGCCGCGTTCCGCGGAGGCGATCGGGTACAGCCGCTGCCCGCCATCGGCGTGGAACGTGAACGCGCCCGACTCCCCGATGGCCTCGGTGCACCCCGCGAACAGGTCCGCGTGCCGCTCTACCAGGAACCGCGCGCCGAACTCGGCGGTGTCTTCCTCGTCCGCGGTAAACGCCAGCACGATATCCCGCACGGGGCGCCGGCCGGTCCTGGCCCAGTCCCGCACGACAGCGAGCAGCACCGCATCGGCGTTCTTCATGTCGACCGCACCGCGTCCCCAGAGCACGCCGTCGCGCACTTCGCCGGCGAAAGGGTGGACGGTCCAGTCGCCGACGGCGGCCGGCACCACGTCGAGGTGCCCGTGCAGCAGCAGGGCGGGCGCGGCCGGGTCGGTGCCGGTCACCCGCGCGACCACGTTCCCGCGGCCCGGCGCCGGCTCGAGCAGCACCGGGTCCAGGCCGGCCTGCGACAGCTTGGCGGCGACGAACTCCGCGGCCGGCCGTTCCTTGGCGTCACCGCCGCCGCGGTTGGTGGTGTCGAACCTGATCAGCTCCGCCGCGAACTCGATCGCTTCCGCCTCGGCCGTCGCGCTCATCGCGGCGGCAGCCCGGCAGCGCGGTACGCGTCGTCGATCAGCCGCATCGTCGTCGCGGCCTCCGGCGCCGACGTGACGACCGGCGCCCCGTCCGTGATCGCCGCCGCGAACGCGTGCAACTGCCACGCGTACGTCGTCAGCTCGGTTCCGCTGCGCCAGGAGTTGTCGGTCACCGTGTCCTCTCCGGCGCGCGTGACCATCAGCTCGCCGTCGTGCGCCAGGATGAAGTTGCGCACCCACGCGGTGCCGTTTTCGCATGCCACGTGGACGTCGGCGCGAAACTCGCCGTCGCGCGTGAACGCAGACTCGAACCAGCCGGCCGCGCCGCTGGCGAAGCTGAGCCGGGCCGCGAGCGACATGTCCACCAGCCCTTCCCCGGTGGTGTCCGCGACCGCCGCGCTCACTTCCAGATCACCGCCGAGCAACCGCATGCAGTCCAGCGCGTAGCAGCCGCCGTCCATCAGCGCGCCGCCGCCCAGCGCGTAGTCGTACCGGATGTCGGCGGGATCATCGATCACGAAGCTCGTCCAGGCCTGAATGCGGCGCACCGGGCCGAGTGTGTCCACCACCTCGGTCAACCGCTGGATCAGCGGGTGATACCGGTAGTGCATCGCCTCCATGACGACCAGGTCCGACGCCGCGGCCGCGTCCGCCACCAGCCTCGCCTCGGCCTCGTTCGACGCGAACGGCTTCTCGCACAGCACATGCTTACCGGCCGCGATCGCCTTGCGGGTCCACTGCGCGTGCAGCGAGTTCGGCAGCGGGTTGTAGATCGCGTCGATATCCGGGTCCGCCAGCAGTTCGTCGTACGAGCCGTACGCGGCCGCGATGCCGTGCCGCAGCGCGAACGCCTCCGCCCGCGCCAGATCCCGCGCGGCAACAGCCGCCACGGTGACCTCAGGCACCTGCCGCGCCGCCCCGATCAGCGACGCCTCGGTGATCCGCGCCGACCCCAGCGTGCCGATCCGCACCACATCCATACCCCGAGCTTAGGCCCCACCCCCCGCCCGCCGCGCTCCCGGGAGGCCGGGGTATGTTGCCGGACATATCCCGCTTTACCCCGATAAATGCGGCGGCCCGCGAGGTGACGGCCAGAGCTCAATTCATGATCGTGAAGGGTTGTACGCCCTCCAGCACGCAAAACCCTTCGTGATCAATGCCTATATACCCTGCGGGGGTATATAGGGTGCCCCAATTACCCGATTTGTTCCAATACGGGAGCCGTCCGCAACAGCCCCGCTCCCATGTTAGAAAAGTGCTTCATGTTAAGAAAGGGTGCGAATCTGGCGCCTTTTCTACCAGAGCGCCTTTTTCTGACACAAGAGGAGTCGCTGCGGGCACTTGTGTCCCACGGGTCGCAGGAGTCAGACCGCGCGGCGGCCCAGCGACAACCCGCGGAAGTCCAGCCGCAAGTCGTGATGGCTATGCTACGCTGAGTAATCGAAGTTGCGGGTGTGGTAAGGGCGACGAGCGGTGCGGCCCGCATACGGACCGCGCACTTCGGGGGCGGGCGAAGGCGGGCGGGTGGGGTGTGCTGAACGACGGCTACCTTGACGAGCGGATAGCTGCGTGGGACAGAAGGCGTACCGGCTGGGGCGGTCCGCTTTTCCATGGCCGGCGGGCGCCCGGCCCCGGCGACCTGGTGCTGATGAGCAACGACTACCTCGGCTTCGGGCGCCACCCGCGGGTCGCGCTGGCCCAGGCGCAGGCCATGCTCGAACAGGGCAGCGGGCTGCTCATGTCCGGCGTGCTGATCGGCGACGCCGATCCGATGCGCACGCTCGAGCAGCGGCTGGCCCGGTTCCTCGACGCACCCGCCGTTCTGCTGTGCCAGTCCGGCTGGGCCGCGAATACCGGGCTGATCCAGTCCGTCGCCAGACCCGGCAGCCCGGTGTACATCGACGCCGCGGCGCACGCCTCGCTGTGGGCGGGCTGCCAGGCCGCGAACGCGCGGATCGTCCCGTTCGCGCACAACGACACGGCGCACCTGGCGCGCCAGCTCGACCGGCACGGACCCGGGCTGATCGCGGTCGACACGCTGTACAGCGTCACCGGCGACTTCTGCCCGCTCACCGAGCTTACCGAGCTGGCGAATGCCACCGGAAGCGAGCTGATCGCCGACGAGTCGCACACGCTCGGCGTCGTCGGGCCGCACGGCGCGGGCCTGGCCGCCGCGCTCGGGCTCGGCCGCCGGGTCGCGTACCGGACCGCCAGCCTGGCGAAGGCGTTCGCCGGCCGGGCCGGCCTGATCGCGTGCGCGACGCCGGTCGCGGGGTACGTCCCGTTTCACTCACCGAGCGCCGTGTTCAGCTCCACGCTGCTGCCGCACGACATCGCCGGCCTCGCCACGGTGCTCGAACTGATCCAGGGCGGCGACCGGCGGCGCGCCCGGCTGTACCGGATCGCCGCCGAACTCCGCGACGGCCTCACCGTACTTGGCTACAACATCACGCCGAGCGAGAGCCAGATCATCTCGCTGCGCCCGGGAACCGAGGACCGGCTGTGCCGCCTCCAGTCCGCGCTGGACTCCCGTGGCGTGTTCGGCGCGCCATTCGCGCATCCCGCGGTGGCACTGCACAACTCCGCGCTGCGTCTGTCGGTTAACGCCGACCTGACCTGCGACGATGTGGCCAGGATCCTGGACGCCTGCGCGTTGATCCGCGATGAGGTCGGTCTGGCCACCTGGAAATCAACCCTGCGGAAGGAGCGTGTGACATGCAGACAGTAACGAACCGGATCATCGACGTGGTGGCCGCCGAGCTGGAGATCGACCCGGACCAGATCGGCGAGACGAGCCGGCTGGTCGAGGACCTCGACGCCGACTCGCTGGCGCTGGTCAGCGTGCTCGCCGGGCTGGAGCGGGAGTTCCGGGTGAGCATCGACACCGCCGAGATCCCGCGGATGACCGACGTGCGCAGCATCCAGGCGGTGCTCGCCGAAGCGGCGGGATGGTGATCCCGCCGCAAAACCGCGTGGTCGTCACCGGGCTCGGCGTGCTGTCCAGCATCGGCACCGGCGCGGCGGAGTTCGAGGCGGCGCTGCGCGCGGGCCGGGAGGGCCGCGCGCAGCTGACCGCCTTCGACACAACCGGCTTCGCGCACTCCTACGGCTGCCCGGTAACCGGCTTCGACCCGGCGCGCTGGCTCCGCAATATACCCCCGGACGAGCTGAGCCGGGCCGCCCAGTTCGCCGCCACGGCGGGCCGGATGGCGATCACCGACGCGAACCTGACCGAAAACGACCTCAAACACAGCCACATCGCGATCGGCACTACCGAAGGCGGCGGCCACGAACTCGACCAGCTCACCGCCGCGACCCTGACGAACGGCCCGGAGCACCTCGACCCGAACCTGATCGCCAAGACCAGCGCGGCGGCGCTCGCCACCGCGGTCGCCCGCGAGCTGGCCATCCCCAACGCGCACACGAGCACGATCGCGACCGCGTGCGCGGCCGGCAACTACGCGATCGGCGACGCCTTCGACGCGCTCAGGGACGGCGAGGCCGAGATCGCGCTGTGCGGTGGCGCCGAGGCGATCGCGCGTAAGACGTTCACCGTGTTCTACCGCCTCGGCCTCATCGCCCCCGACCACTGCCGGCCGTTCGACGTCGCACGCCGCGGGATCCTCACCGCCGAAGGCGCGGCCGTTCTGCTCCTGGAGACCTTCGAATCCGCGCGCAGGCGCGGCGCGAGGATCTACGCCGAGGTGCTCGGCTACGGGCTCAACTGCGACGCCGCCCTGCCGACGGCGCCCACCAGGGACAGCGTCGCGGACTGCATGCGGCGCGCACTGGCCGACGCCGGCGTCAAAACGGACGAGGTGGACCTCATCGTCGCGCACGGCACCGGCACGCCGGCCAACGACAGCACCGAGGCCGGCGCGATCCGCGACGTCTACGGCGACAGCCCACCGCCGGTCACCGGGCTGAAGTCGATGCTCGGCCACGCGATGGGCGCGGCCAGCGCGCTCGGCGCGGCTGCCGCGGCGCTGGCCATCGCGCACCGCTTCGTCCCGCCGACGATCAACCACCGGGAGACCGACCCGGCCTGCGCGATCGATTGCGTACCCAACCAGACCCGGCAAGCCGGGCCGGACATCGTGCAGAACAACGGCTTCGCGTTCGGCGGCAACAACGCGATCGTCATCATGGGCAGGCACACATGATCGACATCACCGCGTGGTCCGCGGTCTCCCCGTACGGCATGGACGCGACCTCGTTCGCCAGCGCGATCCGCGCCCGGCGGCCGGCCATGCGCTGGGCGGATCCGGCTGGCCCGCCCGGCACCGTGGCCAGCCTCGTTCCCGGCTTCGACCAGCGCGCGGTGCTCGGCCGCAAGGGCACCAAAGGCATGGACCGCGTCACCGGCCTGGCCATCACCGCGGTCAGCGCCCTCAGCCGCGCGCCCAACCGGGACACCGCCCTGGTCCTGGGCACCACCGGCGGCAGCGTCCGGTCGGCGATGAACCTCACCCGCGCCTCGCTGATCGCGCAGCGGCCGTATGACGTGGACCCGGCGACCATCCCCAGCGTGGTGATGAACTGCGCCGCCGGCCACTGCGCGATCTGGCACGGCATCACCGGCCCGAACACGACGATCGCCGGCGGCCGGGCCGCCGGCCTGCTGTGCCTCGCCTATGCCCGCCGGCTGCTGCGGGCCGGCCGGGCCAGTACCGTCCTGTGTGGTGCCGCCGAAGAATATTCGGCCGAACGATCCTGGCTGACACGCCACGACACCCGAGTCGTCGGGGAGGGGGCCGCGATGCTCAGGCTGGAGTTCAGCCACGCCAGGACGGCACACCCGCTCGCGACGCTGCTTGCCGTCGGGGCGACGGTGCCGGAGGTGCTGGAGCGGGCCGGCGTCCGGGCGGACGAGGTGTGGGCGGTGATCGCCGGGAGCGAAGCCGAGCGAGACGCCGTCGCGCCGATGTTCGATGCCGCGGCGCTGGATCGCGTGCCGTTGATCGCCGAACTGGCGGGGGACACCGGCGCCGTGTCCGCGGTGTTCGGGATCGCGGCGACGCTGGCGGTCGCTGACGGATTGCCCCGGCTTGCCGTGGTGACCGCAACCGATCCTTGCGGGGCGACGGCCGCGGCGGTGCTGCGGGTCAACGCCGCTCAGGCGTGACAGGGCAGCGGCTTACCGCCGTTGTAGCTCACCATGTCGGCCAGGCCGGCATCGACGTCGACCGCCGGCCCGCCGAGTTCGGCGTACGCCCGGTGCAGGTTGCCCACGATCCGCTCGGCGTCCAGCAGACCGGCGTACCGGCCGAGGTCGGTATCCAGCGCCGCCTCCAGCGGGGTCACGCCCGCCGCGAAGCCGCGCGCGGCGACGTCCTGCACGAACCGCAGGTAGCCGAGCACCTCCGCGATCAGCACGGCCGGCTCGTCGCACACCGGGCCGTGGCCGGCCACGATCGTGCGGGCGCCGAGCGGCGCGACGACGTTCTCCAGCACGTCGATCGCGCCGCTGATGGAGCCCATCAGCAGGAACGGCGTCCCGCCGTTGAACAGCAGGTCGCCGGCGAACAGCACGGAGCGGTCCGGCAGCCACAGGACGGAATCGTTCGTGGTGTGCGCGGGCCCGCCCACGTACCGGACCTCGCACCGCAGGTCGCCGGCCCACAGCGTGATGCCGGTCTCGTAGGTCAGGAACGGCGGCGCGACCCGCAGCGCACCCCACTCGACGTCGGCGAAGATGCCGCGGTTGCGCGGCGGGCCGCTGGCCAGCACCTCGTCCCGGCAGCGCGCGTGACCGACGATCGTCGCGCCCGGCAGCAGGCAGTTGCCGTAGGTGTGGTCGCCGTGGTGATGGGTGTTCACCAGCGTGCGCACCGGCGCCGAAGTGATCGCGCCGATGGCGTCCAGGTACGCCCGCGTCCGCCGCTCGGTGGAGCACATGTCGATGCTCACCACGCCGTCCGCCGCCGTCAGGAACCCGGTGTTGTTGATGTACCAGGAGCCGTCCGGCTGGATGTAGGCGAAGACCCCGTCGCTGACCTCCACCGTGTGCGGTGCTGAATTGGCCTGGGCCTCCGGCCGCGGCTGGTTCACGAGCGTTCCAGCTGCCCGGGGGACATGTTCGCGCCACTGATCACGACCGCGACGCGCTCGCCGTCGGCCGGCTTGTACATGCCGCTGAGCAGCGCCGCGACGCCGACGGACGCGGCGGGCTCCGCGGCGATCCGCAGCGTCTCCCAGAGCGTGAGCTGCGCGTCCCTGATCGCCTCGTCGGTCACCAGCACCACGTCGTGCACGAACGCCTGCGTGATCGGGAACACCAGCTGGCCGACCTGGCGCGGCGCGAGGGCGTCGGCGGCGATGCTGCCGGCCGGCGCGTCCACCGGCTGGCCGGCCCGGCGCGCGTAGCTGAGCGTCGGCGCGCCGTCCGGCTCGACGCCGATCACCCGGGCCGAGCCCGCGAACCAGCTGGCGACCCCGGCGATCAGCCCGCCGCCCCCGACCGGCACGAGCACCGTGTCCAGCGGCGCGGCCTGCTCGGCGAGTTCGAGCCCGAGCGTGCCCGCGCCACGGATCGTGTCCCGGTGGTCGTACGCGTGCACGGCCATCGCGCCGCTGCTCGCGGCCCACGCCAGGGACGCCTCGTAGGCGTCGGCGTACCGGTCTCCGCCGATCGCCAGGTCGGCGCCCAGCGCCCTGATCCGCGCGACCTTGGCCGGCGACGACACGGTCGGCACGAAGATCTTCGCGGGCACCCCGAGCCGGTGCGCCGCATAGGCCGCGGCCACGCCATGATTGCCGCCGGAGGCGGCCACCACGCCCGCCGCCGGTACGTCCCTGAGCAGCAGGTTGGTGAACGCGCCGCGCGCCTTGAAGGAGCCCGCGCACTGGAGCTGCTCAAGCTTGAGCGTCACCACGCCCGTAGTCGAGGCCAGGTCGCCGAGCCCGGCCTCAACTACGGGCGTGCGGCGGACGTAGCTACGGATGGCGTCGTAGGCGAGGCGGATGTCGTTTCCCGTGATTTCCTGCACACCCTGCATTATGCGTCAGCCTGGAGCTGGCTACCGCGCTCCGGGCCCTCGCCCCGGACCCGGAGTCCAGCCCGACGCCCAAGCCGCCACCTGGGCACGCGAGTTGAATCCGAGCTTGGCGAGGATGTTCGCCACGTGCCTGGCCGCTGTTGCGGGGCTGATCACCAGTTCCTCCGCGATGGCCTTGTTGCTGTGCCCGGCGGCGATCAGCGCGACGATCTCGCGTTCGCGCGGCGTGAGGCCGCCCGGCGCGGCGGCCGCGGCAGGCGACGTGACCGGCGGGGGGTCGTCGCGATCCTTGTCGGCCGGGATCTCCAGCGCCAGCTCGACCGCTTCCTCGCTGCTCAGCGCCATGCCTTGGGCCCACAGCCGGGACACCGCGGCCTCACCGAGGTGCCGCACCGCGGCCCGGTACCGTTCGGTCTGGGCCCCCGGCAGCGCCGGCAGCCCGGCCGCCTCGCGCAACGCGGCGGCAGCGGCGATCAGCACGATGGCGAGCTCCGGCCGCTTCTCCGCCCTGGCCAGCGCGGCGAACGCGGCGAGTCCGCGCGCCACGCCGATCCGGCTGCCGGTGCTCAGGCTGAGCCGCAGGCTCTCACTCAGGTGCTCCCTGGCCAGCTCCATCGAGCCGAGATCCAACGCGACGCGACCGAGTCCGGCCAGGCAGCGCGCCGTCTCCGGCCGGGTGCCGAGCTCGCGCAGGATCGGCAGCGCCTGAAGGTACTGGCGGCTGGCGTCGTCGGGATCGCCGCGGAGCCGGGCTAGGTCGCCGAGGCCGAGCAGGGTCCGGGCCACCCCCCACTGCTGGTCGATGCGGCGCATCACGTCGATGGCCTCGTTCGCGAGCTGGTGTGCCTCCCGCAGCCTGCCGCTCAGCCCGGCCAGCGCCGCGGACGTGCCCAGCGCGTACCCCTCGTTCCAGCCGTCGCGGGCCTCGCGGGCCACCCGCAGCGCCTCCTCCGCCGCGGCCGCGGCCTTCTCGGCCTGCCCGGTGTGCATCGCGATCTCGCTGAGCAAGTTCAGCGCGGACGCCACACCGAACGAGTCGCCCGCCGCCCGGCTCAGCGCCAGGCCTTTCGCCGCGTCCGGCTCGGCGGCGGCCGGGTCGCGCGACATGACGAGCTGGGCGCGCTCGGTGAGGGCGCCGCCGCGCACCCGGTCCGGCACCCGGGACGCACCGAGGCTGAGGAAGGAGTCGAGCCACTCGATGCCTTCGGCGAAGCTGCCGCGGACAATCCAGACCGAGCGGATACCCACGCAGATCCGCAACCCGGACTCCGCGTCGCCGTTCGCCAGGCACCAGTTCAGCACCTGGCTGATGTTGCCCGCGTCGATGTCGTAGCGGCGGAACAGGTCGACCCTGGCCGACCACGGTCCCGGCACCTGCGCCAGGCCGACCGCCGCGCCCTCCTCGGTCTCCCGCACCGTGTAGTCGCGCATCCGGCGCTGGAACAGCGCGGTCTCACCCGCCTCGGCAAGCTGAGCCGCGGCGAACTCGCGGATCGTGTCCAGCATCCGGTACCGGGCGTGGCCGAGCACCTCCGGCTCCCGGGTCACCAGCGACTTGTCCACCAGCGCGGTGAGCAGGTCGAGGATGTCCGCGGCCGCGATGACCTCGTCCGAACACACCTCCTCGGCCATCTCCAGCGTCCACCCGGCGAACACCGACAGCCGCCGCAGCAGCACCTGTTCGGAGATCGTGAGCAGCTCGTGGCTCCACTCGATCGCGGCCCGCAGCGTCCGCTGACGCTCGGGCGCGGTGCGGTCGCCGCTGGTCAGCAGCCCGAACCGGTCGGCCAGACGGGTCCGGATCTGGTCCACCGACAAGGCCCTGACCCGCGCCGCGGCCAGCTCGATCGCCAGCGGCATGCCGTCCAGGGCCCGGCACAGCGCGGCTACCGCGGTGGCGTTCGCCGGGCCGATCGCGAACCCCGGCACCGACGCGGCGGCCCGGTCCGCGAACAGCCGGATGGCCTCGTAGGAGTGCGCGTCGTCGAATCCGGCACCGTCCGCCGGCCCGGCCGGCGCCACCGATAGCGGCGGCACCTGCCACACCGTCTCCGCGGCGACATGCAGCGGCTCCCGGCTCGTCGTGAGCATATGTAGATCGGGTGCCTGCGCGAGCAGGTGCCTGCATATTCGTGCGCACACATCGATCAGGTGTTCGCAGTTGTCCAGCGCCAGCAGCAGGCGGCGCGCCCGCAGCGCGTGGGTGAGCGTGTCCAGCAGGGGGCGTCCCGGTTCCTCCGAGATGCCGATCGCGGCCGCGATCCGGGATACCACGAGGTCCGGCTGCCGCAGGTCAGCTAGCTCGACAAACCAGACCCCGTCGGGGAAATCGTCATGTACCGAACTGAGGATGCGCAGCGCAAGCCGCGTCTTCCCGATTCCGCCCGCACCGCACAGGGTCAGCACACGGGTGCCGCGCAGCAGCATGCGCAGCTCGCCGAGCTCGCGCTCCCGGCCGACGAAACTGTTCGGTTCAAGCGGCAGCGTCGCCTGTATCTGGCTACCTCATTCCTCCAGCAGGGCGGGATACCGGGCCGACTATGCACACGATAGCGCTTTAACGATTTACATACAGCCCTGCATATTCCAGACGATGCGACCGAGCCCCGAATCGGCCTAATTTGCTGCTTACAGCCGGGGCGGCGGGCCGCGATGGCGGGGAGCGGCCGGCCCCCCGGCTGGCTCGTGGAAGGAGAGGGGAGCCGGAAGTGAGCACCGCACGAATCAATGGTCAGGACCTGTACTACACCGACACCGGCAGCCCCGGTGACGGCAGGCCGGTGGTGGTATTCAGTCACGGACCGCTGCTGGACTCGTCCATGTGGCGGCCGCAGATCGAGGAACTGATGGCCAGCCACCGGTGCATCGCCTGGGATCAGCGGCTGCACGGCCGGACCAGGGACGACGGCGTACCCCACTCGCACTGGGACTCCGCCGCCGACCTGCTGCGCCTGATGGACCAGCTCGGCGTCGAGGAGGCCGCGCTCGCCGGGCACTCGCACGGCGGTTTCGTCGCGCTGCGCGCCGCGCTGACCGCACCGGGCCGGGTCACCGCGCTGGTGCTGTCCAGCGCGATGGCCCTCGAGTGGCAGCAACCCGTGGCGGGATGGCTGCGCGGCCTGCGCGACGGGTTCCGGATGGCCGGCCCGGGTGCCGTCGCCGCCCCGCTGCTGTCCTGGCTGATCGGTCGCGAGGACCTCTACCCGGGATGGCTGGCCCGGTGGAAGGCGCAGTCGAGCGCGCGGCTGGCGGACGCGGTGACCGGCCTGCTGTCGGCCGACGACATCAGCCGCGTGGTCGGCAACATCGAGGTGCCCGCGCTGGTGATCCACGGTGGCGACGACCCCATAGTGCCGATCGAAGCGGGCCGCGCGCTGCACGCGGCGCTGCCGGCCGCCACCGGGATGCTGGTGGTTCCCGGTGCCGTCCACTCACCGACCCTGACCCACCCGGACCCCACCACGAACGCGATCGTCAAGTTCCTGCTCTCCCGGTAACGGCCTGACGGGGCTGCCGGTGGCCCCGGCCAGGAGGCCCCGGCGGCATCCGACTCTCCCCGGATGCCGCCGGGGTATGGTCTGAGCCATGACCGACCAGATCGAGTACTACCGGGAGCGGGCCGGGGAGTACGACGAGGTCTACGCCAAGCCCGAGCGGCAGGACGATCTGGCCCGGCTGCACCGGCTGCTGCCGCCGCTCGTGGCGGGCCGCCGCGTGCTGGAGATAGCCGCCGGCACCGGGTACTGGACGCACACCCTGGCCGCCTCGGCGGCCGCGATCACGGCCACCGACATCAACCTGCGGACCCTCGCCATCGCGCGCACCAGGGAGTACCCGCCGGGCCGGGTGAGCTTCGCCGAGGCCGATGCCTACGCGCTCGACCGGGTGCCCGGTGAGTTCGACGCGGCGTTCGTCGGATTCTTCTGGTCGCACATTCCACGTGCCGACCTGCCGCGGTTCCTCGGCGGTCTGCGGGACCGGCTCGCCCCCGGCGTTCGGATAATCGTCCTGGACAACCGCTTTGTCGCCGGCAGCAGCCAGCCGATCAGCCGCACCAGCGAGGCGGGGGATACCTTCCAGCGGCGCACGCTGAACGACGGCCGCGGCTACGAGATCGTGAAGAACTTCCCGGCGCGGGAGCAGTTCACCGCCGACGTCGCCCCGGTCGCCGCGGACATCGTCTGGACGTCGCTGCGCTACTACTGGCTCGCCGAGGCAATGCTACGCTAGCTCAGCACGGTGCTAGCCGAGCACGGTGACGAAGTCCCTGGTCCAGCCGACCTCGTACTGGTCGGCGGGCCGGATCTGGCCGTAGACCTCGGCGCGCAGCGCGCCGCCGGGCCGCCGCGCGACGTCCAGCTGCACCCAGGCGGGGTTGATGTCGAGTTCCATCGCGGTCCGCGCGCCCTCGCGAGCCAGCACGTACGCCAGGTCGTAGGGCGTGCTGGACATGCTGCCCACGTAGATGAGGTCGCCTTCGGCGTTCTGGCCGACGGCGCTGCGCGCCACGTACTCGCCGCCGCCGAGCGTCGCGCCCCACGCCCGCCAGTCAGCCGCGATGCCGGCGGGGCGGCCGTTCAGGACCAGCGGCCGGAGGTTCTGCCGCACGCTGTACACACTCGCTGGGGGGAGGATTCCCCCCAGACCCCCCTCATCGGGCTCCCCGCGGGCGGGCCAGACCACGATCCTCGCGTGCCCGGACCTGTCGATCACCAGGCTGACCAGGCCGGGCCTGAGCGGGTAGAGCACATGTCCTTCCTGCTCGTAGCCGCCTGCTTCGGCCGCCATCTTGAAGCCGCCGTTGAACGCGGCGAGCAGGCTGGCGCGCTCGGCGTGCCCGACGGCGGACCCGTCCTTGAGCAGCCCGGGGCGCGCATACGGGTCCTGGCTCCCGTCGTGCAGCGCGTACCGGACCGTGCCGCGGAAGATCGCGATCGTGACCAGCGAGCCGTCCTGAAGGCGCATCCTGGCGATGCTGACCCGGGGCTCGGCCGCCTTCCGCGCCGCGGCCGCGCGCTTGGCGGTCGCTTTCGCTTTCGTGGCGTCGGCCGCTACCGAAGCCCGCGCGCTCGTGGCCGTCTGGTGGACGGCGGCGGTCCCGGAGTCGCAGGCGGCGACCGCCAGGCCGCTGGCCAGGA
>Ga0070741_10013450_pt1 | contig 14442 bp, 19 predicted proteins | sample Coa_R1_4_FD_66440 | JGI IMG/M metagenome (GOLD analysis project Ga0070741, IMG submission 66440) | Surface soil microbial communities from Centralia Pennsylvania, which are recovering from an underground coalmine fire - Coalmine... | ecosystem: Environmental > Terrestrial > Soil > Unclassified ...
GCGTGCGAACGGATGGCGACGGAGGCGTGATGGCGGACGACTAAGCCCGCGAGCGACAGGAGGTGCTCGACTCGGTGCGGCGCATCGTGGACCTGGGACTCGTCGGCGGCGCGAGCGGCAACGTCAGCCGGAGGATCGCCGGGCCGGACGGCGACCTGATGGCGATCACGGCGAGCCGCGTCCCGTACCATCGCTTCTCGCTCGCGGACGTGCTGGTCGTGGACTTCGACATCGAGCCGGTCGCGGGCGAGGGCGTGCCCTCGAGCGAGTCGCTGCTGCACGCGGCGATCTATCGCGCGCGGCCGGACGCGGGCGCGGTGATCCACACGCACTCGGTGCACGCGAGCGCGTTCGCTGTCGCGGGCGCGCCGGTCCCGGCGGTGCTCGACGAGCAGGCGGTGACGCTCGGCGGGGCGGTGGAGGTGGCGGCGTACGCGGCATCGGCCACCGAAGAACTGGCGCGGAACGCGGTCGCGGCGCTGGGCGAGCGGGCGGCGGTGCTGCTGCGGCACCACGGCGTCGCGGGCGTGGGGCGCGACCTGGAGGATGCGGTGGCGGTCGTGGAGCTGGTCGAGCGGGTGGCGCGAATCGCCATCCTCGCCCGGGCGCTCGGGCCGGTGCCAGGGCTGCCGGAGGATGCGCTGCGCGCCGAGCAGCAGGCGTACCGGATGCTGCACGGGCTGCGCGGGTGACGGCTTCCGCCTGCGCGGGCGCGCGCGGATAATGCGGCACACGCGATCGAACCAGCGCCCGGAGGTGAAGCCGTGCAAGTCCCCGCGTTTCTCCTGCGCCGCCTGTACGTGAAGGGCAGCCTGCACAACGACGGCGGCGGCTTCGCGTTCGCGCTCAAGAACTCGCTCGGCTCGGGATACGCCGAGCAGGTGCTGCCGTTGAGCATCGACGACGCGGAGATCCCGGCGACGGATGCCGTGTTCGAGGTGGACGGCGAGGCGGTGCGCTTCGCCGACGTGTCGAGCGAGCGGCCGCTGACGCTGGCGATGAACAAGGCGGTGACGGTGCGGGTGAGCGGCCGGACGCTCGAGCCGGGGAAGCACAAGATCGCGATCGGCTTCGTCGTGACAGGCATGGGGAAAATGCAGTTCGATGTCACCGACGCGCTCGGCGACGCGGTCGCGGCGCATGACGGCTGAGCCGCGCATCCCGCCGGAAGTCGCGAGGATCGACTACATCGCGCGGTGGCGGGAGATCGTCGAGCGGCGGCGGGCGCAGATGGACGCGGCCTACGCGGCGGCGGGCCGCACGAGCGACGACTACTGGGCAAGCCGGGCGCAGGGCTATCGGCGCGCGACGCGCGACTCGGTGGAGCGCGACCCGCTGTACCAGCGCGTGCGCGCCACCGCCGGAGGCGACGACACGCTGCTCGACGTCGGTGCCGGGACGGGGCGGCACACGGTGGCGCTGGCGGCGCACGTGAAGCACGTGACGGCCGTCGAGCCTTCGGGAGCGATGCTGGCGCTGCTGCAGGAGGACGTGCGGGCGCAAGGGATCGCGAACGTCGAGGTGGTGCAAGCGGAATGGATGCAGGCGGGCGTCGCGCCGGCGGACTACGTGATCTGCTCGCACGTGCTGTACCCGATCGCGGACGTCGTGCCGTTCGTGCGCAAGCTGGCGGCGCACGCGCGCAAGCGGGTGTTCATCGCGCTGCGGGCGGACCCCATGGCGACGGACTTCGGGCTCTGGGCGGAGTTCTACGGCGTCCCGCTACAGCACCAGCCGGTGCACATGGACCTGCTGAACGTGCTGGCGCAGATTGGGATCTTCGCCGACGTGGAGGTGGCGGAGTTCCGCTTTCCCTGGGTCTTCGACTCCGTGGAGGGCGCGTACGACGAGGTGAACACGCGGCTTTGCCTGCCGGAGGACGACGCGGCGGCGCACGCAAAGCTGCGGCGCCTGCTCGAAGAGCGGCTGACCTCGCGAGCGGACGGACGGGTCGAGATGGAGCACGCGGGCGGACAGCGCACGGCCGTCTTGTCGTGGGCGCCGTAGGACGCGGGCAAGGAGGGCGACGCTCGATGTTCATCGCGATGAACCGATTCAAGGTGGCGCCAGGCAAGGAAGCACAATTCGAGGAGCAGTGGCGCAACCGGACTTCGCACCTCGGCGGCGTGCCGGGGTTCGTGCGCTTCGCGCTGCTGCGCGGCGACCAGCGGGGCGACTACGTGAGCCACACGACGTGGGCGAGCCGCGACGCGTTCATCGCCTGGACGCAGAGCGAGGCGTTCGCGGCGGGGCACCGTCAGGGCTCGGTGATGGGCGTGCTCGAAGGGCCACCGCAGCTCTCGACTTACGAGGCCGTCATCGAGGAGCAGCGCGAAGGCTAGCGCGGGCGGCGAGCCGCGCGAAGACCGGCGCCCACTCGCAGACGCGCGGGGGCGCGTGCAGCAGCGCATCGAACGAGGCGCGGAGGGCGGGCTCGTCGTCGCTCCACCATCCGACGACGGCGGCGGCAGGGACGGCGAGGCGGCCGGCCGCGCGCGCCCGGAGGATGGCGGCGAACGCCGGGTGGGTGTGCTCGACGACGACGATCGCGGCGCGGCCGATCGTGGGCGCGCGGCCGTCATGCGGTGACCAGAGGCGCAACGCGAGCGCGGGGGCAAGCGCCTGCACCTGCGCGTGGAGCCCCGGCGAGGCGAGGACGAGCGCGGCGGGGCGCGCGTCGAGGTCGGGACGAGGCATCGGCGGGCGCGGTGACGGCGACGCCGAAAGTGCGTTCCCGTTCACGCGATGATCGTCGCGCGGTCGCCGTAGGCGAGGTCACTGCCGTGGGGCGCATCTTCCGGGGCCGATCGGCACTCGGCGCGGGGCTACGCCACGGAGCCCGGACGCGAGGGCCGGCGGGACCGCCGGGATGGCTCCGCGCGCGGGGGCGAGGCGTACTGGCGGGCGAGGCGCACCGCCTCCTCGCGCAGCTCCTGGCGCAGGCTGGCGGGGGCGAGCACTTCGACCTGGTCGCCCCAGCTCCGCACCCAGCGGCCGACCTCCATGGCGCTGGCGACGCTCAGGGTGAGAAGACAGCCGCCGTCGGGGAGGTCTTCGACCGCCTGCGACGGATGCCAGTGCGTTTCCTTCACGCGCCAGGCGACCTGCGGCGTGAAGCGCAGCTTCACCGCCTGTCCCTCACCCCAGACGATGCCCCAGGCGGAGCGCAGGAGCGCATCGAGGTCGAGGTCGGCGGGCAATTCGAACGACTGCGGGAGCATCTCGGCGGCGACGATGCGCTCGACCTTGAACGTGCGGATCGACGCGTGCGTGCGCGAGTAGGCGATCAGGTACGTGGAGAATCCCGGGGCGCTCGGCTCGAGGAAGTAAGGGTCAACGATCGACTCGCGCGCGCGGTGGCGTCCGGCGGAGCGATACGCGATGCGGAGACTGCGGCGCTTCGCCCAGGCATCGGTGACGACGCTGAGGTTCCGAGAGAAGTCGGCATCGAGCGGGCGGTTCTCGAGGGCGTCCGCGGCGTGGCGGACCTGATCGCGGACGGGCTCCGGCATGATGCCGGCGAGGCGGCGGAGGGCGCTCGCGCCGAAGGGGTCGCCCTCGTCGCTGTAGCGGAGGAAGAGGCGGGTGGCGATCATCAGCGCGCGCGCCTCCTGGACGTTGAGGTCGAGGGGCGCCAGGCGCTCGGGTTTCATGAGGGCGTAGCGGCCGTTGTTTTCGGTAAGCGGCAGTCCGCTTTCCGTCTGGAGGACCAGGAGGTCGCGCTGCACCGAGCGCATCGACACGCCGGTGAGCCGCGCCAGCTCGCGGGTGGTGTAGCCATCGGGGCGGGCGCGCAGGAGCTGGTCGAGGCGGTTCAGGCGGACGGAGCGGCGCTGGGGCGTCATGGCGGGCGTATCGTACGGCAGAATCGGTCCGCCGAACACGCCGCGCGGCGACCGCACCTGTCGCGGGGCGGCCGTACGATCGCCGGCGTCAGCCGCACGCGCGCGCGGCGGGAGGTGGTCATGACGACGAAGGGCTACGCGGTCGCAGCCGAGGAACGGGTCTACGAGCCGGGCGAGGAGGTACTCGTGCACCTGCAGCGCGGGGCGGCGTTCGACCTCGAGCGCGCTGCGCCGGCGGCGTACGGCTGCCTGCCCGACTGGACGATCGCCGTCGTCCTGGCGCGTCGAGGGCAGGCCTCAGGGGCGCGCTACCTTCTGCGCTTCCGCGTGCACCACGGGATCGGGTTCGCCTGGGCCACGGCCGCCGACATCGAAGGGACGGTCTGAGCGGGCAGTGAGCGCGCCTGCGGCGAAGAATGCGGCTTCTGCTGCGGCATCGAGCAGGTACACGCGCGAGATGCGGCCTCGGGTCACGTACCAGACATCGATTCCGGCGAGGGCGGCGGCGCTGCCGGCGGCGAGCGCGAGGGTTTCGGGCGCGAGCTGACCGCGGCGTCGCGCGCCCAGCGCGAGCGCGCCGCCGATCACTGTGACGAGCACGCCGACCGTCTTTACGAGCCAGATGTCCACCTTCGGGCCGGTGACGCGCTGGAAGGTGCGGACGCCGAACAGCGACCAGAGGCCGGTGAGCACGAAGTAGGCGGCCTGGATGCGGAGGAGGGCGCGACCGAGGCTCATCGTCCCCGACCGGGTGCCGCGGGAATGGAACCGCCCCTGCGGGCACAGGGGCGGTGAGGCAGGGTCGCGACGCGAGGGATCACGCGGCGTGGCCGCTGCTCTTGCGGGTCAGGCGCACGAACGTGGAGCGCACCTGCACGGGGTAACGGCGGCCCTTGTCGTTGAGCGGCAGCCGGTCGGCGATGTGGGATCCGTAACGGATGATCCGCTGGTCGAGCGGTCGGCGCTCCATGCGTGTGCTCCTTCGGGGGGATGCGTGAGGCGGGGCCTGTCCCTGCATTATCATCATCGACCCTTGCGGGCGGGTTGATCCGCTCGCCGGGGCATTTCAAGTCCATAACGTTGCCGGGCGCCGGGTGGGGGTCCCGCGGGATTCGAGGACGCGGGCGCCAGGTCATCGTGTCGCCGTGCGGGCGGAATCGCGGGCAAGGGCGCGCGCAACGGCGGCCGTTTCGCGCGCATCAACGCGGGAGGCGGCGCGCATTGCAGCCCGCATCCTTCATGTTGGGTGTGCGCAGCTTTACGTAGCTGCAACGCGCGGTGATCGACACTGGTGCAACTGACCACGACCCGCATGAGCCGCGCGAAGTCAAGGAGGTAGCGCCGCATGCCCGATGCCCTGCAGATGCTGCGGGAAGACCACAACCGCGTGAAGGACATCTTCAAGCAGTTCCAGGACACGGAAGACGAGGCGACGAAGAAGCGCCTCGCCGACCAGGCGATGATCGAGCTGGAAGTGCACACGAAGCTCGAGGAGGAGATCTTCTATCCCGCGGTGCGATCCGAGGGCGACACGACGGAACTGATGGACGAGGCGGCGGAGGAACACCACGTCGCGGACATGCTGATCGAAGAGCTGCGCGGGATGAAGGCCGCGGACGAGCGCTTCGACGCGAAGTTCACGGTGCTCGCGGAATCGGTGAAGCACCACATCGAGGAGGAGGAGTCGGAGATGTTCCCGAAGGCTGCGGAGCTGGGACGGGACCAGCTGCAGCGACTCGGAGAGGAAATGGCGGGACGCAAGCCGGACCTGATGCAAGAAGCGCAGATGCAGATGACGGGCGGCCGCCGCCGGTCGTCCGCGCGGAGCGGCGGGGCACTGCGCACGACGCTGGCGCGCGGCGCCTCCGGGCGCGCGCGCTCGGGGGCGGGCGCGCGCACGACGCGGTCGTCATCGACCTCGCGTGAAGGCGGCACGAGCGGCGGCGGTGCGCGGAGCGGCGAGACCCGTACGCGCGCGAGCGGCACGCGGAGCGGCGGCCCGAGCAGTGGGACCCGCACGCGCAGCGGCGGCCGCAGCACGAGCGCGCGCAGGCGGACGACGCGGAGCGCGGGCTCGCGCACGACGGCGGGACGCAGCACGCGGACGGCGCGGGGCGGTGGCGCAAGCCGGGCGCGCGGCACGCGGTCGAGCGCCGGCACGCGGAGCCGTTCGAGCGGCACGCGGTCGAGCGCCGGCACGCGGAGCCGTTCGAGCGGCACGCGGTCGAGCGCCGGCACGCGGAGCCGTTCGAGCGGCACGCGGTCGAGCGCCGGCACGCGGAGCCGCGCGAGCGGCACGCGGTCGAGCGCCGGCACGCGAAGCCGCGCGAGCTCGGCGAGCGCGCGGGCGCGCCAGGGCTCGTCGACGCGCGGCAGCACGTCGCGCAGCAGGCGCGGGAGCGCGCGCTCGACGTCCCGATCGCGCGGGAGCAGCCGGACCTCGAGAGGCAGCAGCGGCCGCTAGCAGCCTCTCGCGCCGAACCGTCAGGGAGATGCGGCCGATTCGGCCGCATCTCCCTTTCTGCGGGCGCGCCAGCGATCAGCGTTCAGGGCTGGGCGCGGGAGCCTGCGCCCGCGCGCGATGTTGCGCCCTCCGCGCGGCGGAACTCGTCGTCATGGCGACGGGCGAGGACGGCGTTGACCTCGCCGCCGACGAGCAGGAGCAGGCTCGACCAGTAGAACCACACCATGAGGATGATGACGGCGGCGATCGAGCCGTAGGTCTTGTTGTACGAGCCGAAGTTCGCGATGTAGGCGACGAACGCGAGCGAGGCGCCGACCCAGCCGACGACGAAGAGGAGCGAGCCCGGCGTGATCCAGGCGAAGCTGTGCTTCGCGCTCGGGGCGCGCCAGTAGAGGATGGCGACGGCCAGCGTGACGAGGGCAAGCGCGATGGGGAATGACAGCCAGTTCCAGAGCCGCACGAACTGGTCATCCCATCCGAAGGCCCTGCCGATACCTCCCGCCATGAGGCCGCCCGTCGCGAGCAGCGCGGACGCGGCGATGATGAGCGCGCTGAACGTCACGGTGAGCCCGAGCGCGACGGCCTTGCGGCGCAGGAAGCTGCGCTCCTCGCGGGCGTCATAGGCGCGATTGAGCGCCTTCATGGCGGTGCCGATGGCGGCGGAGGACGCCCAGAGCGAGCCGAGGAGCCCGAACGCGAACGCCGGCCCGCCGCGCGAGTAGACCACGGAGTCCGTGAACGACCGCAGGAGCGACGTCGCGTCGTCCGGGAGGACGTCGCCGGCACGGTCAACCATGCGCTGGGTGACATCGCCGACGCCGACGAAGTGGTTGATGATCGACGTGAGACCGGCGAGGAACAGGAGGAAGGGGAAGACGGCGAGGATGGCGTGGTAGGCCATCTCGGCGGCGAGGCCGGGCACGTCGTCGTCGCCGACCTCGCGGACGGTGTCACGGACGATGCGCGTGAGGTCGAAGCGTCCGACGCGGACTTCGGGGACGCGGAGCCGGTCGAGGATCGCCGCCACGGAGCCGCCTCCGGGCGATCAGGTCCGCCGCGTGAAGGACGGCGCGGGGCTGAGCGGCTGCGGGACGCGCTCGCCCCATCGCCAGCCGTGGCTGCGCGTGATGGGCTCGGCCTGGCGGACGGCCGCGGGCCGCGCGGCGACGGAACGCTCGGCCGAGCAGTAGGGGCAGACGACCCACGTCTCACTGAGGTTGCGGCCGCACTGCTCGCAGGGCGAGGCGAGCTGCGCGCGGCAGTAGGGGCAGCGGACGAACTGCTCACCGACGCGGCGCCGACAGGACGGGCAGGTCGCCTCGTCCTGGATCTCGTGCATGAATGCCTCGGCCTCGAGCTGGCGCTCGAAGCGCTCGCTGAGCGACTCCTGCGGGCGAAGGAGCACGTAGAGCACGAGGCCTGGCAGGCTGAATACCGCGACGAGGGCGACGCAGACGGCCTGCAGCGCGCGGTCATCGCTGCGGGTCTGGATGTCGCGGTAGGTCCAGAGCGTCGCGGCAACCCACATGATCACCAGGTACGCCACGAAGAGGATCAGGGCGACCAGAGCGGTCTTCTCCCAGAACCCGGCGTCCGAGATCGCAAACTCTGACAGACTCATGCGAACACTCCTGCATTGGCGTGGGGATGCGGGCCGCGGCCTCGATGGGGGAAGTATCGGGCACGGGGCGTTGCGCCGCGGTAAAGCCAGCCGCTCCGGGGCTGTCGATGCGCTGCCCTTCCAGCGGCGTTCGCGCAGGTTTACGGCGCATGGCGGGCGCTGCAATGAACGTGACATACGCATCGTGGCAGCATGCGCCCGGAAGACGAGAGCTAGGAGCATAGAGCCGGCGATGGCGCGCGACGCGAGCGAGCTCATGTCCTTGCCGGTGATCGCGACGGCGGAAGGACGCGAGCTGGGCAAGGTCTCCGACCTGGTGTTCGACCCGGAGCGGCACGCGCTGCTCGGGTTCGTGGTGGCTTCGCGGGAGCCCGCGGGAACGCCGATGTATCTCTCGACGGAACGCGTACGTGGGCTGGGCAGCGACGCCGTCACGGTCGACGACGAAGGCGCGCTGGAGGCGCTGGCGGCGCAGCGGCGCGCGCGCGAGATCGCGGACTCGGGCATCCAGATCCGGGGCGCGAAGGTGATCACGCGCGGGGGCGATGCGCTGGGTACGGTGGACCGGATCATCGTCGACGACGACGGCCGGATCGCCGAATACCAGGTGCGAAGCGGGCCGTTCGGCATCGGCGGGCGCACGACGCTGAAGCCGGAGGACGTCGTGGCGATGGGTCCGGATGCGATCGTGGTCGACGCGCGAAACGCGGGCGCGACGCACACGCCGGGGACCGATCAAGGGAACGCCTGAGCGCAGAGGCTCGGCGGGGAGAGACGGGAGGCCCAGGCGGGCCTCCCGTCGTCGTCTTGTGGCCCGGGCGCGGGTCCGCCACAGTCCCCGCGACCCGGGACCTGGGCCGCACGGCGGATCGCCGCGCGACCGCGGACCGGGGTGGATGCGCCGCCCGACGCGGGGATCGGCCCCGCCCGGCCGGCGCATCCGCGACTTCTCATGGGAGGTCGCAAGGCGAGCGCCGGAGCGCTCGCTCCCGGTCCGCATGCAAGCATCGGAGAGATCGGGGCGTTCCGGGCGCGCAATCACTCGCGTGGGCGAGCTTTCGCGCCCCTGTCAATGCTGGCCGAAAATGCGCGGGGGCAGGCCGGCGAGAGCGCCGCTCTCCTGACAATTGACGGATTATCGCGTCGATAACAAAACCATCTAAACCGTGCGATTCACGTTGCATCGCCGTTGATCCGCAATCTACGGCTGGGCTATAGTCCTCGCGTCACCGCCTTATCTCCCCCTGACAAATAGCCCTGCCGGAGCGCCTTGTTGGTCGACGGACAGACCGCCCGCACGTACGCCATGCTCGTGCTCATCGTGATCGTGGCACCGCTTACGGGAATATTCGCTTCATCGGTTGCGGCGAGGGGTAGAGCGCAGCACCCGGTTTCGATATACGCCGCCGAGTCGCGGAACGCGGAGGCGCGCCTGATCGATGTGACGCCGGAGCCGCCCCGCGGCGATGCCACCCGGGCCGCAGGTGATGGCGACGCGGCGCCGGCTCCTGCGGGCCAGGGCGCGCAGCCGCCGGACGCGGCATCGACCGATCCGGCGGCCGGTGGCGAACACTCGACCCCGGAAGCGGCGCAGCAGCCGGCAGCTGCGACGGCGCCGCCTACGCCGGCGCCGTCGCTGTTCTCGAACGCGCAGGTCGTCGCGTTCTACGGGACTCCCCGCTCCTCGGGGCTGGGCGTGCTGGGGATGTTCGACCCGCCGGAGCTCGCCGACTGGCTGCACCAGGAAGCGGGGATCTACGACCAGCTCAACGGCGACCGCGGCGTCGTGCCTGCGCTCGACCTGATCTACGCGCTCGTGCAGTCCGAGCCGACGGACAACGGGCTCTACCTGTCGTACCTCGACGACGCGACGGTCCAGTCGTACATCGCGCTCGCCGAGCAGAACGACTTCCAGTTGATCCTCGACCTGCAGGTAGGTCGCGGCGACCCCGTGGAAGAAGTGCGGAAGGTCGAGCCGTACCTGCTGAACCCGCGGGTACACGTGGCGGTGGACCCGGAGTACGCGGTCGGGCCGGACGGCGTGCCGATCGCGACGCCGGGTGAGATTACGGGCGACCAGATCAACGCGATCCAGGACTACCTCGGCGCGCTGGTCGCAGCGCGCGGCCTGCCGCCGAAGATCTTCGTCATCCATCAGTTCATGGAGAACACGGTGGTCGGCGGCGATGTGACGAAGCAGGTGCCGAACGTGAACCTGGTGCTGAACATGGACGCGTTCGGCGCGGCGCCGGACAAACAGGACAAGTACCGGCTGTTCGCGTCGCGGGCGTATGCGCACCACCGCTCGTTCAACGTGTTCCTGAAGCAGGACGCGCCGGTGGCGAGCGAGCAGGAAGTGATGAGCCTGACGCCGCTGCCGGACATGGTCATCTACCAGTAGCGCGTCTGGACGACTGCCGGGGAGGGGTGCGGGTGAAGGGGATGAAGAGCCGGCAGGGGATCACGATGATCGCGCTCGTCGCGGCGGTCGTCGTCGCCATCGCGGCGGCGGTGCCGCTCGGGCGCGCGGGCGCGGCATCGCCGCTGCGCGTCCCGAGCTGCGGCACCTTCGAGCCAAATGTCGAAGCGTTCGCCGGCGTCGTGCCAGTCGGGCGGCCGGACGAGCTTCCACCGCCGCCCATCAGCGCGAAGGCGGCGGTGGTGATCGACGGCGACACCGGCCGCGTGCTGTACGACCTCAATGCGCACGAGCGGCGGGCGCCCGCGAGCACGACGAAGATCATGACGGCGCTGCTGGCGATCCGCGACGGGGGCGACCTGGACCGTACCGTGATCTCGGACGTGGACGGCTCGCAGATGCCGGACAGCTCGATCATGGGGCTGAAGCCGGGCTTCCCGATCACCATGCGCGACCTGCTGTACGGGCTGATGCTGCCGTCCGGCAACGACGCGGCGATCGTGCTGGCGGAGCAAGTCGCGGGGAGCACGCCGGCGTTCGTCGACCTGATGAACCAAACCGCGGCGGAGCTGGGCCTGCGGGACACGCACTTCGTGAACCCGCACGGGCTCGATGACGTGCACCACTATTCGAGCGCGTACGACCTCGCGCGACTGGGGCGGGCGGCGATGCAGGACCCGGTCTTCGCGCAGATCGCCGGGACGCGGGAGTGGCATCTGTCGCCGCCCTGGGACTATGACCTGCACAACGGGAACACGCTGCTCGGGCGCTATCCGGGCGCCGACGGCGTGAAGATCGGCTGGACGGACTGGGCGGGCTGGACGCTGGTAGCGTCAGCGCAGCGCGACGGGCACCGGCTGTTCGTGACGGTGCTCGACAGCGAGGACCGCAACGCCGACGCGTCGGCGCTGTTCGACTGGGCGTTCGCGTCGTACGAGTGGATGCCGCTGAGCCCACGCGCGATCACGGCCGCGCGCCTGGCGAGAACCCTGGGCCTGGGGGACGCGCTCGCGCGGTCGATCGCCATGTGCGGGTGAAGGAGCTACCGAGCGTCGAGAGAGCGGGGAGGCCAACCGGCCTCCCCGCTCCGTCCTTCGTCGCGACGCATCATGCGCGGCGACGCGCCGGCCGTCAGGCGCGGCTCCGCTGGTAGAGGCTCAGCGCGAGCAGGGAGCCGCCGGTGACGGCGAGCACGCAGAGCGCGAGCACGACATCGCGCGCCTCGCTGCCGTGGCCGGTGCCGGCGCTCGGGAGCGTGGCGGCGCCGGCGACGCCGGCGGCAGGCGTCGCGCTCACCTCCGCGGCGGCGGCGCCGCCGGTCGCGGTGCCCGTCGCGGTGGCGGCGCCGGTCTGCGTCGCGGTCGCGGCGGCCTCGCTGGTGTTGGTGGCGACGGCGGTGTTCGTCGCGGTCGCGGCGGTCACGGCCGTGTTCGTCGCCGTGGCGCCACTCACCGTATTGGTCGCGGTCGCGGTCTCGCCGGAGGCGGAGGTCGGCGTCACGGTAGCGCCGGCCGGCGGCGTCTCCGTCGCGACGGCGGTCTCCGTGCTCACGGGCTCGCCGCCGGGGCAGCCCGCGGCAGGCGCGGGGATGATGTCGCCGCCGTGATAGGTGTGGCCGTGGAACGCGCCATCGTCATCGACGGTGATCACTACGAACTTCCCGTTGCCGGTGAGGTGGCAGATGGTGACGGGCGTATGGCCGTCGCCCCGGTTGCCGTACTCGTCCTGCGGACTGTTGCGTTGCTCGTCGTTGTCGCCGTGGTGCGCGGCGTGGCCGTGGGCGTTCCCGTGCCCGCCGCCGTTTGCCTCGGCTATCGTGCCGGCGGCAAGAACGAGGCCCGCGAGGGCGGCGAGCGCCGCGAGCAGGGCCATCATCGGGCGAAGCCGTCCTGACTCCCGCATCGTTAGACCTTCTCCCTCCTGGAGATCCCGCGGCGAACGGCGCCGCCCCGCCCCATCGAGATGCGCGGCGCCGGACGCAGCCGCGTGCGCCGGCCGGTTACGACCGGGGACCGACGTCCGGCAGCCCCTTCTGGGATTCGCCGAACTCCTCGCCGGTGCGATGGCGCACGGCCGGGTCATCGGTGGCACCCGGCTCGACGCCGGAGTTCGCGCGGTCGATCGCCTCGAGGTCTTCCTCGGTGACGCCTCCCATCGACCCGCCGAGCGTTTCGCCCTTGTCAGTGTTATCCACGACCTGCGCGACCCCAGCGGAGAGTTCGGCGCCAGGCGCCACGCCGGACTGTTGCACGGGCTCGAAGGCGAACCCCGACGCCTCGCGGCCGCGCTCGATCTCCTGCTTGAAGCGGTTGAGGTCGTCCTCGATCTGTCGCTCCGGGTCGGCGAAGATCCTGGTGACGACGTCGCCGACCGGGCCGGCCGGCGCGTCGTACTCGAGCACGACGGCGAGATGCGTGAAACCGTCGCGGCCCTCGAAGTTCACGCGGCCGGCGGTCTTCACCGACGACTTGCCTTCGATCGAGCGCCAGCCAATCGCACGGCCGGGCTCGTCGAGGGTCATCTCGGCGTCCCACTCGGCGTCGGCGCCGAGGGGGCCGCGCGCCTTCCAGTGCGAGCGGGCGCCGCCGACGACGCGCACCTCTTCGATGTTGCGCATGAACCTGGGGAAGTTCTCGAAGTTGTGCCAGGCGCCGTAGACGACATCCACGGGCGCCCGGACATCGATTTCCTTGTGGACCTTAGGCATTGCGGACCTCCGTTCGAACCGGGATGCGGGATCAGGCGCTGAGGCGAGGGACGGCGCCGAAGACGGCGCGGGCGATGTGCGCGCGGCCCTCGCCCGCGGCCTCAACCGCGCCGGCGCGCAGCTTGGCGATCAGCTCGTCGATGCCGAAGGGCTTGAGCAAGACGCCGCAGCGGTGTTCGACGAGGAACGGCACGTGGCGGCCGACCTCGCGGTGCGCGCCGCTGGTGACGATGATGCCGATCGCCGAGGTCGGCGCGTGCGCGCGCAGCTTCTCGATCAGCCGGAAGCCGGCGATGTCGTTGTACATGTAGACATCGACGAGGGCGGTCTGGCAGCCGGTCTCGTCGACGACGCGGACCGCCTCATCGAGGTCGAGCGTGGTCACGGGCTGCACCTCGATCTGTTCGGCCTGGAGCGCGCGCTCGATCAGCCGGATGAACTGGACGTCATCATCGAGCACGGCTACGCGTTCGATGCGCGGTGTTCTCCCCACGATGCACCTTCCCGTGCCGCCATCCCCAGCTGGACGGCCCTGTGCTCTTGCCGTTCCCGGTCACGGTAGCGGCGGTCGCGCAATCGCCGCGAAAGCCGCGCGAAACGGGCCGTTGCAATGGCGTGGAGAACCGGGCGGGCGCGCCGAAAGAGGTACCGCGCGCGTCAAGGGAACAACCCGAACGACGCGAACAGCGCGGCGGCGACGACTGCGCCGGTCCCGGCGTGGACGGCGAGCGTGCGCCCGCGGGGCCAGCCGAGGAAGCGGCCCGCGAAGATGTGGGCGACGGTGCCCGCCTCGAAGCCGAGCCCGAGCGCGAGTGCGACGCGCCAGCCCGCCGGCAGATCGCGGAGCACGAAGCCGGCGGTGACGACGGCCAGGGCGTAGATTGCGCCGACGAGGAGGAAGGTGGCGCGGTTGAGGGCGACGTAGAACGGGCCGACGGACCCCTCGATGAGTCCGCCGGCCCCTAGCTTCGCGTCTCCCGCGCGATTTGCCGCCGTCACCGCTAGAGCAGTACGAGGAGCAGCACGATGATGAGGATGAGGACGAGGAGACCAGCTCCAGCTCCGATGTACATGCGACCTCCCTTCTCTACGCTGTCAGTGTGAGGGCAGCGCGCTTGCACGCGCGCGAAGCAGCGACGCGCGGGGTTTGCGCCTGCGTTGAAACCTCCTCACGGAGGCGCGGCGGCGGTGGTGACGCGGCCAGACGCACGGACGGCCCCGCGGGCGGGGCCGTCCAAACAGCGTGTGCGCGTCACCGCGTCGTCAGACGTGGACGCCGCGACCGCCGGTCACCAACCGGTAGCCGAAGAGCAGCACCAGCGCCCCGACGACCGCGAGCACGATCGTCCCGGCGTCGAAGTCGTCGATGCCGTTGCCGATGCCGAG
>Ga0070741_10013451_pt1 | contig 14442 bp, 17 predicted proteins | sample Coa_R1_4_FD_66440 | JGI IMG/M metagenome (GOLD analysis project Ga0070741, IMG submission 66440) | Surface soil microbial communities from Centralia Pennsylvania, which are recovering from an underground coalmine fire - Coalmine... | ecosystem: Environmental > Terrestrial > Soil > Unclassified ...
CTGCGCGTGCCGCAATTCTCGAGGCGCGTGCGCTCCTCGCAAAAGAGGCGCGAAAGACCGGTTTGGTCGGTGCACGCGTCTTCCTTGGTCACGGTAACTTCCCCCGCCGCAATGCCGGCGGCCGGGACCGGCAAGGCCGTGACCACGGCTTGTGCCGGCCGGTGCCGCGCAACGCGGGATGCATCAGGCGCCGTGCCCCCGGCTGCTGCCGACATGGTAAACGGCGCCTTGGGCAGCGCGAGATGCTGGGCGGGGTTCCAGATACCGGGCGCTGTCTTCACGACCAGCGGCGCGGCCGGCGCCGCCGGCGGCTCGCTCCACTGGAAGTAGGCGAGATAGAGCATCGCCGCGCCGGTGAAGAACCCGGTCGCCGCGGCGGTGACTTCGGCGAGATCGCGGCGGTTACGCGCCGAGCGCGCGCAGAACCCGATGAAGACTGCCAATATGCAGAGCCAGCCGCTGAGTTGTACCGCGGTCCTGAAGCCGATCAGCGGATCGGCCGCTTGACTGGCATAAACGCAAAGGGCGGCGCTGAGCGCGAACGCCACGCCAAGCAGGACGGCGAACGTGCGGCGGCTGACGGCCACGGCGGCGAGTTCGACGTCGGCAAGCTCAGGAGGGCGCGGCTCGAACAAGCCCCGATCATCTTGCAATCAGCGGATGTTTGCCACCCCAAACGGGACGTGGCCGGCGGCGACGTAGGCGCGCGCCGAGTCCACATGCCCGCGCTGGTCGTCGAAGTAGAAATCCGGCTCGAAGGCTTTTAAAAACGCGCCCTTATCCAGTCCGCCGAGGAACATGGCCTCGTCGACGCCGACATTCCACTCCATCAGCGTGCGCACCGCGCGCTCATGCGCCGGGGCGCTGCGCGCCGTTACCAGCGCGGTACGGATCTTCACGGGCGAGTGGCGGTCGCTCTGCAAGCGATGCAGCGCCTCGAGCAGCGGCTTGAACGGCCCCGGCGGGAGTGGCTGCAGGGCGTTCATCACCTCGTGCTTGGAAAACGCGGCGAGACCGTCGCGCTGGTAGACCTGCTCGGCTTCGTCGGAAAAGAGCACCGCATCGCCATCGAAAGCGATGCGCAGTTCGGTGGCGTGACGGCTCGCGGCCTGCGCCGACTCCGGGTATACGCGCGCGGCCGGACACTTCGCGGAAAGCGCGGCGAGCACATCGGATTCGCTGGCCGACAGGAACAGGTTGGCACGCAGCGCATCGAGGTATTGCCAGGGGCTGCGCCCGCGCGTGAACACTCCCCGCTCCACCGCCAACCCGGCACGCTGGGCGGAGCGGAACACGCGCAGCCCGGACACCGGGTCGTTCTTGGATAGCACGACGACTTCCACGCGCTGCGCGTCGTCCGTATTGAAGGCGAGGAGCTTCTGCACCAGCGGGAACGCGACGCCCTCGCGCGCCGGCACATCGAGCCGCCCGAACTGAAGCGCGACGTACGCCGGCTCGCCTTCCGCCTCGAACACCCGGTTCTCTTCTTCGAAGTCGAACAGCGCCCGCGAGGAGATCGCGACGACCAGCTTCCCTTCTACCGAGTAAGGCATCCCACCCCTTTCGCTGGCGCCATTATGACGCCCGGGCAGGGAGCCGATCAGTAGATCGTTTCGTCGATCGGGAGCTGCAGCACCAGATCGGCGCACATCACCTTGTGGCCGCAGCCAACGCAGACCAGGTCGTCGGTGACATCCGGGCGCTCGGAACCGTCGAGCGCGCGCCATTCCTCGCCGAAGCACTCGGGGCAGTGGCCGCTGATTTTGCCGATCAGGATTTTCACGCCGAGAACGATACGGCGGCCGCGCCTGCCGCTCAGTGGCACGGTCCCGCTGGCAAACAAAGATTAACCGCCGTTGCTACTCGCAGTAGTACTCGAGCGACTCGGCGCCCGGCGCGCGCGGGTCGCCAAAGGAGATCCAGCCGTGGCCCCGCAGGATGTACTCCTCGCGATGCAGCACGAACTCCGGCTCGCCTTCGACCGTCACGAACGTGCCGTTGGTGCTGTGGTCGCGCAGGATGAACTTGTCGCGGCGGCGCTCGATGCTGCAATGCTGGCGCGAGGCATTCTCGCCGGTGATCACGACCTCGCAGTCCTTGTCGCGCCCGACGCGTAACGGCGGCTCTGCGATGACCTCGGTGCCGCCGAAATTGAGCGACAGCCGGCCGCTCGCCGTGGCGAGGATGCCGGTCGCCACTTCATCGGTAACGGTGATGTCCGGTCCCTGCCGCCAGACGAGCTCGCAAAGCGAGACGCTCTCCGCCTTGCCCTTCAGCTGCACGGAATAAAGCACGCGCGTGCAGCTCTTCAGCGCCGGGCTGAGCAGCGCCGCCGTTCCCTCGGAGGTCAGCACCTGTCCCTTGGCCGCCTGGCCGGCGAGCCCCTCGGCGATACTTACCGGCTCGCCGAAGAGATCGTTGTCGCGCCGGACCACCAGTCCGGTATGGAAGCCGATGCGCGCGCCCAGGCGGGTGCCCTGCACCGGCGGCAGCGCCTCGACCGCGAGATGCATGCGCGTGGCGGCGATCGCGGCCGCATCCGGGCTCGGAAAAATCGCCATCACCTCGTCGCCGATTTCCTTTACCACCTGCCCGCCCGCGAGGCGCGTGGCATCGCTGAAAGCGCGCAGGCATTGGGCGATGGCCTGCGCCGCGGCCGCGTCGCCCGCGCTCTCGTAGAGCTGCGTGCTGCCGCTCACGTCGGCGAACAGCACGGTTCGCCTGACTTCATCCGCCATCAGCGCATTGTGCCCAAGTTGGCGGCATGCCGCAGAGTGCCTATTTCTTCGCCGGCCGCGCGAAGTCCGACTTCCGAATCACCGCATTCACCCCTTTGACGCGATCGACCACCTGCGTCACCTGGAAGTCGGCGCCGGCACTGAGGTAGGCGAGCGCCGTCGCGCGATCCATGCCGAGCTTCTCGTTCAGGAACTGGACCGCCTGGCGCGTGGCGTCCTTCATCGCCTCGTTCAGGTCCTGGTTGAGGCCGACCGGGATCCAGTAATCCTTGGTCTCGGCAAACGGGTTCTTCATCGGTGCCTTCATCGGCAAGCGCTTATCGCCGCTCTTTAGCACCGTGAGCCGATAAGTCGAGCGCAGCGATCCCTCGATCGCGGTGAGCGCGACTTCGCCATCGCCCTGCGCATAGTGCGGATCGGCCGCGTAGAACAGCGCGCCGTCGACCTGGATCGGAATATAGAGCTTGGCGCCGACGCCGAGGTCGTTGATATCGAGATTGCCGCCGTACTCGCCGGGCGGCACCGAATTCGGCTTGTCCTGCGTGTTCGGCGCAACGCCCATCGTGCCGTTGAAGGGTCGCAACGCGATGCGCGCTTCGGGTCCCTGCGCGCCTTTCACGATGGCGTACCACTTGCCGCCAACCTCGCGAATCGGCACGAAGGTGAAATGGTTCGCGAAGAGCTCCGGATGCGCGGCATCCGCGCCGGCCTGCGGGCCCTTGTTCTCCGGGAATTCACCGGGCAGCGCGCCTTTGCCATGCCGATTGGAGATGACGCCGTAGGGCACGCGCGGTTGCAGCGCCAGCATCTCGACCAGCAGTACATCGCCCGCCTTCGCGCCTTCGATGGCGACGGGCCCGGTGACGACGTGCGGGCCGTCTTTTACGAAGTCATGCGGCAGATTCGACGCGGCGATCGCCTGTGCGTCCTTCAGCACCTGGTCGGGCTTGACCCCATGCCGGCCGAAGAACTTCACCGGATCCTTGCCCTGGTCCTCGAGCACGCCTTCGTGCGACACCGTATCGAACGTCACCACCGCGCCGGAGGGCACCGTCAGCACCGGCTTCGCGCTCGCGTTCGGAAGACTGCCCCAGCGCGCGGTCTGCGGCGTCGTCGGGACGTAGTAGCTGCCGTCCTTTTGCTTCATCGGCTTGTCCGCAAGCGGCTGCAGCACTTTGAAATCGGCGGCCGCGGCTGCCGCCGCGATGGCAAAAAGCGCCAGGCCAGCAAGGTGCTTGATCGTCATGGAACGCTCCCGTTGTCGATGAGTTGATTCTCTTGGAGCGGGTGATGGGAATCGAACCCACGTATTCAGCTTGGGAAGCTGATGTTCTGCCATTGAACTACACCCGCGGCGCGGCCGATTTTACGGTTTTCTCTACAGCCCGGCGTTCTGGATGAAAAGAAAGAGCGGCGCGGGGCCTGCGAGGGCGAGACCGGCATGCAGCCGCGCGAGCGTCGGGAATGGCGCCGGCATGCCGCTCGCGCCGGCGTCGAGGCAGCGCTGCGTGAAGGGCATCACCACGGCGACATGCACCGCCGCGGCCGCCGCCAGCAGCAGCGCGCCGCTGAGCCACGCCAGGCGGCCGCTCGCGACGCCGGCGAGCATTCCGGCAAGCGCGCCGACGATGCCGAAAGCGGCGTGAAAAATCGTAGTGCGCGGGTGAGCGACAACGACGAATGCGGCGGCGAGCGTCTTGCCGCCCTCGGTCATGGCCGGATGCTCGACCAGGCACACATACACCGCGGCGCCGGTGTAGAGCGCGCAGCACAGCAACAATGTTTCTGCGCCACGGCCTGCACCGGGATCAGCATCGCGTTCATTGTTCTTGGCTCCCTGGGGTCGCGAGTTTAAGCGCTATCATTCACCCCATGATCGAAGTGAAAGTCAACGGCGCGTCGCGGCGCTTTGCAGCGCCGCTCGATGTGGCCACCCTGCTGGCGCAGCTCGAGATGGCGGGGAAGAAGGTCGCGGTGGAAAGGAACGGCGAGATCGTGCCGAAGAGCGCGCATGCGCGAACCTTGGTCGCGGACGGCGACCAGCTCGAAATCGTCGTCGCGGTAGGTGGCGGATGAGCGACGCTCTCGTCATCGCCGGCAAAACGTACACCTCTCGCCTGCTCATCGGCACGGGCAAGTACAAGGATTTCGCGCAGACGCGCGAAGCGGTCGAGGCCTCCGGCGCGCAGATCGTGACCGTCGCGATCCGCCGGACCAACATCGGCCAGAACCGTGGCGAGCCGAGTCTGCTCGAATACCTGCCGCCCTCGCGCATTACCTATCTGCCGAACACCGCGGGCTGCTATAGCGCGCAGGACGCGGTGCGCACGCTGCGCCTTGCACGCGAGCTCCTCGACGGCCACGAGCTCGTCAAGCTCGAGGTGCTGGGCGATCCGCACACGCTCTACCCGAACATGCCGGAAACGCTCAAGGCCGCCGAGCAGCTGGTGAAGGAAGGCTTCAAGGTGATGGTGTACTGCTCCGACGATCCGATCCAGGCGCAGATGCTGGAGGCGGCCGGGTGCGTCGCGATCATGCCGCTCGCCTCGCTCATCGGCTCGGGCATGGGCATCCTGAATCCGTGGAACCTGCAGCTCGTGCTCGACAAGGTGAAGGTGCCGGTGCTGGTCGACGCCGGCGTCGGCACCGCGTCCGATGCCGCGGTCGCCATGGAGCTTGGCTGCGACGGCGTGCTGATGAACACCGCCGTGGCGGCGGCGCGTAACCCCGTGCTGATGGCGCGCGCGATGAAGAAAGCGGTCGAGGCCGGCCGCGAAGCGTTCCTCGCTGGCCGCATGCCGAAGAAGCTCTACTCGGCGTCGCCGAGCTCGCCCACCGAAGGAACGATCTCGTCCAAGGCGGCTTGAACCGGCCGATCCGCAGCTACGTCCTGCGCCAAGGCAGGACTACGCCGGCGCAGCAGCGAGCGCTCAAGGAGCTCTTTCCGAAGTACGGCATCGCGTTCTCCAGCGCCAAGCTGCACTCGGCACGTTATGCGCCGCTCGTGCTCGAGGTCGGCTCCGGGATGGGCGAGACGACCATCGCCATCGCCAAGGCGCATCCGGAGGCGGATTTCATCGCCGTCGAAGTTCACGCTCCCGGCGTCGGCGCGCTGCTGAATGCGATCGAGCGCGAGCGCCTGACCAACGTGCGCGTGATCCGACACGATGCCGTGGAAGTGCTCGAGCGCATGGTCGAGGATGCGAGCCTGGTGGCGATCCACCTGTTCTTTCCGGATCCGTGGCCGAAGAAGCGCCACCACAAGCGGCGCCTGGTGCAGCCCGACGTCGCCGCCTTGATGGCGCGCAAGCTCATGGCGGGCGGCACGCTGCACGCGGCGACCGACTGGCCGGATTATGCCGAGCAGATGGCCGCCGTCTTCGGCGCGGAGCCGCTGCTCGAGGCGGTGGCTGGCGGCTTCGCGCCTCGGCCCGCTACAAAATTCGAGTCGCGGGGCCGGCGACTCGGACACCCGATTCGAGACCTGCACTTTCGCCGCCGGTAACGAAGAGTCCCAGCAGCTCGTTGAGGAAGAGCCGCCCGCGTTCCGTCGGCCGCAGGTTCTGCACGTCGCGCCCGATGAGGCCGCGCTGCTCCGCCTGTTCCAGTTCGCGCGCGATGACGGTGATCGGTAATCCGGTGCGCTCCTGGAAGAGCGCGAGCGCAAAGCCATCGACGAGCCGCAGTGCATTGAGCATGAACTCGAACGGCAGCTCGGCCGGCGGCACCGCGTTTTCCTTTGCGATGGTGTTGGCAGCCGCCAAGTAATCGCGCGGCTGCTTGATGCGTTCCTGGCGCGTCACGCGATCGGGAAAGCTCACCTTGCCGTGCGCGCCGGCGCCGATGCCGAGATAGTCGCCGAATTGCCAGTAGTTCAGGTTGTGCCTGCACCGGCGGCCCGGGCGAGCGAACGCTGATGTCTCGTAGTGCTGGTAACCCGCGCTGCTCAGCGCCTCCTCCACGGCGAGCTGCATGTCGGCGCACGTATCGTGCTCCGGTAGCGGCGGTGGCCGTCGATAGAACGCGGTGTTGGGCTCGATCGTAAGCTGGTATGCCGAGATGTGCGGCACGCCGCAGGCGAGCGCTGCGCGGATGTCGGTGCGCGCCATGTCGAGCGTCTGGCCCGGCAGGCCGTACATCAGATCGATGTTGACGTTGTCGAAGCTCGCAAGCGCCGCGTCAACCCCGCGCCGCGCTTCCGCAGCGCTATGGATGCGGCCGAGCGCCGTCAGCATCGCATCGTCGAAGCTTTGCACGCCAAGCGAGATGCGGTTCACGCCCGCGTCGCGGAAGCCGCGGAAACGCGCCGCTTCCACTGTGCCGGGATTCGCCTCGAGCGTGATCTCGGCGCCGGGCTCAAGGACCAGGCGCGCGCGCACGGCGCAGAGCAGCTCGTCGATCGCCGCCGGCGAAAAGAGGCTCGGCGTACCGCCGCCGATGAAAACGCTGATGAGGCGCCTTCCCCAGACCGACGGCAGCAGCGCTTCGAGATCGGAAATCAGCTTGGCGACGTACTCGCGCTCGGGCAGCGGTTGGTTGCGCTCGTGCGAGTTGAAGTCGCAGTACGGGCATTTGCGCACGCACCACGGGATGTGGACATAGAGCGCGAGCGGCGGCAGCAGCGTGAGCCGCACCTGCGATGGCCGCTCAACCGCGATGGTCGGCATGCAAGAGCTCCAGCAACCGCCGCGCCGCGACGGCGCGGTGGCTGATGCGATTCTTCTCCGCCGGCGAGAGCTCCGCCGCGGTCTTGCCGGTACCGGGGACCAGGAACAGCGGGTCGTAGCCGAAGCCGCCGGTGCCACGCGCTGCGCGCGCGATTTGCCCGTGCCAGAGGCCTTCGGCAATGAGCGGCCGCGGGTCGTCGGGCCGGCGCACCAGCACCATCAGGCAGCAGTAATAGGCCGCGCGATTCTCCTCGAGCTCGGCGAGCAAGCGCCGATTGTTGCGCGCATCGCGTGCGTCGCGGTCGCCTTCGCGCCCCGCGTAGTAGGCCGAGTGCACGCCCGGCTCGCCGCCCAGCGAAGGCACGCAAAGCCCGGAATCGTCCGCGATTGCCGGCAGCCGAGCAGCGCGGCTCGCGTGGCGCGCCTTGGCGAGCGCGTTCTCGACGAACGTCTCATGCGGCTCCGCGGCCTCCGGGATGCCGAGCGCCGCCTGCGATACGAGCTCCAGCTCGGGCGCGAGGATCGCTTCCAGCTCGCGCAGCTTTCCAGGGTTACGGGTGGCGACGACGACCTTCATTGCCGGTAAAGGGCAGAGACCCCGTTTATCGCAGGGTGTATTCGAGCAGCCAGTAGTAATCGAGCGCGCGATACGCAAGCTCGCGCGCATGCGGCGCGAGCGTGGCGCGAAGATCGGCTTCGGTGGGGAAGTTCTTGAGCACGCGGTGCTGGCTGCCGTCAGCGACCGGCCGCAGCTGGTAAGTGTTGCCCTCGGCATCGCGCTCGGCGATCGGCGTACTATTTCCCGCGACATACAGATTGTCCATCAGCAGCACGCGCGCGCCGGGCTCGAGCACATGGTGCAGCGAGCCCAGGAAATCGTCGACGCGACTGAGCGGGATGTGCGACCACCAGAAGCAGGCGAGCGCCGCATTGAATCGCCCGAGCTCGGCCGGCAGCGCATAGGCGTCCGCGAGCTCGAAGCGCACGTTGCGCTCGCCGTAGTCCTTCGACATGGCGATGCGCATCGGCTCCTGCGCCGCATCGACCGCGACGATGCTTGCCGCGCTACGTGCCACGAGCACGGTCCAGTAGCCGGTGCCGCAGGCAACTTCGATGACGCGGCGCCCGGCGAGGCGGCTCGCAAAGTGCTCGCGCATGAACGCGAGATCGACCTGGCGCTCGGCCTTCGCGTAGATCGCCTCGTACTCGCGCGCGCGACGCTGGTAGTAGTCGAGGAGCTCAGCCGAGGCCAAGCGCACTCCGTTGATGGCCGATCAGCTCGCGAATGCCGCGTTCTGCGAGCGTGATCAGCTCATCGAGCTGCCGGCGGCCGAACGCCGCGCCTTCGGCGGTGCCCTGCACTTCGACGAAGTTGCCGGCGCCGGTCATCACGACATTCATGTCGCAGCCGCACGCGGAATCCTCCGCGTAATCGAGATCGAGCACCGGCGCGCCCTGATAGATACCGACCGACACGGCGCCGACGAAGTCGCGGATCGGCAGTTCACGCAGCAGGCCCTTGGCCTTGAGCCAGGTGAGCGCGTCGTGCAACGCGACGAACGAGCCGGTGATCGCCGCCGTGCGCGTGCCGCCGTCAGCCTGCAGCACATCGCAATCGAGCTGCACGGTGCGGGCCCCGAGGGCCGCCAGATCGACCACCGCGCGCAGCGACCGGCCGATGAGGCGCTGGATCTCCTGCGTGCGGCCGCTCTGCCTGCCGCGCGAGGCTTCGCGTTCGGTGCGGGTGTTGGTCGAGCGCGGCAGCATGCCGTATTCGGCGGTGACCCAGCCGCGGCCAGTGTCTTTCATGAACGGGGGCACGCGCTCCTCCACCGATGCCGTGCAAAGCACGTGCGTATCGCCGAACTCGATGCGCACCGAGCCTTCGGCGTGCTTGGTGTAGCGCCGCAGGATGCGGACCGGCCGCAGCTCGTGCGCCTGGCGGCCGCTCGGTCTCAAGACGAGGAGCTCTTGCGCAGCGCTGCCTTGAGCTCGTCGATCGCGCGCTCGATCTCCTCGTCGGAGACCTGCCGGTAGTCGAGGTCGGTGGCGGTGAAATCCTGCACCAGGGTGCGCTCCGGCTCGGGCACCGCCGCCGCGGCTCGCGCCTCGCCCCAGCGCATCGCGAGCACCGAGATGTTGTCGCAATCGAGGCCCGCGCGGTGCTGTGCCAGCTCGACCAGCTCGGGAATCGCCTCGTCGAAGCGCCGCGCCATCAGCGAGTGCAAGAGCTGTCGCTGGGTGAGCGGCCCCCAGAAGCCGTCGGAGCAAAGCAGCACCACGTCGTGCTCTAGAAGCGGCTCGCGCGAGAGCGGCGACGGCTGCGGCGCGGTGTAGCCGCCGAGGCATTGCAGCAGGCGATTGCGCTCGGGGTGCGTCGTGCTCGCCTCTTCGCGAATGCGGCCGGTATCGACAAGCTCCTGCACCACCGTGTGATCGCGCGTGCGATGCACGATGCGACCATCGCGAATCAGATAGAGCCGGCTGTCGCCGACGTGCGTCCAGTACGCCTGGCCGTCCTGCACGATGCACACGACGAGCACCGTGCGCGGCGTGTCGCTCAGGCCGCGCTTCGCCGCTTCGCGCAGGATCGCCGCATGCCCCGCGGCGATGGCGCGGTTGAGGAAGCTGCCGGGGTCGGCGACACGCGGCTTTGCCTCGCGTACGAACGCGGCACCGAGGAGCCCTACGGCGAACTCCGCTGCCACCTCGCCATGCGGGTGCCCGCCCAGGCCATCGGCGAGCGCCATCAGCACGCAATCCGAAGTCGCCCAGTGGCCGATGCGGTCCTGGTTGATGCGGCGCGTGCCGATGCGGGTTTCCTGGGCGAGCGCGTACTTCATTTACCGCGCAGCCCGAGCGAGTTCTTCAGGTGCCACACAAAACGCGCCTCGGTCTTCTCGTCGCCTTTTTCGCCGCCCTTTCCCCCCGTGTGCTCGGGCTGCTTTTCGCCGAGCAGCGCCTTCTGCAGGGCGAGCACGCTCTGCGGCCGTTCGAGGTGATCGAGCCGCAGGCACCAGTCGATGATGTCGAGGAGCAGCGCCGAATATTTGTCCGCCCACGCGCGCCGCGCCGGTTTGAGCTCGTCCTTTTCCAGGCGCTCATGCGCGGCCTGCGGCGCCGCGCTCGCGAGGCACGCGTATACGGTGGCGCCGACCGAATAGATGTCGGTCCAGGGCCCGAGCTCGCCTTGCCGGGCGTACTGCTCGGGCGCGGCGAAGCCTGGCGTGTAGGTGAGCGGCAGCATCACGCCCTCCGCCGAGAGGGTCTGGCGCGCGCCGCCGAAGTCGATGAGCAGCGGCGAGCCGTCGTCGCGCAGGAAGACGTTGCCGGGCTTGATGTCCAGATGCAGCAGCTTGTTGGCATGCACCTCGCGCAGCCCGTTCAGGAGCTGTGCGAAGGTCGAGCGCACCCACACTTCGTCGGGCAGGGCGCCCTTGCGGCCGACGATGTGCTGCTTGAGCGAGCGCCCGCGCTCGTGCCGCATCACCAGATAGACCGTGTCGTTCGCGCGGAAGAAGTTCAGGACTCGCACTACGTTCGGGTGTTGCAGCCGCGCGAGGGCGCGGCCTTCCTCGAAGAAGCACTTCAAGCCGTAGCGAAAGCGCGCCGCATCCGACATCGCCACCTTCGGTACCGCGCTGCCGTCGAGGCGCACCGCAAGCGCCGAGGGCAGGTACTCCTTGATGACGACGGGCGTCTCGTTCTCGTCGTGGGCGAGGTAGACGAAGGAGAAGCCGCCCGCGCCGAGCGTACGCACGATCGTATAGTTCTCGAGCCGGCTCCCCTCCGGGAGCGCGCGATTGGCTTGGGACGGCATTTCGCTCCTATGATAACGAATGATCCAAAGCATGACCGGCTTCGCTACCGGCAGCGCCGACACGCCGCGCGGCCGGCTGAGCGTGGAATTGCGCTCGGTGAACGCGCGGTTTCTGGATCTGCAGTTCCGCATAGCGGACGAACTGCGCGCGGTGGAGCCCGCGCTGCGTGAATTACTGCAAGCGCGGCTTGCGCGCGGCAAGGTCGACTGCCGGGTGTTCTTTGCCGATAGCGAGCCCGTCGCCTCCGGCCGGCTCAGCAGCGAAGCGATCGCGCGGCTGCGCGAGCTCTCTGCTCAGGTTTTAAAGGAAATGCCGCAGGCGGCGCCGCTTCGGGTAGCCGATGTGCTGCGCTGGCCCGGCGTCATCGCCGAGTCGCCGCTCGATGAAGAGAAAACCCGGCGTCTCGCGGCCGAGGTCTGCGCGCGCGCGCTCGATGAGCTCGTCGCCTCGCGCTCGCGTGAAGGAGCGAAGCTCGCCGCCGCCATCACCGAGCGCGTCGCCTCGATGCGCGAGCGTCTGGGCGAGGTCGCGCCGCTCGTGCCGCAGTCGGTCGCCGCCTACCAGGCGCGGCTCGCCGAGCGGCTGCGCGACGCGCTCGGCTCGGCCGACGATGATCGCGTGCGTGCCGAGATCGCGGTGTTCGCCGCCAAGGCCGACGTCGACGAGGAGCTCACCCGGCTCAACGCGCATCTCGGCGAAGTGGATCGCGTGCTCGGCGAAGGCGGCGCGCGCACGGTTCCGATCGGCAAACGGCTCGACTTCCTTGCCCAGGAGCTCAACCGGGAGGCAAACACCCTCGCCTCCAAGGCCGCGAGCCAGGAGATCAGCGATTGCGCGCTCGAGCTGAAGCTCCTGGTCGAGCAGATGCGCGAGCAGGTCCAGAACATCGAATGACCCAAGGGAGGGAGAAGAGCAAAGGGACGCTTTTCGTGGTGACGGCGCCGTCCGGGGCAGGGAAGACCTCGCTCATCGACGCCGTGATGAAGGACGACCCGTCGCTCAAGATCTCGGTCTCCTATACGACGCGCAAGCCGCGGCCCGGTGAGAAGGACGGCGTCGACTACTACTTCGTCGACCCGCAGACCTTCCGGCGCATGCAGGAGCGCGGTGACTTCCTCGAGAGCGCGGAGGTGCACGGCAATCACTACGGCACGGCGAAGCAGGTGATCCTCGACGCGCTTGCCGCCGGCGAGGACATGATCCTCGAGATCGACTGGCAGGGCGCGCGCGAGGTGCGGCGCCTCTATCCGCAGAGCGTCGGCATCTTCATCCTGCCGCCGACCGTCGACGAGCTCGAGCGGCGCATGCGCGCGCGGGCCCAGGATTCCGACGCCGTGATCCGCCAGCGCGTGACGAATGCACGCGAAGAGCTCGCACATGCCGGCGAATTCAAATACGCTATAATTAACAAAGACTTCGAAACAGCACGGCGCGAGCTTGCCAGCATCATCCAGCGCGAGCGCGCCAAACCCTGAAGAGAATCCTATGGCCCGCATCACCGTCGATGACTGCCTGAAGAGAATCCCCAACCGCTTCCAGCTCACGCTGGCGGCGACCTACCGCGCGCGCCAGCTCGGCGCCGGCGCGTCGCCGCTGGTCGAGCCGAACCGCGACAAGGCGACGGTGATCGCGCTGCGCGAGATCGCCAATGGCAAGGTGGGTACCGAAGTTCTCAAGCGCAACGCCACCCCGGTGACCCCGCCGGGCTTGTAGCAATCGGCGGTAAGCTCGCCGCATGGCGGCTGCTGCCCCCGCACTGCGTGACGCCGAGCGCTTCGGCTACCTGAAGCCGAAAGACGTCGCGCGCCTGGAGGAGGCCTACCGCTTCTCGGAAGCCGCCCACGCCGGGCAGACTCGCCAGTCAGGCGACCCCTACATCTCGCATCCGCTCGCGGTCGCCGAAATCCTCGCCGGCTGGCACCTCGACGGCCAGACGCTGATGGCAGCACTGCTGCACGACGTCACCGAGGACACGTCGGTGACGAAGGACGAAATCTCCGACACCTTCGGCAAGCCGGTGGCCGAGCTGGTCGACGGCGTCTCGAAGCTCGACAAGATCGAATTCACCTCCGCCGAGCACCTGCAGGCGGAGAACTTCCGCAAGATGCTGCTCGCGATGGCGCGCGACGTGCGCGTCATCCTGATCAAGCTCGCCGATCGCCTGCACAACATGCGCACGCTCGGCGCGGTGCAGCCGGCGAAGCGCCGGCGCGTCGCGCGCGAGACGATGGAGATCTACGCGCCGATCGCCAACCGCCTTGGCCTGAATGCGCTCTACCACGAGCTGCAGGAGCTCGCGTTCTCGCACCTCTATCCGCTGCGCTACCAGGTGCTCGCCAAGGCCACCAAGGCGGCGCGCGGCAACCGGCGCGAGATGATCGGCAAGACGCTCGATGCGGTGAAGAAGAAGCTCGCCGACGGCGGCATCCAAGCCGTGGTCCACGGGCGGGAAAAGCACGTCTATTCGACCTACCGCAAGATGATCGAGAAGCACCTCTCGTTCTCCGAGGTGCACGACATCTTCGGCGTGCGTGTGATCGTCGCCGACGTGCCGACGTGCTATCTCGCGATGGGCGCGCTGCACGGGCTCTACAAGCCGATCCCCGGCAAGTTCAAGGACTACATCGCGATCCCGAAGGCGAATGGCTACCAGTCGATCCACACCGATTTGATCGGTCCATACGGTGTGCCGGTGGAGGTGCAGATCCGCACCGAGCAGATGCACCGGCTCGCCGAGTCGGGCGTGGCGTCCCACTGGCTGTACAAGGACGAGACCGACCAGCTCTCCGATCTGCAGAAGCAGACCCACCGCTGGCTGCAGTCGCTCCTCGAGATCCAGCACCAGTCGGGCGATCCGCAGGAGTTCCTCGAGCATGTGAAGGTCGACCTCTTTCCGGATGAGGTCTACGTCTTCACGCCCAAGGGAAAAATTCTCTCCCTGCCCCGCGGCGCGACCGCGGTGGATTTCGCCTACGCCGTGCACACCGACATCGGCAATCGCTGTGTCGCCGCCAAGGTGAACGGCGAGCTCGTGCCGTTGCGCCAGGAGCTGCGCAACGGCGACCGCGTCGAGATCATCACCGCGAGCCACGCCAAGCCCAATCCGGGATGGCTGCAGTACGTGCGCACTGGCAAGGCGCGCTCCAACATTCGCCATTTCCTCAAGACCATGCAATACGAGGAATCGGCGAGCCTCGGTGAGCGGCTGCTCGATCA
>Ga0070741_10013452_pt1 | contig 14441 bp, 10 predicted proteins | sample Coa_R1_4_FD_66440 | JGI IMG/M metagenome (GOLD analysis project Ga0070741, IMG submission 66440) | Surface soil microbial communities from Centralia Pennsylvania, which are recovering from an underground coalmine fire - Coalmine... | ecosystem: Environmental > Terrestrial > Soil > Unclassified ...
TTAAGCGGTCCGATAGAAATCTCATCGTGGGCCTCGACATCGGCACCTCCAAGGTGGTTGCCCTGGTCGGGGAGGTCGGCGTCGACGGCACCATCGAGGTGCTGGGGCTCGGCTCCCAGCCTTCACGGGGTCTGAAGAAGGGCGTCGTCGTCAACATCGAATCGACGGTGCAGTCGATCCAGCGCGCCGTGGAGGAAGCCGAGCTCATGGCCGGCTGCGAGATCCACTCGGTGTTTGCCGGAATCGCCGGCAGCCACGTGCGCAGTCTCAACTCGCACGGCGTGGTGGCGATCCGCGATCGCGAGGTCACCCACGGTGATGTCGAGCACGTGATCGATGCGGCGAAAGCGGTGGCGATACCCGCCGACCAGAAGATCCTGCACGTGCTGCCCCAGGAGTTCATCGTCGACGGCCAGGAAGGCATCCGCGACCCCATCGGCATGTCGGGTGTGCGGCTGGAGGCCAAGGTGCACATCGTTACCGGCGCGGAGAGCGCCGCGCAGAACATCGAGAAGTGCATCAAGCGCTGCGGGCTCGAGGTCGACGATGTCGTGCTCGAGCAGCTCGCCTCCAGCTTCTCGGTGCTCACCGACGATGAGAAAGAGCTCGGTGTCTGCCTGGTCGACATCGGCGGCGGCACGACGGATCTGGCGGTGTTCGCGCACGGGGCGATCCGCCACACGGCGGTGATACCGATTGCGGGCGATCAGGTGACCAACGACATCGCGGTCTCCATGCGCACGCCGACCCAACATGCCGAAGACATCAAGATCCGCTACGCCTGCGCGCTCTCGCAGCTCGCCAACCCGGACGAGAGCATCGAAGTGCCGAGTGTCGGCGACCGGCCGGCGCGCCGCCTCGCGCGCCAGACGCTGGCCGAGATCGTCGAGCCGCGTTACGAGGAGCTATTCGGCCTGGTGCGCGAAGAGCTGCGCCGCAGCGGTTTCGAGGAAGTGATCGCCGCGGGCGTGGTGCTCACCGGCGGCAGCGCCAAGATGGAGGGCGCGATCGAGCTGGCCGAGGAAGTCTTCCACGTGCCCGTGAGACTGGGGCTGCCGCAGCAGGTCCATGGCCTCACCGATGTCGTGAAGAACCCCGTTTTCTCCACCGGCGTGGGGCTGCTGCTCTATGCCCGTGACAACTTCCTGCCCGCGCGTCGCGGGCGGTCCCTGGGCAACGCGAAGACGGCGCTCGACCGTATGCGCGCCTGGTTCCAGGGAAACTTTTGACGCTGACAGACCGAACGACCTCAACAAAACCAAAGCAACCCTCACAATCAACCGACTCATTCTCGAGGAGCACGCGCAATGTTCGAATTAATGGACGCCTACAGCCAAAGCGCTGTCATCAAAGTCATCGGCGTGGGCGGCGGCGGCGGCAACGCCGTGGCCCACATGGTCACCTCCGGCATCGAGGGTGTGGAGTTCATGTGCGTCAACACCGACGCGCAGGCCCTGAAGCATGCGAAGGTGAAGACCGCACTGCAGATCGGCACCAATATCACCAAGGGGCTCGGCGCCGGCGCTGATCCGGAAGTCGGCCGTCAGGCAGCGATGGAAGACCGCGACCGCATCGTCGAGCTGGTCGAGGGCTGCGACATGCTGTTCATCACCGCCGGGATGGGCGGCGGCACCGGCACGGGCGGCGCGCCCGTGGTCGCGCAGGTCGCCAAGGAGCTCGGGATCCTGACTGTCGCGGTGGTCACCAAGCCCTTCGAGATGGAGGGCAGCAAGCGCTCCTACATGGCCGACCACGGCATTGCCGAGCTCGGCAAGTACTGCGACTCGCTCATCACCATCCCCAACCAGAAGCTGCTGACGGTGCTGGGCGCCCAGACGACCCTGCTCGATGCATTCAAGTCCGCGAATCAGGTGCTGCAAGGGGCCGTGCAGGGCATCGCGGAGCTGATCACGCGGCCCGGGCTCATCAACGTCGACTTTGCCGACGTACGCACGGTCATGGCCGAGACCGGCATGGCCATGATGGGCTCCGGAGCTGCGAGCGGCGAGGGACGTGCGCGGGCGGCAGCCGAGGCCGCTGTGTCGTCCCCCCTTCTCGAGGACATCAACCTCGCGGGCGCGCACGGCATTCTGGTGAACGTCACGGCCGGCATGGATCTCTCGATCGGGGAATTCCAGGAGGTCGGCCAGATCGTGAAGCAGTTCGCCTCCGAGGACGCCACGGTGGTGGTCGGCACCGTGATCGATCCGGAGCTGAGCAACCAGGTGCGCGTGACCGTCGTGGCCACCGGTCTCGGCCGCCCGGCCGTCGCGGCCCGGCCGCAGCCGCTCGGCGGCTTCCGACAGACCGAGCCGGCGCCGCGCGGCGAGCCGCCGGCTCGGGAAACCCGCGAGCCGCCGATGCGGGTCGTGCGGCGCAGTCCCCTCTCGAGCAGCGACTATGCGCAACTCGATAAGCCGACGGTCCAGCGGCAGCGCGCGGTAGGCGACGGACTGCGGCAGGAGGTCCAGCCGGACGACCTGCTGGACATTCCGGCATTCCTGCGCCGCCAAGCTGATTGAGCGTAACTGGTCAGCTTGTGATACGTTAGCGCGCCGTTCCGCGCCGCGGACCCGAGTGTCCGCGGCAGCCGTTCTCACCCAGGGGGCATGTGGTAGCGGGCCATGGCCCCCAGGTCAGTGAATTGCAGCGGAGTGCGGTTCGGCGCGCCGCGGCGTCATCCGCGGCCCGGCAAGATCGTTGAGAGACGAAGGACTCACGCAGCTATAAACATGGTCGGCCAGCGGACGCTCAAGAATTCGATCCGCGCTACGGGCGTCGGGCTTCATACGGGCAAGAAGGTCCTGATGACGCTCCGTCCGGCCCCGCCTGATACCGGCATTGTGTTCCGACGGACCGATCTGCCGCAGACAGGGGAGGTGTTGGCGCACGCGGAGAATGTCAGTGACACTTTGCTCGGCACGACGCTGTGCCGGGGCACCACCCGGGTCTCGACGGTCGAGCACCTGCTCTCGGCGTTCGCCGGTCTCGGGATCGACAACGCCATCGTGGAGCTGTCGGCGCCCGAGGTGCCCATCATGGACGGCAGCGCCGGCCCCTTCGTTTTTCTCCTGCAGTCGGCCGGCATCGAGGAGCAGCGTCAGCCGAAGCATTTCATCCGCATCAAGAAGCGGCTGCGGGTGGAGGACGGCGACAAGTGGGCGGAGTTCATCCCCTTCGATGGCTTCAAGGTCAACTTCGAGATCGAGTTCAATCACCCGATCTTCAAGCGCCGGGCGCAGAAGGCGTCGATGGACTTCTCGACGACTTCCTTCCTGAAGGAAGTCAGCCGGGCGCGCACATTCGGATTCATGCGCGACCTGGAGATGTTGCGGGAGCGCAATCTTGCGCTCGGCGGCAATCTCGACAACGCCATTGTGCTCGATGACTTCCGGGTGCTCAACGAGGACGGCCTCAGATACGAGGACGAGTTCGTCAAGCACAAGATCCTGGATGCGATCGGAGATCTCTATCTTCTGGGACACAGCCTGATCGGGGAGTTCAGCGGCCACAAGTCGGGACACGCGTTGAACAATCGGCTGTTGCGGGCGCTGTTGGCCGATGCGACCACCTGGGAGAAGGTGGTATTCGAGTCGTATGCGGACGCGCCGATTTCCTACATCGAGGCGCCTGCGCTGCCAGGCTCCGGCGGCGCCTGAGCGGGCCAGTCCCCGCAAAGGCATCCTGCCTCGAGGTTCTCGAGAGCTCTTACGGCGGAGGTCCGGTCGTAAATCCGGGCGTATGGCTACTTCATTGAACCGGGCATGACGCGGACCGTAACTTCCTTGATGTCCGGTTGCGCTTCTCGAATCTCAGCGCTGAGCTCCTGGAGGGCGTAGCGCAGGCGGGCAGACCAGGCGGAGGACTCCGCGAAGACGACCAGGTTGCCGTCACGCTCGGTGATCCCGGTGATCCGCGGGGGGAGCTCAGCGGGTAGACGGGCCTGCAACCAAGGGCGCCAGAAGGCCTGGCGGGCGGATTGGCCCGCGGCTTTTGACAGAACGGGAACCGCACGGGCCAATAGGTCTTTGACAGAATGTGCACGCGGTGGCTGAGGGCCCGAATGGCCGGGCCGGGAGGCCAAGTGTGAGCGGTTTCGCGGTGAGCCGACCTTGAGTTTGCGGACGCCGTGCTTGTCTGGGCGGCTCTTATTGGGCATATTCTGGTTGCTGCTCGAGGGCAAACCGTGTCCCGGAGCATGGAATCTCGCGTTGGCCGGGCTCAGAGTAAAGCTGAGGATCAATGTAGAGCCATGACAGCCCGGTTGCCGGCAAAGCGCAAGTTCTTTCGATTCAGGGTCTCCAGGGGCATTGATGCTCGCGAGGGCGGGTCTCAGAGGCCACGGAGCTCCGCCGTGATTGGCTCGTGCGCTCAGTCTGCTGCGTCACCTGCCGTTATTGAATGGGTACGCACGCCTCCGGAGCGCATGGCATGAATGTCATCATTTTCTCGAAGCGCCACGGGCATGCCCGTGAGCTGAGCCTGCCTCCGCTGGCGCTCGGCGGCATGATCCTGCTGGCGCTTGCCATCGTGGGCGGTGCCTTCGGGGTTGGCCTCAGCCTGGGGCATGGCGGCGGGGTGACCGGGTTGTCTCTCGGACAGACCAGCCACTGGTCGCAGATCCTCGCGAAGCAGCGCGAGGAGATCGCCGATCTCAAGCAGCAGATGCAGGCGCGCGCCGATGCGATCGCCATTCAGCTCGGCGACATGAAGGCGCACGTCCTCCGGCTCGATGCGCTGGGACAGCGTCTGACCGCGATGGCCGGCATCAAGAGCAGTGAATTCAACTTCGGTCAGGATCCGCCGCAGGGCGGTCCGGAGATGGATATTCCGGGCACACGGCCGGAGATGGCCGATGTCGCCACCATGTTGAAGAGTCTGCAGGGACAGATCGATTCCAGCGGCTCGCAGCTCTCGGCGCTGGAGAACGTCATCCTCGCGCGCCAGCTCGGGCAGGAGATCCACCCGGAGGGACGCCCCGTCATGAGCGGATACATGTCCTCCGGCTTCGGCCGGCGGGTCGATCCGTTCACGGGCGGTGAGGAGTTTCACGAAGGCATCGACTTCGCGGCGCCCGAGGGCACGCACATTCGCGCCGTGGCCGCCGGAATCGTGACCTGGGCGGGCCCCCGCGGCGGCTATGGCAACATGGTCCAGGTCGACCATGGCAACGGCTACGCGACCCGGTACGGACATGCCTACAAGGTGCTCGTACACGTGGGTGAGACGGTCAACCGGGGCGATGCTCTCGCCCTGGTGGGCGATACCGGACGCTCCACCGGTCCGCACGTCCATTTCGAGGTGCTCAGGAATGGCCACGAGGTGAATCCGGCCCGCTTCGTCGCGTTGCGGGCGGGATCGGCGGCGTTCACCGGTGCAGGCACGGCGCACGTGGCAGCCGAGAAGGCGCCGGCGAGCGCGAGCGCAAACGGACAGGACTGAATTTGCCGCGGACCCTGCACGGGTCATGAGACCGGCTGCCAAGCCGGCAGATTCCGACCCCAGAGGCGCACCGACTGCCGCGGGAGTGGTCTAACCACCGCTTGATTTCCCCGCCGCCGGAACCCATTGGGGAGTCAGCCTCGCATGCGTAGAATACCCCGCCCGTTTCCCGGCCCGTTTTGGGGTGAGGCGGGTGGTCCGGGCCGCCCCGGCTCGGACCAGTAAACCAGGACCGTCAAGTTGCTCGACACTCTCAAGCGCATTTTCGGTAGCCGCAACGAGCGGCTGATCCGCGGCTATGGGCGGTACATCCGCGCGGCTAAAGAGCTCGAGCCCGGGCTCAAGGACCTCAGCGATGAGGCCCTGCGTGGCAAGACCGAGGAATTCCGCCAGCGGCTGCGGGGTGGGGCCACTCTCGATCAGCTGCTGCCCGAGGCCTTCGCAGTAGTGCGCGAGGCCGCCTGGCGCACGCTCAAGATGCGCCACTTCGATGTGCAGCTCATCGGCGGCATCGCTCTGCACCAGGGCAAGATCGCGGAAATGCGCACCGGCGAAGGCAAGACGCTGGTGGCGACACTCCCCGCCTACCTCAATGCGCTTCCGGGCGAGGGCGTGCACGTCGTCACTGTCAACGAATACCTGGCGCAGCGCGATGCCGACTGGATGGGCCCGGTATATCGGTTCCTCGGGCTCACTGTCGGTGTCATCAAGAACTCGCAGACGCCGCAGGAGAAGCGTGATGCCTACGCCTGCGACATCACCTACGGCACCAACAACGAGCTCGGGTTCGACTACCTGCGCGATAACCTCGCCTTCAGCCTGGAGGATCGGGTGCAGCGCCACCTCGCCTATGCGATCGTGGACGAAGTCGACTCGATCCTGATCGATGAGGCACGCACGCCGCTCATCATCTCGGGACCTGCGGAGGAGAGCACGGAGCTCTACCTGCGGATCAATCAGCTCGTGCCGAGCCTGACGCGCCAGCTCGAGGAGGAAGGGCCGGGCGACTTCGCGGTGGAGGAGAAGACCAAGCAGGTCCACATCACCGAGGAGGGTCATGAGCGCGTCGAGGCGTTGATGTTGAAGGCGGGCCTGCTGCGTGAAGGCGAGAGCCTCTACGATCCCGCCAACATCCGCCTGATGCATCACCTGAACGCGGCGCTGCGCGCCCATGCGCTCTACAAGCGCGATGTCGAATACATCGAGCGCGGCGGCGAGATCATCATCGTCGATGAGTTCACGGGACGCACCATGCCGGGGCGGCGCTGGTCGGACGGCCTGCACCAGGCGATCGAGGCCAAAGAGGGCGTCCGCGTGCGCGAGGAGAACCAGACGGTTGCCTCGATCACATTCCAGAATTACTTCCGTCTCTACAAGAAGCTCTCGGGCATGACGGGCACTGCCGACACCGAGGCGCCGGAGTTCCTCGAGATCTATGGCCTCGAGGTCACGGTCATCCCGACTCACAGGCCGATGGTCCGCAAGGACAACCCGGACTTCGTGCATCTGACGCAGGATGACAAGTTCAAGGCCATCATCGAGGACATCCGCGAGTGCGTCGAGCGTGAGCAGCCGGTGCTCGTCGGCACGACCTCCATCGAGACCTCGGAGCTGGTCTCCGGCGTGCTGCAGAAGGAGGGCATCGAGCACCAGGTGCTGAACGCCAAGCAGCACGAGCGCGAGGCGCACATCGTCGCGCAGGCCGGCCGGCCCGGCGCAGTGACCATTGCCACCAACATGGCCGGCCGCGGCACGGACATCGTCCTCGGCGGCAGCCTCGAGGCCCAGCTGGCCGCGCTCGGCGAAGAGGCCGACGAAGGCGCGCGCCAGAGTGTCAGAGCCGAATGGCAGACGCGGCACGAGAAAGTGGTGGCCGCGGGCGGCCTGCACATCATCGGGACGGAACGACACGAGTCCCGCCGTATCGATAACCAGCTGCGCGGCCGCTCCGGCCGACAGGGTGATCCGGGCTCGAGCCGCTTCTATCTTTCGATGGAAGACAATCTCATGCGCATCTTCGGCGATCCGGTGCGCACCCAGCGTCTGCTCAAGATGGCGGGCATGAAGGAGGGCGAAGTCATCGAGAGCGGCATGCTCAGCCGGCAGATCGAGAAGGCGCAGCGCAAGGTCGAAGCCCACAACTTCGACATCCGCAAGCAGCTGCTGCTCTTCGACGATGTCGCCAACGATCAGCGCAAAGTGATCTACCAGCAGCGCACCGAGATCATGGGAACCGCGGATGTGTCGGCGGCGATCCGCGGGATCCTGGAGGAGGCGATCGGCACGCTGGTCGACCAGTATCTGCCGAAGCACGCGATGCCGAGCGATTGGGACCTCGACGGCCTCGGCAAGGCGCTCGAGAGCGATTTCAACGTGCGCGTCAACGTCAAGGGCTGGCTCGAGCAGGAGCCGGAGCTCGAGGAGCCGGCGTTGCGCGAGCGGCTCGCCCGTGAGGTGCAGCAGGCGTACGGCGCCAAGGTCGCGCGCATCGAGGCCGACTTGATGCGTCACATCGAGAAGGACGTCATGTTGCGGACGCTGGACGCCCACTGGCGCGATCACCTGGCCGCGATGGACTACCTGCGGCAGGGAATTCACCTGCGCGGCTATGCCCAACAGGATTACCGCACTGAATACAAGCGCGAAGCCTTCCAGATGTTCACGGCGATGCTCGATCGCGTGAAGTTCGAGACGGTGACGCGCCTCATGCAGATCGAGGTACGCACTCAGGAGGAGGTCGACCGCGAGGAGGAGGAGCGTCGACGCCGTCTGATGCGGGCACTGCAGGCACAACACGCCGAGGCGATGTCGGCGTTGGCGGGCGGCGGCGAAATGCCGGCGGAACCCGCAGCCATTCCCGCTGCCGCGCGTGCGGCGATGATGGGTGGTGGCGCACGCTCGCACGGCGGGGCCGAGGCGATGCCGCAATCCTTTCCCGATTCGCAAGGTACGTTCGTGCGCGGGGAGCGCAAGATCGGTCGCAACGAGCCCTGTCCCTGCGGCTCCGGCAAGAAGTACAAGCACTGCCACGGCGCCCTGTCGAGCGTCGAGTGAGTGCAGGGGACCCTGGAGGTCCCGCCCCGCGGGCGATTCTGGTCGTTGCCGCAGGGATACTCGATGCCGCCGGCAGAGTGCTGATTGCGGAGCGCCCCGCGGGCAAGCACATGGCGGGTCGCTGGGAATTTCCCGGTGGCAAGGTAGCCCCTGGCGAGTCGGAGAAGGACGCGCTCGTGCGCGAGCTGAAGGAGGAGCTCGGCATAGTAGTGATGTCTGCGCGCCACCTGATGCGGCTGACACACCGCTATCCTGACCGCGACGTCGAGCTGTCGATGTGGGTCGTGGAGCGCCATGACGGTGAGCCGCGACCGCTCGACGGCCAGCGGCTGAAGTGGGTGGAGCGGGCCCGACTTCCCGGCGAGGACATTCTCGAGGCGGACGGCCCGTTCGTGGCTGCACTGGTACAATGGCCCTCGCCTCCTTAGAAACTCAGACGGGACTCCCATGGCAGCGAAGAGCGATCTTCCGGAAGTACGCCTCGATCCAGCCGGCCTCTATCGGGAGGAGATCTATACCGATCGCCGGGCGGGCACGATTCGCCGCCTGACACCCGTGACCGTGGCCGGGGCTGATGATCCCACGCGCCCGGTGCTGTTCTCCGGCCAGACACAGTTACTCACTCCCGCCGGTGTCCTGCCGCTCGCGTTCGAGATCGAGGCTACCAGCCTCGAGGACGCGCTCGAGAAGTTTCCCGACGCCGTCAACGCAGCGCTCGAGCAGGCCATCGACGAGGCTCGCGAGATGCGTCGCGAGGCCGCCTCGCGCATCGTCGTACCGGAGGTCGGTGCGGGCGTCGGCCCAGGTCCCGCCCCCGGGGGCGGCGGCAAGATCAAATTTCCGTAGGCTTGGCCCCCGGATGGGGCGATTGCACGGTGCGGGGACTGAGTCTTCGCGGAACGTAATGTGCTGGTGGGGGAGAACCTTCCCGGCGCAAGGCGCCGAACGTGCGATATTGCCAAGGGGGTGCGATGGGTCACGCTACCGAGTCCGCGGCCAAGGTGCCCTTGGTCAGCGTGGGGCTACCCGTGTTCAACGGCGAGGCCTTCCTCGAGGATGCCATCCGCTCGGTACTCGCGCAGAAGCTCGACGACCTGGAGCTCATCCTTTGCGATAACGCCTCCCATGACCGGACGGCCGAGATCTGCCGCGATTACGAGGCCCGTGATTCCCGGATCCGCTACTTCCGCAACGCGCGCAATCTCGGCGCGGCGGCCAACTACAACCTCGCCTTCAGTCACGCCCGTGGCCACTACTTCAAGTGGCTGGCGCACGATGACCGTATGCTGCCATCGTTTCTGTCCAAGGCGTACCGGGTCCTCGAGGAGCGCACGGACGCGGTGCTCTGCAATACGGTGGTGTCGTACATCGACTCCACGGGCGCGCAGATCGGCCTCTACGACAGCAAGCTCGCCGGCGCGGACTCGTACTCTCCCTCGGCACGCTTTGCGTGGATGGTGCTGCGCTCGCATACCTGCGTGGATTTCTTCGGGCTGATCCGCCGCGAGACGCTGCAGGATTCCCTGCTGCACGGCGCCTTCCACGGCGCCGACCGGGCACTGCTCGCTCAGCTCTCTCTGCGCGGCCGACTGATCCAGCTGCCGGCGCCGTTGCTTGCCATGCGCGAGCATCCGAATCGCTATACCCGCTCGCAGCGGCGCTCCGCCGACCGCGCGGCATGGCACGACAGCACCCAGACCGGACAGGCGAGTTTCCCGACCTGGCGCCTCTATGGCGAATACCTGAAGCTGGTGCGGCGCGAAGCGTTGACACCCGAAGAGCGGTCCCGTTGCTACGGGGTGCTTGCGCGATGGTGGGCCTACAATTGGAACGCCGCGCGAGCCGTGGTCGATCTGGTGGCCGTCGCCGTCCCCGGCGCGCCTGCGCAGGCGGAGCGGCTGAAGAATCGGCTCTTTGGCGTTGCTCCGGGACATCTGCTCGCGGACCGGCGGCGTTGATGGAAGGCGAGGCGGGCCCACCGGTGCTGTCGGCGCACGGGTCCGCTCCGCGCGGCATGACGGATGAGTGCGGTCAGGCCCCCGTCGCGCACGCGGCGATTCCGCGAATACTCTCGAGGCCTCAGTTGCTGAGCATTCCCGGGGAGCAGTTTCGGATTGCGATGGTTGCCGCCTGTCCGATGCCGGCGCGCCGCGGCACGCCGCTACGCGTGGAACGGCTGGCGGAAGCGCTCGCCGCACGCGGACATCACGTCGAGCTCATCACCTATCACGTCGCCGACGGGCCGCAGCAACTCGCGTTTCCCGTACATCGCATCTTCAGGCATCCGGTCTACTGGCGGATGCCGGTAGGGCCGAGTTTTCGCAAGCTCGCGCTCTACGATCCGGTGCTCGCGTGGAAGCTCTCCCGGGTCCTCACGAGGAGGCAGTTCGACATCATCCATGCGCATCACGTGGAAGGGCTGTTGGTTGCATTGCCCGCCCGGCTGCGCCACAGCATGCCCCTCGTCTATGACGCCCACACGATGCTGTCGGCGGAGCTGCCGAGCTACGCGCCGGGCCTCACCCGCAGTGCTTTTGGGGCCGTGGGCGGCTGGCTCGACGGGGCATTGCCGCGCCGCGCCGACCATGTCGTTGCGGTCACGCCGGACATCAGCGACCGGTTGGTTCGCGCACACGGACTCGATGCAGCCAGGATAACGGTCGTGACGAACGGGGTGGAGAGCGCGCGCTTTCGCGTCGACTCGCCGCCTGCGCCGGATGGCCTCACCCGACTCTTTTACTCGGGAACTCTGGCGGCGTACCAGGACATCGATCTGCTGCTCGAGGCCTTTGCGCGGGTGCGGCAGTTACGGCCCGACTCGAGGCTCTGTCTGTCGGTCAGCTCGTCCTTCGAGCCCTACGAGGCGCTGGCGCGGCGGCTGGGAGTGCGGGACGCCATCGACCTGCTGGTGGACGGTTTCGGCGAGTTACCGCTGCGGCTCGCAACCGCGGACATTGCGGTGCTGCCGCGCACCGCCTGCCCGGGAATACCGCAGAAGCTGCTCAACTACATGGCGGCCGGCAAGGCGATCGTGGCGAGCTCGGGGTCGGCCAAGGTGCTGGAGCACGAGCGGACGGGGCTGGTGGTGGCGAACGGTGACGTCAATGGATTCGCTGACGCCGTGCTGCGTCTGGCGGGAAACCCGCCCCTGCGACAGGAGCTGGGGACGCGCGCCCGCGAGACCGTGGAGCGGGAGTTCAGCTGGGAGCGGGCGGCGGAGAAGATGGAGCGCGTGTATGCGCGCCTTCTGGCTACAGAGCGATCAGCTCGGGCTGGAGGGAGCGGGCAGCGAGGTCATGCCTGATCTCATCGGTGTAGATGGAGTTCATCACCAGCACCACATCCGGACGCAGCGATCGCAGGGCATCCGGCGGGACGATCTCGAGCCCGCTGCCGGCGAGGTATTTGCCATGCTTGTGCGGATTGATGTCGACCACCGCCACCAGCTCGGGTCCGAGACTCAGGGAGCTGATGAGCGACACGCACTTCGATCCTGAGCCCCAGATGGCAAGCCGGTGGCCGGCGGCGCGATGCCGCGCCAGCGTCTCGGTGAGGGACCGCAGACGCTCGCTGACGTGCCGCTCGAAGCCGCCGACGAGCGAGCTGATCGTGGCAAGGTCGTTTTCCTGCGGCAGCAGAGCGTCCGTGGCATGCGGCGTCGGCTGCGCCTCCAGCATCAGGTACTGATCGTCGTACGCCTTGTATAACCGGTGGACGTCGAAGCCCGCCGAGCGGAAGAGGCGCGCGAGCGAGCCGCGCGTGAAGTAGGTGCAATGCTCGTAATAGATGTCCCAGAACGCACCCTGCTCCAGGACGCGCTCCATGTCCGGCAGCTCGAAGAAGACATTCACATGGGGGCGGTCACCGATGGTCGCGCGCACCAGACGGACGAAGTCCAGCACCGGCGCGATGTGCTCGAGCGTGTGACGACAACAAACGTAGTCAGCGTGCAGGTGCGCATACTTCGGGCCATAGAAGTCGCGAATGAAGGTGATCCGATCCGCCGCGCTCGAGCGCGTACGCTCCGGCCGATACCCCGGATCGAGCCCGATGCCGGCGCAGCCGCTGCGCTCGCAGAGCCCTACCAGGAACTCTCCCTTGCCGCACCCGATCTCGAGCGCCGTCATCCTCGGCCCGAGCTCGAATCTAGCGATCTGATCGTCCCACACCTCATCGAGAAACTGGAGGAACCGCGGCGAGTAAGCCTGCGTCTCCTCATAAGCCGCCGAGTAGCGATTCAGCCCCGCATCGAACCTGACATTGCCGATGAACCCGCACCCCCTGCAAAACCCGAGCTCGATATCTCCTTTAGGAAATGCGAGCGCCTCTTCTCTAGATGACAGCATCAGGCAGCTATGCGCCGGCACACCCCTGACTCGATAGAAAATGTGAACGTCATTGCTGCCGCACGCGTTACAGCTCAACGGAACCTCGCTTCGCACAGAGCTCCCCTGCGGACCCAGCTCTTGCGTCGTCCGAAAGCAACTGATTGAGCGGCCCAGGGCCGTCCCCTGGGCCGCGGGATTAAGCTCTGTCATTTGGGTGGCCGGCCAAAGCGCCGTAGGCGACTTTGGCCCAATGGACCAACAGGCGGGCGTGAGCCCGCGCAACCGGATTGACGGCGTCCCCGGGGAATCCCATCTCGAGTGAGGCGCCGTACCCCGAATCATGATTCATGTTGAAGCATCCGCGGTCAAAGAATGACAGGCTCAGGCACAGGAACGATGAACCGCCCCCCTCGTCGCCGATATTCCGACTGCTGCTGCATGATCTCCTCCTTGAAGTTCCAAGGCAGAATCAACAGATAATCCGGCTGATCCTCGAGAATCCGCGCCGGCGAGGCGATCGGCAGCCGCACCCCCGGTATGTAACGCCCCTGCTTGTGCACGTTCCGGTCCGCCACGAATCCCAACACCTCGTGCCCTATTCCCGAAAAGTTGAGCAGGATGGTCCCCTTGGCCGCCGCCCCATAGCCGGCGATACGCGCACCGCCGCGCCGCAATCGCTCGAGCAGCGCCTTGAGATCACTGCGGATCCGCTCCACCCGGGAGGAGAAGTCCGAGTAGTAATCGAGGCGATCCATCCCCGATGCATGCTCCGCCCGCAGGTACTCGCCCACCGACCCGTCCGCCTGGCTCTGCCGGCCCACGAAGAGCCGCAATGACCCGCCGTGAATCTCGAGCGGCTCCACGCGATTCAGCGACAGCCCGTGTCGGCGAAAGAGCTGCGCCAGGGCAGTCACCGAGAAATAGCAGAGGTGCTCGTGATAGATGGTGTCGAACTCGCCGCGGTCGATGAGCTCCTTCACGTAAGGGGCCTCGATGACGGCCACCCCATCCTCCTTCAGCAGCATGCCCATCCCCGCGACGAATCCGTTCGTGTCCGCAACATGCGCAAGTACGTTGTTGGCGTGGATGACATCAGCGCGCCGTCCGTCGGCGGCGAGCCGGGCCGCAAGATCACGACCGAAGAATGCCTGCAGTGTCTCGATGCCGCGCCCGCGCGCTGCCGCAACCGGGCCGGGCGCCGGATCGATGCCGAGCACCGGAATGCCGCGGGCCTGATAATACTGCAGCAAATAGCCGTCATTGCTGGCGAGCTCGACCACGAGTGAGCTGCCGTCGAGCTGCTGCTCCTCGATGCGCGCCCGGACATTCGCCGCCGAATGCTCGAGCAGGGTGTCGGTGAACGAGGAGAAGTAAGGATAATCCGCGCCGAAGAGCTGTTCCGGCGGCACCGTCTCCAGAATCTGCACCAGGGCGCAATTCGGACAGAAGGCGACGTCCAGAGGGTAGCGGGGCTCCTCCCGCTCGAGGTCATCGGCTGCCAGCAGGCCGTCCGAGAGAGGCAGGTCGCCGAGCGACAGGAAGACGCTGAGGTCCGTCCCCTCACAGCTTCGGCAGCGGGTCGTGCCCGGTGACTTGATGCGAGACTCCGTCATGCGG
>Ga0070741_10013453_pt1 | contig 14441 bp, 15 predicted proteins | sample Coa_R1_4_FD_66440 | JGI IMG/M metagenome (GOLD analysis project Ga0070741, IMG submission 66440) | Surface soil microbial communities from Centralia Pennsylvania, which are recovering from an underground coalmine fire - Coalmine... | ecosystem: Environmental > Terrestrial > Soil > Unclassified ...
GGTGGACGTCGCGACAGGCGGCGGCCACGTGGCGCGGCGGCTCCGCGAGGCGGGCGCGACCGTCGTCACCGTCGATCCGGCTCCCGGCATGCAGGCCGACACGACGGCCCCGGCCGAGAGCCTTCCGTTCGCCGACGACAGCTTCGACGTCGCCGCCTGCCGGCTCGCGGCCCACCACTTCGCCGACGTGAACGCCGCCGTCCGCGAGCTGGCGCGCGTCGCGAAGCAGCGGGTCGTGGTGTGTGACAACACGTTCGTCAGCGTGCTCTCCGAGCAGGCCGACCGCCTGCGCGACCCGAGCCACGTGCGCAACTACTCCGTCGAGGAGTGGCGTGTGCTGTTCGAGAGCGCGGGGCTCGAGGTCGCCGACGAGCGGTTCATGCAGCGCCCGCTCGAGATCGAGCCGTGGCTTGCCCGGGCGGGTTGCGTCGGCGACGACGCCGAGCGTGTGCGCGAGCTGCTCGCCGACCGCATCGTCGACGGCCGCATGGATCTGCCGACCCTCGTGCTGAAGGGAGTGCCTCGCTGATGGCGATCATCGTCGGCAACGACACGAAGGTCGTCGTCCAGGGGCTGACCGGCTCGGAGGGCCGCTTCCACGGCCTGCGCAACCGGGCGTACGGCACGCAGGTCGTCGCCGGGGTGACGCCGGGGAAGGGCGGCCAGGACGTGGAGGGAATCCCGGTCTTCGACACGGTGGCCGACGCGGTGCGCGACGCCGGCGCGAACACCTCGCTGATCTTCGTGCCTGCGCGGTTCGCGCCGGACGCGATCTACGAGGCCGTCGACGCGGGCATCTCGACGGTCGTGTGCATCACGGAGCACATCCCGGCGCACGACATGCTGCGCGTGTACGCGTACTCGCGCCCGAAGGGCGTGACGCTGATCGGCCCGAACTGTCCGGGCGTCCTCTCGCCGGGGAAGGCGAACGTGGGGATCATCCCGGCGGAGGTGTTCAGGCCCGGCTCGATCGGGCTCGTGTCCCGCTCCGGGACGCTGACCTACCAGATCGGGCACGAGGTGGCGCAGCGCGGGCTCGGCAACTCGACGATCGTCGGCATCGGCGGCGACCCGGTCGTCGGCTCGAGCTTCATCGACGTGCTCGAGCGCTTCGATGCGGATCCCGAGACGGAGTCCGTCGTGCTCGTCGGCGAGATCGGCGGCGACGAGGAGGAGAAGGCGGCGCGCTACGTCGCCGAGCGGATGACGAAGCCGGTGTTCTCGTACATCGCCGGCTTCTCTGCGCCGCCGGGCAAGACGATGGGCCACGCCGGCGCGATCATCTCGGGCTCCTCCGGCACCGCGCAGGCGAAGAAGGACGCGCTCGAGGCGGTTGGCATCCGGGTTGGCACGACGCCGACCGAGGTCGCGGACCTCGTCGCCGGCGTCTGACGCCGCTCTGAGCTGCGTCAGACGCGTCTCGGACACGTCTACGAGACGTCTCTGACGCCGGGGTGCGGCGCCCCCCTGCAGGGGGCCACGGCCGTCCGGGCGGACGGGGCCGAAACGGCGGGGCCGCCTTTTCGCCTGCGGCGGAGCCGCATCGAGCGGCTGCGGTGACGGTTCCGTCACACACGCGTCACGGTCCAGAGGTGAGCCGGCTCTGAGACGAGTCTGAGCCGGCTCAGACGCCGTGGCTACACCGTCGCCGGGAGGGAGAGCTTGAAGCGGGCGCCGCGGGAGGTGCTCTCGACGGTCGCACGGCCGCCGTGGGCCTCGGCCGCCTCGCGGACGATCGCGAGGCCGAGGCCGGAGCCCGGCTTCGCGCGCGCGGCGGCCGCACGGTAGAAGCGGTCGAAGACGCGCGGCAGGTCCTCCTCGGCGATGCCGGGGCCGTGGTCGGCGACCACGACGTCGCCGCCCCGCACCGTCACCTCGATCGGCGCGCCCGCCGGCGAGTACTTGACCGCGTTGTCGAGCAGGTTCTGCACGGCGCGCTCGACCAGCGTCGCGTCGACGTGAACCGAGGTGGGTGCGAGCGACGTGACGAAGATCGTCTCCGGCGAGCGCGCCTTCGCGCGCTCGACCGCCGAGGCGACGAGGTCGTCCAGCTGCACCTCCTCGATCCGCAGCTTTCGCTCCTCGCCGCGCGACAGCTCGACCAGGTCGGCGACGAGCGTCGTCAGCGAGTCGAGCTCGGCCGCCGCGTCGTCGAGCGCATGCCGCGCCTCGTCCGGCGGCAGCTTCCCCTCACGCAGCAGATCGACGTTCGTCCGCGCCGCCGTCAACGGCGTCCGCAGCTCGTGCGAGGCGTCCGCCACGAGCCGCCGCTGACGGCCGACCGACTCCTCGAGCGCCGCGAGCATCGAGTTGAAGCGCACCGCGAGCCGCCCGAGCTCGTCCTCGCCGCCCACGTCGACGCGTTCGCTCAGATCGCCCGTCGCGGCGACCGTCTCGGCGGCCGCGGTCAGCCGGCGGACAGGCCGGAGCGCAAGCGTCGCGACGCCGGCGGCCAGGGCGGCGGCGCCGAGGACGCCCAGCCCGCCGATCAGCAGGATCCAGAACCGGATCCGCGCGAGCGCATGCGTCGTCGGCGAAAGCTGGGCGACCGCGACGACGACGCTGTCGCCGCTGCGCAGCACGACCTCGCGCGCAGGCTCGCCCGAGACGACCGTGTTGGCGAAGAAGTAGGCGGGGCCGGAGCCGCTCGCGACCTGGCGGATCCGGCTCGTGATCGGGATCGCGCCGGCGAGCCGGCCGGTGATCTCCCCGTCGGCGTGGATGACGATGCTGTTCACCCCGCCGAAGGGTCCGCTCTGCGTCCCCGCCTGGAGCGCAAGGGCCGAGTCGAGCTGGTCGTAGAGCTCGTGCTTGGCGACGAACCAGACGGCCACCGACGCCCCCGTGACGGTGACCGCGATCGCGGCCGCCGCGAGCAGGGCGACGCGCCGCCGGAACGACAGGCGGCTCACGGCTCCTCGCGGAGCGCGTAGCCGACACCGCGCACGGTGTGCAGCAGGCGCGGCTCGCCGCCCTCCTCGAGCTTCCGCCGGAGGTACCCGATGTAGACCCAGAGGGCGTTCGAGGTCGCGCCGAAGTCGTAGCCCCACACCCGCTCGTAGATCTGCGAGCGCGTCAGCACCTGACGCGGGTTGCGCAGGAAGAGCTCCAGCAGGTTGAACTCGGTGCGGGTGAGCTGCAGCCGCCGGCCGCCGCGGAACACCTCGCGCGTGGCGGGATCGAGCGAGACGTCGGCGAAGCGGAGCGCGCCGTCGCCCGCGCCGGCGCGGCGAAGCAGCGCGCGCACCCGCGCCCGCAGCTCCTCGACCGCGAACGGCTTGACGAGGTAGTCGTCGGCGCCGGCGTCGAGCCCCTCGACCCGGTCGTCGACCGCGTCGCGCGCCGTCACGACGAGGATCGGCACCGGGTCGTCGCGCCGGCGCAGGGAACGGCACACGTCGAGCCCGCCGAGCTGCGGCATGAGCAGGTCGAGGACGATCGTGTCCGCCGGCCGCGCGGCGTGCTGGGCGAGCGCCTCGACCCCGTCGGCCGCCTCGTCGACGTCGTAGTCGGTTCGCAGGGCGCGCGAGATCGCCGAGCGGACCGAGGGGTCGTCGTCCACCACGAGAACGCGCGCCGTCATGCAGGGATTGTCGCCTGTGCGCCTAAGAACCTGCTTAAGCGTAGGATTCCCGCGGCGTCGAACCGGGGGTTCTGAACTGGGCACGGTCGTCACGGCGATCGGGATAGGAAACAGCGTCCTGTTCGTGGGCGTCACGCTGCTCGCTCTCCGCCGCTCACTGCTGCGAGGGGGCGCCGCCTCCGTGTGGCTCGCGGCCGCGTTCGGCATGCTCACCGTGCTGACGACGGTCGGCCGCCTCGTGCCGCAGCACCCGCACGGCGTCGGGCCGGTGCTCGCGCAGCGGCTCGACATCGAGCTGCTCGTCCTCTTCCCGTACCTGCTCTACCGGTTCGCGACCGCGTTCACCCCGCAGCGGCGGGGTCTGCAGGCCCTCGTCTCGACGCTGACGGCGGGGCTCACCGTCTGGACGTTCGCGCTTCCGCACGTTCCGGCGGCCGGGGAGCACCGGTCGGGGGCGTTCCTCGCCTACCTCGTCGCGTTCCTCGTCCACTGGTCGGTGCTGTCGATCGCCGTCACCGGGCGGCTGTGGCGCGCCGGCCAGGAGCAGCCGGCGGTTGCGCGCAACCGCATGGAGCTGCTCTCGCTCGCCGCGGCGACGCTGACGCTCGCGATCGTCGGGCTTGCGTTCCAGCACGGCGCGCACGGCGGCAGCGCCCTCGCCGTGCAGCTGCTCGGGCTGTGCGCCGGCGCCGCCTTCCTGGTCGGCGTCGAGCCGCCCGGGCTGCTGCGCGCGCACTGGCGCCACGCCGAGGTCGAACGCCTGCAGGAAGCCGTCCGCAACCTGATGACGCTCGCGATGACGCGGCGCGAGATCGCCGCACGGGTCCTCGGTCCGGCGGTCGCCGTCGTCGGCGCACGCGGCGCCAGCATCCGCGCGGGCGACGGCGAGCTGCTGGCTGCGATCGGGGAGACCGACGGCCCGAGCGAGATCCGCGTCGAGCAGCCCGGCGTCGTGCTGACGGTGTGGACGTCGCCCTACGCGCCGTTCTTCGGCGACGACGAGCTCCGCCTGCTCGAGACGATCGCCTCGCTCACCGGGATCGCGCTCGACCGCGTCCGGCTGTTCGAGCAGGAGCACGAGGCGCGCGTCGCGCTGGAGCGCGCGAACGAGGTGATGAAGAACTTCGTCGCGCTCGCGGCGCACGAGCTGCGCACGCCGGTGACGACGGTGCACGGGTTCGTGCAGACGCTGAACCACCTCGGCCATCGCCTCGACGAGGCCCGGAAGGAGGAGCTGCGCGGCGCGCTCGAGCAGCAGACGGCGCGCATGGCGGCGCTCGTCGAGCAGCTGCTCGACCTGTCGCGGCTGGACGCCGACGCGATCGACGTGCGGCCGCAGCGGCTCGAGCTCGCCTCGCGGCTGCGCGAGCTCGTCTCCGTCGCGGCCGGCGCCCGCGCGGACGAGGTCGAGGTGATGGTCGAGCCGGGCGAGGTCGTCGTCGACCCCGACGTGCTCGACCACATCGTCTCGAACCTCGTCACGAACGCGCTGCGCTACGGCGCCGCCCCGATCCGCGTGTCCGCGGCGCTCGCAGACGGGCACGTGCGGCTCACGGTGGAGGACGCCGGGCCGGGTGTGGCGACCGAGCTCGCCGACACGCTCTTCGACCGGTTCACCCGCGCCGGCGTGTCGCGCGACCGCGTGGCCGGGACCGGGCTCGGGCTGGCGATCGCCCGCGCCTACGCCCGCGCGCACCGGGGCGACCTGATCTACGAGGGCGGCGCGCGGTTCGTTCTCGAGCTGCCCTCTGTCTAGAGCGGGTGCCGCTAACCTGCCCGGATGGCCGTCATCTCCTTCGCGCGCGGCGTGCCCGCGCCCGAGTGCCTGCCCGTCGAGGCGCTCGCCGACTGCGCCCGTGCGGCGCTCGAGCGCGACGGCCGCACGATCCTCTCCTACGGCCCGGCCGCGGGCTACGGGCCGCTGCGGGCGCTCCTCGCCGAGCAGCACGGGGTCGACCCGTCGCGCATCTTCCTGACCAACGGCAGCCTGCAGGGGTTCGTCTTCCTCGCGCAGCGGCTCGCGCCCGGCCGTCGCGTGCTCGTGGAGCAGCCGACCTACGACCGGCCGCTGAAGATCCTGCGCGAGCTCGGCGCCGACGTGGTCCACGTCGACGGCGACGGCGACGGCCTCGACCCGGACGCCCTCGAGCGGGCGCTCGCCGCGGGCCCGCCGCCGGCGTTCCTCTACCTGATCCCGACCTTCCAGAACCCGAGCGGCCGCACGCTGACGCTCGAGCGTCGGCGCCGCGTCGTCGAGCTCGCCGCCGAGCACGACCTGCTCGTGCTCGAGGACGACCCGTACGGCCTCGTCCGCTACGAGGGCGAGCCGCTGCCGTCGCTCTTCGAGCTGTCGGGGGGCGCGACGGGCTACAGCTCGTCCTACTCGAAGACGATCTCGCCCGGCCTCCGCGTCGGCTGGTTCGTCCTGCCGGACGCGCTCGCACGGGAGATCGAGGCCTCCGCCGGCGCGACGTACATCACGCCCGTCCAGCTCGGGCAGGCGACCGTGTTCGAGTTCCTGGAGCGCGGCCTGTTCGACGCGAACGTGGAGCGGGTGCGCGGACTGCTCGCCGCCCGCCGCGACGCGATGCTCGCGGCGCTCGAGCGCGACCTGCCCGAGCTCGCGGTCGGCCGCCCCGAGGGCGGCTACTTCCTCTGGGGCGAGCTCGACGGCCTGGACGCCGGCGAGCTTCTGGCGCGGGCCGAGGAGGCGGGTGTCACCTTCGTGAAGGGCACCGACTTCGGCGGCCCCGCCTCGACGTTCCGGCTCGCGTTCAGCTTCGTGTCGCTCGAGGAGATCGACGAGGGCGTCGCGCGGCTGAAGGCCGCGCTCCCCGTCTCGCTACGCGGCTGAGCTCGCGAGCGGGACGAGCCGCGGCTGGCGCGGCGGCTGCAGCGTGCGCGCCGCCGCGCGGAAGGTGGGACACGGACGCTCCGGGCTCATCGCGCACAGCCCCCGCCTGCGGAAGTAGCAGTCGTCGCACGTCGGAGCGCTCGCTCGGGTCATCTCGGTCCTTCCGTTCTGGGGTCGTGGGAGCCCTGTCGGGAGCCGCATCCTATGACCGCCCGGCGGGCCGAAAAAGGGCTTGTCTAAACGGAAAACGTGCACTTTCCGGCAAGTTCGGGGAGGGTTCCGGCCCGGCCGGCTACGCGCCCGGAAAGGCTGTTGCCAGAGCGTGCAACGCCTGTTGAAAGCTCTTCACAGGGATGATGCGGAGCCCGCCTGCATGCTTGCGCGCCTCGGCCGCGTTCTCCCCAGCCGGGACCAGGAAGGCATCCACACCCGCCTCCCGCGCGCCGTAGGTCTTCTGCTTCACGCCGCCGATCGGGCCCACCGACCCGTCCGCGAAGATCTCGCCGGTGACCGCGATCTTGTGGCCGTGCACCACGTCGTGCCCGAGCTGCTGGTAGACGTCGAGGGCGAACGCCAGCCCCGCCGACGGTCCGCCGACGCCGCCCGCGTCGATCGAGATGCGCTCCGGCAGGTGGATGTCGAGCGCCGGGACGAGGAGCACGCCGATGATCGCGCGTCTCGGCGGCGTGGGCGAGACGACCGCACGGATCGACTCGACGAGCGTGCGCGCGGCGCGGTGGATGGTGAACCGCACGACGTCGCCGGGGCGGCGCGTGCGCATGATCGTGAACACGTCGCCCGGCGAGCGCACCCGCGTCCCGTCGATCGCGACGATCACGTCGTCCGGCTCGAGCTTCCCCACCGCCGGCTCGCCGGGCTCGACCTCCGCGACCTGGGCGCCGACCGACTGCAGCACGACGCGACGGCCGGCGGCCCTCAGCGCGACCGCGGCGGCGACCTGCTGCGACTGGCGCATGTCCTGCAGGTCGATGCGGCGCCGCTGCGCGTCGCCGACGCCGGGCGGGTTGACCGCGCTCGCCGGGTACAGGTCGGCCCCCTGGTGCAGGCCGCCGAAGAGCCGCTCGAGCAGGCTCGCCTTGCGGACGACCACGTCGACGAAGTAGATGCCGCCGTGCGCCGGCTCGCGGCCGCCCGGCACGCGCACGAGCGGCGTCACCGGGTGCGCCTTGTCGGGCAGGAACACGTACTCGCTCGACGGCAGCAGGTACGCGCCCAGCACGACCGCGAGCAGCACAAGACCGAGCGCCGCCAGCCGCCCGGAGGTGACGAGCTTCACAGGAGCCCGCGCGCTGCGCCGCCGTCGACGAGGACGGTCGTGCCGTTGACGTAGGAGGCGCGCTCGGACGCGAGGAAGCAGACGACGTCGCCGAACTCGCGCGGCGTGCCGAGCCGGCCGAGCGGGATCGTCTGCAGCTCGTCGGCGGGCGGGCCGCCCGGCCCGTACAGCTCGGTCATGCGGGGCGTGTCGATGCGGCCGGGCGCGACGCAGTTGACGGTGATCCCCCTCGGGCCGAGCTCGCGGGACAGCGACTTCGCCCAGCCGGTCAGGCCGGGCCGCAGCGCGTTCGAGAGCGCGAGGTTCGGGACCGGCTCGAGCACCGTGATCGAGGTGACGAAGAGGATGCGGCCGGCCGGGCTCCGGTCGAGGTGGGGGAGGCAGGCGCGGACGAGGCGGACGGCGGGGAGGAGCAGCAGCTCGTACGCGGCCTCGAGGCTCTCGTCGGTGATCGCGCTCGCCGATCCGGCGGGCGGGCCGCCGGAGTTCCAGACGACGACGTCGACGCCGCCGAACGCCTGCACGGTCAGCTCGACCGCGCGCTCCAGGTCGCTCGCGTTCGTCACGTCTCCCCGTACGGCGAGCGCCCCGATCCGGTTCGCGTGGAGCTCGAGCTCGTCGCGCCGGCGCGCGAGCATCGTCACGTTCGCCCCCTCCTCGGCGAGCGCCTCGGCCGAGGCGAGGCCGAGGCCCGAGGAGGCTCCGCAGACGATCGCCGTGCGGCCGCGCAGTCCGAGGTCCATCCGGCGGGACGGTAGCCTAGTGCGGCCTCTCGAAGCGTCTGACCGGGAACGCGCGGTGCGTGAAGGCCGCACTCATCGGTCGCTTCGCGGCCGCCGGCCGCAGAGCGGCCGGAGTAGTGCGGCGTCGATGCCACGCCGGTTTCGAGTGAGACATTGGGAGACGCCGCACTAGGTCGTGAGCACGCCGACCACGTCGCGGACGGCGTCGGCGCTCTTCGCGAGCGCGGCGCGCTCCTCGTCGTCGAGGTCGACCTCGAGCACCTGCTCGATGCCGCCGCGGCCGAGCCTGACGGGCACGCCCATGTAGAGGCCGTCGATCCCGTACTCGCCTTCGAGGTACGCCGTGCACGGGAGCACGCGCTTCTCGTCGAGCATGATCGCGTCCACCATCTGCGCGGCGGCGGCGCCGGGCGCGTACCAGGCGGAGGTGCCGAGCAGCTGCACGACCTCGCCGCCGCCCTTCGCCGTCCGCTCGACGAGCGCCCGGATGCGGTCCTCGGAGACGAGCTTGCGGATCGGGACGCCCCCGACGGTCGTCGCGGAGACGACCGAGACCATCTGGTCGCCGTGCCCGCCGAGCACGACGGCGCTGACGTCCTTCACCGAGGAGCCGGTCTCCCAGGCGATGAACGTCTGCAGCCGCGCCGTGTCGAGGATCCCGGCCTGGCCGAAGACGCGCTCCTTCGGCAGCCCGGAGACGTTCTTGGCGACGTGGCACATCGCGTCGAGCGGGTTCGAGACGACGATCAGGATCGCGTCGGGCGACGCGGCGACGACCTTCTCGGTGACGTCCTTCACGATCTTCTCGTTCGTCGTCACGAGGTCGTCGCGGCTCATCCCCGGCGAACGGGGCAGCCCGGCGGTGACGACCACGACGTCCGAGCCCGCGCTCGGGCCGTAGTCGTTCGAGCCGGTGACGTTCGGCTCGTAGCCGAGCACGGCGCCCATCTGGTTGATGTCGAGCGCCTTGCCCTGCGGCAGGCCCTCCTTGATGTCCACCAGCACGACGTCCGCGTAGTCGCGCTGCGCCAGCACCTGCGCGCACGTCGCGCCGACGTTCCCGGCGCCGACGACGGTGACCTTGCGCCTCTCGCTCACTGCTCCAGACCTCCGGACTCGAGTTTCTCGATGATCGCGTCCGCGTACTCGCTCGTCCCGACCGCGGTCGGGTCGTCGCGGGACGGCTTCAAGTCGTAGGTGACGCGCTCGCCTTCGCGGATGACCGCCGCGACGGCCGCCTCGAGGCGGGCGGCGGCGTCCTGCTCGCCGAGATGCTCGAGCATCAGCTTCCCGGACAGGATCATCGCCGTCGGGTTCACCTTGTTCTGGCCCCTGTACTTGGGGGCGGAGCCGTGCGTCGCCTCGAACACGGCGGCGTCCGGGCCGATGTTCGCGCCCGGCGCGACCCCGAGCCCGCCGACGAGCCCGGCGGTCAGGTCGCTGAGGATGTCGCCGTAGAGGTTCGGCAGGACGAGCACGTCGAACTCCTCCGGCCGCTGCACGAGCCCCATGCACGTCGCGTCGACGAGGTTCTCCCACGGCTCGATGTCGGGGAACTCCTGCGCGACCCCGCGGAACACGTCGAGGAAGAGCCCGTCCGTGAACTTCATGATGTTCGCCTTCGTGACGCACGACACGCGGCGGCGCCCGCGCTCTCGTGCGTACTCGAACGCGAAGCGGATGATCCGCTCCGAGGCCTCACGGCTGATCGGCTTCACGGAGATGCCGGAGCCGGCGCGGATCTGCCTCGCCTGCAGGCCGTTCAGCAGCTCGATCACCCGGCCGGCCTCCGCGGAGCCGGCCTCGTACTCGATGCCGGCGTACAGGTCCTCGGTGTTCTCGCGCACGACCACCAGGTCGACGTTGTCGTAGCGGCTGCGGACGCCGGGGTACGACTTGCACGGCCGCAGGCACGCGTACAGACCGAGCTCGTGGCGCAGCGCCACGTTCACGGACCGGAAGCCGGTCCCGATCGGCGTCGTGATCGGCCCCTTCAGCGCGACCCCGTTCTCGCGGACGGAGGCGAGCGTCTCGTCGGGCAGCGGCGTGCCCGCCTCCTCCATCACGTCGACCCCGGCCTGGCGGACATCCCAGTCGAACGCGACCCCGGTCGCCTCGAGCACCCGCCTCGTCGCCTCGGTCAGCTCCGGGCCGGTGCCGTCGCCGGGGATCAGGGTGACGCGGTGGGTCATCGCCGCGGCAGCGTACACACGAGAGGGAAAACGGCTACCGCAGAACGGGGATCGACACCCGGGGCGCGAGCGTCTTGGCTCAGAGCGTGAAGCCTGCGGCGCCGATCGTCCTCTCCCCGGCCAGCGTCGACCTCGTCGACGAGCCGAGCCCCGACGGGCGCACCGCGGCGGCCGCCCTGACGCGCGCCGAGTGGTGCATCGCCAACCACCGCTACCGCGAGGCGATCGACGCGCTCGCCCACGTGCACGTCTCCCTGTCCGACGCGCCGTTCATCGCGTTCCGCGCGCTCGTCTGCGAGGGCTGGGCCCGGCTCTACCTCGGCGACCTCGTCCTCGCCGCCTCGGCGTGCGAGCGTGCGCGTGCGCTCTCGGAGGGGCCCGCCTTCCGCGACGTGCACCGCGCGGAGGCGCTCTTCCGCCTCGGCGCCTGCCGGCTGAAGCTCGGCAAGGTCGCGAACGCCGTCTCGCTGTTCACGGCGGCGGTGCGGCTCGCCCGCGACGGATCGCCCGAGTCCGACCGCGTCCGCGCGCACGCCTTCGAGTGGCGCTCGCGCTGCTACCAGCTCCAGCGCGACTGGGAGGCGGCGAAGGCCGACGCGGAGCTGGCCGCCGAGCTCGCGCAGGCCGTCGACGACCGCAGGCTCGAGGCGCTCGCCACGATGCAGTGCTCGCTCGTCGCCGAGCGTTCCGGCGACCCGCTCCTCGCGCGCTTCTACGCGGAACGGGCGCGCTCGCTCGCCGCGGAGGAGGGCGACCGCCAGACCGAGGCGCGGCTCCTGAACAACCTCGGCGGCCTGACGTTCCTGCTCGGCGAGCCGGAAGTCTCGGTCGCGTACCTGAAGGACGCGTTCGCGCTCTCGCTGGAGCTCGGCAACACCGCCGACGCGGCGCAGGCCGTGTCGTCGCTCGCCCAGGTGCACCTGCGCTGCGGCGCGCCGCAGCTCGCCGAGGAGCAGGCACGGCACGCTCTCACGATTCTCGAGGACCGCGGCGACTACCTCGACGAGCGCGGCAACGTCCACCTCGTCCTCGGCCGCGCGCTGCTCGACCAGGGGCGCGTCGACGAGGCGCTGGCGGAGTTCGCCACCGCCGAAGAGCTGTTCGCCGGCCTCGAGTCCGGCAGCCACGTCGCCGCGGCGTGGGTCGCGCAGGGCGACGCCTACGCGCGGCAGGGCAACCTCGAGCTCGCCGCCGCCCTCTACCGCGGCGCGGCCGAGCGCCTCCAGGACTTCCACTTCTAGCCGATGAGACGAGAGGAGGGTCGAAGACCATGAGACGCAAGCTCAACCTGACGACGGTCGTCATGCTGCTGCTGCTCGCCGCGGTGCTGTTCGCACGGGCGAAGGGCATCCCGATGCACGACTTCCGCCACGGCTTCTCGAGCGGTGGTTGATCGGACCGCCGCTCGAGCCTCATTCGGTACTGTCCGCGCTCGATGAGCGCGGACGCGGACACGGACTTCCGGCCCGGCCTCGAAGGCGTCATTGCCTTCGAGACCGAGATCGCGGAGCCCGACAAGGACGGCGGGACGCTCCGGTACCGCGGAGTGGACATCGAGGAGCTCGTAGGCCGGTACCCGTACGAGAACGTGTGGGGGCTCCTCGTCGACGAGGATCTCGAGTCGCCGCTCCCGCCGTCGGAGAAGATCGAGCTGCAGGACCCGAGCGGATCGGTGCCCGCCGACCTGCAGGCGGCGCTCGCCACGCTCGGCCCGAAGTGGGGGATGCGCAAGCTCGTCGACATCGACGACACGCAGGCCCGCGACGACCTCGCCCGCCTCTCCGCTGCGACGCTGACGATCGTCGCCCAGGCGGCGCGCGGACGGCAGGCGCCGGTGCCCGACCGCGAGGTCGAGCAGGGCGTGAACGCCGCCGCGCAGTTCCTGATCCGCTGGCGCGGCGAGGCCGACCCCCGGCACGTGAAGGCCCTCGACACCTACTGGATCTCGGCCGCCGAGCACGGGCTCAACGCCTCCACCTTCACCGCCCGCATCGCGGCGTCGACGGGCGCCGACTGCGCGGCCGCGATGAGCTCCGCCGTCGGCACCCTCTCCGGCCCGCTGCACGGCGGCGCGCCGGCGCGCGTGCTGCCGATGCTCGACGGCGCGGCGAAGGCGAGCGACCCCGAGCGCTACGTCCGCGACCTGCTGGACAGCGGCGAGCGGATCATGGGGTTCGGCCACCGCGTCTACCGCGCCTACGACCCGCGCGCGACCGTGCTCAAGCGCACCGCGATGGAGCTGGGCTCGCCGCGCGTCGAGGTGGCGGCGGCGCTCGAGGAGGCGGCGCTCAAGGTGCTGCGCGAGCGCTCGCCGAACAGGCAGCTCGAGACCAACGTCGAGTACTGGGCGGCGGTTGTGCTCGACATCGCCGAGATCCCGCCCGAGCTCACGCCCGCCATGTTCGGCTGCGCTCGCGTCGCCGGCTGGTCGGCGCACATCCTCGAGCAGAAGCGCACCGGACGCCTGATCAGGCCGTCGGCCCGCTACGTCGGCCCCGGCGCCCGCTCGGTCTCGGACCTGTGAGCACGCTCGCGGACGCGGCGGCGCAGGCCGACGCGCTCGCCGAGCAGGGGGACGAGCGCTCGCTCTCACAGCTGCGGACGCAGTGGGACGACGAGCTCGAGGCGTCGGCGCGGACGGCCGACTTCCGGGAGCGTGCGGTCGCGTTCCGCGCGATCGGGCAGTTCCGCTTCCGGACGAAGCGCGAGCTTCTCCGCCGCGGTCTCGACGACGACAGCCCCGCCGTCCGCGGCTCGGCGCTGCTCTCGCTCGAGCGGCTGTCGCGCGACCACCCGGGTGACGTCAACGACGTGCGGCCGCTCCTGCACGAGCTCGTCGCGCACGACGGCAACGAGGCCGTGCGGCGGCTGGCCGTGCTGGCGCTGAAGAACGGCTCGCCCCGCCCCGACACGGTGCAGATCCTGACGGCGCTCGGCGCCGACGACGAGGCGCCGCGCGAGCTGCGCGAGACGGCGGCGAAGGTCGCGCAGCTGCTTCGCCGCAAGCAGCGCTGACTGCGGCTTTCCCGCACGAACGCTCGGCGCTTCCGCCGATTCACGTCGCAGCGGACGGAGCGACGCTCGGAGCGAAAGGAGGAGATCCCATGTACACGACACTCCTCTGGGCAACCGACGGATCACCCGACGCCGACCTGGCACTCGACGAGGCGCTCCGCCTCCTGGCGCCGGGCGGCAAGCTGCTCGCGTTCCACTGCGACCAGCACTTCCTCGGCACCCGTGCCGGCGGCCTGCCGGTGCTCGCCGACGAGACCGATCGCCGCGTCCGCATCTCGGAGCAGGTCGCGGAGCTTCGCGACCGCGGGATCGACGCCGAGCTGCACGTGACCTCGACGTCGCACTCGCCCGCCGAGGAGATCGCGTCGGCGGCGCAGGAGCTCCACGTGCAGGCGATCGTCTGCGGCACCCGCGGCCTCGGCGGCCTGCAGGGCGCGCTGCTCGGCAGCGTCTCCCGCGAGCTGCTGCACCGCGCGCACGTGCCGGTGGTCGTCGTCCCGGCCCGCGTGCCCGCGACGGCGTAAGGACGGCTTGGCAGGGCGGCGCCCGGAGGCGTCGCCCACGCCGGCCCCCAGGCGCCTACCTGCAGGTGCAGCCGTCGCGCTTGCCGCACGACGGGCAGACGGAGCGGCGGCGCTTCAGCTCGAGGGCGTTCTTCGCCAGCCCCGCCTTCGTCATCAGGAACGCCGCCGAGGCGAGGGCGAGAAGCAGTTCGACGTGCGGATCGATCGACAACCTTGGGCTCCTTGCTGGTTCT
>Ga0070741_10013454_pt1 | contig 14441 bp, 18 predicted proteins | sample Coa_R1_4_FD_66440 | JGI IMG/M metagenome (GOLD analysis project Ga0070741, IMG submission 66440) | Surface soil microbial communities from Centralia Pennsylvania, which are recovering from an underground coalmine fire - Coalmine... | ecosystem: Environmental > Terrestrial > Soil > Unclassified ...
CGGCGCCGGCTCCGACGTCGTCCCGCTGCCGCAGCACATCGCCCATGTGAACGCCACGCTGGGCAGCATCGACACGTCGCTCAAACCCATTCCCGGCCAGGCCGACACGATCATCTCCAACCTCGGCACGATCGACGGGTCGCTCGGCGCGATCGACGGGTCGCTCAAGGACACGTCGGGGACGCTGGTCCACACGTCGGCGTCGCTGGTCGACACGTCGAACTCGCTCATCAACACGTCGGCCTCGGTGGCGGACACGGCGGGCATCCTGAAGAACAAGATCTCCGCCGGCCTGGTCGACACCTCGAACGTGCTCGTCACGGTGCTCGGCCGGGCGACGACCATTCAGGGCCAGCTGGAGAACATCCAGAACCCCGCCGACAAGCTCGGCAGCCGGAACATCCTGGACCGGGTCAACACCGCCAACAGCATCCTGGGCCCGGCCAAGGGCGACACCGGGAACATCCTCGGTGGCCTCGGGAACATCAACGGCTCGCTCAAGAGCATCTGCGGCAAGCTCGGCGGTGGAGGCGGGTGCTGAGATGATGGCCGTGAGGAGCAGATTCCGTGACGAGAGCGGCCTGGCCGAACGGATCCTGGTCGGCATCGTCGCCTGGGCGTTCGCCTCGGTCGCCTGCCTCGTCACCATTTTGATCACCGCCAACCACATCGACGAGCGGGTCCACTTCATCAACAGCCAGGTCTCGCCGATCGACCACAACCTCGACACGGTGAAGGTGCTGCAGCAGGTCAACGCCAATGCCGATCAGATCAACACCGCGGCGGCACCGCTGTCGGGCCAGCTCGGCCAGGTCACCGACCACACGCAGTCGATCATGAGCGAGGCTTCGGCGATCAACGACACCGCCGGCTCGATCAACGGAACGGTCCACTCCATCGACCAGAACGTGAACGACATCCACGGATCCGTGCTGTCGATCAACAGCCTGGCCCACTCGATCAACGGCACGGTGCGGGACATCAACACCAACGCCGCCTCGATCAACGGAACCGTCCACTCCATCAACGACAATCTCGGAAACGTCCTGAATGACGTCTACAGCATCGAGGGTGACCACAGCGCCACCGGTCTCGGCAACGGCCTGGCCGGCTCCAACCGCCGGCTCGACGTCCTCCTCGGCCTGATCACCGGGATCAAGGCGGACACCGGCAACATCCTGAACATGGTCGGCTCGATCCAGGGCACGGCGAAGTCCATCGACAGCAAGACACCGTAAGCGGTTTCACTGATCCCCGCGCTCCTCTCCCCCACTCGGATGCGGGGATGTACGGCCGGCCGCTCCGCTCCTGAGCGGCCGGCCGTACCGCTCATCGAACGAAGAACGGAGGCACCAGCGATGCAGTCATCGAGCGCCAACCGCCTCATCGTGGCCGGGGTCGGGCTCGTCCTCCTCGCCGGGGCCGGTACCTGGGTCGCCGCCGGCCGGACCACCCGCCCCAGCCACATGCCGGCCACCACCCAGGCCCGCAGCGTTGAGGCCACCGTCCCCGCCGCGGCCGGGGGCGACGAGCTGACGGAGTTCCGCGACGACCAGGCCGGGTTCGCGCTGTCGTACCCGAAGGCCTGGGTCCGGGCCACGACACCCAACCCGCAGATCGTGCTGGTGGCGGCGGAGCACGACCCGGCCAAGAACCAGGGCGGTTCGATCCTCGTCCGGGTCACCCCGCTCGACGCGCCGGTGGGCAAGGCGCAGCTCGGCGAAGCCCGCAAGGCGACGGACCAGATCGTCTCCGCCTCGGACGGCCTGGCCCTCCGGGCCGGCCCGTCGGAGACGGAACAGGGCGGCCTCCCGGGCCTCTACTACCTCTACACCTTCCGCGACCCGGTCAGCGGCCAGACCGGCGTGCACTCGCACTTCTTCCTCTTCAAGGACAAGTCGATGATCTCGCTGGTGTTCCAGGCGCTGCCGCAGGACGACTTCGGCCGCCTGGCGCCGCTCTTCGACCGGGTGACCGGAAGCATCCGGCTGCTCCCGTGACAGGTGTGTCAGGCCAGGTGCGGCAGGCACTCCGCCAGTTCTTCCAGGCTGCTCAGGTCATGACCGGACAGCAGCAGGTCGACGTAGGGCAGGGCGGCCATCATGCCGACGGTGCGGGGCTTGAACGCCTCGTTGTCGCCCTTGAGCGGGTTCATCCACACGATCCGGTGGCTGAGGCGGGTCAGGCGCTCCATGGCCGTGGCCAGGAGTTCGGGGTGCCCGCGCTCGAGGCCGTCGGAACAGATCACCACGATGGCCCCCCGGCAGAGCCCCCGACGGCCCCACGTCCGCACGAAGAGGTCGAGCGACGCACCGATCTTGGTACCGCCCTCCCAGTCCATCACCGCCCGGGAGGCTTCGGCGAGGGCGCGGTCGGGGTCGCGGCGCTGGAGCTCTTCGGTGATGCGGGTCAGGTGCGTGCCGAAGCAGAAGACCTCCACCCGGCCGAACAGGCGGCCCGACGGACCGGACGACACCCGGGCCGCCGAGTGGGCGAACTGCAACAGCGCCCGGGAGTACTCCGTCATCGACCCGGACACGTCGAGGATGAGGACGATCTTGCGGCGCCGGACGCGCCGGTCTCGCCAGCACTGTTCGATCATCTCGGCCTGCGTCCGCAGCCCCTGGCGGATCGTGCGCCGGAGGTCGGGATAGCGGTGGCACGACCCCGGCATCGTCCGGCGGGTCCTCCGCTTGGGCGGCCGGAGCCGGAAGCGGGCCATCAGACGGCGAACGGCCTCCAGCTCCTCGGGAGTGCAGTCCTCGAAGCGCTTGTGACGCAGGGTCTCGGTGGTCGAGGCCATGAGACCGACGTTCTCCTCCTCGGGCTTCTCGTCCCCGGGTTCGTCGCCCGGCGGGATCTCGAAGGCGCACTCCGCCTCGGGCGACACCTGCGACTTGAGCCGGAACAGCTCACCCAGGCGGCTCTCGGCTCCCAGGAAGTACGAACGGAAGACCCGGTCGTACACACCGAGATCGACGCTGCGGGTGATCAGACAGGCGCGGCCGGCCCAGTAGAGGTCGGTGAGGTCGGTCGGGTCGAGGCGGGAGGTGGCCTCGCAGAAGGTCAGCACCTGCCCGGAGCCGACCGCCACGCTCTCCTGCCGCAGGGCTCGGCCGAACCCGACGAGAACATCGGACATTCCGCTGATGTCATTTGTGTATTCGGGCATCGAGGGCGAGCCTATCGATGCCGCCACCATATGCAAAGAGAAATAGCCCCCCTTGCCAATTTCTTCGAGCACAGGAGTCGATGATGGACGCGCACATCCTCCCGGACCTGCCGTACTCCTACGACGCGCTCCAGCCCCACGTCGACGCTCGGGCCCTCAAACTCCACCACCGCAGGGTGCACCAGGGCCACGTCGACCGGCTCAACGCCACCCTGGCCCAGCTCGACCCGTCGCTGCGGGAGCTGCCGGTCGACGAGCTGCTCCGGCACATCGACGAGGTTCCCGAGGACCAGCGCTCCGCCGTCCGCAACCACGGCGGAGGGCACGCCAACCACAGCCTGTTGTGGGCCACCCTGTCCCCTTCCGGCGGCGGGGTGCCGAAGGGCGCCCTCGGCACGGCGATCGACGAGACGTTCGGGTCCTTCGCCGTCTTCCGTGACCGGTTCAGCACGATCGCCGCCAACCTCTTCGGGAGCGGCTGGATCTGGCTGATCTTCACCCGGGGCAAGCCGGTGCTCTACACCCTGCCGAACAACGACTCGCCGTTGCTGGTGGGCGAGCGCCCGCTCCTCGGCCTCGACCTGTGGGAGCACGCCTACTGCACCGAGCACCAGTGGCGGCAGGGCGACTACGTGAAGGCCTTCTGGAACATCGTCGACTGGGATCAGGTGGGCCTCCGCTTCGAGGCGGCCCGGGAGGCCGCCAGCCAGCGCCGTTGTCATCAACCGCAACCCGCCTGAAGGAGGGCACCGACATGTTCAAGCGCAAGAAGATCGAGGACGACGAGGCGCCGGAGACACCGGCCGAGGAGGTCGCGGAGCGCACGACGTGCTACCCGCAGGTCGGTGAAGCCCCGCCCCCCGTCGCCGGCGAACCGAGGACAACCGTGTACCGCCAGGCGATCCCCTGGACCCGCCGCGGCTACGACACCGTCAACTAGGGAGCGCTCCGTGATCCGACTGGGGAGCCTGGCCGGCTACTCCTTCGACGGGCCGTGGCTGCTCGGCGGGTGGACGCCTCCGGAACGGCCCGGCATCTACGCCGTCATGTACAAACCCGATCCCGACGCCAAGCCCGACACCTACGCCGTCATCTACGTCGGCTACACCGAGAACCTGGCCGAGGAGGGCTTTCCCTGGAAGCACCGGGCCGCCCACTGCTGGGCCGAGCGGGCGGGGTCGAAGTGGCAGGTCTACGTGTCCACCTTCGACCCGCCCGGCGGCGGCCCGTCCCACCGGGAGATGATGGCCCACGAACTGATCGCCCTCTACGACCCGGCCTGCAACCCGCAGCGCTACGACCGGGCCTGGAAGGCCGAATGGATCGGCGAGTACGAGACCGATGTCACCGGGCCCCTGGCACCGAGCGGGCCGGACTTCGAGCACCGAACGGGGAACCAATGACCGACAACCTGACCAACGAACTCGCCGCCGTGTGCGCCCAGCTCGACGCCGTCCGGCAGGCGGTCGCCTCGGAGGTCGACCGCACCTGGACGTCGGCCTGGAAGAGCCCCGACACCGTCGACGCCAAGGTCCGGGCCCGGCTGGCCGGGCACCGGGAGTACCAGGCGCTGCGGGCCCGGAAGCGGGAGCTCGAAGCGGGAGCGACGTCGTGAAGGCTCCGACCTCCGTCAACGAGCTGACCGAGGTGCTCCGGGGCCAGGCCTACCTGGCCGACCGGGGGCTGGCCACGGCCGTCTTCCTCGGCATCTCCCTCGGGCGGCCGATCCTGCTCGAAGGTGAACCGGGCGTCGGCAAGACCGAGATGGCCAAGGCGCTGGCCGCGGCCTTCGACCGCGAGCTGATCCGGCTCCAGTGCTACGAGGGGATCGACGCCAACCAGGCGCTCTACGAGTGGGACTACACCCGGCAGCTCCTCTACGTCCGGTCCCTGTCGGAGAAGGCGGCGGCCGACAAGCACGCCGTCGGCGACCTGTTCGGGCCGGAGTTCCTGGTGGAGCGGCCGCTGCTCAAGGCGACCCGGGCCGGGGAGGGGGCCGTCCTCCTGGTCGACGAGATCGACCGGGCCGACGACGAGTTCGAGGCCTTCCTCCTCGAAGTGCTGTCCGACTTCTCGGTGACCATCCCCGAGATCGGCACCATCGCCGCCGAGTCCCCCCCGATCGTGATCATCACGTCCAACCGGACCCGGGAGCTCCACGACGCCCTGAAGCGGCGGTGCCTGTACCACTGGATCGACTATCCGAGCCCGGAACGGGAGGCGGAGGTGGTCCGGGTGCGGGTCCCGGAGGTGGCCGAGACGCTGGCCCGCAAGGTCGTCGAGGCCGTCACCAGCCTGCGGCAGATGGACCTCGTGAAGAAACCGGGGCTGGCGGAGACGATCGACTGGGCCCGGGCCCTGGAGTTCCTGGGCGCCGACGAGCTCGATCCGCTGGTGGTGGAAGACACGCTGGGGTCCGTGATCAAGGACCACGACGACTACGTCCTGGTCCGCAAGCGCCTCGGCGAGGTGGTGCGATGATGGAGAGGACGGCGGTCATGCAGTGGAGCGTCGGGATCGAGGTCACCGGCGACGAGATCATGACGCTGGAGCGGATCGGCGACCTCGCCGAGGCCGTGGCGTCCGACGGCGGCATCGCCTCGGGGATCGGTCAGCCGTGCTACGGCGTCAAGGTGCTGGTCGAGGCCGAGGACCGCGACCAGGCGGTGGCCAAAGGGACGGAGATCCTCCGGGCCGCGGCCCGGGCGGCGGCCTTGCCCGAATGGCCGGTGTCGCGGGTCGAGGCGGTGAGCGAGGCCGAGGCCGCGGCGGAGGAACAGTGAGCGCGCCGGAGACGCCCCAGGGGCGCAAGACCCTCGAAGGCCTGCGGGCCTTGTGGGCCGCCACCGGCCAGGCGGACGCGGCGTTCGATCCCGCCTCGCTCAGCCTGGAGTGCGCCGACGACGAGCGGGGCTGCAGTGTCAACGTCGGCTTCGACGCCTTCGCCGACACGGTCGAGCCCACCAACGACACCGCCGAAGCCATCGACCGACTCCGCCGGGCGTGGAAGACGACGCTGCAGCGGGAAGGCAAGCTCTACGATCCGCAGGAATAGGTGTTTCAGCCGGAGCCGGCGACCGCCTCCGGTACGACCCAGAGCATCGAGTGCGGTTTGTAGAAGCCGGCGCCGGGATGGCCCGGCCAGTTGGGACGGTTGAAGTCGATGCCCAGGGAGGCGTTGTATTCGTCACGGAAGCTGTTGTCGTAGCTCAGTGCCCCGGTCTGCGGGTTGATGTTGACCATGTAGCAGCGATGGTTGCCGTTGTACCCCGTGCGGGCGACGAAGTAGTCGCAGAACAGCAGTCGCGTCGGGGCGCCGCTCGGCGTGAGGTTGTGGTTGTCGATGGCGGCCCAGTGGGGGCCGCCGGTCGTGTCGTCGTCGACCAGGAGGACGCCGGCCAGCGTCGGGCAGTCGGCGGCGTCGCCGTGGCCCTCCTTCATCTCCCGGCCGTTGTCGATGCTGCAGTCGACGGTGCCGGTTTCCTCGGCGTGCCGGATCAGGTTCTCGACGTTGAGGACGTAGATCATCTTGGGCCGGTCGGTCGACCCGGGGTTGCGCCGCCCGACGGTGTGGAACAGGAACCGGTTGTCGTGGCTGACCTGGGTCCAGGCGCCGCCGGCGCAGCCTTCCGGCTCCGCCGTGTTGGCCTTGGCGGGGTGCAGGTTGGGGTATTTCGGCAGCTGGATCTCGGTCATGCTGTCGTTCCAGACCTGCTTCCACTGCGACGACGAGTCGGGCTTCACGTTGGTCATGTCGGGCAGGAAGAAGATCCCGCCGCCGCACATTGACTCGGCGAACTCGCCCTTGGCCGGGGCCCAGGTCTTGCCCGTCTCCATCACGCCGATGTTGTCGTGTTCCGGGTCGGCCGGATTCTTTCCGTTCGACGGCATGTGGGCCACCGAGATCAGCTTCGGCGCCTCGGGATCGGAGATGTCCCAGATCCGGGCCGTCGGCCGGAAGGTGTGCGCCTCCACCGGCTTGATGGGATCGGTGCCGAGCTCCCGGGCCGAGGCGTAGTCGACGGTCACCATCCGGTTGAGGTCGGGCCGGGTCTGGATGCCGTGCGGGTTGGCGCAGGTTCCCAGTGGCCGGGCCTCGAGCAGGCTGCAGGGCTCGGGCACGCCGCCCGGGTTGCCCCGGAACACGGCCCCGACCTGGCCGGCCGCCGTCTCCGACGCCTGCACCATGCCCTTCACCGGATCGGGCTTGAACACCACCACCGAACCCGGCGACCCACCGTAGTTCGGCTCACCGGCGGTCATGTAGGTACCGATCGCGTCCCGGCCGGCGAAGTCGAAGGCGTCGGGGAAGGCGCCGATCGGGTTCTCCTCCCCCCGCACGACGTTCTTCAGCGTGATGTTGGGGATGTCGCGCACATCCCAGATCGTCGTGGTGTCGGTGAAGAGGTCGCCGGCCACGACGGGCTCGCCCGGTTTCCACTCGTACTGCATGTGGTGCGGCTCGCCCTCCACGCCGAACGGCGCCGGCACCTGGACGAAGTTGACGACCTTGCCGTAGTCGGCGTTCGGGGTGCCGTCGACGTTGAGCTTGCGGGCGTCGACCACCACCATGGCGTCGAGCCCGGGGACGAGCCGCTTGCTACCGGCGTTGAGCAGATGCGAAGGGTCGATCGTGCCCTGGCTGAGGTAGCGCATCGCGTCGTTGCCGCTCAGGTCGCCGGCGTTCTCCTTGCCGGACCAGATGACGAGGTACTCGGGCTTGCTGTCGAGCGGCGCGTTCACGGTGGCCTTGAACTGCCTGATGGCCAGGTCGCGGGCCTGGAGCGCGCCGGGAATCAGGTTCTGGGTGACCGTGGGGACGTCGTTGGTGTTGTCGATGGCCTCGGCCCGGGCCCTGGCCTGTTGCATCGCCGATTCCAGCGACGGCGACGAACTGCCGAGGGAGACACCCGGATCGACCATCAGGAGAGCGAGCGCCGCCAGCACGACGACGCCCGTCCTGGCGGCGCGCCGCAATCCCCTCATCGAACCCTCCCGTCAATGCGTACTGCAGACCAGGTTCTCGAGGTCGGAACCGAAGAAGGCGAAGCAGAGCTCCGGCGGAATCCTGCTCACGCTCTCGAGTTGGCTGGTGGCGGCCGGGGCGGACATCGCCCCGTCCACGGCGGCGGGACGGGCGGAAGCGGCGAAGGCGGGAGCGGCGGGAACCAGCAGCGTGGCGGAGGCGGCGAGCAGTAGAACGAAGCGCTTCATGGCGCGAGCTCCTTGTGTGGTACGTACGGCCGACTGTTGGAGGACTCTGGTGCGCCGTCCGGATCGTAAAACCCGGGCGGCGCACCGGCGGCGGGCGCGTGCGGGCCGGCTACTCCTCCTTCGGGTTCTTCTGGTAGAGGGTCTTGGCCACCGGCGGCAGGTCGAAGTGGTCGTAGTCGCCGGCCGCGACCCGCTTGATGGCGGTCCGGATGCGGAAGTACGTCCCGCACCGGCACAGGTTTCCGCCCATCACCCGGTCGATGTCGTCGTCGGTCGGGTGCGGGTTCTCGTTCAGCAGCGAGACGGCCTGCATGATCTGGCCCGCCTGGCAGTAGCCGCACTGGGCCACGTCGGTGTCGACCCAGGCCTTCTGGATGGGGTGCAGGACGCCGTCCTTGGCCAGGCCCTCGATGGTCGTGACCTGGTGGCCCTCCACCGCGCTCAGCGGCGTGATGCACGTCCGGACGGCCTTTCCGTCGATGAGGCTGGTGCAGACCCCGTCGAGGCCCACGCCGCAGCCGTACTTCGGCCCGTTGACCCCCAGACGGTCACGCAGCACGTAGAGGAGTTCTTCGTCCTTGTCGGCGTCGACCGAAACCGGCTTGCCGTTGAGATTGAATGTGATTACCGGCATCGCAATCAGGCTCCGTATTCGTTGATCGGGAACTTGCGGGGCTTCTTGCCCGTGGCCCGGGCCCAGGCGTTGGCGGCGGCGGCGGTGGCGGCCGGAACGCCGAGCTCGGCGACACCCCCAGGCTCAGCCTGGTTGTTGGGCAGGAAGTGGACGCTCATCTCCGGGGCGGAGTTGTACATCCGGGTCCACTTGTAGTCGTACCAGTTGGACTCCTTGATCGCCCCGTTCACGACGTGGAGACCGGCCTTGAACACCACCCCGAAACCGTCGTGGGCCGCGCCCATCAGCTGGTTCTCCGCCCCCTTGGGGTTGACGAGGTAGCCGCAGTCGCAGGCGACGGTGCAGCGGGTCATCCGGGGCTCCGGGCCCCGGGTGTCGACCTCCATCAAATAGACGGCGATCGAGTGGTACTCGTCGTGGAGGCCGAGACCCTGGGCCACTCCCTTCGGGAGCTTGCGGCCCCACTGGCCCTCGTGGGCGGCCTTGTCGAGCACCGCCCGGTGCCGGTCGGACTGCGCCAGCTCCCGGCGGAACTCGTACTCGTCCTTGCCGAGCATCCGGGCGAGCTCGTCCATCACGACCTCGTTCAGGCTGCAGACCTGGCCGGAGTACACCACCCGCCAGGGGCCGGTCGGGATGGCCAGCAGCTGCTGCTGCAGCGTCGGGGACCGCCAGCCCACGTTGTAGGGGATGTGACCCGACCCGCTCTGGCCGAAGAAGTACTTCCCCACGTCGTTGTCGTCGTACCTGACCAGCTGATGGGTGATGACGTCTCCGAGGCCGTGGCGCAGGTCCATCTCCGGGCAGGCCATGCGGTGCTCGAAGCTCGCCACCTGGCCGCCCTTGATGGTGGCCCGGATGTGATGGAGAGAGGACGTGCGGTTCCGGCCCCGCTTGATGTCCTCTTCCCGCATGTACATCAGCTTGATCGGCTTGCCCATCCGCTGGGAGATCTGCGCCACCTGGAAGGCGGCGTCGTGGAACAGATACCGGCCGAACGCCCCGCCCCGGAGCGGGATGTGGATCGTGACCTGCTCCTGCGTCATGCCCAGCGACTCGGCGATGTTGCGGACCGCGGTGTTGGGGATCTGCAGCCCGGACCAGATCTCCGCCTTGTCCTTGGTGACGTGACCGACAGCCGTGTTCGGCTCCATCGGAGCGTGGTTGACGTAGGGCCACCGGAAGACCGCGTCGACCATGCCCTCCCCGGTGTCGGGGACGATGACCTTGTCGATGATCTTCTCCATCATGGCGTCGATCTGGGCGTCCGACATGTCGTCCATCGGCCCGGGGTTCCACTCGATCTTGAGCGCGTTCTTGGCCTTCTTGGCAATGCCGAACGTCGTGGCCGTGACGCCCACGCCCCCCGGGATCAGCATCTCGGGCATGCCGGGAATCGGGGTGGCGGCGATGAACCCGGGGATCTTCTTCGCTTCCGAGTCGTCCACCGACTTGACCGTCCCGCCGGCGGTGGGCGCCACGGCCATCACCGTCGGCAGCGCCCCTTCGATCGGCAGGTCCATGGTGTACTGGGCCTTGCCGGTGGCGATGTCGAGGGCGTTCATGCGGCTCTGGGGCTTGCCGATGACCATGTACTCCTGGGGCTTCTTGATCCGGGGCGGCGACTTCGGCACCGCCGGCCCGGTCTGCTTGGACCTGGCCGCTTCGGCCGTGAGCTCCCCGTAGGACAGGCGGCGCCCGTCGGGGGCCACGACGTACCCCTTCTCGGTCCGGAGCGTTCCCGGCGAGACGCCCCAGTGGTCCGAGGCGGCCGTGGTGAGGCGGGCCCGGATCTGGGCGGCGATCACCCGGACCGGGTCCCACAGGCCCCGGACATCCTGCGACCCGCCGGTCAGCTGACCGAGGGCCCGGACGGGCTCGGCGTCCGACTGCGCCGCGTCGATGTTCTCGAACGGCGTGTCGAGGTTGTCGGCCAGCATCATGGTGACGGCCGTCAGGAGTCCCGTACCGACGTCGACCCGGGGCATCTCGAAGTAGACCCGGTTGTTGGGCAGGATGTTGACCAGCAGGTCGTAGTAGAAGGGCGCCCCCGTCTGCATGAAGATGTCGGTGAAGTCCTGATGCTCGTACAGGTCGGGGGTGCGGCGGATGGCGGCTTCGGCCCCATCGGCGAAGCCCAGGCGGCCGGCGATGGCCAGCGTCGGGCCGGCGACGAGGAAGGTCTTCAGGACCTGTCGTCGCTCAATCTTCTTATCAAGGATCGACATTGAGGCTACCTCCAGGTCAATCGCTCGACTCGCGGCTCTTGACACCGGGTTTCACGATGACGATTGGTTCGATCGTTATGAGTTCGTTGCGTTGACGGCGTTCGGCGAGGCGGAATGGGCCCGATTACCCCTCGCTCGGTCCAACGATTCGTGCTATAGTTACGCTGTGACTACGTCTGATTGAGCCTCTGTGGCCGTGGCGGGAACGTCGCTCCGGGGCAATCCGACCAAGCCCTTTTGCACCACGTGTCCGAATGTATGCCCATGGGCGGCGTTTGTGACCGCGCCGCGGTGGTGAGGATCTTGATGTCCGGCTCCGCGGTCGCCGAATCCCAATACCTACAAGGGCTCGTATCGCAAAATGTTTTCATTCTTACAATGTTATTTTTGAGTAATTTCGAGCCGATGTCACCACGCCGACGTCGCGTTGTTACCGCCGTGAAATCGCTCTTCACTCCGTCGCCGGAGCAGAGATTTCTTCGGTTGTGCAGGGCGCGGCCGGGGGAATATTTCCGGCAATGAGGCTGGTTCGGCTGGATATGCAAGAAGATGCGGGGGAGCAGGCCGCCTGGATCGCCCGTCATTTGGGTCGGATCGGGCGGCCCGACCTCGCGCCGCTCGCCCCGGAGGACGTGGCCGGGCTGGCGGCCGAACTCCGGGAGGACGAGTACGACGCCGGCCGGTTCCTCTTCCGGACGGGCCAGCCGCCCCGCCGGATTCACATCGTCCGCAGCGGTGCAGTCGAGCTGTCCTGCGCCCTCCACGGCCGGCCGGTCGTGGTGCAGATCCTCCGGCCGGGTGACGTGGTGGGCGACGTTCCGCTGTTCCTCCGTATGACGGAGTCGTTCGATGCCGTCACCCTCGAGGACAGCCGAATCCTGTCGATCGACTCCCTGATGCTCCACCGGCTGCTGGCCCGGCGTCCGCAGCTCGCCTGGCGGTGGATGCTGTCGGTGTCGTCCCGAATGGCCAGCGCCCAGGCCCGGCTGGTCGAGCTACTGGCCGGCGGGCTCGAAGCCCAGATCGCCCTCGTCCTCCTCCGGCGGGCCGACCACGGTGTCGTCCACCTGCGCCAGAGCGTCCTGGCGGAGCTCGTCGGCGGGCGCCGGCCCAGCATCAACCGCGTGCTGAAGCGCCTCGAGACCCAGGGGCTGGTGCGGCTGCACTACGGGTCGGTGCAGATCCTCGACGCGACGGGCCTCGCCGCCCTCACCGGAGTCGAGCGGGCATCCGCTACAACAGAGGACGATGACGTCGTACTACGACGTGCTCGGTGTGGCGATCGACGCGGAGGTCGAGGAGCTGCGGCGGGCCTACCTCCGGAAGGCGCAGCAGCTCCATCCTGACCGTCACGCGGGCTCTCCGGAGCCGGACCGGCGCCGGGCCGAGGCCGAGATGAAAGCGCTGAACGAGGCCTGGAGCACGCTCAAGAGCCCGGAGGCTCGCCGCCGGTACGACGTCGAACTCGGCCTCGTCGAGCCCGACACGGAAGAGTTCCGGCCCGAGGCGGAGCCCGACGACGAGCCCCCGCCCCGCCGTTCGCCGTTGCGGCGGACGGGTGTGCGGCTGGCCATCGTCGCCGTCCTCGTCCTCGGCCTGGTCGGTTCGGCCGTGGCCCTCTTCTCGCACGAGAGCGACCAGTCCGATCGCTGGAGTTCCACGGCCATCCGAGAACTCCGCCAGGCCGCCGTCGGCGCCGGCATGTCGGCTTCGCAGGCCGACTGCTTCGTCAAGACGATCACCAGCCGCTACGCCCCGTCCGACGCCGTCGACCCCGCCGTGATCCAGCAGACCATCAACGACTGTCGGTGACCGGGGCCCGGTGGGTAGAGGCGAGGGCGTGGAGGTGCACCTCGAGCCCGGCCTGTCCGGCGACCTGACGATCCCGCCCGCAGCCGCCGGGATCGTCGTGTTCGCCCACGGCAGCGGGAGCAGCCGCCACAGTCCCCGCAACCGGGCGGTGGCCGGTGCCCTCCAGCGGGCCGGCCTGGCCACGCTCCTCATGGACCTCCTGACCGCCGACGAGGAACGGCTCGACGCCCGGACGGGAAAGCTGCGCTTCGACCTCTCGTTCCTGGCCGGGCGGCTCGTCGGCGCCGTTGCCTGGCTGGCCGGAGAACCGGCCACCATGGCCCTCCCGGTCGGCTACTTCGGCGCCAGCACCGGTGGCGGGGCGGCGCTGGTGGCGGCGGCCGAACACCCGGAGCGGATCGGTGCGGTCGTGTCACGGGGTGGGCGTCCCGACCTGGCGGGCGAGGCGTTGGAGCGCGTCGTGGCGCCCACACTCCTGATCGTCGGCGGGGACGACCACCCCGTCCTCATGCTCAACCGGCAGGCGCTGGCGCGGATCAGCACCGAGAAGCGCCTCGAGGTCGTGGCCGGCGCCACCCACCTCTTCGAAAAGCCCGGCGCACTGGACCAGGTGGCGTCGCTGGCCGCCGACTGGTTCACCCGGCACCTCCGCGGTCAGCCGACCGGCTTCGCCTCGCCCTCGAGCCGGTAGCCCCCGAAGCGGGGCGGGAACTCGGCCCGGGCGGTCCCCAACCGGCAAGAACCCGGCTGGGACAATCGGGGCCATGGTGACGGTCCGCAGGAGAGCCCGCATCCCGGGGAACTGGAACCGGTGGTGGCTCCTCATGTGGCTCCTCACCGCCCCGACGCTGGTGGTGTCGGCCTTCTACCTCCCGTTCTGGACGTGGGTGGCCGCCACGGTCGTCGGCTTCGCCGTCCCGGAACTCATCAGCCTGACCAAGAGGGATGACAGCCTCCCGCCGCTCACCCACACGATCCGCCACTTCCTGCCCGACTGGCTGGCCTTCCCGCTGATCTACTTCTCGCTCGGTGCCGTCGGGGCCAACTGGCTCGGCTTTCCCCGGCCCGTCCGCATCGGCGTCCTCATGGGCCTGCTCGGGTGGCTGACCGACCACTTCACCGTCACCTACTCCCAGCCCGACCCCTTCCCGTTCTCCAACCGGACCAAGAAGCCCGGAACGGAGAAGCTGCGCCTGCCGACCTGATCCGCCCCGCTGCGGCGCCCCGCAACCGGCGTTCGTTTACCGCTGGGGGGCGGAAATTGGGCTCAACTGATCGTTTCGTGGGTGGCTCCCTGACCCGGGCGTGAGTGCACGCCGTGTCCTGTCTACGTTTCCGGCTGTTCGAAGGCTGGCTCGTAGAAGGACGGCGGCGTGCGGGT
>Ga0070741_10013455_pt1 | contig 14440 bp, 13 predicted proteins | sample Coa_R1_4_FD_66440 | JGI IMG/M metagenome (GOLD analysis project Ga0070741, IMG submission 66440) | Surface soil microbial communities from Centralia Pennsylvania, which are recovering from an underground coalmine fire - Coalmine... | ecosystem: Environmental > Terrestrial > Soil > Unclassified ...
TCCGTTGGGGGTGACGCTCGGCACGGTCGCTCGCAGTGACGTCACAGTCACCCGATTGTTGCTCAGCTGATGATCCGGTACATCTAGATCTCGATGTTGGCAGACGTGGTGGGCTGGCTGAGAAGGTCTGCGTCGTTGGTTGTCGCGGTGATGCTCGCCGGTGCCGCGGCATGTGCGGCGCCGGCGCCGCCATTCTCGGGCGCGGGTGTCTGTGCAGTGACGAGGACGACCAACGTGGCGGTCCCGATGCGTGACGGCACGCTGCTGCGCGCCGATGTGTACCGGCCGGCCACTGCCGAGGCAGTTCCAGTGATCTTGATGCGGACGCAGTACGGCAAGGAGGCCGCTCAGGTTGCGCCTGCGCGATACGCGCGTCCGGAGTGGTTCGCCTCCCACTGCTACCTCGTGGTGATCCAGGACATCCGGGGACAGTTCGCCTCGGCAGGCGCATTTTCCGAGTTCGCCGACGACCGCAATGACGGCTATGACAGCGTGGAATGGGCCGCGCAGTTGCCGGGATCATCTGGAAAGGTCGGTATGTACGGGTCTTCTTACGTAGGCGCGACCCAATGGTTGGCCGCCGAGACGGCTCCACCGCACCTGACCACCATCGTGCCGGCCAACACCGCGTCGGACTACTACGAGGGCTGGACCTATGAGAATGGTGCGTTCCGGCTGAACTTCATCGAGCCGTGGACGATGGACTCGATCGCGCTGTCTGCGGCCAAGAATCGTGGGGACGCCAAGGTCGCCGAGCAACTCGCACGAGACTCTCTGGACATCGCCAGTTGGCTGCGGTACACGCCCTACCGAAGCTTCCCGCCGTTGCATCCGGGTGATGGTGCAGTGGCGCCGTACTTTTACGAGTGGATCTCTCATCGCACCGATGGCCCGTACTGGCAGCAATGGGCGCCACAGCAGTACTACCCTAAGGTCACCATCCCGGTGCTGCACATCGAAGGTTGGTATGACGCCTTTCTTGCCGGTGGGGTACGCAACTTCACCGGCATGGTCAGTTCAGGTGGGTCAGCTTTCGCGCGCAACAATCAGCGGATCGTGATCGGCCCATGGGACCACCTCAGCTGGGGCCGACCCGGCAGCCCCGCGGCACCGATGCTCCGGCAGATCGGACCGGTGGGCAATTCTCCAGTGAACGAACTGATGCTCGCCTGGTGGGATCACTTCCTCAAGGGCATTGACAATGGTGTGAGTAATGGCCCGACAGTCAATTACTTCGAGATGGGTGCCCATGTTTGGAAAACGACGACGGCCTGGCCTATTCCTGGTACTCGGTGGACAAAGTATTACTTGTCCAGCAACGGGCATGCCTCGTCGGTAACGGGTGACGGTCAGCTGCTCACCGATGAACCACCCGGCGGGCAGGAGCCTGATACCTATGACTATGACCCCCGTAACCCGGTGCCCAGCGTGGGCGGGCATTCCTGCTGTGCGGCGCTGACCGGTACCCAGGGTCCCTACGATCAGCACGCCGTGGAGCAGCGACCGGATGTACTGGTGTACAGCACCCGGCCGCTGGCCACCGACACTGAAGTGACCGGACCGGTCAGCGTCACGCTCTACGCCAGCTCGTCGGCTCCCGACACGGATTGGACCGCGAAGCTGGTCGATGTGCACCCCGACGGCACGGCGGTCAACCTCAACAACGGCATCCAGCGGGCCAGCTTCCGTGAGTCGAGCAGCGCACCGACACCGATTGAGCCCGGCAAGGTTTACCAGTACACCGTTACCGTATGGCCGACAAGCAACCTTTTTCGCGCCGGTCACCGGATCCGCTTGGAGATCTCCTCAAGCGATTTTCCGCAGTTCGATCCGAACCCCAATACCGGCTCGTGGCTAGGCGACAGCACCACGACACAGGTTGCCCACCAGACTGTCTTTCATGATGCCGAGCACCCGTCAGCGCTGGTGTTGCCCCTCATTCCGGCGACGCCAGGCAAGTCCAGCGCCACATTCCCGATCAGTATCGCGCGCTGAAGCCCAGCCGGAGATCCTGGAGATCCTGATCCTTCGTCTCCACGAGGGCTTTGGTGCACAGCAGGCTGAGCAGCGAGATCGCGCAGAGCAGGATGCCGATGGAGAAGCTGCCGAAAGCTGTCGCCAATGGTGCGGCGACCAGCGGTGGTATTGCGCCGCCCGCGATGCCGGCCAGGTTGTAGCTGGTACCGGCCCCGGTGTAGCGAAATCTGGTGGGAAAGGTCTCAGGCAGCAACGCGCCGACGGGGCCGTAAGCAAGCCCCATCAACGTCAACGTGACGATGACGCTGACCCCGAAGGCAATCGGAATGCGGGTATTGAGAAGGGGAAACAACAGCAAAGACCACACCACCGCCGCGCTGCAGGTCAGCATTACCACGACCCGGCGGCCGAGCCGGTCAGAACCTATCGCCGACAGGATGACACCGGCCGCCATCGCCGCCCCCGCACTGATCCCTATCGACAACACCAGAGTCCGGCCCAGCGCCGCCCCGGTGGGACTAGTGCCGTAGCTGGTGAGATACGTGGTACCGATGTAAAACAGGGCGAAAATCATCGTTAACGTCCCAGCGGACAGCAGAATCTCCCGTGGAGCTTGGCTCAACGCTTCTCGCAGCGGAGCGCGCGTCACTGGTCGTTGCGCCTGATCCCGTCGAAATACCGGCGTTTCTTCGATTCTCCACCGGACGTACAACCCTGCTCCGAGCAGCACAACACTGATCAAGAACGGGACCCGCCACCCGTAGTCGAAAAATGTCTGGTCGGTGTTGCCGAGGGTGAGACCGGTGATCAAGAACGTAGCGCTGGACAGCGCTAGCCCGATCGGTGCTCCAAGCTGGGGATACATCGCATACCAGCCCCGTCTTCCCGGCGGTGCATACTCCGCAGCAAGCAACGTCGCGCCGGCCCACTCGCCGCCTACCGCGAGGCCCTGCGCGGATCGCAGCACCACCAGCATGACCGGCGCTGCTATACCGATTGTCGTAGCTCCGGGAAGAAGCCCGATCAGCACGGTCGCCGCACCCATGAGCAGCAGCGTCGCGATCAGTGTCTGCTTGCGGCCGTACCGGTCTCCGTAGTGCCCGAAGATCATCGCTCCGACTGGTCGGGCGACGAAGGCCACCGCGAAGGTGGCGAAGGCCGCTACCGTACCGGCGGTCGAACCCAGCGCTGGAAAAAAGACTTTCGGAAACACGAGCGCGGCGGCCGTGCCGTAGAGGTAGAAGTCATAGAACTCGATGGTGGTACCCACACAACTTGCTAGCGCTACCCGGCGCATTCCAGCGGCGCCCGGTAGCGCCTCCTGCGTGCCATCCACCTATCCACCCCTTCCGCGCACAACGCGGCTGACGAGTATCACCGTGCCACCTGGCCAGCTCCTCACCAGTAGCGCTAGCAGCATGCACTCGTACGTGTACTAGACGGCGTGCAAGAGAGGGACCACCAGTGGTTGCCAAATACCTCCAGCGTTCCCAGATCGTGGCACCAGCAGGGTGGAGGCGCTGGTTGGTGCCGCCGGCCGCTCTGTCGATCCACCTGGCGATAGGCCAGGCCTACGCCTGGAGTGTGTTCAAAAGCCATTGGAGACGGCACTGGGTATCTGGAGTGGCCAGTGCATTGCCGTTCACCCTCGGGATCGTGATGCTCGGCCTATCGGCGGCGCTATTCGGCACCAGTGTGGACCGTCATGGTCCGCGCTGGGCAATGTTTATCTCGATGTGCTGTTTTTGCGGCGCACAGCGTCGTCTACGCGGTGTTCATGTCGATGGGGTGGCTGCTGATCCGGGTACCGGCGGATCCCTGGCACCGGGTGGACGCCTGCTCTACAGCCGCCGAGCGGGTTGATGGGCGACGGCGACGTTTCGGCGCGCACTGCGATCCGGACGCCGCAGTCCTGGCTACTGTGGGCGGTGCTGTGCGTCAACGTGACGGCCGGTATCGGCATTCTGGAGCGTGCAGCACCGATCTACTCCGATTTCTTTGCCTCCGGTGCGGGGCAGGCCGCTGCCGCGGCTGGCTTTGTCGCGATCCTGTCGCTGGCCAACATGCTGGGCCGTTTCGTGTGGTCGTCCGCGTCAGATCTCCTTGGTGTCCACGGCCGGTTGCTCACTGCGTGGTCGACCGCAGGCGTGCTCGGCCCGATGATCATTAACGCTGTTGCTGACAGCAGGATTGCTGCCGGGGTGACCGGGCCGAGCCGCTATACCGCGTCGTTCTCAATCATGCTCGGCTTGCTCGTGCTTGGTTTGCTGGCTAACGAGCTCGTCCGTCCGCTACATCCCAGATTCCACGAGCCCGTGTCCGGGCGGACGGCGCCGAAGGTGGTGGCAGCAGGATGACTGCACAGATGGCCAGGCCGATCCTCCCCCGCTCGCGCCTTGTACTCACCGTGCTGGCTTGGGCATGGGTCATCGCGCCGTTCCTGTACGGACTGTGCCAGCTAGTGATCAAGATACCGGCCCTGTTTGGCGGTTAAGGGTCTCGCTGGTCGTGTGCCGTGTCCAGCGCGCGATCAGTTCGAGGCTGTCGCGGGCAGGGGGAGCAGTGCGCAGATCTTCTGGCCACGTGTCGACGAGCTGCCGCGCCCAGCCGGACCAAGCCAGGATGGCCTGGTTGAGCTGGGCCTGCAGCGTCCCGACAAGACTGATCACGGCCATCCGTTGCGGGAACTGCCCACCGGTGGCCAGGTAGTGCTGGGCCCACTGCGCATCGATCATGGCGCGTGCGGTTGCTTCGGTGTGGATACGTTCAAGATTGGCGAGCAGCTGTTGCTTGTTGCCGTGCTCCGCGAAGAAGACTTTGATCAGCGCCTCGAACTCTAGCGAGGCCGGTGCGCCCGGCTCATCGAGCCAGGCTCGCAGCGCTTGCCGGCCATCAGCGGTGATCCGGTACACCGACCGTGGGCGCTTGCCGACCGTCTCGCGTTGCACCGTTGCAAGCTGATGCGCGACCAGCTTCCTGGGTTCCTCATAGAGTTTCCGTTCCGCGCGGGGCCAGAAGTTGCGCAGGCTGAGCTCCATCTGCTTGGCCAGCTCGTAGGTAGTCCACGGCTTGATCGCAAGGAGCCCGAGGATGGCATATGACGTCGTGGTTAGCGGCTTCATGGGAAATCTCTTGACGGGTGGATGCGGAAGGTCCGATAGTGCCCAGGGCAGTATAGGAGGGTCTGTATGCCAGAGTTCGCTGGGCTGTCGCACGTATCGCTGTCGGTCAGAGACCGAGATGCGAGCCGCGACTGGTATCACCGGGTGTTGGGCTTCGCTCAGTTCGAAGAGTCCCGGACCGACGCCTTCGACGAGTGGATCCTGCTGCATCCACGTAATGGGATGGTGCTGTGTCTCCAGCAGCACAAGGCGAATCGGGGCGAAGAGTTCGATCCGGCCCGCACTGGCGGGGACCATCTGGGTCTGAAGGTGGACAGCCGGGAGGAGCTGGATGCCTGGGCCGATTGGTTCACGCAACAGGGCGTCACACACTCGCCGATCGTGGATGCACCGTACGGTTCGGTGCTGACCTTCAAAGATCCCGACCTGTTCCAGCTTGAGATGTTCTACCGCCCGAACCATCCGTGACGGCAAACCCGAGATGGAGACAGACCGGGTTAATTCCCCGTCCCGAAACCCCGATATGTCTTCGTGCCTGTGTGAGGCCAGTGGGTCGGGTCGAGAAGCAGGTCGGCGCGGTCTGAGGTCTGCGCGACCAGCCGGGCGTTGCGCTCGTCGCTGCCGGATGCGCGGGCGGCTGCTTGTTCCGGGGTACGCCCGTACCGGCAGTGCCGGGCGGTCAACCATGCTCGGCGGGTTGCCTCATCGGGTGCCAGGAACCAGACCTCGTCCAGCAACCCGCGGACCGCTGACCACGGCTCGATATCGAGCAGCAGGTAGTTGCCTTCGGTGACGACCAGCGACACGTCAGGCGGTACCGCCACAGCGCCCGCGATCGGTTCTTCGATCGCACGCCTGAACTCCGGGGCGTACACGGTGCTGGCGTCGGGTGCGCGTAACCGGCGCAACAGAGCGACGTAGCCGGCAGCATCGAAAGTGTCCGGAGCACCTTTGCGCTCCGTCCGCCCTAGCCGTTCCAGTTCCGCCTGCGCAAGGTGATACCCGTCCATCCCGATCAGGACCGCGGCATCACCGAGCGCACCGACCAGCCGACGCGCCAGTGTTGACTTGCCAGCCCCCGGCGCTCCAGTGATACCCAATATCCGCCGGCCAGCGCCGCTGGCCAGGGACTGTGCGCGGGCCACCAGGTCAGGCCATTTCACCGGCACGGCCATACGCCTACCCCGTAACTTGGGTGAAATGGATTCGCCGTCGCCCGCATTCTTGTTTTGGAGCAGGAGGGTCTAACGTGGCAACTTTTGAGACCGTCTACCGCCGCAGCTTGACTGATCCGGCTGGCTTCTGGGCGGACGCGGCGCATGATATTGAGTGGATCAAGCCTGCGGAGCAGGTACTGGACGCCTCTGGCGCACCGTTCTACCGCTGGTTTGCCGGTGGGGTGTTGAATACCTGCCACAACGCGCTCGATCGGCATGCCGACGGCAGCCGCGGCGACCAGGTCGCACTTGTTTACGACTCGCCGGTGAGCTCCACCATCCAGCGCTTCACGTATCGCGAGCTGCGGGCAGAAGTCGCCCGGTTCGCCGGAGCGTTGGCCGCTCGGGGCGTTGGCAAAGGCGACCGCGTGGTGATCTCCATGCCTATGGTGCCCCAAGCGGTGATCGCGATGCTGGCCTGCGCGCGCCTTGGCGCAATCCATTCGGTGGTGTTCGGAGGGTTCGCGGCGGCCGAACTGGCCAGCCGCATCGACCACGCCAAGCCCAAGGCGATCGTCTTCGGCTCCTGCGGGATCGAGGGGGGGCGCATTGTCGAATATGCCCCGCTGGTCAACCGCGCGCTGGAGCTGTCCGCGCACCAGCCCCAATTCTGCGTTGTTGCTCAACGGCTGCAGGCCAAGGCTGAGCTGCTCACCGGCCGGGACCTGGACTGGGACAGCGCCGTCGCAGGCGCCGAACCCGCTGCCTGCGTTCCGGTTGCGGCGAACGACCCCCTGTACATTCTGTATACGTCCGGCACGACCGCCCAGCCCAAAGGCGTGGTGCGGGACAACGGCGGTCACGCCGTTGCCTTGCGCTGGTCGATGACCAACATTTACGACACCGGTCCCGGCGACGTGTACTGGGCGGCTTCGGACATCGGCTGGGTCGTTGGTCATTCCTACATCGTCTATGCCCCGCTGCTGACCGGTGCAACCACCGTGTTGTACGAGGGCAAGCCGGTCGGCACCCCGGATCCGGGCGCGTTCTGGCGGGTTATCGCCGAGCATAGGGTCAAGACGTTGTTCACCGCACCGACCGCGATACGGGCGATCAAGAAGGATGACCCGCACGGCACGCACTGCGCCCGCCACGACCTGTCGACACTGCGCTACCTGTTCCTGGCTGGCGAGCGGCTTGACCCCGACACCTACAGCTGGGCATCGGATTTGCTCCACGTTCCGGTCATCGACCACTGGTGGCAGACCGAAACCGGCTGGGCGATCGCCGCGAATTGCATGGGCATCCAGCCGCTGCCGATCAAGCCTGGGTCCCCCACTAAGCCGGTGCCCGGTTGGGACGTGCGGATCCTCGGCGACGACGGTGCCCAGCTACCGGCAAATCGCGACGGTGCGGTGGCAGTCAAGCTGCCGCTGCCTCCGGGAGCGCTGCCGACGCTGTGGCAAGCCGACGATCGATACGTCGAGACCTACCTGTCCGCACACCACGGCTACTACCTCACCGGTGACGGTGGCCACATCGACGCCGACGGCTACCTGTTCATCATGGGTCGCACCGACGACGTCATCAATGTGTCAGGTCACCGCCTGTCCACCGGCGCCATCGAGGAAGTCATTGCCTCCCATCCAGATGTCGCCGAGTGTGCCGTGGTCGGCATGCGGGATGAACTCAAAGGCCAGGTCCCACTTGGGTTTGTGGTGCTCAAGGCTGGCGCCGACCGCGACCACAGCGACCTGCACGCTGAGCTCCTGCAGCTCGTCCGTGATCAGATCGGCGCGGTGGCCGCGTTCAAGCGGGTGGAGGTCGTCGCGCGGCTGCCCAAGACCCGTTCCGGGAAGATCCTGCGGGGCACTATGCGCCGGATTGCCGATGGCCAGCAATACACCGTCCCGCCGACAATCGATGACCCCAAAATCCTCGACGAGATCTTCCAGACCTTGGCGGGCAGCTCACAACAGCCCTAACCGGAAGGCACTATAAGGGAGTCACCATGCCCGCCGAGGTTTCATTTACCGCACTAACGCCATTGTCGTTCTTGGAGCGGTCCGCGCAGGTGTATCCGGAGAAAATCGCAATCATCCACGGTGAGTGTCGCTTGTCCTACCGAGAGTTTGCGGCTCATGCCCAGCAGCTGGCGAGTGCACTGCACGCCTCTGGGATCGCGCCCGGCGACCGTGTAGCCTATCTATGCCCGAACATTCCCGAGATGCTGATAGCGCATTTCGCGGTGCCGCTGGCTGGTGCCGTGCTCGTGGCGATCAATAATCGCCTCGCATCCGAGGAGATCCGCTACATCTGCGACCATTCAGGCGCGAAACTGCTTTTCGTCGACACGGAGTTGCACCCGGTACTTGAGCCGCTCGCCGGCAGGTTAGCCAGCGTCCGCGAGATTGTGAGCGTCGACGGCGCCGGAGTTGCGTCGCGGGTGGCCGGACCGAGCTATGCAGATTTTTTGCACCGAGGCGCCGGTGGAAAATATTTGCCGTGGAAAGTGGACGACGAGTACCGCACGATCTGTCTGAACTATACTTCGGGCACGACAGGACGGCCCAAGGGCGTGATGTACACTCATCGGGGCGCCTACCTGAATGCATTGGGCGAGATTATCCACTGCACTTTTACCCCCGAAACCGTCTACCTGTGGACACTACCGATGTTTCATTGCAACGGATGGTGCATGCCATGGGCTGTTACCGGGATCGGCGCCAGCCATATCTGTCTGCGCCAGGTCCGGGCCCAGACGATTTGGGATGCGCTGACCACTCAGGCAGTCACCCACCTAGCCGGTGCCCCGACCGTGCTCAGCACTATGGCCAACGCGCCGCAGGCCCAGCGACTGGGTCGTGAGCTTGTGGTCACCACGGCGGGGGCGCCGCCGAGCCCGACGATTATCGCTCAGATGGAAAAGCTTGGCGCCCGGGTGGTCCATGTATATGGCCTTACGGAGGTCTACGGTCCCTATACGGTCTGCCAATGGCAGCCCAGATGGGCGGATGAGGAGGTCGCTGATCGTGCCCGCAAACTCGCCCGCCAGGGTGTGGCGATGCTGATCGCCGACCCGATTCGCGTGGTCGATGAACGGATGTGCGACGTGCCCCGGGACGGCCGGACTATCGGTGAAGTCGTCATGCACGGCAACAATGTCATGGCTGGCTATTTCAACGATCCGGAAGCAACCAATAAAGCATTCCACGGCGGCTATTTCCACTCGGGTGATCTCGCCGTCTGGCATCCTGATGGCTATATCGAGCTTCGTGACCGGGCCAAAGATATCATCATCTCTGGTGGGGAGAATATTTCCACTATTGAGGTCGAACAGGCGATCGTCGGCCATCCGGCGGTGTTAGAGGCCGCTGTCATTGGTGTTCCAGACGACCGGTGGGGTGAGCGGCCGAAAGCTTTCGTGGTACTGAAGCACGATCAGCAGGTAGCGGCCCAGGAGCTGATTGATCACTGCAAGCGGGTAATTGCTCGCTTCAAAGCGCCCGACTTCATTGAGTTTGTTGAGGAGCTGCCGAAAACTTCCACGGGCAAGCTCCAAAAGTTCGCTCTTCGGGAACGGGAACGGTCAGCCGGGCGGCACCATATCAAGGATTGAGGCCAAACCTTCGAGCGCGGCAGGCGGGTCTCAGCAGTTACCCCGCTCGTAACTCCGGGAAGTCCTCATCGCGGTATTCACTGTCTGGCTGGGCGTTCGGATTAGCGCGCAGCTGCAATTCCCGGTGGCGCAACTCGACGCGGCGGATCTTGCCAGAGATGGTTTTAGGTAACTCAGCGAATTCCAGCCGGCGGATCCGTTTGAAGGGCGCGAGATGGTCCCTGGCATACCGCAGGATCGCTAACGCCGTTTCGGCCGATGGCTGGTGGCCGTCGGCCAGCGTCACGTACGCTTTCGGGACGGCCAGCCGCACGGGGTCGGGGGAGGGCACCACGGCGGCTTCGATGACCGCCTCGTGTTCAAGGAGCACGCTTTCCAGCTCGAAAGGTGATAGCCGGTAATCGGAGGCTTTGAAGACATCGTCGGTGCGCCCGACGTAGGTGATGTAGCCGTCGCTGTCCCGCGAAGCAATGTCACCGGTGTGGTAGTAGCCACCGGCCATGGCGGCGGTCGTGCCTGCGTCGTCGTCGCGGTAGCCGACCATAAGACCCAGCGGGCGCTGTGACAGATCCAGGCAGATCTCGCCCTCTTCGGCCGGCTCGCCGGTCACGGGATTGATCAGCACGACGGGATAGCCCGGTGCCGGGCGGCCCATCGAGCCGGGCTTGATCAGCTGCCCTGGTGTATTGCCGATCTGCAGCGTTGTCTCGGTCTGGCCGAAGCCGTCTCGGATCTGGATCCCCCAGGACTTCTCCACCTGCTCGATGACTTCCGGGTTGAGCGGCTCACCAGCGCTCACCAGCTCACGGATTCTGACCTTGACCAGGCTCAGATCGGCCTGAATGAGCATCCGCCACACCGTTGGCGGCGCGCAGACGGTGTCCACACCGCAACTGGCTAAGGTGTCCAGGAGGGCGTCGGCGTCGAAGCGGGCGAAGTTGTAGATAAACACGGTTGCCGCGGCATTCCACGGTGCGAAGACATTCGACCAGGCGTGTTTGGCCCATCCTGGCGAGGAAATGTTGAGATGAATGTCGCCCGGCCGCAGGCCGATCCAGTACATCGTGGACAGGTGGCCTACGGGATACGACGCGTGGGTGTGTTCCACGAGCTTGGGCGTCGCGGTGGTACCGGAGGTGAAATAGAGCAGCAGCGTGTCCGATGCCTTGGTCACTCCGTCCGGCCAGAACTGCGCCGAGGCCTGGCAGGCGTCCGCGTAGTGAAGCCAGCCTGCCACCGGCCCGCCCACCGCGATGCGGGTGTACTCGCCGGGAACGTCATCGAACTTGCCGGCATCAGCGGCGCGTACCACGACGTGGCGGGCGTTGCCCCGGCCGATCCGGTCGCGCAGGTCGGCTGACGCCAGCAGCGGTGTTGCCGGGATGAGTACCGCACCCAGCTTCATCGCCGCCAGGATCGTCTCCCACAGCTCCACCTGGTTGGACAGCATCAGAATGAGCCGGTCTCCGCGTTGGACGCCGACGCTGCGCAGCCAGTTGGCGACCTGGTTAGACCGCGCCGACATCTCCGCAAATGACCAGAGCCGCTGGGAGCCGTCCGCCTCCACGATCCACAGCGCTGGGCGCCGGGCCGTCTCCGCGTCCATGGCCAGGGCATCAACATGGTCCAGCGCCCAGTTGAACTCTGTCAGCTCCGGCCACCGGAACTCCTGGTACGCGCGGTCGTAGTCCGTGCCGACCGCAAGCAAAAAGTCACGGGCGGCCAGGAAAGCGCGGTAGTCAGCGCTCGGTTCGCCGGTCACCGCAGGATCCTCCTTGAGCCTGTCGCTGGCAGTGACAAGGAGCAGGTCTCATCGTGACGAGCCCGGGATGGCCTGCCATGCTGTTAGGGACATCGAGTGCGGCACGTTTGATACAACCGCACCGGTTGCGGTCAACTAGTGCGCGATGCTGTCGATGAGCCGCCGGGCTCCTTGCCGCAACAGATCAGCACCGACGAAGTAGCCGAGGGCGGCCGGTTCCTCGGGCACGCCCCAGTGGTGGGAGTCGAGCCACTGGCTTCCGTCGAGGGAAAAGACCTTGCCGCGCAACGTCAGCTTGCCGCTGGGCTCGGTGCTGGCGTAGCCGGCGATAGGGGAGTTGCAGTGGCCCTGCAGGGCGTGCAGCATGGCCCGCTCAGCGGTGGCGTGCCGGTCCGTTTCGGCATCGTTGAGCTGCGCCACGAGCGTACGGAGGGCAGTGTCGTCGCTCCGGCACTGCAGCGCGATGATCCCTGCGCCGATGGCCGGGCACATCATCTCCAGTGGCAGGATTTCGGTGATCCGGTGAGCTTCGTTGACCCGATGCAGGCCAGCCACCGCAGCCACGATCGCGTCGAAGTGGCCCTCGTCGACGCGCATCAGGCGAGTGTTGACATTGCCCCGCAACGGCTTGATCTCCAGGTGCGAGTAATGCAGGCGCAGCTGGGCCGCGCGGCGCACCGAACTGGTCCCGATCAGGGCACCGGCGGGCAGCTCGGCCAGCGGCGCACCCGTGTGGGAAATAACCGCATCGTGGACGTCTTCCCGCGGCAGGAAGGCGGCGAAGCTCAGGCCCTCAATCACCGGCACGTCGCCGGGGATGTCTTTGAGGCAGTGCACCGCCAGATCGACGCATCCTTGCAGGAGGTTGCGATCGATCTCGCGGACGAACGCACCTTTGCCGCCCAGCTTTGCGAGGTCACCCATCCACTGATCACCGCTGGTCGTCACTTTGATCAGCTCGGTGGTGACCGTCGGATCCAGTGCCTCCAACGCCGCGGCGACCTGCTCAGCCTGATGCAGGGCCATCGGGCTGGAGCGGGTGCCGATTCGCACGTGCGCCATACCAGAACTGTACGCACTGATCGTAAGGCTCCTGACTTAACCCGTTCGATGCGATGCGACCGTGTCGGCGTATCGCACGGCTTGCCGCCGGGAGACGGAGCCGCGGTTGCACTCTGCTGCCAGGCTGCCAGGATGGTGGCCCGTCAACTGTGGGGGAACGAGGAGGGACAACGACGTGAGCAAGCTGACGCGGCCCACCGTGGAGGTACCCGAGGGGCCGGCGCCCACCGGACTGGTAGTCGAAGATCAGATCATCGGTGATGGACCCGAGGCGATCGTCGGGTCCCAGATCAGGGCCCACTACGTTGGCGTCGCGCACTCGTCCGGGCGGCAGTTCGACGCATCGTGGGACCGGGGTGCCCCGCTGGAGTTCCGGCTCGGCACCGGCCGGGTGATCAAGGGTTGGGACGACGGGATCGTGGGAATGCGGGTGGGAGGCCGGCGCCGGCTGACGATCCCGCCGCACCTGGCGTACGGCGACCGCGGCGCAGGCGCGGCGATCAAGCCCGGCGAGACCCTGGTCTTCGTGGTAGATCTCGTCAGTGTCAGCTGACAGCCGCTAGAGATCCACCGCGATCCGGCCCCCCCGGCTACGGGACACGCAGATCGTCATGCTGTCGGCGCGCTCCTGATCGGTCAGTACCCGGTCACGGTGGTCGACCTCGCCCGACAGCACCCGGGTCCGGCAGGTTCCGCAGAATCCCTGCTGGCAGGAGTAGGGGACGCCCGGCACTGCCTGGCGGATGATCTCGAGGGCAGAGACGTCGGCGGGCACGGTCAGCACGCGCTTGCTGCGCTGCAGGGCGATCTCAAAGGGTTCGCCGTCGATCACCGGCGGTGCCGTGAATCGTTCGAACTGCAATGCGGTCGCCGCGCTGGCCGGGAAGGCCTCCCGCACGCTAGCGATCATGGGGGCCGGGCCGCAGCAGTACACGGTCGCTCCAGCCGGTGCTTGCTCCAGCAGTTGCGCGCCCGAAGGGAAACCGTGCTCATCGTACGGTCGTATCTGGACCCGGTCTGCGTCCAACTCGCTGAGCTCATCAAGGAATGGCATGGAAGCCTGAGAACGCCCGGTGTAGACGAGCTGCCATGGTGCACCCTCGACTGCTGCCTGCTTGACCATCGGCAGGATCGGTGTGATGCCGATCCCACCCGCGAGAAACAGGTAGCCGGCTGTAGGCACGAGAGGAGGTGCGTAGGGGAAGGCGTTGCGCGGACCGCGGACGGTCAGGATGCTGCCGGGTTCGACCGAGTCGTGCAGCTCTTGTGACCCGCCGCCATCGGCGAGCCGTCGCACCGCGATGCGGTAGCAGCGGCGATCCGCAGGATCGCCGCACAGCGAGTAGTGGCGGCGCCGGCCGGATGGCAGCAGCACTTCGAGATGGCTGCCTGGCTGCCAGCGGGGCAGTTCGGTGCCATTTGCGGCGACCAGGCGGAAGCTGCGGGCGTCGGATGCTTCGACGCGCACCTCGTCCACCACCAGCTGCAGGTCCCGATCCGCTGGCTGGGCCTGGGGCCGCCGGATGTAGGAACCGCTGGCAAGCCATTCAAGGACGGTTATCAGTTTCCCGAGCAGCGTGAACAGCCGGTCGGGATGCTGACGGCCCCGCAAGTCGGGGGGTGCGACCGTGCCTGCTCCCATGTCACACCGCCGCGGCGTTCGCTGCAGGGGAGCTGGCCAGATAGGCGACAGCTTGCCCGGTAGAGAACTCCTTCAACGGGTGGTACCGGGGTCGGTGGT
>Ga0070741_10013457_pt1 | contig 14440 bp, 18 predicted proteins | sample Coa_R1_4_FD_66440 | JGI IMG/M metagenome (GOLD analysis project Ga0070741, IMG submission 66440) | Surface soil microbial communities from Centralia Pennsylvania, which are recovering from an underground coalmine fire - Coalmine... | ecosystem: Environmental > Terrestrial > Soil > Unclassified ...
GCGTTTTCTAGCACTCTCTCCGGCATGTGGGCAGTTGGACCGGAAAAGGGCAACCAGCAATAGTTGGCGGGAAATCCCCTTCGTACCACCGATCGCGCATAGATCCTGCCTGACGGCGCAGCGTTTACTATTGGCTCCGAGCGAACCGTCGACTCGAGAACGGTCGCTCAGGATTTCTCCCGTGAAGTCCACTTCAGGGTGCTGACACGATTGATAGCCCTGGCGATCATTCGGACAGAATAGATCGTCATGCGAAGAACACGGAATTGGGAGAGCCAGTTTGTCAGCTTGACGTTGATATCCGACCAGCCGGAACCCGTTAAGAGCTCTCAAAGGCACAAACTGGATTGGCAAAATCGGTCCACGGATTGGCGACGGTCAGCAGACACTTGCAGTCATCTTCCAGGGCACCCGCCGTAACAACGGACGCGGGTGTGTTCAAGGGGCCCCTTTTACCGTATCGCTGCTGAAGTTCGGCCGGCGATTACAGCGTCCGGGCGTTATTGACCTTAGCTGCGAGAAGGTATGTCTTGATTTGTGTGAAGTTTGCTCTAGGCTCGACGCCGCACCTGGCGCTCGGCCGCACCTTCGCCGACGATGAGCCGCCGAATGAATCTCTACCCGATTCGCCGGGCCCAAGCGGGATCCCATCCTTTGTTCGGCTCCCAGGACAGCTTTGGTCGAGAATGCAGCAGGAGAAACTTGCATGACGCTGGCTGATAGCCTTAGGCCTGAACAACCACTGAGGCTCATTGCCGCTACTATTGTACGCCGGCGGCACCGGGCAGCACAGTGTGGCCGCAGAGGCACACGGAGTCGAATCACACAAAATAGTTCCATCTTTCTTGACCATTTTTCGAGTTTCAACCGTCTAAGCTGACTGGACACAGCTTCTATGAACTTGCCCTGTGCACTGGGAGCGACTGCCGCCTTCGTCTGCTTGCTCGGCAGTTCTGGCTGTGCGCCCGGCCAGCAGGCCGTGCAAGCGAAGACGCCCATCCAGGGCGAAACGCAGGCTCAAACGGCCTCGTCTCCAACAGCCGCATTGCACATCACAGGCACTGTCCGGGCTGTGCGCGTCTATGCGATTCAGACTCCCCCAATTACACAGATCACGCAGGCCGGAGGGCAAAACAACCGCCTGACTCTGGTCCGGCTGGCGGAAAACGGCGCCCGAGTAAAGGAGGGAGACCTGCTGGCTGAATTCGACAATACCCGGCAGCTCGACGAAGCGCTCGAAGCCGAGGCAAAATACGACGACCTGGGCCATCAAGCCAGACAGAAGGCCGCCGAAAATCAAAGCGATGCTGAAAAACGTGTAACCAATTTGAAGCAGGCGGAAGCTGACCTGGCCAAGGCCCTGATTCAATTGAAAAAAGGTCCAATCCTGAGCGAGATCGACAGGACCGAAAACGAAATCAAAGCAGCGAGCGCGCGCGAACAGTTAGCGAGTCTGGAGAAGTCGCATCAGGCCAGGTTGCGGGCGGAGGCCGCCGCGCTGCGCATTCTGGAATTGCAGCGGGACCGGCAAAAGGTCGCGCTGGAGCGCGCTACGGCCAATGCCGAGAAACTCGTGATCAAAGCGCCGCTCGGGGGTATGGTGGCGCTTGAGAGCATCTGGAAAGGCGGGACCATGGGCCATCCACTGGAGGGAGATCAACTCTTCCCAGGGCAGTCGCTGATGAAGATCTTCGACCCTTCGCAGATGACTGTCGATGCGCAGGTGAGCGAGCCAGACGGCGCGAAGCTGTCACCGGGAATGAAAGCCACGGTGGAGTTGGACGCCTATCCGGGCCCAACCTTCGATGCGGTATTTGAATCCGTGAGCCCCGTGGCCACGACAGCGCTCGGGAGTCCCGTGAAAAACTTCGCCGCGCGATTTAGGTTGACCACGGTTGACCCGCGCATTTTGCCTGACCTCTCGGCCGCCGTGGTGGTGCATCGATGAGGTGGCCGCGCTCCAAACGTGCGACCATGAGGAAGCGGGCACGCGGCACGGCGGTCTTTGTCGTCCTCGCCGGCTTAGGGGCCGCTGGATATGCGGGCTGGCGGTTCAGTGCTGTGCAGGGGGCACCGATGCTGCCCACAGCTCCCGTGCGCAAGGGCGACTTCCTCGTCACGGTCCGCTGCCGCGGTGAACTAAAAGCCCGCCGCACCATCCAACTCACCGCACCGCTCAACGTGCCCGATCTGCGCATCGTCTGGCTCGCGCCCTCGGGCGCGACGGTCCAGGAAGGCGATCCCGTTGTGCGCTTCGACCCGTCGGGTGCGACGCAACAGCTTGCGGAGCAGCAGGCGGCGCTCCGCCAAGCGCAGGCAGCGCAGAAACAGGCAGAGTCGGATGCGTTGCTCAAGGCAGAAGAAGACCGGCGCGCCGTGGAGGACGCGGCTTACGCGGTGGACAAAGCGAAAATCGAAGTCTCAAAAGCGGAAATCGTGAGCAAGCTAAAGGGCGAGGAAAGTGCCGTCGATCTCAGCCTGGCTGAGCAGAAGCTGGCCGTCGAACGGGCCAAGCTCAACTTTGACACGGCCTCTAGCGAAGCGAAAATCGCATCGCTCAAGCGGCAGCGCGACAAGGCTGCGGCTGACGTGGCACTGGCAAGCCAACGCGTCGAACGAATGGAATTGCACGCACCCATGACCGGCATGATCAATTATCTCCAGAACTTTTCACAGGGCTGGATGAATGCCAAGCCGTTCAAAGTCGGCGACCAGGTGTGGCCGGGAATTGTGCTGGCTGAAATCCCCGATTTAAAGACGCTCGAGATCGAGGGCAAAATCGAGGAGATCGATCGAGGCCAGATGCAGGTCGGCCAGCAGGTGCGCGTCCGGATCGATTCGCTGCCCGAGAGCACTTTTCCGGGCAAGATCGTGCAGCTTTCGCCTTTGACCGAGATGGGTTGGGAGTGGCCGCCGACGCGCACGTTCCGCGGCTTCGCTGTCCTCGAAAAAGAGGACAGGCGCTTGCGGCCGGGCATGAATGGGCGCATGGACGTGGTGCTGCGACGCATCCCGAACGCGCTGAGTGTGCCGTCGAAATCAATTTTTACGCGTGACGGACAGGCGGTCGTGTACGTGCCAGTCGGTGGGGATTACAAGGCCGTGAACGTTGAAGTAGAGGCGCGCAGCTCGGACGAGACGGCCATTCGGGGGATTCGCGAGGGCGCGCTGGTGACGCTGGTCGAGCCGGAGAAAAAGCTGTGATCCGCACCGCTGTTCTGGTGATTGTTATTTTAGGCGCAGGTATTTGGACCGCCCGCAGATGGGCGCCGGCCGTGGCCGGCCCAGGGGCCAGAATCTCTTCGGGAATTCCGGTGACGGCCGTCAAGCGCGGCACGGTCACGTTCACGATCGTGGCCCAAGGAGATCTTCAAGGCGGAAACACGCAGATCCTGCAGACACCGATGACGGGCGGACAACCCGTGACCATCACCTTTCTGCGCCAAAACGGCGAGTTTGTCCAGCCCGGCGACGAAGTGGTCAAGTTCGACACGACTGAGCAGGAATTCCGGCTGCGCGAAGCCGAGGCGGATCTCGCGGAGGCGGAGCAGCAAATCATCCAGGCGACATCCGAAGCCGAGGCCAAAGAAGAGGAGACCCGCTGCGATCTCATAAAAGCCGAGGGAGAACTGAAAGTAGCCGAAGTGGAAATGCGGCGCAATGAGATTGTCGCCAAGCTGATTGCACACGAAAATGAACTGGCCCTCGAAGCAGCCCGACAGAAGCGGACGAAGCTTGCCAAAGACTTAAAAAATCGCCTGGAGACGGGCCGCAGCGGCATTGAAATGCAGCAGGCGGCGCGCGCGAAGGCGGAAGTGAAAGCCAAGACAGCACGCAGCAACATCGAGGCGATGACGTTGCGAGCAAAAGCGAAAGGTTACGTCGCCATCCAGCCGAACGACGAAGGCAACCTGCGCTGGGGCATGTATCTGCCGCCATACCAGGTGGGTGACATCGCCCGACCGGGCAAAGGCGTCGCGCAGATTCCCGATATGAGCAGTTGGGAAGCTACGGCGCGCATCGGGGAACTCGATCGGGGGCACATCTCGGAGGGCCAGCTTGCCGAGATCGCGGTCGTGGCGCTTCCCGGCAAGAGCGTGCGCGGCAAGATCAAAACCATTGGCGGCACGGCCGGCCCACCGTGGGACCGGCATTTCGACTGCCGCGTCGCCGTACAGAATCCGATCGTGGAGCTGCGCCCGGGTATGACGGTTGAGTTGCGGATTATCACCGGCGGGATTGACGACGCGATTTGGATTCCCGCGCAGGCGCTGTTCGATGCCGAGGGCCGTAAGTACGTCTTCGTGCAATCGGCGTCGGGCTTCAATCCGAAAGATGTGGAACTGGTGCGGCGCAACGAAAGCCAGGTGGTGGTGAAAGGCCTGGAAGCCGGAACCATGGTTGCGCTGGCCAACCCGGATCAAACGACGCGCAAACAGCAGAGAGGCGGCGCTCTGCAGGCGCTTCCCGGAAAATGACCGGCAATCTTTTTCTGGCAGCGGACAATCTGCGGGCCCAGAAGACGCGCACGCTGCTCACGGCGCTGGGCATTGTCTTCGGCGTGGGCTCGGTGATCGGGATGCTGGCGATCGGAGCAGGGGCTCGCGAGGAATCGCTGCGATTTATCGAGCAGCTTGGGGTGCGCAATGTGCTGATCGATTCGCGTCCGGCGGCGACGGAAGAGGAGTTGCAGCAGCGCCGCCGATCATCGCCTGGACTCACCGAGCGGGACTTCCGCATCCTCAGCAGCAATATCGAAAGCCTCGATCAGATCTCTCTACGACGGACTCTGCGGCCGGCGCGCGTGCTACCCAAGCCGGCCCGCGACATGCCGCAGCTGATCGGCATACAGCCGAGCTACGCAACCATCCACAACCTGCATCTCGTGGAAGGCGCCTTCTTCACGCCGGCTCAGGAAGCGACAAGCGCACCGGTGTGCGTGCTCAGCCAGGGGGCGAAGACAAGCCTACTGGGATATCGCCCGGCCCTTGGCAAATACATCAAGGTCAATGACAGCTGGCTCGAAGTAGTCGGCGTGCTGGCGGAGACGGTGGCTGCCGTGACGAAGAGTTCCGGCGGCAAGATGGAAGACCTTAACAATGTTATCTACATCCCGTTCCACACGTTCAAGTACCGGTTTTGGGACATGAGCAGCTACTTAAAAGACGATCTCGACGGTATCGACATCCGCCTGAAGCCGGAGGCGGACAGCATCGAGATGGCCAAAGTGGTCACGGCGGTCCTGAATTCCACGCACAACAACACGGAAGACTTCACGGTGACGATCCCGGCGGCGTTGCTCGCGCAACAGAAGCGAACGCAGACTATTTTTACTTATGTGATGGTGGCGATCGCGGCGATCTCTTTGTTAGTCGGCGGCATCGGCATTATGAACATCGTCTTGGCGACCGTCATGGAGCGCACGAAGGAGATCGGGGTCCGCCGGGCAACAGGCGCACGCAGGAATGATATCGTGCGACAGTTTCTCACCGAAAGCGTGCTGATTTCGACGGGGGGCGGCCTGCTAGGAATCAGTTTCGGCTTCCTGCTTTCCTGGCTGATCGCGCGGACCGCAGAATGGAAAACGATCGTCACGCCGATTTCGGTAATCATTGCGTTCGGTGTATCAGTCGCGGTGGGAGTCATATTTGGAATCTATCCGGCGATGAAAGCTTCGCGGATCAACCCCATTGAAGCGCTGCGCTACGAGTAGGTCGAAGACCGTGTGAAGGGCACACGCCGACCCCTCGATAAACTTCGTGGCTCGGGGCCCTTCGATGACGTCCATGTTCCTCCAAGCGTAACTCCGCTTGCGAACAACGATCAGCAGAGAACGGAAAATGGTTTAGCCTCAGAAGAGTCCGACTCAATACCCGCAATTTCAGCGCCCATTCCACGCTGAGTTTCCCCCACCGTAGCATGCAGCGAAGGCGTATGATGGAAATACTTTGCGACATCCGAAGTGCGAGGAGGGGAGAAGACCTCTCGACTCCTACCTGATGGCCTTGACCATCACGGAGGCTATTCAACAGGGTCAATCACCCGAGTCTGCCCGCCGAGGCAGCCATCGATCGCTGGTGAGGGCGCGAAAGGAGTATTGGACACACGTAGCCGTTCACGGTTGTCGAGGTCACTTGGAGCGAGGCCTCGTCGCAAAACCATGAGACGCGGCGATCGCCGCGTGCAATCCGCTCTCCGATTGCTCATGGACAGCCAGACGGACTTTTCGGTCAGCCAGCTTGCGGCGGCGCCGGTCTGTCGCCGCCGCGATTTTCTCATCTTTTCTACTTCTACACCGGGATGCTGCCCAAAGAATTCCTCCGCCTGTTGCGGGACTATCGCCACGAACACACCACCGCGGAGCAATTCCTGGAAAAACTGGCCTTCGTCGACCGTATCCAATCATTGCGGCCCCGCGCGGCCAGAAGTAAAGATTTGACCTTATGAAATTCTCTCGCTCCAGGAAACGTCCACGGGCGATGGAAATCGCACCGGTGCGGACGCGTTGATGTAAAGCCGATTGATAGGCTTCTTCGTTCGTGTCTTCTCATGGAGCCGAAGAGACTCGATGGAAACGCTTCCGTTCCTTGGACAAAGATGCGAGAAGCCGGATGAAGAGGGCCGACCGGCTCGCCCAATACCGAAGCGGCAGGTGACTTGCGCTCCAGGAGTTCCATGCGGCAGTGATCCGCTTGTCGCGCCTCATCGTGGCCGAAATTCGCCGGCGCATCGGACGGTGCCAAGGCCCGCGCCAGGAGGGAAAAGCGGTGAACGGCGCAGGAATTCGCCGTCGCCAATCTTGCGCCAGTCGCATTTTAGGGTTGGCGCAGGCGTGATCGTTCGCGCACCAGCCAGAGGTAATCTTCCGGCCCATCCCGCGCCATTAAGCCGACTTCCGATCCGCAGGCTGCCCGCTCAGGTATCGGTTGATCAGTCGGCAACAGAGTTCATCGATCGGCTCACCCGCCTCGTCGGCGCGCGCCGCTCGTCGCAGGGCGGCGACCTGATCGGGGTCCTGCGGCTCGCCGGAAGCAAATTTGCTAAGGACGCGAAGCGCCGTCATATAGAGATCCCGGTCCATCAACGTGTACCTCCTGAGTTTAAGCGGCATAGCGCACGGAACGCCAGCCACGCGCCGGAAAGCCTTGGTTGTCCTATCTATGTTGAAATTTACCACACGCCCTGCTTCAGGGAGAGAGGCATCATCAAAGGGGGGCGACATAATGTTGTCATTGCGCTAAGGGACGCTTTGCCATGCGCAAACCTGGGTGATTTGACGAAGAACATTAGGCGTGCACTATGACGTTCCAGGACCTCATCAAGGTGCCGCAGGAGGGCGACGGTCATCTAAAGCCGCTTCAGGCTGCGACGGAACATAAAAAAGAATTCCTCCAGCGCCTTAGCAGGCTGCTGAAAAAACGATTTTCCGGCACTTACCAACCGCTGCAAGTTGTTGATTCCTCGTTCAGTCAAGGGCGGTTTTTCAGCGGTCCAGACCCCTTTTTCAGCAACCTGTTAGGCAGCAATTCCGGTTATGTACAGGAGTACGCGAGATACGCGCGAGATTCGCCGCTTTGCTAAAAGACAAGCGCTGAAGCTGAGGTATTCCTAATGAGATCGTTTGCGGGAGCTGCGGTATATTTCGAAACCGAGACAATCTGGCTGGGCGCTCATCGGCGCCCTTAAATCCTCAGGTTTTGTTGGCTTAGAAAGGGTCCCGTCGATATTGCCGCAGCCGATAGCAATCCGATTTCAGGATCGTGGCGAGAGCTAGAGCACCCTGTATCACCGCGAATCGTTCTTCTCGCGGCCGATTGAAAGAGAGCAGCTTATGGCTAATCTTCATATGGCGGTAGATGTGATCACTGAACGCTTTCAGTGCCGTCGAGTAGATTTGCCGCAGGCGTGGCCTGTCAGCTTGCATCGAATGGTCGAGCCCTATTGAAGGCATCGACTCGCGCCTTCCCTATAGATCTTGACATTGAGAAAACGTCTGACTAGCTTGCTGCATCATCACCGAACTTTCTGGTATTGGCGGGGACGCTGGATTTAATACCCATTTGGTCACTATTACCCGCCCATCAAATCTGCGTTCTCCCCACCGCCACCTGCTGAAATTAAATCACGAAGTGTTGAGGGTTTGAGCGGAGTGAAATGTGGGCGATATGGATATCCCAACGCGACAGGACTGCCCTCGGTTCGGTGCCCCGAACCGGGGCGTGCCCTGGAGCGTCAGTGGAATTCTGGAGGCTAATCAACTCCCGGGTCTAACCACTGTACCGACATCTGCATTAACTTTGGACAACAGGAACAACCCTCATTTTGTCCGGCTTTCGCCTACGCACTTTCCCTTTGAAACCCCTTCAGGACAAGGTTACGGTTGTATTCATGTTACTCACCGATCGTCCTGATCAGAAATTATCCAAAGCTGGCTTGGCCGGACGCCCCAGAAAGATCTTCCGAGATCCTCTCGCACCGTACGTCGGCTGCAGGTGCGGAGTGTGCCCGCGCCGCCTCGATAACGCCAGATGGAACAAGGTCTTCGAGAAGTTTGTAGACCCGGCATATTACAACCGGCGCCTGGCGGTGCTCATGCGCTCTCCGCTGTCGGAATTCTAGGAAATAAGGATGAAACGTACGGTTATGAGCAATTGCAACGTTTGCCTCGGCCCCCACGATTATGAGATCCACGCCGCGACGGTCAGCGTCCATGCATGGTTGCGCAGAATAGTGAGCCGCGCGGTCGGCGCTGAAGGCTGTGACGAGTTAGAAGCATCCGAGGCTGAAGAAAAGAGTAGGTGTCCTCTCCCCTCGTGATTCTCATAGGAGCCGTCGTTGTCCTGATCCTGTCGCTGCGCTTCGTTTATCGCTCGTTAAACTGATCGGCATGCGTGCTGCACGTAATGACTGGACACGATGACTGACAACGGAACGAGACAGTCGACTCCGCCACGTGCAGTCGCTTCAACGGATCTCCGTGCGGTTGGTTTTCCCGAGCGCGATGGCAGGTGTGTTCTCGGCGACTAGAGCCGGCCAAACATGTCAGGCAACCGGCCTCTCATCGAGGGCGGTTCGTTTCCGTCATCAGCACGAAGGCTTAGCCTTGAGACTCCGGCACATTCAGTGCCAGGCGGACGCGCTTCAGAAAGCGCCGTCGACGTTCGTCTTCATTGCGCCTCGACCGCCAGTGGAGCGCCACGATTACGCTGATGGCGGAGGCCAGGCATGGAACCAACAATTGAATGGGCATCAGAATTCAAACATACCGACTCTCAAGTCGGTAAGAAAAGTTGACGCTGATGTAACCGCGGTACCAACGGGTTTTCCATCGAAAAGACCCTTCCGTCGGTCCTTAGATAAATATAGGCATTTACAATTACATTTCTTTGGCTGCTCGCCGGTTGCTCGGTACGACAAATGCCAAGCGCGATGGGTTTGTATGGATTGTTCGCTGACGGAGAGGTCGCCATAGGAAACTGACTGCTGGAAGTTCGACGATGGCCTCACCAAGACCCGCAGATATTCCGGTCGCTGACACGTCTTCTCTGAAATGCCAGGAGGAGCTTGAAAATCTGATTTTCGGCTGCCCATCTGTCTTCGGCCGCCTCTGGGCCGTTGCCGGGTTATTTGACCCGAATCGTACGGCTACACCCACTCGCTCGGCCCAACCCATGGCCACGGTGTCTTGGATCGCGCGCTTCGTGAGATGCATGGCCAACTCTTCAGGAGCTGGCTGAGCTTTTCATTGGCGCGCCAGGAGCGGGATCTCTGGGTATGGTTGAATTGGCTGGCCCGCAACGACGAAGAAACCCGGAGCCTTCTCAAAAGCGTTGAACGGCAATGTTGACGCCGGTATAAAACGACAGCAATTCCGCCGGTGATGTAGTCAAGGATGGCTAGACAGCGGTATTGGCAACACTCGCTGTAAGTAGCACCGCCGCCGCCCTCGGAGGCGGCGGTCCCGCACAGCCCCTACGGCCAGGATGCGGTACCACTCTATATCAGTTTCTAAATCTTCCAGCTGAGAATCCAGGCGGCCACAGATGCGACAACGCCGGTATGGTCGAACGGCGTTGCCGCTACTGTGAGCAGAGCTTCCAGCCATCGAAATATCAGCCAAGTCAATTGGTATGCAGTCAGCCCGAGTGCCAACGGCGCCGCCGCGCTGATTACCACCGCCAGAAGATCGCGGCAGACGCGGTATATCGGCAAGGCTGCCTGGATAGTCCGCAGAACTGGCGCTCCCGCAACCCGGACTACTGGCGACGGTACCGTGCGCAGCACCCTGCTGCCGTCGAACGGAACCGCCGCTTGCAGCACGTTCGGGACCAAAAACAGCGTCTGCGCCATCTTGCAAACAACAACTCAGCTTTCGACCTAAAGCGTTCCGCCGCCGAGGTCTGGCTGCTGGGCACTGGACTCGAGAATCTTGCAAACAACAACTCAGCTCCCGCGCAAGTCTGGGTTTTGGAAGCACTTCCGCACCGCAAACCGCCAGTTTCGGAATCTTGCAAACAACAACGTCTTGGCGACCAGGCAGGTTCTGCCGGATAACTGAAGTCGCACCATGCTCACCATCGAACAGATCAACGAATTGCATCGTCTGTACTGGTCCGAGCGCTGGCCGATCCGCAAGATCGAACGTCATCTGCGCATGAGTTGGCGAACATCAAAAAGTATCTCGATGCACCGGCGCAAGCGCCCGCCCACCGGCAGCGCGACAGCAAACTCGATCCGTTCAAGCCGGCGATAACCGAGTGGTTGGAAAAGGATCCTACGGTGACTGCAGCCGTAATCGAACAGCGACTGCGGCCGCTCGGCTATCGCGGCGGTCACACTATCTTGCGCGATTATGTGCACGCCGCTCGTCCGGAGCAGAAACCCGGTCGAGCCTTTCTGCGCTTGGAACCACCACCCGGCGAGCGCTTCGAGGTGGATTGGGGACATTTCGGTGTACTCGAATACGCCGGCGATAAGCGCAAACTCTATGCCTTCGCCCTGGTCGAAGCGCATAGCCGTATGCTGTATCTGGAGTTCACGCACAGCCAAAGTTTCGAAACCTTCGTTCGCTGTCACGTGCATGCGTTCACGGCACTCGGTGGCGTGGCCCGCGAAATCGCCTATGACAACTTGGGGACCGCCGTCGCCGAACATGATGGCCGCCTGGTCCGTTTCCTGCCACGCTTTCTGGCCTTCGCCCGCGAATATGGGTTTTATCCAAAAGCCTGCAATCTGGCGGCAGGCTGGGAAAAGGGGAAGGTAGAGCGCGCGATCGGATATGCGCGCCAGAACTTCTGGCCCTTGCGGGACTTCACCGATGTGCACGATGTGAACCGTCAGGCGCGGCAATGGCTCGCCGAAATCGCCAATCTACGGCTGCACCGAGAAACACGTCAACGCCCTATGGATCGATTCCAAGCCGACGCCTTACGTCCCTTGCCCGTCATCCCCTATGACCATCGCGACACCGTCGAGGCACTCGTTTATAAGGATCTGCGTCTGCACTTCGATGGCAACCGCTACTGCGTGCCCCCGCGCTTCGTTGGCCGACGCCTAATTCTCAAGGCGGATTCCGCTTCCGTTACGATTTACTACCGGACTCAGGAAGTCGTCTCCTATCCGCGTTGCTGGCGCCGTGGTCAAACCCTGGGCGCCGATCGCTTCGAAGCCGAACTAGCCGAACTCCGTCCTGCCGCCAAACGTTCGCGCGCGCAGCAACGCCTCTTCGCGGTCCTGGACGGCGTCTGTTCCCAGGCTATGCTGCAAGCTTATGTGCGCGATCTGGCCGATACCGATCGCGCCCTCTCCCGCCAACTCGCCGAACTTCTGGAACTTGTCCGCCAGTTCGGTCCCGAACCGGTAGCCGACGCCATCGAGAAAGCTTCCACGGCCCGTGCCTTCGGCGCCGATTACGTCGCCAATATCTTGCGCCAGCAGCAGTCCCCACGTCATTCACAACCGGCGCTGCGCTTGCGCGACCCAAGGCTGAATGACCTCACTACTGATCCGTTATCCCTGCTCGAATACGACAGCTTCATTCTTGACTCCGGAAAGGAAACCGATGACCCCTCTCGAACAGAAACTGAATCAGCTGACTCTCTCGACCATGAGTCGCCAGGTGGAGACGACTCTGACGGAAGCAGCCGCTAAGAATCTCAGCGTGGCGGCAACTTTAGAGTGGCTCCTGGACATGGAACTGGAAGCTCGCAAACAGCGCGCCATCGATCGCCGCTTCAAATGCTCGCGGCTGCAGGCGCAGCCCAGCATCGATGCCTTCCACTTCCAGCATCACAAGACCCGCCAGCAGGCCAAGCCGCGCATTCTGCGCTTGCTCGATCTGGACTTTCTGGCCAGAGGAACCAATCTCGTGTTAATAGGCAATCCCGGCGTGGGCAAGACCTTCCTGGCGAAAATCATTGCTTGGCGCGCCTGTCGAGCCAATCAGCGCGTACTGTTCACCAGCGCCATGGATATGCTCAATCAGTTACTCGCTTCCCAGGTCGATCACTCACTAGTCCGCAAGTTGAAGATTTACACCGAGCCGACGCTTCTCGTCTGTGACGAACTGGGCCATCTGGCCCTCGACCAACACACTTCGAACCTCTTTTACCAGGTTATCTCCACCCGCCACAGCCAGAAACGTTCCACGATCATCACCACAAACACCCCGTTTTCCGACTGGGGAAATATCCTCTTCAATACGACCATCGCCACTGCCATTGCCGATCGACTGGTCGAAAACTCCGAGGTCTTTCTGTTGGGCGGTGAAAGCCTGCGCAAACCCAAGAATCCCAATCCGTCGGCCGAGAAATCCTAGGCCGGCCCCGATGACGCGCCGCGCTGTGATGATAACCCGGCTGGAGGAGTCCGCCGGCTAACCCCACAACGGCGCTGCCGTGGGCGGCGGGGGTTCCACTCCCGCCTCTCTTCTTCCCACCTAACCTTGTTCAACTTCAGCGCCAATCATGTCGTTCTGATCTCACGGACGGAATATCCGTCGTACGCCGTAATCCTCATGCAGGACCGCGATACGCAGCGGGTTTACCGGCTTTATGACTTCTCCAAAGCCCAGCTCATCCAGCCCGGTGTGGCCTACTGTGTAGCGGGCAAGGTCAACAGCGCCGACATACTCTATCTCGTCATCGAATCGGTCCGCCTGGACACGAAACACTGCCGGGTTTCCATCGCTCCTGTTCCTGCTGGCGGCGCGGGAGGTTCCACCATAATGTGATTCACCTGTTGACCGAATCCGTTACTCATTGGCTGTGGCTTTCTCGCCGAGCGGCCACCGTATTCGTGTGTCTTGGCGCTTAGATCCGACCTCCTAACGGCAACAAAACCGGCCAAATTGCTGCTCTTTTAAACCGGCGTCAACACGGCAACACCGCCGGATGATTCCCCGGGAGCACTTGCAAGCTGAGGCGGAGCTCTTTCTGGCGGATCTCGAATTGGTCTTCCTCGTGTTCAAGGTGGCGGAGCAGCGCCACCATTCGTCGACAAAGGCACACTCCAGACTGTCTGGGCTGTTTCACTCCTTAATGCCACCATTGGGACACCGGACGTCCGATTGAGAGCGTTTCACTAATCGGACGATGGACGAGAACGCCAACCGGATGACCCTCTCAAGGCTTCACTCGAGAAACCACCTGCAATCGGGTGTTATACGACCAGACAACCGTGTCAGGACGAGCCACTGCATCGGCGCCGTCGACTGCTCAGGCCATATACTGTCAGGAACGTGGCTGTGATCTGAGAGACCGCCAAGGTCAACTGGTGCGCCTTTTGCCAGACCTTCAGTTCGTGGAAGTATTTCACGCCGCTCCCTGGATTTCCATCGGCCCTATCCGATGATCTTGGTTGCCGACTCCAGCACCGAAGGCCTTCGCACAACCATCGCACTCCCATCCAGTGGCCGGACCCCCATATGAAGAAGAAAGGCCTCAACAAGGAGGATTTTGTTCGCCCCAACGGCCTCGCCATGGAACGCCGCAAACGCTTCGGCTAATAGTTCATTTTCAAAGCTTGGAGCAGGGTCCCCCGTTCCGCTCGGTGTGGCCGAAGTTTCCGACCGAGGATCCCGACTACCGCATCCTCCACGGGAAACGTCTCACTATATGAACTACTTACTTCTACATCCGCGACGAGATCCTCGGCCCCATGGTGATGTGGGTTGTGTACGTTCGCGTCGTTTTCAGACCATGACGACCTCAACGCCCATTCCTACATCGTCGGTGAACTCCAGCGTCACGATGTCCGCTTCCGCAAAGACGATAACGCCTTGCTGTGGGGCTCGGATGTGAAGGCCCCACAAGCAGCCGCCCATCGCCTCCGTCCGCTATCATCCGCAAGCCCTGGCCTGCCGGACGGTGATCTTGGGACCGAAATTTTCCAACAAAGAATCGCGCGGCCGTCCCTCTGCGGCGCGAGTACTCGCTGAACC
>Ga0070741_10013458_pt1 | contig 14439 bp, 12 predicted proteins | sample Coa_R1_4_FD_66440 | JGI IMG/M metagenome (GOLD analysis project Ga0070741, IMG submission 66440) | Surface soil microbial communities from Centralia Pennsylvania, which are recovering from an underground coalmine fire - Coalmine... | ecosystem: Environmental > Terrestrial > Soil > Unclassified ...
GCCGGGTTCAAGAACCGCTCGATCGCCCCAAGGCTTTAGCGCCTGCGGCTTAACAAGGTCTGAGGATCGCTCAAACTTGAGCGTTTCCGCCATTGCGCGGGCGGTTTTTGCGTCGCGCGCGGCGTTCCCCTGGGGTCAGCCGGTATAGCGGCGCGCGGCCAAGACCGCGTTCAGGCCGCCGAAGGCGAACGAATTGCTCAAGATCGTACGGACGGGCATGCGCCGCGCTTCGTTCGGCACATAGTCGAGGTCGCAGTCGGCATCGGTTCCGAGGTAATTCATGGTCGGCGGAGCGATGCCGTCACGGATCGCCATGATGGCGGCGACAAGTTCGAGCGCGCCGGCGGCGCCAAGCGCGTGGCCGATGGCGGATTTCGTCGACGACACGGCGAGCTGCCGTGCATGGGCGCCGAAGCTCAGGTGCAAGGCCGCGGTCTCGGCGGCATCGTTGGCTGTCGTGCCGGTTCCGTGAGCGTTGACGTAGTCGATCGCATCTGCGGGCGAGGCGGCATCGGCGAGCGCCGCGCCGATGGCGCGCGCCATGCCGTTTGCGTCGGGGGCGGTCAGGTCCTGCGAGTCGGCGCTCATGCCGAAGCCGACGATCTCGGCCAGGATGTCCGCGCCCCTGCCGCGTGCGTGATCGAGCGCCTCGAGCACCACAACGGCGGCGCCTTCGCCGATCACCATCCCCTTCCGCTCCCTGGAGAAGGGACGGCAGGTGTCGGGCGACATGATCCGCATGGCCTCCCAGCCCTTCATCGCGCCGAACGTCAGGCTCGCCTCGGCGCCGCCGGCCACGGCACAGGTCACAGTGCCGCCGCGCACCATGTGGAAGGCCTGGCCGATGGCATGGCTTGCCGAAGCGCAGGCCGAGGACACCGCAAAAGCCGGGCCTTTGGTACCGCAAAATATCGAAACCTGGCTCGCCGGGGCGCTGATCATGGCCTTGGGGATGGTCAGCGGGTGAAGGCGCGCGGCGCCTTGCGCGTAGAGCCGGCGGAAACTTTCATCGACCGTCCCATGTCCGCCCGAGCCGGTGCCGATGATCGCCGCCGTGCGCTCGGCCAGCGCGCCGCCAAGCGTCAGCCCCGACTGGCTCACGGCCTGCCGCGCGGCGACGACGGCGAATTGCGAAACGCGGTCGAGCAGCAGGACTTGTGCCGGCTCGAAATGCGCCGCCGGATCGAAGCCTTTGACTTCGCCGACCAGCCTGCCGGCAGTCTGCGCCGCCATGCCGAGTTGCGACGGCGTAAGCGCCGGCCGACCCGCAATCAGGCAGTCCCAATAATCCCGCACAGACTGTCCGGCGGGTGAGACGACACCGAGGCCGGTAATGGCGACACGGTTCAAGCTTGTTTCGCCTTGGCGGCGACAAGCCGGTCGATCGTGTGAATGAGGTCCGCCACGGTCTTGGCTTCGATGTCGGTGTTGGCGTTGAGCGGGATCTCGACGTTGAATTTTTCCTCGAGATCGAAAATCAACGACACCACTTCCATCGAATCCAGGCCGAGTTCGTCGAGCGGCTCCGTCAATTGAAGCGCAAGGCCGCCGTGGCGGCATCGATTGGTGATCATTTCGACGATGTCATCAGCGGCACTCATCATGAGTCACCATCCTCGGCGTTCAATGCAATTTATTTCCGTCAAGCGAGTGCTTGCGCAGCTGATCCCGGACGTCGGACACCAAGGGCCCGACGGGCCGCAGCGGCCTCGTCAAGCGGACAGACGGGCAGGGGGCCACGCAGGTGACGGTGTGCGCCCTGATGCGCGCGAAGTCGAGGAATATTTGATGCGCCGGTTGAAAATGACCGGCGGCCGCCCGTTAAAGCAGGGTCCGGCGCGCTTTTCGGGCTGCCTTATTTTCATCGTCCGGTGGCACGGTCGGCGCGGGCCGAGGCTGCGCACGGCTGTCGCGGCTCTTCGCCCAGGAGCAAAAAACCCCGGGCTTTCGCCCGGGGCTCAAGTTGGGAGGAGAGAGCCCGAATGGGGCTCAGTCAAGATGTACGCAGACGCAACAGGGGGAAGGTCTGCAAAACGAAAGGGCGCAGAGTGATCTACGCCCTTTGAAACTCGGTGCCCTCCTGATCGGGATGGCCGGCTCGAGCCCGGCCATGACGAGGGAGGGGAGTTACGCCGGAATGCGCTCGTCGCTCTCGGAAGGCTCGCGCAGCACATAGCCGCGGCCCCACACGGTCTCGATGTAGTTCTTGCCGCTCGAGGCGTTGGCGAGCTTCTTGCGCAGCTTGCAGATGAAGACGTCGATGATCTTCAGTTCCGGCTCGTCCATGCCGCCGTAGAGATGATTGAGGAACATCTCCTTGGTGAGCGTGGTGCCCTTGCGCAGCGAGAGCAGCTCGAGCATCTGGTATTCCTTGCCCGTCAGGTGCACGCGCTGGCCGCCGACTTCGACCGTCTTGGTGTCGAGGTTGACGACGAGGTCGCCGGTGTTGATGACCGACTGGGCGTGGCCCTTGGAGCGGCGGACGATGGCGTGGATGCGGGCGATCAGCTCGTCCTTGTGGAACGGCTTGGTCATGTAGTCGTCGGCGCCGAAGCCCAGGCCCTTGACCTTGTCCTCGATGCCGGCAAGGCCGGAGAGGATCAGGATCGGCGTCTTGACCTTCGACACCCGCAAGCTGCGCAGAACCTCGAAGCCCGACATGTCGGGCAGGTTCAGGTCGAGCAGGATGATGTCGTAGTCGTAGAGCTTGCCGAGGTCGACGCCTTCCTCACCGAGATCGGTGGTGTAGACGTTGAAGCTCTCGGATTTGAGCATCAGCTCGATGGATTGAGCGGTGGCGCTGTCGTCTTCAATGAGGAGAACGCGCATTTAAGTCCCCTTCTCGCCGCAACCGGGCTCTCTTGGGTCACGCCGCAAAGGCGGCGAGGGTTAAAAAACGCTTGGGACAAAACCGATTCGACACTATCCGGCCATGGTTAACAAAACCTGATTCTCGGGCGCAACCCTGCCGTAGCGGGATGCTCCCGAATCGGCGTAAGATGTTGCCGGAGAGTGGTTTTTTGGCCACGGGCCCCTTCAATCCGCAGGTTAAGAATCGGGCCTAACCGATTCCCATGATTCGCCCTTTTGCGTCCCGGCCGGGCGAATCTCGTGTCGGCCGTTTGTCCCTCCTGGACGAGTGACCCAATGATTAACGACGCGGGTAAACACCGAGTTAAAGGCAACACCGAGGCGGTAAGCCTACCGGGGCGTGAACGTGAGTTCCGGCGCGGTGCCACGCGCTCTTCTTCACCTCCCCCCTTGAGGGGGAGGTCGACGCGCGAAGCGCGTCGGGAGGGGGGTAAGCGGCGAGCACTGCGCATGCATCTTACCCCCCTCCCTAACCCTCCCCCTCAAGGGGGGAGGGAATGCGCTCTCACGCGCTGCCCGGTGGCGACACAATGAAAGCGCTCGCCGAGCAGATCAACGACATCGACGGCGTCGAGATCTATGGCCGCGTCGTCGCCGTGCGCGGGCTGATGGTGGAGGTGGCGGGGCCGATCCACGCCATGAGTGTCGGCGCGCGGCTGACCATCGAAACCGCGCCCGGCAAAGGCATCCCCTGCGAGGTGGTGGGCTTTTCCGGCGGCCATGCGCTGGCCATGCCTTTTGCCGCGCTCGACGGGGTGCGGCGCGGCTGCCGCGCCGTGGTGACGACCGCCGCCGGCTTCGTGCGGCCCTCGGAGAAATGGCTCGGCCGCGTGCTCAACGCCATGGCCGAGCCGATCGACGGGCTGGGCCCGCTGCCGTCGGGACCGGCGCCATACCCGTTCCGCGCCTCGCCGCCGCCCGCCCATGCCCGGCGGCGGGTCGGCGAGCCGCTCGATCTCGGCGTGCGCGCCCTCAACACCTTCGTCACCTGCTGCCGCGGCCAGCGCATGGGCATCTTCTCCGGGTCCGGCGTCGGCAAGTCGGTGCTGCTGTCGATGCTGGCGCGCAACGTCGCCGCCGACATCTCCATCATCGGCTTGGTCGGCGAGCGCGGCCGTGAGGTGCAGGAGTTCCTGCAGGACGACCTCGGCCCGGCGGGCCTCGCCCGCTCGGTGGTGGTGGTGTCGACGTCCGACGAGCCGGCATTGATGCGCCGCCAGGCGGCCTATCTGACGCTCGCCATCGCCGAGTTCTTCCGCGATCTGCACAAGGACGTGCTGGTGCTGATGGATTCGGTGACGCGCTTTGCCATGGCGCAGCGCGAGATCGGGCTGTCGGCCGGTGAACCACCCACCGCCAAGGGCTACACGCCGACGGTGTTCACTGAACTACCGCGGCTCCTGGAGCGCGCCGGCCCCGGCACCGACCAGGGCACCATCACCGGCATCTTCAGCGTGCTGGTCGACGGCGACGACCATAACGAGCCGGTGGCCGACGCCGTGCGCGGCATCCTCGACGGCCATATCGTCATGGAGCGGGCGATCGCCGAACGCGGCCGCTATCCGGCGATCAACATCCTCAAGTCGATTTCGCGCACCATGCCGCGGGCGGCCGATCCCGCCTTCCTGCCGGCCATCAACCGCGCCCGGCAGGTGATGGCGACCTATTCCGACATGGAGGAACTGATCAGGCTCGGCGCCTACCGCCCCGGCTCCTCGGCCGAGGTCGACGAGGCCATCGGCCTGCACAAGCCGCTCGAGGACTTCCTCGCCCAGGTTAAGGAAGAGTCAACGAGTATGGCGGAGGGATATCAGCGTCTCGAGACAATCCTGCAGTCGGCGGCAACACAAAACTAACGTTATTGCGCCACAGTCGGCCCGTTACCGGTCCAGGGAGGCCTGCGCACGCCTTGCGCGGGCCCTGTTCGGGGCTTCGGGGGAGTATTTAGTCGATGAAGTCACGCGAAACCCTCATCCGCCTGAAGAAATTCCAGGTCGACGAGAAGCGGCGCAAGGTCGCCCAGATCGAGGCGATGATCGCCGAGTTCGAACGCATCGCCTCCGATCTCGACCGCGAGATCAAGACCGAGCAGGACCGCGCCGGCATCCACGATCCCGCGCATTTCGCCTATCCGACCTACGCCAAGGCCGCGATCGCCCGGCGCGAGAATCTCAAGCGCTCGGCCGACGAGCTCAAGGTCCAGCTCGACGACGCCAAGGCGGTGCTGGGCGAGGCCTTCGAGGAGCTCAAGAAGGTCGAGATGCTCGACGAGCGCGACCACGCCCGCGAGAAGGCGGAAGCCAACGCCCGCGAGCAGACCGAGCTCGACCGCATCGCCGCGATGCGCTTCTCGCCCGGCGGCGCAACGGCGTAAGCGCCTTTCGAAATTTATGCGGAATTAATGCGGGCGCGGCGCGCCCGCAAGCGCCTGCCCGTTGCAAGCTTGTCCAACAACCGGACGGCCGATAGCATTGCTGCGGACTCGGGGGGCGTGACTTTCTTCGAATGAAGTGACTGCCGGCGCGGTTTGAGCGAGCGTGTTCGCGCGCTTGCCGTGGTGCGCCGGCGTTCGCTTCGCGGCACCCCGAACATGGGGTGCGCGCGCCATGAGCAGGCTTCTTTACGTCCAGATCCAGGCGGTGGCATTGCTGCAAACCGCGCCGAGCGATTTGGGCGCGCAGCTCACCATCGACGGCGTCCCGACTGGGATCCTGAAATATGCGGCGGTCATCAGCACCAACCATGATGCCGGCGACACCTCGCTGGTGCCGTTCGACTACGTTGAATTTCAGATCGCGAGCGAGACTTTCACGCCGCAAAATCTTTCGCAGACGAGTGCCTTCGCGACCGAAAGCGCGCCGCTTGTCTACGACGTCTGGCACACGGTGGTCGTGCCTGATGGCTTCGGTCAGCTGCCCGATCTGACGGTGCAGATCGGCAGTGTCTCGCCGACGGTGATTTCTCCGGATGATACGATCAAGGTCCCGCTCACAATCTCGAACAAGGGCGGCGCGGCCGCCAATCCGGTGACGGTCGGCATTTACATTTCGGACGATGCGACAATCGACACCGGCGATCTGCTGGTCGAGGCTTCGACCTATCCCGGCGGCGCGCTTGCCGCCGGCGGCTCGCTCACCGTCACATTGACCGATCAGGCAAACAGCCTTCTTCATTCGATTCCGGGCGGCAAGCACTACATCGGCGCCATCGTCGACTACAACAATGCCGTCGCGGAATCGAACGAGGCGAACAACGCGTCAAAGGGCGTTCTGATCACGTCGACGACACCGGCGCCGGACCTGACGGTGAGCAAGCTCACCGTCACCCCGTCGATCGTGTTGAGCACGGACTCGATCGATCTTGGCTACTGGCTGGCCAATCAGGGCGATGCCGACGCCGGCGACGCCCATGTCGGGTTTTTCCTGTCCACGGACTCGAAAGTCACGAGCAGCGACACGCTGGTTCTTGATTTTCACGAGGGACCTACGCCGGCAGGCAGTCTCAGCCAGCTTCTGCCGTTCGCGGTCCCGATCTCGGCGCTTTATCAGCCGATTGCGACGGGCACCTATTATCTCGGCGCCATTGTCGATTACGACAACGCGGTCAACGACTCCAATCCCGCCAATAACACCTCGAACGCGGTCCAGATCACCGTCATCAATCCGGATTTGCTGCCGGCCGTACCGGCCTCGACCTTGCCCGCCGATGCGCAGTGGGCGGCCACGCTCGACGATGCCGACCTCAGCAATATGCAGGATCATTTTGCGTCGCCGGACTACGATTATGATCCCGGCACCGACAGCTACAGCTCCGCTTCGGGCGTGCTGGCGCACGGCCTCAAGGGCCTCGTGCAGCACATGTACGACGACATCATGTCGAACATTTATCAAGAGCTGAGGGCGCTCGCGCAACATTCGATATCGGCCTTCAATCTCGCCGAGGACTTCTACAACACCGCGAAAAAAGTGACCGGGCTGCTCGGCAACGATCTGCGCCAGGCGCTCGATGCCACGTTTGCGCCGCTCGACGACGCAGCGTCCAATCCGTTCGATGCCGATGCTCCCGGTTTCGACGGCAACGCTTTCGACAAGAGCGCGAGCGCGAAATGGGCCAAGCTGTTCGCCGACGCAAAGGACGCCATCCATGTCGGCAATCCGCAGCCCGACGACCAGATGGACGAGGTCATCGATGACGCGAGCTACTTGATCCAGCGCGACAATGCCGGCGATCAGGCGTCGATCGATCAGTGGTTCTACAACAACACCGAGCAGCAGCCGCAAGTCGTCGGCAACAGCGGCTGGCAGCATTTCTTTTTCGGTGGCGCCGGCAACGACGACGATCCCGGCGGCAATAACGACGTGCTCTACGGCGGCTTCGGCAACGACCGTCTGACGGCGGGAACCGGGGATTCCGTCATCATCGGCGGCCAGGGCGACGACCTGCTTACGGGCGGCACCGGCAATGACCGGCTCTGGGGCAATGACGGCGCCGACACAATGACCGGCGGGGCGGGCGCCGACATGCTGGACGGCGGGGCGGGCAGCGATACCGTGAGCTACGCCGCCGACAGCGCCGGCGTCACCGTGACATTGGGCACGAACGGCGCCAAGACCACCGGCACGGGCGGCGAGGCGCAGGGCGATATCATCCTGAACGTCGAAAATCTGGTCGGCGGCAGCGGCAAGGACCTGCTCACCGGCAATGCGCTCGTCAATGCGCTGCACGGCGGCGGCAACGACGACGTGCTCGATGGCGGGGCGGGCAACGACACGCTGGATGGCGGCGCCGGCAACGACACCGCCGCTTATGCCAGCGCGACGGCGGCGGTCACCGTCAGCCTGCTGCTTGAGGGTGCGCCGCAGTTTACCGGCGGCTCAGGCAGTGACACCTTGATCAGCATCGAGAACCTGACGGGATCGTCGAAGTCGGGCGACCTGCTGATCGGCGATACGCACGATAATGTGCTCAACGGCGGGCTCGGCAACGACACGCTGATCGGCGGCGCCGGGGCCGATACGCTGATCGGCGGCGGCGGGTTCGATACCGCGTCGTACCAGAACGACAGCGTCGGCATAGCCATCGATCTCACGTCGGCCGGTGCGCAAAGCGGCGGCGAGGCCGCCGGTGACAAGCTCAGCGGCATGTCCGCCGTCATCGGCGGCTCCGGCGCGGACACGATCACCGGCGACGGCAACGCCAATACACTGAACGGCGGCGCCGGCGACGACACCATTGAGGGCGGCGGCGGCAACGATATCCTTGTCGGCGGCGCCAATTCCGGCCTCGGCGACACGTTGTCCTACGCCCATGACGCCGTCGGTGTCACGGTCAGTCTGGCTTTGACATCGGCGCAGAAGACGGCCGGGGAGGGCGTCGATACCATCTCCGGCTTCGAGAACCTGACCGGCGGCTCCGGCAACGACGTCCTCACCGGAGACCAGAAGGCCAATGTCATCGCGGGCGGGCCCGGCGACGACATCATCGTCGGCGGCCTCGGCAGCGACACGCTCACCGGCGGCGGCGGCAACGACCATTTCCAGTTCGCCAACCCGACCGAAGGCGGCGATACGCTCGCCGATTTCAACAACGCCGGCACCGACAAGATCAGCATCGTCAAGGCGGGCTTCGGCATCGCCAAGACCGTGACGCTCGGCGGTATCGGCACCAACGATTTCGCCGCACATTATTTCGTCGACGGTGCGACGCCGAGCGAGCCCAATCACGGCCAGTTCCTGTTCGACGCCGCCAACCTTCAGCTGCTGTGGGATCCCGACGGCACCGGCGGCAAGGCCGCGGTGCTGATCGCTCATCTGCCGGCGGCGCTGACGCTGCACGCGACCGACTTCGAACTGAAGTAACCGGTTTATGGCGGCGCCGGCGCCGGCGGCGTTTTGCCTTGCGTGGTCGCGATCCAGATGCCGGCGAACACCGCGATGAGGCCGAGCACCAGGTTGAGCGTGATCGGTTCGCCGACCAGTTGCGTCGCCAGGAGGCCGGCGGCGATCGGGTTGACGGTCATGGTGTTGGCGACCAGCGTCGGCGTCGTGCGCTGCAATGCCATCACCCACAGGATGAAGGCCGCCGCGCCGCCGCCGATGCCGAGATAAAGGCCGGCGGTCCACTGCGCGGCACTGAAGCTCGACAGCACTTCGACGCGGCCGGTGGCGACGCCGGCGATGATGAGAGCCAAGGCGCCGGCGCCCATGCCGACGCAGAGAAAACCGAGCGCGCTCGAGCGCACGATGAAGCGACGTGACCAGACATTGTAGAACGCCATGCACAGCACGGCGCCGATCATGATGGCTTCGCCGCGCCAGGCGCCGGGCGGCGCTGAGCCAAGCCCGGTGGCGAGCGCGGTGAACACGCCGAGCATGGCGGTGGCGACGCCAAGCGTCTTGCGGGCGGTCAGCGGCTCGATGCCAAGCAGCGCCCCGACCGACATGGTCTGTAGCGGCAAAGTGGACAGCGCGAGGCTGGCGCGCGCCGCGCTCGTGTAGCCGAGCGCGAGGTTATAGAAGATGAAAAACAGCCCGAAAAATGCGATGCCGAGCGCGCCGACCGCGAGCCAATCGGCGCGCGGCGGCCATTTCGCCCGCATCAGCAGCGCCGCCGGCAGGACCAGCGCAAAGCCGGTGCCCCAGCGCAGGATGGCGAGCGTGATCGGATCGGCATTGCCGGCGAGATAGCGCGTCACCGCCACAGCCGAGCCGCCGAGGCAGCTCGAGACGATGGCGATCAGCACGCCGACGGTGTGACCCACGACTGCCTCCGGCAGCGCCCCTAGCCGCGCCTATCGGCGTCGTACTCGTCGCTGCAAAACGAACCGCCCTGGAAGCGATCGCCGATCGGATCAGGCGGCAATTTGGCCTCTGCCGCAAGCGCCTCGGCGCGGAAATCCTCGGCGCGCCCCTGCGGGCGGTAGCCGAAGCGGCGGGCATTGGAATTGTCCCACCAGGCCGCTTGGTTGTCGGAGCAGCCGTAGAAGATCTCGAAGCGGATGTCGGGATGCTCGAGCCCAATGCGCAGGAGCTGAACCAGGTCCTCCGGCTTGAGCCAGATCGACAGCCGGCGTTTGTCGATGGGAGCGTCGCCGACATTGCCGATGCGCAGGCAGGTGACGCAGAGGCCGTGTTTGTCGGCATAATAGGCGCCGAGCGCCTCACCGAAGGCCTTGCTGACACCATAGCGGCTGTCCGGACGCACCGTGACGTCGACGCCGATTTTCTTGTCGCGTGGATAGAAGCCGACGGCGTGGTTCGAGGAAGCAAACACCACGCGCCTGACGCCGCCGCGATAGGCGGCCTCGAACAGGTTGCGGCAGCCGACGATGTTGGCGCTGAGGATGGTCGGCCAGTCGCCCTCGATCGAATAGCCGCCGAAATGGGCGATGCCGTCGATGCCGGCGACGATCGTCTCGACCTGGGCGTAGTCGGAGAGGTCGGCGGCGACGAACTCCTCGTCTGCCGCCAGATCGGCGGGCCTGCGGATATCGCTCCAGCGGATGCGCGGGTAGACGCCTTTCAGCAATTTGCGCAGCCGCGTGCCGATCTGGCCGGCCGCGCCGGTGACAAGGATGTTACGCATTCAGGCGCTGACCCGTGTTGCGGACTTGGTCTTCTCGGCAGCGATCTTCTCATAACGGGCGCGGCTGTTGAGGAGGTGCCGCTGCATGGCGGCGCGCGCCTCGGCGGGGGAGTGCTTTTCGATCGCGCGCAGGATCTGTTCGTGCTCGCGCTGGAAGATGCCGAGATGGAGGCGGTTGGTGGCCGGCGCCGAGGAGCCCCACACGGTGCGGCGCGGAATAATGAAACGGCCGAGATATTCGAGGAACCGCCGGAACTGCGGGTTGCCGGTGGCATCCGCGATGGCGCAGTGGAAGGCGAAATCCTGGTCGACCGCGAGGTCACCCTTCTTGATGGCGCTTTCGATCGCGGCGTAGCGCTCGGCGATCTTCCGGATCTGGGCGTGGGAGGCGCGCTCTGCGGCGAGCCCCGCGGCCTCGACCTCGACGCCGGTGCGCAATTCCATGACGTTGAGCACCTCGCGCAGCGGCGAGTTCTCGTCGAAATCGACCCGGAAGGGGCGCCGCACCTGCTCTGCGACAAAAGCGCCCACACCCTGCCGGGTGACCACCAGCCGGTCGGCGCGCAGCGCCGCCACCGCCTCGCGGATCACGGTGCGGGAGACGCCGGTGGCGGCGATCATTTCCTGCTCGGTGGGCAGGCGGGAACCGGGGGGCAGCTTGCCGCTGACGATGTCGGCGGTCAGCCGCGCCACCAGTTCCGCGGTCAGCCGCCGCGGCGCGCGCAATGGGCGCAGCAGTCCGAGATTTTTTGGCGAGGCCTTGCTCAACGGCTTGACACCCTGACGGCAGGTAAGGTCATCATATGACCTGACGAGTACCACGGCCAAGCCGCGCCGATCAACAAGGCGGCAGAACAAGCGGCGAAAGCCCGCTCACCAAGGGGAGGAGTCCATCATGAAGTCCCGTATCGTGCTTGCCGCGGCTTTGGCCCTGCTGGCGACATCGGTCGCCGCGCAGGACAAGCTCGTGCTCAAGGCGTCCGACGTTCACCCGACCGGTTACCCGACGGTGGCCGCCGTCGAGAACATGGGCAAGAAATTGTCGGCCGCGAGCAAAGGCCGCCTGTCGGTCGCCATGTATCCCGCCATGCAGCTCGGCGGCGAGAAGGAGGCGATCGAGCAGGCTCAGGTCGGCGCCATCGCTTTCGCGCGCGTCTCGGTCGGCGCGCTCGGCCCGGTGGTCGACGATCTCAACGTCTTCAACCTGCCTTACGTTTTCCGCAACACCGCGCATATGCAGCAGGTGATCGACGGGCCGATCGGCCAGGAGTTGCTCGACAAGGTGACCAACAGCGGCAAGGGCCTGGTCGGCCTGTGCTGGATGGACGCCGGCGCGCGCAATTTCTACGACACCAAGAAGCCCATCAAGACCATGGCGGATCTCAAAGGCCAGAAGATCCGCGTCATGGGCAACCCGATGTTCGTCGACATGGCGAATTCGATGGGCGCCAACGGCGTGCCGCTCGGCTACGACCAGGTCTTCACCTCGCTGCAGACCGGCGTCATCGACGGCGCCGAGAACAATCCGCCGAGCTTCGTGTTCGACAATCACTACCAGGTGGCGAAGTTCTACACCATCGACGAGCACCTGATCGTGCCCGAGATGCTGGTGATGTCGAAGAAGATATTCGACTCGCTGTCGAAGGAGGAGCAGGCCGACGTCAAGAAATTCGCCCGGGAAGCCCAGCTCGAGGAGCGCAAGCTCTGGGAGATCTACGAGAAGCAGGCGATGGACAAGGCCAAGGCCGCCGGCATCCAGATCATCCAGGTGTCCGACGCCGACAAGAAAGCCTTCCAGGACGCGGTCAAGCCGGTGTGGGACAAATACGGCCCGAAATACGCCGACATGATCAAGCGCATCCAGGACACCAAGTAGCGTCCCGCGCGAACGGTTAAGGGGCGGGGCGATGATTGCGCTCTATGTCAGAGCGATGGACGCGCTTTACCGCGTCTGCGTGGTCGTTGCGGGCGTGGCGCTTGTCTTGATCTCCGCGGTCATTCCGTGGGCGGTATTCACGCGCTACGTCCTCAACAGCGCCGCCTCATGGCCTGAGGCGACGGCGGTTCTGCTCACCATCTGGCTGACCTTTTTCGGCGCGGCCAGCTGCTACCGCATGCGCTACCACATGAACGTCGGGTTCTTCGTCAGTCTGATGCCGGCGTTCTGGCAGCGCTTCTGCAACGGCTTGGCGGAAGTTGCGATGATGGCGATGTCGATATTCATGACGCTTTACGGCACCAAACTTGTCATTGCGACGTGGCATAATTCCATCGCCGAATTTCCCGAGCTTTCGGTGGGCGTGACCTATTTGCCGATCCCCCTTGGCGGCGCGATCCTCTTTCTGTTCGTCATCGAGCGCGCCCTCAACGGCGCGCCGCCGATGCCCGCCAGCCATCACTGACAAAGGCGCCAGGAAAAACAAGATGGACATCGCGGTTCTCCTGCTCACGATGTTCTTCTGCTTTTTCATCGGCGTGCCGATCGCCTATTCGCTGGCGCTCGCGGCCATCGCTGGCTGCCTGTATATCGGCGTCCCGCTTGAAGCGGTGATGCTGAAGATTTCCGACGGCGTCTCCAAGGTCGCGATGCTGACCATCCCGTTTTTTGTGCTGGCGGGGGCCATCATGGCGGAAGGCGGCATGGCGCGGCGGATGGTTGCCTTTGCCGACGTGCTGGTCGGCTTCACGCGGGTGCGCGGCGGCCTGTCGGTCGTCAATGTGCTGGCGACGACCTTTCTCAGCGGCATTTCCGGCTCGGCCGTTGCCGACACCTCGGCAATCGGCTCGGTCATGATCCCGCAAATGGAAAGGACGGGCTTTCCGCGGGTGTTTGCCACCAACGTCACCATCACCGCATCGGTGCAGGCGCTGCTGGTGCCGCCCAGCCACAATGCCGTGATCTACTCGTTGGCGACCGGCGGCACGATCTCGATCATCAGCCTGTTCATGGCCGGCGTGGTGCCGGGCCTGCTGCTCGGTTTCGCGATCATGATGCTGTGCCTGGTGATCGCCTACCGCGACGGGCATCCCAAAGGCACCTCGGTGCCGGCACGTGAGGCGGTGAAGATCACCATCGACGCGGCGTGGGGGCTTATCACGCTGGTCATCATTCTCGGCGGCATCCTCGGCGGCATTTTCACCGCGATCGAGGCGGGCGCGGTCGCCTGCGTCTGGGCCTTTTTCGTCACCATGTTCATCTACCGCGACTACAAATGGCGGGATCTGCCGGCGCTGGTGCACCGCACGCTGCGCACCGTGGCCATGGTGATGACGCTGATCGCCTGCGCCTCGAGTGTCGGCTACGTGATGGCGCTGACGCAGATGCCGGCCAAGATCACGGCCTTCTTCCTCACCATCTCCGACAACAAATACGTCATCCTCTTTTTGATCAACATTCTGCTGCTCGTGCTCGGCACGCTGGTCGACATGGCGCCGTCGATCCTGATTTGCACGCCGATTTTGCTGCCGGTGATGATGAATTTCGGCGTCGATCCCGTCCACTTCGGCATGATCATGATGCTCAACCTCGGCATCGGCCTGTGCCATCCGCCGGTCGGCGCCATCCTGTTCGTCGGCTGCGCGGTCGGCAAGGTCTCGATCGAGGAGGTGATGCGCACGATCTGGCCGTTCTACGCGGTGATGTTTACAGTGCTGATGCTGGTGACCTACATCCCGGCGCTGTCGCTTTGGCTGCCGAGCGTGGTGATCCATTAGCGGCCTTGAAAATTGACAACTGTCGATGAAATCGATCTTGATTGCGATGTCGGTATTGGCGGCGACGAGCTTGTCCGCCTATTCCCAGCAAAGTGTGAGGGTCGGCACCAATTCGAACGGCGCGCCCTGGAGCTTCCATGACGCAGCATCGAACAGCGAAAAAGGGGTCTCCGTCGAGTTGATAGAAGAAATTGCCAAAGACGCGGGCTTACAAATCCAGTTGGTGCCGATGGCGTTTGGCGAGCTCATCGCGGCGCTCAACGCAAAAAA